>OLWA01001657.1_pt1 | contig 22240 bp, 19 predicted proteins | sample 1673251 | NCBI WGS metagenome assembly OLWA01 (sample SAMEA3178937, study PRJEB25190) | human gut metagenome | biome: human gut; feature: human-associated habitat; material: faeces | place: Austria | collected 2013 | reverse complement strand
CCAAGCTGACCTGTTATACCGCCCACATAAGAAAGACCTGTTATATCGGCGTTGTTTGTACAATTTATAATCAATCCGGCATTTATACCGGCGATTCCGCCGATATATTTTGCCGCATTAATGTATTCATTACCCTCAGCCTGTGCGTTTATTTGTCCGTTTACCGTAACATTTCTGACAGTTCCTTCTTTTCCTATAATTCCGAAAAGGCCTTGACAATAAGTTTCGTAATGATTGTCGCCTTGCTTATTGTACTTTTTGGTTTCTATGAAAAGTCCGGAAATGCTGTGACCTTTTCCGTCAAATATACCGTTATATGCGGTATCATCATCTATACCGTAACCGTTATTGTTGATATAATTATATCCGTTACCGATTGGTGTCCAATTTTGGTTTTCCAAGTCAATATCACTGTTTAATACTGCATTTGCTGTTCTGTCACCACCGTTTACTTTTTCGGCAAACCAAACCAAATCTTCCGCACTTTCAATCTGATAAGCACCGTTTATAAGTTCCGGTTCATCGCTTGCAAATGCAGTGAAATTTACAGGTACAAAACTCGCAAGCATACATAAAGACAACAATATACTTGTAAATTTATTTTTTACGCTCATTTTTTTCTCCAATCTTTATACTATTTTATACTTAAATCAAGAGTATTTGAAATAGGTGCCAATGATGATATATTTCCGTTCCATGTTAAAATCTTGATTGTATATTCATCAGCTGAATCGGCAGATATTTCTTTAAATTCAACTTGATTTTCATTACCAGGCTTTAAAGCAATTTCTTTAGGTTGTATTCCTATCAATTTACCGTTTGAATCATATACAGCAGCTATAACACTTACTTTCTTTTCTTCTGTAAGATTACTGTTAAGTTTTACCGTTAATGTACCTGTTAGTTTTCCGTTTTCAACTTTTAATGTGTTTTGTTCAGTTGCAGATTGTACAGGTAAAGGTGTTGAAGTTACTGTTGGTGTCACTGTTGGCTCTGCTGTTGCTGTTGGTGTTGCTGTCGGTGTCGCTGTTGGTGTTGCCGTTGGTGTTGTTTTCGGTTCTTCGCTCGGTACCAATGCGTTAATCAGATTATCTTCAAGTTCTGTTTGCATATTTTCATCAAAGAAATTCTCTAAAGCCGCTTGATATGCCGATTCTGCTTTTTTAGCGGTCTTTGGATCAGTTGCCAATGTTTCATAATAATCTGCTACCGCACCTACAAGCACGTCCTCAGCCGGTGATGTTAGATCTGAATTCCATCCGCCTTCATTAAAAACTAATCTTAAAACATCTCCTCTTACGAGGCTAGCCGACTCATAGGTGTATGAACTCAATCCGTTACCCATAGCATCATTATATAATGCTGACGGATAATCAAACGAAACTTCTTTGACGGAATTATCTATTTTAAAATCACTGAAAAATCCACTGCTGTTTGTATACTTCAATAGTGTAGTTGTAGGAGTCCAATCACTCATACACTCACCGTTATTCATATAATAATCAAGTACATATCCTATTGCGTCTGCTGCACTCTTAAATTCACTTTCAAAAGTTTTAAATTCTCCGCTGTAATCATAAAATCCGTTTGTATAAATCTTAATCGGGGTCATATATATCTCTTTTGTAGTGTCTTCAGCAAAGTGTTCAATATCAAAATAGAAATAATCTCCCGCTCCGTCTGTATCAGCCTGTACAACAAACGTTACAACACTGAATAACATCGCTACTGCTACAATTAAACTTAAAAATTTTTTCTTCATTAGTCTTTCACCTCATATTTTATTTTCGACTTATTCTATAAGTCCGTATTTTATTTTAATTCTCTCAAGCTTTTCGAGCATAGGCTCTGCAGCAAAAAAGAGAAAAAACACTGTTGATACTGCGTGAATAAAATCAAACGGCATTCCCATTACGTATGATGACAGCACCATATTTATATTTATATTCGACTGCCACATTATAACAGACGCAGGATTCATTATCCCTCCGTATATAACAAATGTCGCCAAAAATCCAAACACGCACATATCTGTTTTTGTCTTGCGTAAAATGCCTTTTTGAAACATTATTCCCGCCAAGAAACCTATAATTCCGAATGAAAACATTTGCCACGGTGTCCACGGTCCTTGCCCGAAAAAGAAGTTTGATACAAATGCCGTAATTGCTCCGACAAGAAATCCTGTTTCACCGCCGAATGCCACACCCGAAATTATCACTATCGCCGCAACAGGTTTGAACTGCGGCAACATGAAAAATACCGTACGTCCCGCTACTCCTATTGCACACAATGAGCTTATTATAACCAATTCCCTTGCTTTAGGTTTGCGGTTTTCAAACGCAAATCCCAAAGGAATCATCGTTTCCAATATAATAAGCAAGCTTATAAAATAATATTTTTTATCGCCGAGATAATATATCCCGATAAAAATTGTAAGCGGAATAAGAAATAATATTAGCAATGTTGCTATTTTTGTTCTTTTTGATATTTTTCTTTTGCTCTTTTCGTTCTGTATTAATTCTTTTCCGAGTTTTTTTCGTGGTATTAAATTAAACATTGCTACGGCAATAAATAATATACTTATCGTTTGTGCAACATAGTTCTTCCAATTATCGTAACGTCCGCAAAACAGGCATTGTGTCATCACAAATAAAATTACAAATACTATCCCTAATACAACATTGTGTACATTAAGTTTTTTATACTCTTTTTTGCCCTGCTTTATAACCGTTTTCTTTGGCAGTATATAATTCAGTTCATCATTCGTTTCAGTTAAATCTTCTGCTTCACCCCCCAATGCTCTTATTATGTCTTTGTCTAATACAGCATTTTCGATTATACCGTCAGCCATACGTTTTGCCGAAGTGGTATAAAAATTATTTTCCGCAAAGAACTTCCTCGGAGGAGCTTCACTGACAATCTTACCGTCAAAAAACATCGCACATATATCAGCATATTCAGCACAAAATTCTATGTCATGTGTTACCATTAACACAGTCATACCGTTCTTTTGCAAACTTTTGAGTATCGTTGCAAGTTTTCGTTTAAAGCAAGCGTCAAGTCCCTTTGTCGGTTCATCAAGCACCAACAAATCAGGTTTTCTCAAAAGCATTTTTGCAAGTGCCACTCTCTGCTGTTCACCACCTGACAAATCGTAAGGGTGATTTTCAAGTAAATTATCAAGTTCACAAAGTTTTATTACATACTCAATCTCATTTTCCCTTTTTTCTTTTTCCACATCAAATACCGCGTCATACAATTCCTCAAGTACACTCTTTTTCAAAAATAAGCTCTGTGGATTTTGTGGCATCACCGCCACTTTGGTATCATCGTTTATAAACACCTTACCTCTATACGGCTTATTAATCTTTGAAATAACAGACAACGCAGTACTCTTTCCGACACCGTTACCGCCTACTATCGCATAAAATTCATTTTCGTGAACTTTAAATGACAAGCCTTTTAAAATATCATCCGAATTTTTCTCATATCTAAACCATACATCTTTTAATTCTAAAATCGGTTCGGTATTAATTCTGTTTTTTTCCGACTTGAATTCAAAATGCTCGTTAATCTGTTGTTTTTCCAACCATTTATGACCGTCACGAATTGTTATAGGGCAATTACCCGAATTATTTCCCAAGGAATAATATATTTTTGTCGGTGTGGGTAATGCTGCAAACATACTGTTTTGCTTTAATTTCTCACCTATTTTATACGGTGTGTTTTCGTCTGTAATCTTGCCGTTCTCCATAACCGCGACCTTATCGGATAAAGGAAATACTTCGCTCAAATTGTGCTCACTCAATATTATCGTTACACCAAGTTCGGTATTAATCCTCTCAAGCATTGTAAAAAAGTCATGTGCCGCTATTGGGTCTAATTGACTTGATGGTTCGTCAAGCAACAACAATGTCGGATTCATTACCATAACCGACGCTAAATTGAGAATTTGTTTTTGTCCTCCAGACAGATTTGCTACATTTTCATAAAACCAATTTTGTATTCCGAAAAATGACGCCATCTCCGCGGCTTTCGATCGAATTTCAGCCGAATTAATACCCAAACTTTCCAATCCGAATACAAGTTCGTGCCAAACCTTATCCGTAACTACTTGATTATCCGGATTTTGCATTACAAATCCGATATTTTCGGCTTGCTCTCTGTCCGACAAATCATATATACTTTTTCCGTAAAAGTATATTTCCCCACTTGTTTTACCGTGCGGTGTTAAAATCGGTTTTAAATGTCGTAGAAGTGTCGATTTTCCACATCCGGATTTACCGCAAATCGTCACAAATTCACCTTGATTTATCGTTAAATTTATATCGTTCAATGCCGTTTTTTCGCTATTGGGATATGAAAATATTAAATTTTTGATTTTAATTTTCTCCACTTTAATTCCTCCCATATCTCAATAATTATCGGCATTATACAAATCATAATATACGATATAAAAATGCTTGTGCTGTAAAACGACATATCCGTACCACGCATAGACGGAAAATATCTGTAATTAATTTTCCCAAGCAAAGCACCTATCAAAAAATATGTAATCATAACCGCCAAATAAATTAAAGCAGTTACATCTCTTTTGTCAAATACATAATTTGAGTAAGCCGTTCTGCCTGTCAAACCGTAACCGCGACTTTTCATACTGTCGGAAGTATCTATTGCATTTTCCAAACTCCATGTTATAACCGCCGACAAAATTCTTATGCTGTTTTTAACTCTTGCAAATACAGACCCCTCTGATGAATCTCTCCCCATACTTTTCTGTGCATTTGAAACTTCTTGTACCTGTTCTTTAAATTTCGGAACAAATCTGAATGTCATAGACAATATCAGCGAAAGTGACGGAATTATTCGTCCAAAAAGATAGATAAACTTATCACTTGTCATAATTTTATTAAAACAAGAAAACCAACAAATGACCGTTGCAACCATACTTGCCGCGACAATTCCGTATAGTATGGATTCCAACGTCAACGGATTTCCGCTCGGTAAATATGCAATTACAGTTACACCCTCGTGATTGAACGCAGGATTTATCAGTGCTGAAATCAACATAAGCGGTAATAACATCGCAATAAATTTCAACGCTTTTTTACCGTTTAAAATTATCGAATACATCACACTGCACAAAAGCGATGTCACAAGGCATATAGGATGTACGAATATCATTGAAAACACAATTACAGCTGTAAAATATATAAAATTAATCAACGGATGATATTTTGCAAATTCATTCATTATCTGTCTTATCTCCTATTCTCCGCCTGTTGTGGAATATCCGCCGACATCTATTCCTAAGTTGCAAGTATATACCCATTCGACTTTATCGCCTTGTTTCAGCTGGTAACGCGAACAGCCGTAATTTGGGAACCAGTCATTTACTTTATACATCCACCCCGATAATTCACCGCAGTCAAACTCATACAAATTGCCTATTCCCTCGATATATGCACTGTTATACATAGGAGTATTTTCAAATTCCATATGTATTTTGCTGTTTTTCATTTCGCGTTGCAATAGGTCAAATACACTTTCGCCGTCATAAAATTCAACTGTCTGTTCTTTAAATATAACTCCGTCCGACGGCACTAATTCCCACTTTTCTTTATCAAGCCACGACATATTGTCGAGTATCGTATCACATCGTACTGACAACGTGCACGTCAGTTCTTTGCTCTCTATTACTGCATCTTGCGGTTCGACAGGTACAGGTTTTCCCTCAGGTACAGGTTCTGTTTTATATTCGTCTGTCCCTGTTGTTTCGTCAATATTCATTCCGTTGTTTTCGGAATATTCCAAATCGGGAGTATATATTTCTTCGTATGGTTCCCCTGCAATCTCTTCGGCTAATTCTATTTTTTTCTCTGCCGTCATTGGTTTGTCGGCTGTAGGCTTGTTTTGAATTTTTTCTGAGTTTTCGGCTGTCGGAGATGATGTGGGTGAAATTGTTGGCTCTACAGTCGTTGTAGGACTTTCATCATTGTCATATACTTCATCAATTATAACCCTTTCCGTTACTTTTGGCATCGGCTCAACATTCCAACCGCGCAGTGACGGTGCATCTCCGCCCCACCAAAACGCAAATACCAATACAGCAATAATTATACTTCCTATAATTATGTGCTTTTTATATTTTTTCATTCAATATCTCCTGAAAATTATTACTTTCTAAGCAAAATCAAATTCATCATTACAAACTGTAAACTGTTTTTTATCACATTAATTTCATTTTGTGATATATTTCTGACATTGCTCATATCATAAAGCGAATTATCGCCGTACATAAATCGTTTTAGCGACACCAAACTGTAAAAACATTGTTCTGTTGCCATTTGATTTGAACCGTCACCGTCGTATGTATGTTTAAAACCGTCGCCTATTGTATAGTACGACATTAAATTATCCGCTAAATTCTTGCCGTTCTTTTCAAAGCGTTCATCAAAAGGCGATATTCCGAGTTCACAAAGTGCAACAATGACTTGTGCGCAGCTTTCGGAATTTTCCGTACCCCAACTTGAATATCCTCCGTTTTCATTTTGACTTGCCGATAAAAAAGAAATTGCCTTGTTCACACAATTTGACACTTCAGAATTATCCGTATAATTTGAAAGTGCTTGCAGAGCCATTGCCGTAACATCAACATCACTCTCTCCACTGCCCAAAAGTGACCATCCACCGTCATCAAGCTGACTGTTTATAATCTTTTCAACATACATTTCTCTTGTTGCATGAATTTGTGCATCGGCATTGTACGGCATATCATACTGTCCGCAGTCAAGTGCAATCAATGCCCATATTGCACCGTTTATACCTTGCCAAGTAGTTTTTTCAAAATCTCCTAAAGGAAGTAATAAATTACATCCACCGACATTTTTAGGGTCTTTTCCGATTGATGTGAGTGCAATTATAACTCTTGAATATTCGGTATATTTTTTGTTATGCAATACACCGCCACATTCTTTTACATAATTGACAACATTGTTGTAATAATTCTCATAATAGCCGACAGGTATATCACCGTCATTTCTGCTCAGTCCCATTATCAGCCACTCACCGCCTATCGATGATACGGTAGGAGTTTTCGAATTATCATATAAATATTTTTCCGTATCACTTATGACGCTGTTTATATCGTCAATACTTACCGCAAAAGCATTTGCAGATGAAATCAAAACAAACGATAAAATTAAAGATATTATTTTTTTCATTAATACGCTCCGTTTCTGTAAAATCAAATAAAAAAAGCTGTGATAATTTTTTCAAATTATCACAGCAGAGTTTTCCTGTGTATATCACATATCGGCACGCAAACAACACGCTTAATACATTTATATAAGCGTACGATACTACTGCTCCTATATTGACAACATCAATAAGTACGGAGCAGTATCAAAGCAGGTCTTCTGACTCGTATTATATAAAGCAAGCTTAACATTTTTATATTCGCCTTCTCAGTTTCCCAATGACTGACTTTCATCAAAAAATATAAAAACTTCAATACATACAGCGACTGTTATCGTTCGGGATTCTCACCCGATTCCCTTTTCACCGACTATACCCATACAATATAGCCGACACTTTGTGTGATTATTCATTTTTTAGTATTATATCATCAAAAATATGTACCGTCAATGTGCTATATTACTAAAGTTACACTTGACATTCACATATTTTATACCTTATAACACAAAAAATGCGACACCTAAAAGCATCGCATTTTTGAATTACATTATGAATTTTGTTTTGTATAGTTAAGAAGTCCGCCTGCGTAAAGCATTTCTTTTTGACGGTCTGACAAATCTGCATTAACCTCAAAATCAAAGCCTTTTGTTACGTTTGTCACCTTAATAACTTTACCGTTGGCAATTTGCTTACCGATATTTTCAATCTTCAATTCGTCCATTTGGTCAATCTTATCGTAATCCGATTCATTTGCAAATGTTAGCGGCACGATACCGGCATTAATAAGATTAGCCATATGAATTCTTGCAAATGACTTAACGATAACTGCCTTAACACCCAAATACAACGGTGCAAGTGCAGCGTGTTCTCTTGAAGAACCCTGTCCGTAGTTTGAACCGCCGACTATTATACTCTTACCAAGTTCAAGTGCTCTGTCGTGGAACTTTTCGTCACATACAGCGAAACAGAATTCCGAAATCTTAGGAATATTTGAACGCAACGGCAAAATCTTTGCACCGGCAGGCATAATATGGTCTGTTGTGATATTATCGCCGACCTTTAGCGAGCATTTTGCGTCTATTGTTTCAGCTAACGGCTCTGATACAGGGAAAGGCTTAATATTAGGACCTCTAAGCACTTCAATACTGTCCATATCCTTTTCATCTGCCGGAGGAACTATCATATTATCGTTTATTGTGAACTTTTCAGGCAATGTTATATCAGCCGCGTCACCAAGTGTTCTCGGATCTGTAAATACACCCGTAAGAGCTGAAATAGCAGCTGTTTCAGGTGATACAAGATAAATCTGACCGTCTTTTGTACCACTTCTGCCTTCAAAGTTTCTGTTAAATGTTCTTAGTGAAATACCCTTTGAATTAGGTGACTGTCCCATACCTATACAAGGACCGCAAGCACTTTCCAGTATTCTTGCACCTGCGTCAATCATAATAGCCAAAGCACCGTTATTTGCAAGCATATTCAAAACCTGTTTTGAACCCGGAGCGATTGCAAGAGAAACATCAGGATTAACAGTCTTGCCTTTTAGAATATGTGCAACTTTCATCATATCAAGAAGTGATGAGTTTGTGCATGAACCGATACAAACTTGGTCAATCTTCATACCGCTAAGTTCACTTACCGACTTAACATTATCAGGTGAATGAGGGCAAGCTGCAAGCGGTTCAAGTTTGCTAAGGTCTATATTAACTTCTTCGTCATATACAGCGTCTGCGTCTGCACATAGAGGTGTGTATGCATCTTCTCTGCCTTGTGCTTTCAAGAATTCATGTGTTATTTCGTCTGATGGGAATATTGATGTTGTTGCACCAAGTTCCGCACCCATATTTGTAATAGTTGCTCTTTCGGGAACTGACAAAGTTTTAACTCCTTCACCGCAGTATTCGATAACTTTGCCTACACCGCCCTTAACAGAAAGACGCTTTAGAACTTCCAAAATTACATCTTTTGCGGCAACCCACGGTTGAAGTTTGCCTGTAAGATTTACCTTAACGACTTTCGGGCAAGTAATGTAATATGTACCTCCGCCCATTGCTACAGCAACGTCCATACCGCCCGCGCCTATGGCAATCATTCCTATACCGCCGCCTGTCGGTGTATGGCTGTCCGAACCGATAAGTGTTTTACCCGGAATACCAAAACGCTCAAGATGTACTTGGTGACAAATACCGTTACCGGGTCTTGAGAAGTAAATTCCGTGTTTTTTACAGACACAGCCGATAAATCTATGGTCATCAGCATTTTCAAAACCATTCTGCAATGTATTATGGTCAATATATGCAACAGAACGCTCTGTTTTTACTCTTGGCACACCCATAGCCTCAAACTCAAGATATGCCATTGTACCTGTTGCGTCCTGTGTAAGGGTCTGGTCAATTCTAATTCCGATTTCACTGCCTTTTACCATCTCACCTTCAACAAGATGTGCAGACAGTATTTTTTCTGTTAATGTTTGTCCCATAACAACTTCCTCCGTAAACTCATTTTTCTATACTATTTTAATACAAATCCTATGTATTTGTCAAGTCATACACACCTTTTATTTAAAACCGCATATTATAAAGCGGAGGTGTTTTAGATATGACGGATATATGTTTTATTGCATTGTTTACTGTGTTTTGTACTATGGGAATATACTTCTTTGTAAAAGAAATTACATCGGCACTTTTGAAAAACCATATTAAAACGAAAATTCTTCTTGAAGTACATAATTCCGATATTGATATTGAAGGTCAGATACGTTCGATTATTTCGGCAAATCCCGAAAGTGATATATTGATAAGCGATAAAAGTGAGAATGACGAAATAGGTATGATTCTTCATAAAATGTCCGCTGATAATTCGTGTATAATTTTAGACAACGTTAAAAGCTCCCAAAAATAAATTTTGGGAGCTTTTTAAATTATTTATCTTCGTTTTTTGCTATTTCTTTTATTGATGTTACAAGTCCTGCAAGTCCTTGTATTTCCGACGGTATAATTATCTTTGTAGCCTTGCCATCAGCGGCTTTTTCAAAACTTTCAAGCGCCTTTATTGCAATATACGGTTCACTCGGCTTTGAGTCGTTAATTCTTCTGATACCTTCGGCAACGGCTGTCTGTACTGCGATAATTGCTTCAGCCTCACCTTCTGCCTCTTTAATAGCAGCTTGTTTTTTAGCCTCTGCACGAAGTATTGCAGACTCTTTTTCACCCTCTGCCAAAAGAATTGCAGACTTCTTTTCACCCTCTGCACGAAGTATTGATTCACGTCTTTCTCTTTCGGCTTTCATCTGACGTTCCATTGCGTCTTGAATTTCAGCAGGAGGCATAATGTTTTTAAGTTCAACTCTGTTAATCTTAATACCCCATGGGTCAGTTGCCTCGTCAAGAATTGCACGCATTTTTGTATTTACAGTATCACGTGATGTCAATGTTTCATCAAGTTCAAGATCACCTATAATATTTCTTAATGTTGTTGCAGTAAGATTTTCAATAGCCATCATAGGTCTTTCAACACCATATGCAAACAATTTAGGATCTGTTATTTGATAATAAACAACCGTATCAATCTGCATTGTTACATTATCCTTTGTTATAACAGGTTGCGGCGGAAAGTCAACAACGTGTTCCTTTAAATTAACTTTCTTTGCAATTCGGTCTATAAACGGCACTTTAAAATGAAGTCCGACACCCCATGTTGCATAGTAACCGCCAAGACGTTCAATAATGTATGAATGTGCCTGTGGAACTATTTTGATATTTGCTACAATAATCACCAATATAATGATTAATAAAAGTATAATTGCTAATGGCATTTTAATCATCCTTTCTCTTTACAATAAGTTTTACACCCTCAATTTTTTCAATAACAGCCGTTTCACCTTTGAGTACATGAGAGTTGTCTATACTTCTTACAGTCCAGACTTTTCCGTCAACTTTGCCCTCTCCCAAGCCTCTGATATTATCGACATCGCACGTTATCAAAACTTCTTTACCAACCAAACTTTGAGCATTTGTTTCAACATTTCTCGGTTTGAAAAATTTCATTGAAATCGGTCGTAAACACAGTATACAAATAAATGATACCGCAATAAACACAGCCATTTGAACATAGAAATTTACACCTGAAAATGCCGCAATCATTCCTCCTAATGCACCGATTGCAAACCAAATGCTGACAAGCTGATAAGTAACTGCCTCAAGAATAATAAACGCTATTATTCCCAAAATCCATATTACAGCCTGTTCCATAACTATAACCTCCCTCTATTTCATTATATATTAAAAGTTATAAACTTACAATAGTTTTTCAAAAATATTTTTCACATATGTTTTTCTTTTACATATTATATATTAAAAGATTACAGAGGTGGGATATATGCTTAATTGTTGTATGAGAGGTTGTTCAAAGGCAGTTGGGCTGGCGGCTTTGTCATTTTGTGCAGGTGTGATAGCGGGAGCATTTCTTCCTATGGCTATTATTGCGGTAATCGAAATGATTTTTCTTCTGCTTTTTGGGTATTTGTGTTTGTTTAAATGGTAGAAAGGAGTAGGTAAAAATGAAAATCGTTGTCGTTAAAATGCCAAAATGTCTTAGAGGTATCGTTAAAACAATTTTTAAAATGTAGTACATAGAAAAAGGAAAGCAACTTAATGCTTTCCTTTTTCAGTATTATAAATTGCTTACCCAATTTTTAATTTCTTTTTCCGATATACCGTTTACCATTTTACCTGTTTGCCATTTTGCATTCGGGCTCAGTTTGCTCAAAACATCAACTGTCTTACCCATACCGCTGCCACCTGAAGTTGCAAACGGAACGATTGTTTTACCTGACAAGTCATAGTTTTCAACAAATGTATCTATAATTATAGGTGCAACGTACCACCAAATTGGGAAACCGATTAATACTGTATCGTAATCTGCCATATTGTCAAGCTTGTTTGCTATTTTCGGACGTGAGTCGGGATTGCTCATTTCAACTGAACTGCGACTTGTTTTATCTCTCCAGTCAAGGTCTGCATTTGTATAAGGCATTGTAGGTTTAATTTCAAATAAATCCGCATTAGCCACTTTTGCAATTCTTTCCGCTACGCTCTTTGTAACACCGCTTGCGGAAAAATATGCTACCAATTTTTTACTCATTTTAAATTCCTCCTAATTACTTATTGAATCCGCTGTTTGTAAGCCATTTCTGTATTGTCTGTCGCTTGTGTTGTTTCGCCTGCAACACAACCTGTTATACCGCAAAATACAAGCGAGCTGTAAATTCATGTTATTATTGATATTATTCTTTTTATGGTGTTTCTCTCCTTTTAGTTTTCTTTTGGATAATGTTCATCATCAACAGGTTCAAGCCATTCATTTGATGTATTTTCACCCGGACACTCAACTGCCAAATGGCTGAACCAACTGTTTGCCTTTGCACCGTGCCAATGCTTGACACCTGCAGGAATAGCGACTATATCGCCCGCTTTCAGGCTTTGCGGTTCTTTGCCTTCTTCTTGATACCAGCCTTCACCGTCTACACATAAAAGAAGTTGACCGCCACCGCTTGTTGCGTGGTGAACGTGCCAATTATTACGGCAACCAGGCTCAAAAGTTACATTTGCCACAAATACCGTTTCATTCGGATTTGTAAGCGGTTTTAAATAACTGTTTCCGATAAAATACTTCGCATATGCCGTATTTGCCTCACCAATACCGAACATTCCTCCGTGATTTTCAACAGTAGTATCATCGGCATACACTTCTTTTACAACGCGAAATGCCGACCACGCGTTCGGCCAACCCACATAAAAAGCAAGATGTGTTAAAATCTCTGCCATTTCTGTTTTTGTAACGCCGTTTTTCTTTGCGGTCATTGCGTGGTACTGAAAAGAACTGTCGATTAGACCTTTGCTAACCAATGCGGTTACTGTAAGTATTGATCTCATTTTTAAAGACAATTTATCTTCTCGCGACCATACTTCTCCGAATAATACATCATCATTCAGTTCTGCGAATTTCGGAGCAAAATCGCCTAAACTGTCCCTACCTGCTGTTTGTTTTACCATTTTAAATTCCTCCTAATTATTATTTTTTATTTCATTCTTTAAATAATCTAAATTAGATATTTGTTTTTCTAATATATGAATTTTGTCAAGCGCTTTTTTTCGTTTTTGACTTAGGATTTTAAGACATTCCTCGTCATTTTCGCCTGACAGTATCAGCTGCATATATTCATCAATATCTTCTTTTGAAAAATCTGTTTCATACAATGTCATTATCATACTTAATCTTTTTATATCTTCATCATCATAATGCCATTCGCCCATAACTCTTTTTACGGTTTTGCAAAGTTCCATACTTTCATATTCTTTTAAAATTTTTATGGGAATACAGTATTTTTCGCTTGCCTCTTCTATTGTCATAATTTCCTCCATAAAAAATATAGATGTCTTTTATTTGACATCTATATTCTATCACTAACAAGTACATATGTAAAATACTTATATTGTATTTCAAACTATACATTCAAGGCATTTCTTAATGTGTTTTATAAAAGAATTGACAGACGGTGAAACAGTACGATTTTTTCGCCAGACTATTACAGTTCCTGTTTCAAGCATCGGTGAAAGCGGTTTAAAGCATAAATCGTCGTAATACATATCACTGTCAATACACAGTGCCAAACCTACTCCGCCTTTTACAAGCGATTCGGTATTATATATAAGGTCACAGCTTGCCACTATTTTGATATTGTCGTAGCAATCACCGAACCAATTTTCTATTTCATTTCGTACGCTTTCACGTTTTGCGAATATCAAAGGCTGACCTGCTAAATCTTTGGGAGTAATATATTCTTTTTCCGCAAGCGGACAATCTTTTCGCATTATAACTCCCCATTTTTCTTTTTGCCCCAAACGCACAAATTCATATTTACTTATATCGACAGGCTCTTTCAAAAGACCAACATCAACAGTACCGTTTTCAATTTTATCTTTAATATCGTCAGCAATTCCACTGCAAACCTCAAACATTACTTTCGGATTTTCTTTTCTGAATGATGCCGCCAACTTTGCAACTCCACTCAATACACAAGTTTCTCCGCTTCCAATGGTTATCGTTCCCATGAGCATATCGTCACTGTGTGACAAATCTTCTCTTATCTTTTCTTCTATATTTATAATTTCCTGTGCACGTTGTTTTAACAGTATTCCGTCCTCCGTAAGTGATATACTGTGTTTTCCGCGTTTAAACAACTTCACTCCGAGTTCTTCTTCCATCTGCATAAGCTGTCTTGATAAAGTAGGTTGCGTTACATTCAGTCTTTGTGCCGCTCTTGTTATATTTTCCTCTCGTGCAATCATCAAAAAATATTTTAATACTCTAAGTTCCATCGTAACCTCCGAATATTTGTTCTTTATTTTAGTTTATCACAACTATTAAACAAAGGCAATCCGAAAATTCCGAATTGCCTTTAACTTGATATTTTGTTTTACCAAATATGCACTCTGTCCTCAGGGGCAACATACATACCGTCATTTTCCTTTATGCCGAATGTATCATAAAATTTCTGGTCATTTACAATAGTACGGTTTGTACGCAATTTATCAAGGCAATGAACATTTGTTTGAGAAATATATTGCATATATTCACGGCTTGAGCTTGATGCCCATGTTCTTGCTATTGATTTATATAATGCCTCGTAATTCGGATTATCAAGGTGAGAAACTATTTCCGTTATACAAGATACCGCACCCAAATCGGCTATATTTTCACTCAATGTCAGCTCGCCGTTCACAGCAATTCCCGGTGCCGCCTCTTCTCCGTCATAAAAAGCTTCAACATCCTTGCAAAGTTTTGAAAATGCACTGTAATCTTCTTCTGTCCACCAGTCAGTCGCATTACCGTTTTCGTCAAATTTAGCACCGTTATTGTCAAATGCGTGTGTAATTTCATGTGCAATAATATATCCGATACCACCTAAATTTTCTTCATATGACGCGTTTACATCATATATTGGTGCTTGCAATATTCCAGCCGGGAATGTTATACTGTTTGCCAATGAGTCATACATTGCATTAACCGTATAAACAGCCATGCCCCAATCATTTTTATCTATCGGTTCGTCTTGATGTTCAATCAAATTTTTCACCTGTTCTTTGGAGATTGCAAGCATATTTTCAAAATAACTTCCGCCGTCTGCAGCTGATTTAATTTCAACATCGTCCATATATGACTGAACATCTTCCGGATAACCTACATTAATTTGCATTGTATCAAGTTTTTTCAATGCCTTTTCCTTTGTGGTATCGCTCATCCATGTAAGCTTTTCAATCCTTGTTCTGTATACATCTATTATGTCACTTATCATTTTCTCAACATTTTGTTTTGCCTCTTTGCTGAAATAATTTTGAGCATATAATTCGCCAAGATAGTCATACATAACGTTTTCTATTGTTATAGTTGCCTTTTCCTCCGCTGTATAACTTCCCTCTGTTCCGTAAAACGCATTTTGGAAATCGGTTGACACTTGTGTAAATTCTTCATTTAACGTTTCGCCCCAACCCAACAATACTATAAGTTTGGCTCTTGTCTTTAAAACATCAATATTGTCTTTATTATAAAGTTCTCCGTTTTTCTCCAACAGACCAACGTCCGAAACAAGGATTTTACCGTTATACTTCAATTCCGAATCCTTTAATATTTTTGAAATATCCATATTCGGTACTGCTTTCTGCAATTCTTCCAATGTATACAGATTGTATATTTTGTCAACATCAGCATTATCCTGTGTATCAAGCATACTCTCGGCAAGCTGTTTTTCAAAATCAAAATATGCCTCTGAATGTTTTTGAGCGCTTTCTTTAGTTTCTCCGCTCAATACTAAATTTTCAGTCAAATAATCTTTGTATGCTTTTATCTGCTCCGCATTGTCCGACATATATATGTCTTTCGGCAATATCGGTGCTATCATATAAAAATCCAGTATATTTTTTGTGTTGTCCTTAAAATCAGCCGTTACCGAAAAATCACCCAATGCCGATATACAAAGCTCCTTAATCAATTCACTGTTTATTTCGTTTAAATCCTTAATTGTCTTTGCTTCATCAATTTTATCAAGATACGGTTTTATTGGAGTAATACCTGCTTTATTTCTTGATTCTGTATCTGTTATATTGTTGTATAAGTCAGCTATTTTCTGTTCTTTTGTACCTTTTGCGTGTGATTGGTTTATGATATTTGCCAGCAAATCATTTATTCGCTCTGTATTTGTATCATCTAAGCTGTATGCATTACCTGCAATCAATCTGCCGGGTTTTATTTCAAAATTGTTTAGTGCTTCTTTATTAACCGTTGCATAAAAATCGTCTTTTAAATTGCTGCCGAAAACCGCATATGTTCTTTTTATAAACAAATCCATTTGAGTGTCGGTTACATTTTCATCAGGTGAAAATACTCCCTCAGAAGTTCCTGCCACAATACCTGCGTCAAATACGTCCGCAAGTTCGGTTTCTGCCCACTTCGGTATGTCCGTAAAATCTTCTTTAGGTATTGCTATACGTTTTGTGTACTCGTTCAGTTCAGGCATTTTTCCAAAAGCACGCTTTAACATAACAAGTGCCTCTGCTCTTGTTACATTCCAATCTTCGTGAAGTTCGCCGTCCTCATATCCTTGTATAATATCCTCTTTCTTCACATTCGGATTATAATCGTCTGCTGCAATCAATAACATATCCGCAACCTGACCTCTTGTTACATATTGGTCTTTAGCCGATACGACATACATACTGCCAACAGCTATTGACAATGCCAAAAGTCCCGAAACTACCTTTTTAATTTTCATCCTTTACCCCTCCGTTTTATAATTTTTAATCCAATATTCATCATCAACATTTGTCATTTTTCTTTTTAAATGCAATTTTGAAAACATCGTATATAACATTTTAACTTTTAATGACATAGTGACCTTTTCGGAAGTCTTATTTATTTTTCTTGCTGTTTTATCAAGTTTTTTCAAAAGTGAATTTTTAAATTTATCGGGCATATTGTCCCAAAAATATCCCCAAACACCTTGACAGACAGAATAAGTTCTTGCGACTCCCCAATAATCCATACTGTCCTTTATATCTTTAACCGTTGCTTTTAATCCTCCGCCGCCTGCACTTGCAATTATAACGGCTTGTTTCTTAAGCATTTTAAAATCGGGACGATGAACCAACCACCTGTATCCAAAATGGTCAAGAAAACTTTTAATTTGACCGGGAATATGACCTACATAAACAGGCGAACAGAATATAATAAGACTTGAATCATCAAATGCGTCTAATATAGGTTTCAAATATTTATATCCACCGCACTTTTCCTCGTCGCCTTTTATACACGCATAACATCCGCAACATATATGCGGCATATCCTCCGGCAAAGTAAATTCATAAACTTTATCAACATTTTCCAGCTTAGATATAAGATATTCAGCCGAATTATATGTAGTGCTGTTTTTTCGTTTATTGGAACGAATAAGTGTTATATTCATATTTTCCTCCGCAAAATTATTATATTATTTTATTCGGATAATCGGGAATAACAAGTGCGGCAATGATGTATGCCAAAATTCCTGTTCCAAAGAAAACTACAAGCACAACCCAAATTAATCTCACTATCGTTGAATCAATCCCAAAATATTCCGCTATTCCTCCGCAAACACCGCAGAGTTTTCTGTCAACATCAGATTTGTATAACTTTTTCATAATAATCACCCTCCGTTAATTATATTTTCCCCAAAACAAATAATTTGTTGATTGTAAAATCTTTACTTCATTATATATGTTTATTTTTTTAATGTAAATAGATTATAAAAAAAATTTATAATTATTTTTGAATTTTAATGTTTTTTTAAGGTTTCTGTCTTATACTTCAATTATGGAAACGAAATAAAGGAGGAATTCAAAATGTTAAAGAAAAAAACTACAACTCTATTAATTACAGTGGCTTTGCTTACTTCGGTAATGCCTGCGGCATTTGCCGATACTACGGAACAGCCACCGCAAATGCCGACACAGTCACAGGGCAAACAGCCACCTGCAAAACCTGACGGAGCTCAATCCGACGGTGAGCAACCACCGCAAATGCCTAACGGCGAACAACCGCAAGGTGATATGAATGTATCAATTCCGTTCACCGATGTTGCAAGTGATGCTTGGTATTATAATGTAGTATCACAAGCATACGGAAAAGGACTTATTTCCGGTATGAGTGATATAGAATTTTCACCTGAAAGCTCCGTTACAGGTGCTCAGATTATTATGATGCTTTACAGAGCAGACGATAATACAGTCAGCGAACAGACAAGCGGTAATTGGTATGACGAAGCAGTAGATTGGGCTAAAGAAAAATCAATCATCTCCGACAACAACGGTTGGACTTTTGACACAAATGCCGATTTAACACGTGAACAAATGATGGTATTTTTATATAACTATTTGCAATACAAAGGCAATGATTTATCGGCTTTAGATGATTTATCATCATATACTGACAGATCTGAAATTTCAGCATATGCCGAAAATGCAGTAAAAGCACTTGTAGGTAAAGGAATTATCAAGGGTGACGGCGAAACATTAAGACCACTTTCATCACTTACCCGTGCGGAAACAGCCGTAATTTTAATTAACGCAGTTGATTCCGTCAATCCGAGTGCTAATCAAGGTGGTATGCAACCACCGAGCAGTAATATGCCGGGCGGATTTGGCGGTTCGGATACAGTAACACAAGGCACATCTGCTACAACAATCACTGAGGGCGGAACATATTCATCAACATCATATTCTTCAACAGGTGATGACGAAAACGCACTTCGTATTGACGGTGCAACAGTTACACTTGATTCTGTAACAGTCGACAAGTCGGCAGGTTCTTCGTCAAATACAGAGGACGGCGATTTCTACGGTCAAAATGTCGCATTGCTTGCAACAAACGGTGCTAATGTTACAATTAAGAATGCAACAGTAAACTCATCTGCACAAAACGGTAACGGTATCTTCAGTTACGGCACAGGCACAACTGTAAACGTATCCAATTCAACTATTACAACAACTGCCGATAATTCCGGAGGTATTCAGACAACAGGCGGCGGTACAACAAATGCTGCAAACCTAACTGTAAACACAAGCGGCAACTCTGCCGCAGCAATTCGTTCGGACAGAGGCGGCGGTACAGTGGTTGTTGACAAGGGTACTTATACTTCAAACGGTTACAACTCCCCTGCCGTATATTCAACAGCCGACGTAACTGTTTCAAATGCCACTCTTACCGCAAACAATTCTGAGTCACTTGTAATTGAGGGTAAAAGCTCAATCAAGCTTAATAATTGTGACGTATCGGGCAATATGAGTTCTACGGAAGGCAGCAGTTCTGACGAAAACGTACACAACGTTATGATTTATCAGTCAATGTCGGGTGACGCAGAAGTCGGAACATCTGAATTTGATATGACAGGCGGTTCTCTGACAGGTAATAACAGAGATATGTTCTATATTACAAATACTCACTCAATCATCAATTTGTCAAACGTTGATATTACCAACAAAGACGCTGACGCTTATTTAATGCGTGTTACAGGTAACAGCGCTGCAAGAGGTTGGGGCAAAGCAGGTGCAAACGGCGCACAAGTTGAATTTACCGCGTCAAATCAAACGCTTAACGGCGATATTGCAGTAGATACCGTTTCCACTCTTAATATGACTCTTACAGATTCATCTGATTTTACAGGTACAATAAACATCATTGACAACGCACAAAACGGCACTGCTGTTGATAATAATGCAGTTGTTACAATCGACTCCGACAGTACTTGGACTTTGACAGGCGACTGTACTGTAACAAGTCTTGAAAACAACGGTACAATAAACTTCAACGGTCACACAATAACCCTTGCAGACGGTACTGTTTTAAGCTAATAAACACATACAAAAAAATGAGCCTTTCAAGGCTCATTTTTTGTTATTTAATAACTGTCAACAACATTTTATACTTTGTAACCGCTTTTACTGAATGAGGAATATTTGCAGGCATAACGATTGTATCGCCTTTTTCAACTCTTGATGTCACACCGTCAACCGTTATATCTGCTGTTCCGTCAAGTACATACACCATTGCGTCACCGCCTGCTGCATGTGTGCTTACTCCTTCGCCCTCGTCAAATGCCATTATAGTCATTCCGACATGTTCTTCATTCGCAAGAGTTAAGCTTGCTATTTGATTATCCGCGTAATCTACAATATCGTTAAGTTTCAATACCTTTGACTGTTCTATGTTCTTTATAAACTTGTTCATTTAATTTTATCCTTTCTTTTATAACGTAATCTGCATTACTTTAAATGCCGTTTTACTTCCGATTGCGTGAGCTGTTTTCGCCTTAACCGCCATACATTCGCCTTGTTTAAGCTCATATGTCTTTCCGTTTATGCCGATTGACATTTTCCCCTCCAAAACATAATAAAGTGTATCTCCGAAATATTCTTCTTCACTTATGCCCTCATTATCTGAGAATGAAAAAACAGATACTGTCACGTCATCGCGTTTAGATAATGCCATACTCACGACTTGATTTTTCTTTGCATTTATCAATTCTGTAAGCAAAGCAGGCTCTGTAGGCACATTTTTCAAGCTGTCCATTTTTTTCCTCCGTTTCTTTTATGTATATTTTACATTGAAAGAAATTCAAAGTCAATAAGCTTTATAATATTATTGTCAAATTCTATTATATTCTCATCTCTCATACGGCTCAATTCCCTTGAAAGAGCAGTACGGTTTACATTCAAAAATTCTGCCAAACCGCGTCTGTTAAAAGGTATTTTTATAATACCGTCACTTGTTATATGACTGTTTTGCATAAATATTTTGATTTTGTCCAAGCTCTGACGCCACATTCGCCAGACGTAAGATACTGGTGCTCTCGGTCTCTTCGATACCGCTTCCGCTTTTCGCATCCAGCGTGCCAAGCATCTCTGCCGACATCATGGCGTCCAGTACCAGAGAATAGCCGTTAGGGCTCTGGCTTACCGGGAAGTCCCAGATACCTTTCTCCTTGCCGTCCTTATCCAGCAGGGTAAAGGAAGCCATCTCTGAGGTGGATCCGCTCTTGCCGTCCCATCCCTTTGTACCCATATCGTTGGGAGACATCATGAGGCTGAACAGTTTTGTTTTATCGTCGGCCTTATAGAAGGTCAGCTCATAGCTGACTGCATTCTTGATTTTCGCGTTGGAGGACCAGTTCAGGGTCAGCTTTTCACTGTTTAAGAGGCTGATAGTGGTAATACGCAGGCGCACCGGATCCAGCGCTGCCACGTTGACGGTATCCTCCACGGAATAGTAACCCAGCAGACGCTTCTGCCGACTCTCATATTCCCGCTCCTTCATGGTCAGGTAACCGTCCGCGTCTTTCTCCGCATAATTCAAGCCCTTGCACCTGGTTCCATAGAACGCAGAATAGACCTCGCCCGATTCCATATCGATCTCAATGGCGACGGCCCCGTTTAAGAAACTCTTATCATAGGCAGAATCATCCAGAAGCTGCAATACCAGCCTGCCCTCTTCCGATGGGCTCTGATAGCTGTCCGCGTCCAGCGTAATCGTATAGATACGGCCATTCAGCTTTGAGGCTTCCTCAAACACAGCCGCTTCTCCATTCTTCTTTACTTCCTTCTGAAACTGTTCCCACTGTCCGGAGGAACGATACCAGGTCAGCTTCGACTCTGCCGCCAGATACACGGTTCGGGCGTTGGATTCATTTTTTCGAAATTCCGCAATTTTCCAGTATTTAACAAAAAAAGGAACCGCGATTGCTGTGATGATAGCCATAATCACCAATACAACTGTAAGTTCCGTCAACGTAAAGCCTTTTCTTCTGTCTTTCATTCTCTATCATCCCGTAAAACCTTTATCATTTTAAAAAATATCATTTTTTAATATAACAAAAAGCACTGGGATTGTCCAGTGCTTTTGCGGGTTGTAATTACTATCTGTAATGTTTTCTCCGGAAATAATTTCTAGTGAACTG
>OLWA01001654.1_pt1 | contig 22243 bp, 19 predicted proteins | sample 1673251 | NCBI WGS metagenome assembly OLWA01 (sample SAMEA3178937, study PRJEB25190) | human gut metagenome | biome: human gut; feature: human-associated habitat; material: faeces | place: Austria | collected 2013 | reverse complement strand
AGAGCCGCGACAGCCTTAAAGGCCGCCGCGGCTCTTTTGTTTTAAACCGCGGCGGCGGAGAGGGACGGGGCTGTTACAGCCGGTAGGGATTGGAATCATTGGAGTAATTTATGTTTCTTATGTTTCTTATGTGGCTTATGTTGCTTATAATTCTTATAAGAGTTAGGTGGGATTAGGCGGGGCGAGATGGCGCGGGATTGGTTGAGTGTGGGATGGCTGGGAGGGAGCTGGAAGGTGATTCGGAGGGAGCTGGAATGGCGGTGTGGGGAATTTTTTTGCGGAAATGTTGTGAGAAGTTTTAAATTATTTTAATTTTGCAGATAATAAGGCTATCTGTATGATTTTCATTAATTAACTCAATATTTTAAATTTCTAACTGCTATGTGGTTAACAAGTTCATCTATAGGAAGGAAGCTGGTAATGGCTGTTACCGGTGTTTGCCTAATCCTATTCGTAACATTTCACGCGTTGATGAATGGAGTTGCGCTTTTCTGGCCAACAGCCTACAATGAGGTGTGCAACTTCCTTGGCGCTAACTGGTATGCTCTGATAGCTTCAGCCGGTCTGGCCCTGCTTTTCATCATCCACATTATCTATGCCATCTGGCTTACTCTTCAGAACCGCAAGGCGCGCGGTAACGACCGCTACAATGTGGTGAAGAAGCCTGCCCAGGTAGAATGGGCCTCGCAGAACATGCTTGTGCTCGGTATCGTGATTCTCGCTTTCCTCGTGCTCCATCTTATCCAGTTCTGGGCAAAGATGCAGCTTGTGGAGGTTATGGGTATCCATGGCGATTTCCCTCCCCAGGCCGGTACGCTTTTCATTAATGAAGCGTTCAAGTGCTGGATTACTCCTGTGGTCTACATTATCGGTTTCATTGCGCTGTGGTTCCACTTCAACCATGGTTTCTGGTCGATGTTCCAGTCATCAGGCTGGAATAACGATGTGTGGATTAAACGTCTCAAATGCATCGGCATGTGGTGGAGCTCGATTGTAGTGGCTCTTTTCATTGCCCAGGCAGTCGTATTTACCGTACAGGCCCACAAAGGCACCTATACCAGCGATCCCGCGCTTCTGGAGCAGTATATTGAGTTTGCATCGGAAGGCAAAAACGCTGTTGTGGGCGATCAGGCTCCCTGCATTTTCCAGCAGGTATGCGAATAAATTAATTTAGTCAAGACAAAACAATTCACCATCAACAGATATGGCAGACTTAAACAAACTTGAGGGTATGATTGATTCTACCCCCATCATGAAGGACTATGCCGACATAGAGTCGTCAAAGCTTCCGGAATATCAAGTCGATTCCAAAATACCGGAAGGCCCTCTGGCCGATAAATGGACGAACTACAAGGCCCATCAGAAACTGGTTAACCCCGCCAACAAACGCAATCTCGATATAATTGTGGTAGGTACCGGCCTGGCCGGTGCTTCGGCAGCCTCCACTCTCGCTGAGCTCGGATTCAATGTGTGGAACTTCTGCATTCAGGATAGCCCCCGCCGCGCTCACTCCATCGCCGCACAGGGCGGTATAAACGCAGCCAAGGACTATCAGAACGACGGAGACTCCGTTTACCGTCTGTTCTACGACACGGTGAAGGGCGGTGACTTCCGCTCCCGCGAGGCCAACGTTTACCGTCTGGCTGAAGTGTCGAACAATATCATCGATCAGTGCGTGCAGCAGGGCGTTCCTTTCGCACGTGAATACGGCGGTCTTCTGGCCAACCGTTCGTTCGGCGGCGCTCAGGTGAGCCGTACATTCTATGCCAAGGGCCAGACCGGTCAGCAGCTTCTGCTCGGTGCCTACGCTTCGCTCAACCGCCAGATTGAAAAGGGCCAGGTGCGCTCGTTCAACCGTCGCGAGATGCTCGACGTGGTAATAGTCGACGGCCGCGCCCGCGGTATTATCGTGCGCAACCTCATCACCGGCGAGCTCGAGCGCTATGCCGCACATGCAGTGGTGCTTGCAACCGGCGGCTACGGACGCACATTCTTCCTCTCTACAAACGCTATGGGCTGCAACGGCTCAGCCGCTGTCCAGGTATTCAAGAAAGGCGCTTATCTTGCCAACCTCGCTTTCACTCAGATTCACCCCACCTGTATCCCCGTTCACGGCGAGGATCAGTCGAAGCTCACCCTTATGAGCGAGTCGCTGCGTAACGACGGCCGCATCTGGGTTCCGAAGAAGAAAGAGGATGCAGAGGCTATCCGCGCAGGCAAGAAACGTCCTACCGACATTCCCGACGAAGACCGCGACTTCTATCTGGAGCGCCGTTACCCGGCATTCGGCAACCTGTGTCCGCGCGACATCGCCAGCCGTGCCGCCAAGGAGCGCTGCGACGCCGGCTACGGCGTGGGAACCGGCAATGCCGTATATCTCGACTTCAAATACGCCATAGACCGTCTGGGTGCCGACGTGGTGCGTGACCGCTACGGAAACCTCTTCGATATGTATCAGATGATTTCCGACGATAACCCCTACGAGACCCCGATGATGATATTCCCCGCCTCCCACTATACAATGGGCGGTATCTGGGTTGACTACGAACTTCAGACTTCGATAAAGGGTCTGTTTGCAATCGGTGAGTGCAACTTCTCCGACCACGGCGCAAACCGTCTGGGCGCATCGGCCCTCATGCAGGGTCTGGCCGACGGATACTTCGTGCTTCCCTACACTATGCAGAACTACCTTGCCGACCAGATCAAGGTGCCTCACTTCAAGACCGACACTCCCGAATTCGACGCAGCCGAGAAGGGCGTTCGCGACCGCATAGCCAAGCTTATGGCCATCAAGGGTACCAAGTCGCCAGACCAGATTCACAAGCGTCTGGGCCACGTGATGTGGAATCTCGTAGGTATGGGCCGTACACTCCAGAGCCTTGTCAAGGCACTTGACGAACTCGAGGACGTGCGCAAGGAATTCTATACCGACCTGCGCATCGTGGGCAGCGCCGACGATCTCAACACCGAGCTGGAGAAGGCTCTGCGTCTGGAAGACTTCCTGGTAATCGCCAGGATGATGGCAATCGACGCACTGAACCGCAACGAATCGTGCGGCGCCCACTTCCGCGAGGAGTATCAGACCGCCGACGGCGAGGCCAAGCGCGACGACGAGCACTATATGTATGTAAGCTGCTGGAAGTACACCGGCGACAACGAGAAGCCCATCCTCATCAAGGAGCCTCTCAATTACGAAGCTATCCAGGTACAAACCCGTAACTACAAGTCGTAATTCCTAATCAAACCACGTGGCCTGAGGCGGCCTCGCCGCGCCAAGCGGAAAGAAGGCAGCCCCGGCCTGATTAAAAAAACAAAGACATCAATGAAAACAACAATAAGCGTAAATTTGAGAATTTGGCGTCAACGTGGTCCTAAGGAAAAAGGCCAGTTCGTCAACTATCATCTCGACAATGTGTCGACCGGCAGCAGCTTCCTTGAAATGCTCGACATGCTCAACCAGCAGCTTGTGGAGAAGAATGAGGAGCCTGTGGTTTTTGACAGCGACTGCCGCGAGGGTATCTGCGGTATGTGCTCACTGTATATCAACGGACATCCCCACGGACCGGTGCAGGGCATCACAACCTGCCAGCTCCACATGCGTAAGTTTAACGACGGCGACACCATCACCATCGAGCCCTGGCGCTCGGCTGCGTTCCCCGTGGTACGCGACCTGATGGTAAACCGCAATGCCTTCGACCAGATTCAGCAGGCCGGCGGCTACGTTTCGTTCAACTGCGGCGGCGCTCCCGATGCCAATGCCACTCCTATTTCAAAGGAAGTGGCCGACGTGGCCATGGACTCCGCTACCTGCATTGGCTGCGGTGCCTGCGTGGCTGCCTGCAAGAACGGCTCGGCCATGCTCTTCGTATCGGCCAAGGTGAGCCAGTTTGCCCTGCTGCCCCAGGGTCAGGTAGAGCGCAAACGCCGTGCACGCGCCATGGTACGCCGCATGGATGAGCTCGGATTCGGCAACTGTACCAACACCGGTGCCTGCGCCGCCGAGTGCCCCAAGAATGTTCCTCTGAGCAACATCGCGCGCCTCAACCGCGAATTCATTAATGCCAAGTGCGCTGAATAAGCGTCACCCGGCATAGAGCAATAAACCACTGCAGGCCGCTTCAGCGTAAAGCTGGGGCGGCCTGCTGGTTTTTTAGCGGGGTATAAATTTATAAGAATTATAAATCTTATAAGTCTTATAAGTTTAATGGAAAGCTTTAATTGCGGCGGAGAAGGGGGATATATTGGCCATAGCCGGCCTCTTCCATATATTCCAGGGGAATGAAGCGGAGGCTTGCGCTGTTTATGCAGTAGCGCAGACCGCCGGTGTGGGCCGGGCCGTCGGGAAACACGTGGCCAAGATGGGAGCCTCCTTTGCGGCTTGACACTTCGGTGCGGTCCATTCCGTGGGAGAGATCGCGGCGCTCAACTATCAGCGAGTCATCTATGGGGCGCGAAAATGCCGGCCACCCGCAGCCCGACTCGAATTTGTCGGCGGACAGAAACAGCGGTTCGCCTGTAACGACGTCAACGTATATACCTGGGCGGAACTCGTCAAAGTATTCGTTGGCAAAAGGTGGCTCTGTGGCCGCGTGCTGCGTCACTTCATATTGCAGCGGTGTGAGGTTGCCCGGAGCTCTTTATCGGCAGGACGCGGGCTCTGAGGGGGTATTATGCGTATGTTACGGGCCATTTCAAAAAGGCTCGGATCAATATGGCAATAGCCTTCGGGATTCTTGTCGAGATAGTCCTGATGATATTCCTCGGCAGGATAGAAATTAGTGAGAGGCCCCGTTTCAATGGCTATTTTTCCTGGGGTAGATGCCGCAAGCTCATGCAGCGATTTTTCGATTACCGGACGGTCGGATGAGTCGGTATAATAGATTCCCGTACGGTATTGCGTACCTCGGTCGTTGCCCTGGCGGTTGACGGATGTGGGATCGACAGTGCGGTAATAAAGACTGAGTAGCAAGGGCAGAGGTAGGACTTCGGGATTGTATGTCACCTTTACGGTCTCAGCCGCTCCGGTTGTGCCAGTGCAGACTTCACGATAGGTGGGCTCGGACACTTTGCTGTTGGCATAGCCTACCTGAGTCGATACAACTCCGGGAATGAGGCCGAGAAAATGCTGTGTGCCCCAGAAGCATCCTCCGGCTAGATATATTGTTTTCATTTCTTGTGGTTTTTCGGTTTAACGGCAATCGGCTTATTGAAGTTCACTGAGGCGCGGTAATTTCCGAAGACAGCGACGGCGTGTATTTTATAGAATGATAATTTTGGCCTAAATTTGCGTCAAGAATATCCAAGGTTATGATAAAAGTAGATAAAACAATCTGTCCCCACGACCACGTATGTCCGCTTATCAGGATATGTCCTGTGGGAGCCATATATCAGAATGCCAGACTATTCACTGTGCATTGAGTGCGGTAAATGCGTCAGAAATTGTCCGAAAAAGGCAATGAAGCAGACTACGATCAAGTGACACAACTTTCAGTCAGTGCTATCGTTTATATACCTGATGTATATTCCAACTGAATCAGTATGAAAATTATCCCTGCCAGAAAGAAAGACGCATCGTTTATTGCCTCTTGTGTAGTGTATGCCATCGGCGAGGAAATTACCCGAAAACTTGCGGGGGAGGAGCATACTCCGGAAGATGTACACGGTCTTTTTCAGGAACTCGCAGAAAGAGATGACACACAGTACAGCTATAAGAACACCATTGTGGCCATAAATGACGATGATGCCGCTGTGGGAGCTGTCATAGGGTATGACGGTGCGAAGCTACCTATGCTGAAAGACCATTTTGTCTCGGCTGTCAGGACGATGCTTGGAAAGGATATGAGTGGAATGGGCGATGAGTGCGATGCAGATGAGTATTATATCGACACTCTTGCCGTGGATCCGGCTTTCAGAGGCATGGGAATAGCCCGGCAATTGCTCACTGCCGCTATCGACAAGGCGAAGACTATAGGGAAGCCCGCAGGACTCCTTGTCGACAAGCAAAATCACCGTGCGCGTCATCTTTACGAGAATATGGGCTTCAGAAAGATAGGCGACCGCCCTTTCGCTTCCGAGGTCATGGATCACATGAGATACGAGGGCTGAGGTTCCCAGGCTGGAATCAGCATTTGTCGGTTAAAAGTGTCGGCAGGCGATCGGCTACATGTGTTGTGCCAGCCAGTCAATCATGGTGCGGTACACCGCTTCCCTGATGGATTTTTTGGATAACGCAAGGTCATGGAGGCCTCCTTCAAATTCTATTTCGGTTATGTCGTCTCCAAGCTGACGGCCGTATTTGGAAATGGCCTCCACATCCAGTATGGCGTCGGCTCTGCGGTACTTCTCTTTGGGGTCGCCCGGATGGACGGATTCTTTTGAGTGCATCAGCAGTATTGGCACGTTGATTCTTCGCTTGCGAAGCTCCTGTTGGCCTCTATGGATAGCCCGGGCCCAGCCCATGTCGGGGTCGGGAAGAATGTCCGGCTTCCAGTCCTTGCGGTAAGTCCACTCTCCGCCATAATCCTTGGAAAGACTCTCGGCATATCCTCTGTCGGGTTTCTGGGGAAGTTTTGCATCCGGCATGAAACGCCCAAGCACACTTACAATCGGCATCACAACCTTACGCATTCCCCACGGCAGATTCCAGTCAAGGAAAGGACTGTTTAGAATCAGAGCCTTGATCATTGGTGAGGGGCTCTTGGCCATGTAAAGGCTCGATGTAAGTCCGCCGGTAGAATGGCCCAGAAGGGCTATCTCCCGGTCTCCGTCTTCGTGGATTATTCCGATGGCAGCATTGATGTCGGCGAAATATTCGTCCATGGCCCTCACCTGAAACATCTTCTGCTGCCTCATCAGCGAGCGGCCATATTTGCGGAGGTCAACGGCGTAGAAATCATAACCGTGGGCCACGAACATATCGGCCATTTCTTTCTGAAGGAAATAGTCGCTGAAACCGTGAACGTAGAGAATCGCTTTTGAGGTTTCCGTTTCCGATTTTTTACGGATTACCGTACACCTGACCTTTCCGCTGTAGTCATCCGGCATATCCACATAGGTCATCTCAAATCCATCTCCAAGAAGATCCGGCTGCCAGTTGAGAGATGCTGCTTTCATATCGTATGACTGAGTTTTTACATTCTATTTCATTTTCAGAAACGTCTGGGTAAATGAAATGTTCATCACTTGTCAGCAGGGCCCGTGCCTGCAGATTTATATTTTTGAGTAATTTTGCAGGCTGAAAAATGAATGCTGACAGTAATTATGAACGAGTATAAGGCAAAAGGGCATCTGGCTATGCTGGGAGCCAATGTAATGTGGGGACTGATGTCGCCGGTGGTAAAGATGGTTTTTGCCACAGGAGTTATCGCTCCGATGATAATGGTTGACTTCCGCGTGGCCGGTGCGGCCCTTCTTTTCTGGATTGCATCTCTTTTTCTGCCCCGGGAACATGTGCCTGCCGGAGATATCCTCAGGCTGTTCGGAGCAGGAATGCTGGGTGTGCTTTTCAATCAGGGATGTTTCATTCTCGGAGTGAGTCTCACCTCTCCGGGCGAGGCGTCGCTGGTCACCACCACCATGCCCATGTGGGTTATGCTGCTTGCATGGCTGATTCTTCGCGAGCCGATCACGCTCAAGAAAGCGGGCGGTATCGCGCTGGGAGCTGCCGGAGCGATAATCCTGATTGCGGGCAACGGCGCCCAGGCCTCGGGCACGAATCCGGCGCTGGGCGATGTGATAGTGCTTTGCGCACAGTTGAGTTATGCGCTCTATCTCACGCTGTATCGCAATTTCATCCGGAAATACAGCCTGGTTACGCTGATGAAATGGATGTTCCTGTCGGCCACTGTGGTTGGTTTGCCTGCCAGCATAAAGTGGCTCGGGACTACCGACTGGACGGCGATTTCCGCAATGGAGTGGAGCGGTATTGCCTACGTGGTGGTGTGCGGCACATTTTTAGCCTACATCTGCATAATGATAGGCCAGAAACGTTTACGCCCCACATTGGTAGGCATGTACAACTACGTGCAGCCGATAGTGGCCACCATCACGGGTGTCTGTCTCGGACTTGACCGCTTCACACCCATGAAAGGTCTGGCAATCGTGCTGATCTTCACCGGCGTGTGGCTTGTGACCATAAGCAAAGCCAAAGACTCCTCCCGGCAAGCCGCCTGATACCGTAATCATGGAATGAAAAGACCGGATGACAAACAAAGTCCGTCAGGTTTGTGTTGATAAAGAATGATTGAGAACCGGAAATCCGGGCGCACGAAATAGAGACAGCAATACGTCAGAATGGCTTTATTCACAGATATCTCATAGCTGTGGATCATGCTCTGCTGTGGATTGCGGCATTGAGTTTTGCGGCATTCTTTCATTTGTCTGACAGTTTCACCCATGACGAGGCCCTTCTGTTCTCCACATTGGCGGCTTACGGCGCATATCTGTGTGAGAGCGGGCTCGGTACGGTGAAAGAAGCAGCTTCGGCCACATTGTCGGAGCTTGATTTCAGAAAAGGCGGGTTATGGAGCTGGATATTGCTGAATATCCTTGTAAATACCGTTCTCAGTCTCTTCTTTTTGGCCGATCCATCATGGTATCTCCTGATTCTTATCCTCTGGCATTGGGCATCATTGCAGGAAGCCTATTTGTAATAGTGTTTCTCATCGCGCTTATAGTCACCATGCGCAATCGAAACAAAAATCCGCAGATATTTCATACGGAATTCGTGTTATATCACCACAAAGTTAGTAATAACCTTCCAAAAAGGTTGTATTTATATAACCTTTTTCGTGTTTTATGAGGCTCTTATCTGAATATAGGTAATATGAGCATACCACTCGCATCGCAATATACCACCTAAGAAGTGGTACATTATTTCAGCCCATACCTTTTTGTTTCAGTTGAGTGAATAGAATCGGGGTGATGTATAATAATGCAACTGTGCCGAAAATCATGCCGCCGATTACGCCGATAGCGAGTGATTTGGAACCGTTGGAGCCTACCCCGGTTGCGAAAATCATTGGTAGCAGTCCGAGTATCATTGTGGCTGATGTCATTATAATCGGTCGCAGACGGTGGCGGCCGGCCAATAGTGCCGATGTCTTTATGTCGTTGCCTTGACGATGTGCCTCGACTGCGTATTCGGTAATGAGAATTGCAGTCTTGGCAAGCAGACCTATCAGCATGATTACGCCGGTCTGCATGTAGATGTTGTTCTCAAGTCCGAACGTCCACGCTAACAGAAAACTTCCGGCAAGACCAAATGGCACGGACAATATGACGGCAAACGGTATAAGCAGACTCTCGTAAAGAGCCGCAAGTATAAGATATATGAACGCTACGCAGATTACGAATACCCATGTCGAGCTGTTACCCGCTTCGGCTTCCTCTCGTGTCATAGCACCGAACTCATATCCGTAGCCCGACGGCAGTGTCTCGCGTGCCACTTCCTCAATCGCCTTTATCGCCTGACCGGAACTGTAACCATCGGCAGGAGCGCCGTTGATTGCGATAGACTGGAACAGGTTGAAATGCGTCAGCGACTCCGCTCCATATACTCTTGAAAGTTTGATATAATTGGATATCGGTGACATTTCACCTGCCGAATTGCGAACAAAGATATTACGAAGCGATTCTTCGTTGATTCTACCCTCGGCAGGAGCCTGAAGCATGACGCGGTACAACTTCGAAAAGCGGTTGATATTTGAAGAATACGACCCTCCGACGTATGCCCCCAAAGTGCGCAGCAGCTCGACGGGTGACACTCCGTTTCGCTTGCACATGGCGGCATCGACCTCAACCCGATACTGCGGATAGTTGGAATTGAACGATGTCTGCGCCCTCGCTATCTCCGGCCGCTTCGTAAGCTCGGATATGAAGTTTTGGGCAATGTTTTCCAACTCCTTGACGGATTTGTCGGAATAATCCTGTATGTGTACCTCAAAGCCGTTAGTCACGCCGTAACCGGCAATGATAGGCTGTGCGAACGACATTATTCGTGCATCTTTTATATCGGCAAGGCGGCGATATATTTCCGCAATGACCGATTTGTTGTCGTCATGCTTCCCTTTTCGTTGTTCCCACGGTTTCAGGCGAATTATGAAAGTGCCGTTTGACGCGCCCTGACCTCCGAGCATTCCCATCCCGACGGATTTTGAATATATCTGAAACTGAGGTATGTCGGAGATTTTTGATTCCACCTCAGCCATAATCTGCTCACTCCGCGCCCGCGATGTACCGGGAGTAGCCTGAATATCCACCACTACCGTGCCTGTGTCTTCGTCAGGCACGAGTCCTGTCTTTGTTGTGTGAAGCAATAGGACGAATGCGGCAATTGAAGTTACAATAAGACCTGCCACAATCCATTTATGCTGAAAAAATATAGACAGCGAAGAGGTGTATTTGGCTCCCATCACATTGAATGCGGCATTGAATGTTTTGGTGAAACGTGCGGTCTTGTCAACAGGTCTCATAATCAGGACGCACAGCGCGGGGCTGAGGGTAAGCGCGTTAAATGTAGAAATCAATACCGCCACAGCCATTGTCAGTCCGAACTGACGGTAAAATATGCCTGTCGCGCCCTCGATGAAACATACAGGTATAAACACCGCCATGAATACCAGCGAAGTTGTGACAAGCGGACGTGTGATGCCTTTCATCCCTTTTACTGTTGCCTGATACGGAGACCGTTCTCCTCCGTCAAACTGCGACTGCACGGCCTCGACCACGACAATGGCATCATCAACCACGGTACCGATTACGAGCACCAGAGCAAACAATGTCAGCATATTCAACGAAAATCCGGCAAAGTAGAGAAATGCCAGAGTACCGACAAGAGAAACGATGATTGCTATTCCCGGAATCAGCGATGACCTGAAATTCTGAAGGAAAAGCATTACCACAAGTATCACAAGCACAATGGCTTCAATCAGCGTATGCAATACATTGGAGATTGACGCGTCCATAAAACTTTTGACACTCATCAGGTCGACCAGTACAAGACCCTCAGGCAAATCCTCCGAGGCGGCTTTGATTACCTCGTCAATCTTTTCGACAAGTTCATTGGCATTGCTACCCGGCATCTGGGCTATCATGCAGTTTGTGCCGGGATGTCCCGACAATTCATTTTTCACGGAATAGCTCAGTTGTCCGAGTTCTATGTCGGCAATCTCTCCAAGACGCAATATCCCTCCGCCGGGAGTGGATTTCACGACCAATTGCCGGAACTCATCCTCAGTCTCATACCTGCCACGGTATTTCAGTGCATACTGGAAAGTGTTTTCGCCATCCGCTCCGAGTGTGCCTGTCGGTATCTCAATATTCTGCTCGGCAAGCACCGCTTCTATATCGGCAGGCACAAGTCCATGCACCGCCATTTTGTCGGGATTCAGCCATATCCGCAAAGAATAGTCCGATCCGAAAAGAGTAATATCACCCACTCCCGGCACTCGCGCCAGCCGAGGCTCGATATTTATCTTGAAGTAGTTGAATATGAACTTCTGGTCATATCGGTCATCAGGACTGTAGAGTGCCACGATTTTGGCGGTGCTGTTCTGGCTTTTACGGACATTGACACCTGATTGCACCACTTCGGCAGGCAGAAGCCCCTGCGCCTGAGCGATACGGTTCTGCACATTTACCGCTGCCATGTCCGGGTCTGTACCCTGTCGGAAATAGATCGTAACAGTAGCCTGTCCATTATTATTGGCGGAAGAGGTCATGTAATTGATACCCTCGACTCCGTTTATCGCCTCTTCAAGCGGAGCGATGACAGAGCGTTGGAGAGTCTCGGCATTCGCTCCAGTATAAGTTGCGGAAACGCGCACGGTAGGCGGTGCGATTTCCGGAAACTGCTCCATCGGTAGGCGCGACAGACCAATTACACCGAGAAGAACTATAAACACCGACAGGACACACGACAAAACCGGCCGGTCGATAAATGTCTTGATATTCATTGCTGTAAAAGAGTTTTTACAGCAAAATTAAAATATCCCGTCTGCCGTTTTTATAGTCGCTGCCGTATCACGAATTTTAGGTGTTTAATCACGAATTCTCAGACACCTTTGACAGGATTATGATATCTGTCGCCTACCACGTCTCCAAAATACCGTATATAAAAATTTTTAAGAAGCTCGATGTCTTCAGCCCACAGTGCTATATGCTCTATTCTCATGCCTTTTTATTTCTGCGGATGAATTTATCGGAAAGCCATTCTCTTACAGGAGTGTCATATACCTTCACGCTGGCGTAGGCAACTGCAATCGAGGCGATGAATATGCTGACGGCGACCCATATATGCGTGCCGAGAGGTGCATCGGCGTGTTGTGCTGCCCAGTTCATCTGTACATATATCATGGGGTAATGCGTGATATACAGCGGGTAGGAAATCATACCTAAAAACTTGCAGACGGCAGTTGTGCGACGACCTTTCAGTTCGCTGCCAGCTCCTGCCGCTACAATGGCAGGATAAACCAATATAATCACAACAGCGCAATAAAGCCCGTTTAGCCATTCGTGATTTCCACCTCCTATATGAGGGACAACAAGTGTAACAGCGACAGCAAGTGAGCACCACGTCATGGCACCCCGGCGGAGGGTGATGCGCCATTTGCTCATACGATACAGCAGTAATCCTCCGAAGAAGGGATAAAGCAGTCGGCAGATGCCGATATATATCTGGTCGGGAGTCAATCCGAAGCCACCGATAACTGTATATTTGGCGTACTCGCGCACCTCAAGCAGACCCGACACATCAAGATTCATGGCAAGGTCTATTGTCAGAATTGCCGACAGGAATACGAATACGACAAGAACTGCAGTGCTGAATCTGCGAATGAACAGTGCATAGAGAATATTCGCTATATATTCCCACAGGAGCGACCACTGCGCGCCATTGAGCGAGTTGATTTCCTTCCAGCCTCGGATATCCATTGACGGTGGTGTCGGAAACATTATGCAACCAAGAATCATTATGAGAAGCAGTTTCCACCATGGTGTCTGCATTACAAGCTCAAATCCCGGTGCGGCACTGAAATAGAACCAGAATGCACCAATCAGTGTGCCAAGTATAACCATGGGTTGCAGACGTATCAGACGGCGTTTGAAGAAATCCCATGTCGTCATCCTGTTCCAACGGTCGTCGTAGGCATAGCCTATCACGAAGCCTGACAACACAAAAAAGAAATCAACGGCAAGATAGCCGTGATTCAATATCTGATCGCTCGGGCCGGATGAATAAGTCTCGAAAAGATGGAATGCTACCACTATCATTGCGGCTACTCCACGTAGCCCGTCAAGGATTTCAAACCTCGGTTTTGAGGATAAGGGGATTGATTCTGATGCCATAAATGTGATTCTGATTTTATGACGCAAAATTAGCATGAATTTATTGTACGAAATTTATCTATAATTCAAAATAGTTGAACTATATTTGCATTATGGATAAAATGGCTTTCACATACGATGATGTGCGTGTTACTCCCGACCGTCAGATTGGCATGCATTCCCATCAGCAATGGGAACTCTCTCATGTAATCTATGGCGGAGGCACAAGAACTATCGGAGACAGACGAGAACAGATTGCCAAAGGAGAGGTGATATTGCTCCCTCCAAATATTCCTCATGTGTGGCAGTTTGATCCGTCAGTTACCGACAATGACGGATGTATAGCTAATATTACAATATTTTTTGAAGACTCTACACTTGACGGTCTTGCTTCGTTGGTTCCTGAATTGGGAAACAGTATCAACAAAATAAGGACGCAGACGGAGGCGATTTCTTATTCCGGAACAACACTTGAGAATATTGTATCCATACTTTATGCTATGCGAGATAAAACGGCGGAGGCTCGTATCCCTGAAATGTTCCGTTTATTGACGGTTATTTCTGATACAAGTTGCAGCAGGTCGGTGGGGTGTAACAACACACTCTCCAGAACAGAGAGACGTATGGAGCGAATAAGAACCTTCTGTGCATGCAATTATGCCCGTGATATAAGCCTTGATGAGATAGCACGTTATGCCGGAATGAATAAGTCGGCTTTCTGCACTTTTATGAAGCGACACGCCGGGCTTACTTTCTCAGAGTATATGAACGAGCTTCGGCTCAACCGGGCAGTCGAGCGTATAAAAAACACAGATGAGAATATTGCCGGAATTGCATTCTCTGTCGGCTTCTCAAATGTGACATACTTTAATCGCCTCTTCCGCACTCATTATGGATGCACCCCAAAAACAATGAGACATGAATCAACGGATTAAAAACATTATATTAGATTTCGACGGTACGCTCGTCGATACGGCACCTCTGATTATTGCCACAATGCAGGCTACTATAGCGGAGTTAGGACTTTCTTCAAGAACGGACGATGAATGTCGTGCAACCATAGGAATAAGGCTGGAAGATATACCTGACACACTGTGGCAGGGCGATGATTATACCAACAAATTCGCTGACACATACAGGCGTATTTTTGAGAAACTCAAACGTCCGTTGGCGGTGAAATGCTTCCCGGAAGTATTGGAGACTCTTGACAGAATGCACCATCACGGATGTCGGATGGCAATCGCCAGCAGCCGCAGCCGTAAATCGCTGGAAGAATACGTCGAACTGTTCGGTATATCCGAATACTTTGATATGCTTGTTGGTGGCAACGATGTCGCAAACGGCAAGCCTGCACCTGATCCGGTACTTAAAATATTGCATACTTGCGGTTGGAAAGCGTCCAATACGATTACAGTCGGCGATGCTCCTGTCGATATTCTCATGGGACGCGCCGCCGGGACTCTCACCTGTGCCGTGACCTACGGCAACGGCACACGCAATGAGCTTGAAGCAGCCGACCCGTCTTATATAATTGACTCATTTGACGGGCTTGAATCAATAATATTTTAGGGAGTATGGATATTGAGTCGATAAGAGAATATTATCTGTCACTGCCTACCTATGTCGAGCAACCATGCCCCATACAAGGAAAAACTTACGGTATAAAGTCCTGTTTCCTCATTAAATGAAGGGTGCTCAGTCAAGGTCAGTCTTACAAATGTGTTTATTCTGTCAGCCATGACTTGAACTCACTGACACGATTTTTAGCAATGTAAATATCTTCGGGCGTGGCAACAGAGAGTCTGACGCGGAGACGGTTGTCAAACCATACAGTGATGTCAGCCACTGCATCACGGGATATTATGAACTGTTTGTTGGCTCGGATGAATTTCGCAGGATTCAGGTCAGACATTATAGCATCAAGCGGTCGGTTATAGCGTATTGACCTGCCGTCATTCGTTATTATCACAGTCTTGCGATCGGTGCAATATACACAGGCGATACTGTCAACTGAAATGGGGATAATCTTGTCTCTATCACTGACAAGAAGCCGTGACACGAATTTGGGTTTGGATGCAAGCGAATTTAACCGGCCAAGATATTGGCTGATATCCGGCTGAGAGAGACGATGAAATTTATCAAGAGCCCTTTGCAGGTCAGATGGCTTTATCGGTTTCAGCAGATAGTCAATGCTGTAGACCTTGAATGCGTCAAGCGCATACTGGTCGTAAGCCGTTGTAAAGATTATCGGAGTCTTCACATCAACGCTGTCAAACAAACGGAATGCAGAGCCGTCGGAAAGGTGTATATCCATGAAAATAAGGTCAACAGTATTCTCCGAAAGCCAGCGTGCGGTCTGTTCCACACTTTCCGTATTGGCGGCAATCTCAATACCGGGGTTTGCCTTGCGCAACAGATATTCAAGATTTTCGGCTGCCGCTGTCTCGTCTTCAACAATCAATACTCTCATCATTCTGTCAAAGGTAAAGTTACACGGAACGTATTGTTATCACTGCTGACATTGATATCCTTTCCTGCGAGAAGCCTGAATCGGTTTCGCAGATTGTCGATTCCCGTACCGTTTGTGTCAGGGGCGGATGTCTTGGGAAACACCGGATTCTCCACTATTACAGCATTATCCTTGTCAGAGCGGATTGTCACTGTCATCTTGTGGTCTGAGTCTATGCGGTTGTGGACTGTCACGTTTTCGAGCAGAGGAAGCAGCGACAATACCGGCAGAGACATCGCCTTATGTTCATCGCTTATCGCTATGTCAAAATGTAGTTTACCACCGAAACGAACCTCCATGACATGCGAGAATGCTTCGACAAAACTTATCTCTTCTTCAAGAGTGACCATCTGCCGCCGGTCGCTCTGAAGAATATAGCGGAAAATGTCGGATAGCTGCGACACATATTCAAGGGTGTTGTCGTCATTGCCTTTTCTTACCAATGATGATATACCATTGAGCGAGTTGAAAAAGAAATGAGGATTGATTTGGTTGACAAGAGCATTGCAGCGGCTTTGCAGATTCTCTATTTTCAACCGCTCAATCTGCATTTCCTTTTGTTGCTTGGTATTATTCAGGTCATAGACATAGCCGATGAACGTGCATAATAGACTTACTACAAGAAATTGAAAAGTCAAGTGCTTTGCCACTGTGCCTGACTGGATTCCAAATAATGGCACCAGATAGGATATGGCAATAAAAATAACGTCGGCAATGATGGAAAACATGATATTTCTCCAAAATCGCCCCGCAAAGCCACAATCATTGATACGGCGGATATTATAGCCAATCTGATAGTAGAACAGAACGAAGAAAAAGATACATCTGAAACCGAATGAGCACCAGAACGATAATTTCGCGTCTGGTGCGAGATTGGCTATGTTCCACGGAATCCACATCACATTCGGATATGTGATGAAGAACATACAAAGGAAACTTATCGCAATCCGTCGGTTCTTACTCGTATATAAATCAAGCTCTTTCATTTTTTTGCAAAGATAACACAATACTCCGACATCCCACTCCGCCCACCGGGAAAATCCGCTGCTCCGTGAAATCGCTCACAATTGTGACCACTCACACATCACTCACAGCCGACCGTAATATTTTTCGTGTTCCTCGATTTGGGCAAAAAAAAGGAAAAACGCTGAAAATCAAGTGATTTCAGCGTTTTGCGGCGTTTTGCCGTTTTTGATTGTGACCCCGGAGATTTCGGGGTTATTTCATCTATTAGCACTGGCTATCAAAGAGTTGCGAGCAAGAGTATAGAGCCGACTCACTATTGGCTCACTCCGCTACTTCAATGTTCTTCACCGTTATGATGATACGGTAATGCAAAGTTAATATTTTATTCCCAATCATCAAAGAGCCAAAGCGTTAAAAATCCTTCGGACTCACGAATACAGGAATTTTCCGGCTTACGGTTCAAAATGCCAAATCCAAGTATTCCATAAGAGAATGGCTTTTGCCGACTCACGGTTGATTTGCCGTGCTGTTTTCAGCCGAAAATGCTTCCTGCGACTATCTTTTGACTGCGGTTATCTCATCGGTCAGCAGGTGGATTGTTGATGACGGATTAGTGTATGCCTCTTTGGATTTTGCTCGTTTGGCGGCATCTCCAATCGCGTCTATCAAGACCTTTTTCATTGCCGTGGAGAATATGCCTTTCTGATAATCCGCATCTATTCCTTTCAACATTGCAAGACATTCGGCGGATGACAACTCCTTGTTGGTGTCCTTATAATGTAACAGAAACCAATACTCGATACTGGGATTGGAGAGCAGTAACACTGCTTCTTTTATCTTTCGCAAACGCTCCAGCATACCCGGCACATCAAGGTCAAACATCAAAAATGTCTTATCCTCCGATGTTGTAAATCTGTCACGCTTGCATCTGTCAATATAAGGCTGTGAAATATTGGAATCGCTGACCCTCGCTATAATTTCCACCGGCACACGGAAACTGCGACGCAGCAGGTCAACGTATGCCGCCTCCGTCTTGCCCTCGCAGAACACGAAGAACGTCGGGTTCATCTTCTTACCTCTCGGTTGTTTTGCTTTTCGTGCCATAGTCAGATGCCCTCAAATTCGTTGATATACGGCACAGCATCGAAACGCCCCTGAAGATAGGCTTTCTCCAAATCCATCTTCTCCCGGAAATCCTTGTAGTCGAACAATGAATACAAATCAGATGAACCGTCGTCGCGCTTGTTGACAAAGAAAATCTGATCTTTGCGGAAGCGCGTCATGTCAAGCAGGTGTGTGTTGTGGGTTGTGAATACCAGCTGCGCTGATTTGCTTGAATGGAACAGGCTGATAAGATACTCCACCAAACGGGTGTGCAGGCTTGTTTCAACCTCATCAAGAAACATCACCTTGTTGTTGCGCACCACATCCATGACTGTCAGCATTATTTTGAACAGAATTTTTGTTCCCTCCGATTCTTCGGTATTGAAGTCAAAAGGAAGTGTGGGGTTACGACGGTGGAACGTGGTAAGCTCACCCTCTTTATATGTAAACTCTACAATATCGCTGTCGGCCGCTTTCAGCACCCGGAGAACGGCGTCTTTGTTATCACCAAGAAAACGGTCTATGGCAACCGTCGTTTTTCCTCTATAACTGAACACCAGTTGCTCGTTAAACCACCGATAAACCTCTTTCGCCTTTTCCCTGTCCATCTGGCTTGCGCGTGATATGAACAGCGTTTTGCGCGACGTGTTGGACGCTACATCCATCGGGCGACGGATAACATTGGTAAACTCATATTTCTCTTTCTTGCCGCCGGATATACGCTCGTCACGCGAAAAAATCAGCGCACGTCTGCCCCTCGGATAATAATACAGGCTTTCGGTTATTATTTCATCACGGGTGCAACTGAATGAATACTCATGTTCAACCCCGTCAATAATGAAACGTATATAGAACTCACTGGGAGCATTTTTTTCTCCAAACTTGAACGGCTTGAAACCGAAACTGTCACCCTCATTGTAGTTGTGGGAGTCGAGTATCATATCGACCGCCGCTTTTACAGCCTTTATTATGTTACTCTTGCCGGAAGCGTTTGCTCCATAGATGGCAACCGTTTTCAGTAGTCTTTCATTCCCGACGGCAAATGTATTGTCGGCAAGGGCACGCGCCTCCTTTGTCTGGAGGTTGGCGGCCTGCAAATCCAGAGTTATCTTCTCATTTATCGAGAAAAAGTTGGTGAGAGTTATTTCCAATATCATTTCAAATGTCTTATTTGGAATTATTTTGCAAATATAACACTTTAATTTGGAATTTAGGTTGTTTGGCACGAGATTTTTAGGATAGCACTGCGAAAACGGATAGAGGCGTGGCAGCTCACGGTGTTGGCGTCGGTTGTGCCGTCAGATGGTGACGGTGATCCGGTGGGTCACTGACACCATCCGACCGCACCCCGACTATGGGAGAAGGCTACACACCGGTTTGCCTCAACGCCTTGTGAGGATGCGCCGGTGACGTCGCTTCCCTCGCAAGACTCCAATCGGCAAATCCGTGTGCCATACGCCTTCTCCTTATAATGAACAAGAGCCGTCACGCCACTATCCGTTTGTTCCAGCCCACGGGAGCAAGAAAGCGTATGACGCCGATCATTACGCCCGGCTCCATGTACGGCGACATACGCATACTTGCTCTTTCCGGAGCCATTACTTTTATCTCAACGGTTTCCATTTTTCTTATGTCTGTCGTCCAGTGTCACCCTGCGGGGCTTTGCCGCCTCTATTTTTTATGCAGAGTATAATCTCCATTCAAAGTTTATTCGCTCGAAGTTGATTAACACGACGGTACGGGGTATTCTTTGGCATTTGCACAAAAAAATCTCCACAGCTCCCGGTGGTCGGTAGTATTTTTTTGTGCAAGTGCCGAACACCCCTTTGCTCCCGTCGTGCCGCAGGGTCAACGAGCGAACAAACTTCAAACAGCGATTATACGCATTAAAAAAAATATCGCCTTATGACACTGAACGACAGACATATTAAAAATACGAGCTTCACACCTTCTCCAGCTCATACCGCATTAAAAAAGGCGGCTAAGGTGGTGGGGATAGCAGTCGGGGCGGTTGTCGGGATTATTCTTTGGGCGATACTCAGACCGATATTCCGAGGTGTGGGGTGGATAATCTCAATCCTCACCGCAATAGGGATTATCTACTTGGTAATGACACTCTAAATATTTACGACTATGGCAACGAAAAGAAATTCAAAGACTTGGGAACAGCAAGCCAAATATTACGAAGTTGACAACATTGCCGAGTATATGGTGGAAACCTATATCAACGGCAACATCTCAACATTCCGCGAGCTGTACTATGAACTCAAACCTGCGGGTCGCAAACTGTTCATAAGCTGGCTTTTCCATACGGAACTGAACCGCAAGGAGATTGAAAAAATGATACTCGCAACACTCTAAACACATACGACTATGGCAACCACAAGAGAAAACAAAGGCACACGAGCCTTTAACAAAACAATCAAGGCGTATCTTGAAGAACGAGCCGAGAATGACGCACTGTTTGCAGTCAAGTTTGCAAATCCCTCAAAATCAGTCGAGGAGTGCGTGAACTACATACTAAACTCCGTGCAGAAAAGCGGTTGCAACGGATTCGAGGACGATGAAATATTCGGAATGGCAGTCCACTACTGGGAAGAAAACGAGATAGAGGTCGGAAAGCCTGTCAACTGCCAAGTGGTGGTGAACCACACGGTAGAACTCACTGAGGAGGAAAAGGAGCAGGCACGGCAGGACGCCATCGCAAAACTCCGTGACGAGGAAGCGTCCAAAATGCGCAGACCCTCGCAATCCAAGAAGGCGACAGAGAACAGACCCCAAGTTGAACAACGCAGTCTTTTTGACTTCTAAAACATTACGGCTATGAAACCAAGAACAAAACTTGAAAAAGCGGTAATCGCACAGAGTGGGCATCTTCGCCCACTCGCCACCGCTCCCCGTCGTTGGGCATTCAGAAACACAATCGACCACTATGCCTACCGCTTGCCGAAAGGTCGCACTACTTGTATGGACTGCGGACATTCGTGGCTGATGACCGTACACACCGACAAATGTACCTGCCCCAACTGCAAGGCTAAACTTGAAGTCAAGGAAACATTAGAGCGTAAATGTCAGCAGAAATCCTATCTCAACGTGATAGCCACCTGCGGAGAGTATCAGATACTGCGAATGTTTCTCATGGAGGTGAAAATGCGAAAAGGGTTCAAGGCTTCGTCCGCCTTTCGGGAAATCGGGCAGTATTGGATTGCCCCCGACGGAAAGACTGCTCTTGTGGCTATTCCGCGCATAATGGGCTGGCATCTTGACTGCTTTGCCTTCGGTTATCCTATGGAGATAAGAAAAGACAACGACATCTACCGCTATATCTCCGACCAATATCTCTATCCGAAATTCAAGATAATTCCGGCTCTCACGAGAAACGGATTTGACGGAAATTTCCACGAAATCCGCCCAATCAAACTTTTCTCAATGCTCCTTTCCTCACCGCAAGCCGAAACACTGATTAAAGAGGGCAACACAGATATGCTTGAATATATGGCATATCATACCGATGAGGTAAAACACTTCTGGGCATCATATATAATCGCCAAGCGTCACGGATATGAAATCCCCGACCTCTCAACGTGGTATGACTATCTGCGTATGCTGGAACGCTTCGGACGTGATACCCACTCGCCGAAACTTATCGCCCCCGCCAATCTCTTTGACGCACACGATGAATATGTGCAGAAAGTACACCGCCAGCGAGAGAAGGAGCGCAGAGAAGCTGACCGAATCAAGGCGTTGGAGAATGAAGAGAAGTTCAGGGAACTGAAAGGTCGTTTCATCGGACTTGTGTTTACCGACAACGAGATAGAAATCAAAACTCTCGACAGCGTTGACGAATACTACGAGGAAGGCAGGACACAGCATATCTGCGTCGGCAGTAGCCAATACTATCTCAAAGCCGAGAGCCTTGTATTCTCTGCCCGAATTGACGGCAAGACAGTGGCTACCGTGGAGATAGACCTAAGGACGCTCAAAGTGGTACAATGCCGTGCAGCCTGCAACAAGGTGAGCGAGTATCAGCAACGGATAGAAAACGCTATCGCAAGCCACCGAGAGGAAATCAAGGCACGAATGACCGCATAAATGTTTAATCCGACCTGCGCCAGCAATGGCGCAGGTCACAGTACCCACCAATTATGAAAGTAACATTTGAACACCCGACTATCATATTTGATGACAGGATAGCCGAAATCATCATAGAGTTTGTGAACCACATTCTATATGCCGACAGCGAGGAAACCCTGCGGCAGATAGTAGCCGATTTTGCCGACAAGTATGACCTTGACCGATACTTCGTAGTGGGCTATGGCGGCCACCATATGTGGGTTAAAC
>OLWA01001651.1_pt1 | contig 22291 bp, 16 predicted proteins | sample 1673251 | NCBI WGS metagenome assembly OLWA01 (sample SAMEA3178937, study PRJEB25190) | human gut metagenome | biome: human gut; feature: human-associated habitat; material: faeces | place: Austria | collected 2013 | reverse complement strand
CTGTGTGAAATTGTAATACATCTTAGGCAGTGTCCTTTACTGCCTTAGATGTATTTTTCACACTATTCTCCTTCTTACCAACACATCGCTATAGATAATTACTAAACGCCCATTCACCAATAAACAGTTGTGCAATTTTAATAGTACACTGCCGGACCTTTTTGAAGGCGTCGGTGTTTAGCGGCTGTATTTTAGCCGCTTACGCACCGCTACGTCTTCAAATGAGTGCGAACGTGTCCGGAAGGGTACTATTAAAATTGCACAACGTCCGGGTATTGTTATTTCAATATGCAAACATCCCAAGACCACCGACGCAGCCTTGGGATGTCTTCATTCGTTCAGGATTATCACAATCAATTAAGCGTTAACTGTATCCTTAAGTGCCTTACCAGCCTTGAACTTAGGGCTCTTAGAAGCAGCAATCTTCATTGCCTTGCCTGTGCTAGGGTTTCTTCCCTCTCTCTCAGGTCTCTCAGCAACCTCGAATGTACCGAAACCAACTAACTGAATCTTCTCACCCTTCTTTAACTCCTCAGCAACTACATCTGTGAAAGCCTTAAGTGCCTTCTCAGCATCCTTCTTGGATAACTCTGTCTTCTCAGCAATAGCTGCAACTAATTCTGTCTTGTTCATTTTAGAAAATCCTCCTGAAATAATATTGAACCTTCACAATTATTTATATATGTTTTGGCTATATTTGTCAAGAAAAAATAAGCATTTTAAAGGCATTATGCTATATACCGGCTGTTGCTTATGACTCCATCTGTTTTCCAAGAAAACCTGCTGCTGAACCGGTGAGCTTCAAGTCGGTTTCAGCTAATCTGATTTTAGGCTCCTTCGTTGTGATTATGACAGCACCTATTGCGTCACCCTCGCATATAATCGGGCTTACGGCCTGTGAGCTGTATTCATCACTCTCACCCTGTATTATGGGAATGAACCTTCTGTCATCACGCACCGCAACAAAGCTTTCCCTTGCGTCTATCGACTCCTCAAGCTGCCTGCTTATAGGCTTTAAAAGAATATCCTTCTTCGGTGCCCCCGCAAAAGCTATTACCTGATCCCTGTCCGTTATGCATACAATATTTCCTGTGCTCTGCGCCAAAGAATCTGCGTACTGTCTTGCAAACTCTCCAAGCTCACCTATCGGAGAATATTTCTTAAGTATAATCTCTCCCTCCCTGTCGGTGAATATCTCAAGCGGGTCCCCCTCCCTTATTCTTAACGTCCTTCTGATTTCCTTAGGAATTACAACTCTCCCCAAATCATCAATTCTACGAACTATTCCCGTAGCCTTCATATAATAAAAATCCTCCTGTATTCTACATATTTTTCCATAATCTGTGCTATGTGGATAGTATGTGGAAATACAGGAGGAAATATACCATTAAAATTTAGTGAATACGTCCGTCTCTTTCTGAAGAGCAGACGCAATTTCCCTGTTCTCATTCATTCTTTCATTAATATTGTCCATATCGGCAACAAGAGTCTGCGTGCTCTGTGCAGCACCGTTTACCCCCTTTGCGCCCTCCTCAATCGCATGTGTGATGCTGCTGATTGAGTCGGCAATTGAGTCGACCTCGTTCTTTAACGCATCCGTCTTTTCGGTAAACTCATTCATCACACTCTCGATATACGTTGCGTTCTCACGGTATTGTGCTCCACCCTCAACGAACGCAGCAAACTCAGGCAGTATAGACTCCTTCATATAGCTTACAAGGTTGTCAGCATTATCACTGAGGTTGTGTACCGCATTGGTCACTATGCCGTTAATCTGCTGTATATGATTAGCTGTCTCACGGCTTGAATCGGCAAGCTGTCTTATCTGCTCGGCAACCACCGCAAAGCCACGTCCGGCCTCACCCGCTCTCGCCGCCTCAATTGAAGCATTAAGTGCAAGAAGGTTGGTCTGGCTTGATATATTTAAAATATCATTAGTAAGTCCGTTTACCTGCTCAACGCTCCTGCTGTCCTCAATAGCCTGATTAAGAACATTGAGAATCTCGTTAACCTTAAGGTTCGTACGCTCCATATTTGTTCTTGCATCCGCCTCGAGCTTATCCGCACTCTCCTTCATTCCCTTGGAGTACTCATTGATCTCGCCTGATTTTCCGGCTATCTCCACTACCTTTTCAAGCACCGCCTCCGCATTCTGGTTTATCACTGAAGCCGACTCACCTATCTCCTGCATTGTGGCGGAAAGCTCCTCCGTAACCGCTGATAAGTCTGCCGCACTGTCATTCGAGGTATGAAGATTCTGCTGCACCTCCCCTACAACAGCCTCAAGCTTCTGTGAATTGATTATGATAAGCTTCATGATGTTCTGAAGCTTTTCCATAAAGGTGTTGATACCGTTTCCAAGGTCTGCTACCTCGTCATTGGAAAGTATGGTTATCCGCCTTGTAAGGTCGCCCTGTCTGTCATCTATGCCCTTAATTATTCCCTTAATTTCCTTTGTGGCAACATTGAGCTTACGTATAACAAGCATAAACACACCATATAATGTAACAAAAAGCAGCACCAGTATAAGCATAATTATGAACATACCGCGTACTCTGGCTGAGCTATACTTTACAGCAAGCTCCGCGCTTGCTTTTTCAGACTGTGTTCCGGCATTACTCATCATAGTCTCAACCTGAGCATCCATATCGCTGCTGTACTCCGAAACAGCTCCGTTCGCAAGCTCATAGGCCGCTGTCTTCTTACTGTTTCCGCTGTATGCAAGGAGATTGGCTATCTCATACTTTAAGCCCTCATAGCTGCTGATGAACTGTGTAAATGCCTGCTCGTCATCCTTAGGCAGTCTCTTTGAATACTCATCAAGCATAGCATCTAGCTTCGCCTCCTCAGCTCTTACTGAGTCCACAAGTGCCACCATGCTGTCAAAGTCAGACGCAATTATATGTGACAGCGCAAGTCTGTGTATAGCTGATGCTTCCTTCTGAATCTCGCTGAGGCTTGTAATATTGTACAGATTTTCCTCGACAATCTTAGTTGCCGTATCATTAACTCTTTTCAGACTGTTCATTGACCCGATATTAGATACAACCGAAACTATACCAAGTATAATAACGGGAACAAGAATAATATATTTTAAACTGAGTCTTTTTTTATTCATATCGTCTCCTCCTATTGCTCGGTTATACCTTCCACCAGCTTGTCAAGCTTCTCCTGAAGCTGCGTCGTCGTCGTATTCCCGGCAAGAAGGCTGTCAATAAACCTGGTACAGGAATCCCAATACTTGTTACCGATACGCTGAAGCACTCCATACTGTGACTGTTCAATAACCGCCGCTATAGCCGGAACCTTTGCCACCTCCTCGGAAGCAGCCGCTACCTTATTGGAAGGTCCTTGATTCTGCTCTACGAACCTCAAGGTCTGATTCTGTTCATTCGTAAGCCACTGTGCAAGTTTAAATGCCCAATCCTTATTTTTTGAATAATAATTGACACCTACCATCTTGTAGCCTGTAAAGGAAGCCATCTGTATCTGTCTGCCGTTGCAGGTGTATGTAGGAAGCTTGCAGGCACCATAATCATCACCCCAGATATTCTTTACGGCAACAGCCTGCCATACACCGCTGACAGCCGCTATGACCTCTCCGTCCGCTGCCTTTGCAACCCATTCACCATCCGGCTGTGAAACGAAGCCCGGGCTTGAGATAACATTCACAATCGCCTCCGCAACATCAAGTCCCTTTATGTCTCCGTCCACGGTATTCCAGTCGCAGCTGTTGGTAATACCATCCTCGTTAATATTCATGCTAAGCCCCGTATTTCCGAAGAATGAATACATATACCATCCTGAATTAAGCTCCATAGAAAGCTTTTTCCCATTCTCCTCACACACTGCAAGTATGGAATCGAGTGTCTTCACATCATCCTCTGTGAAATAATCCTTGTTGTAGTACAGAAAATAACCGTTGTCCGCAGTCATAGGGTATGCATATAATGTATCTCCCACTGTCGCCGCAGCCACCGACTCTGCCACCATCTTGTCCTTAACTTCCTGTACATTCGGAACCGGTGCCAATGCACCACCTGCTACCATGGCACTGAGCTGGTCATCCGGGAACGAAAAGACATCCGCCCCATTCTGCACGTCGCCAAGCAGCACATCTCTGGTGGTTGAATCAGGCTGTGCCTCAAGCGTGATATCGAAATCCGCCTGTCCCTTATATTGCTCAATAAAGCTGTCAATCATCTTCTGTACCGTCGGGTGCTGTGCCTCCTCAGCCCACACCTTAAGTGTAATTACTCCGCTATTATTGGTATTATCGTCCTGCATTATATCCTGCGTACCGTCCGGCATACCATTATCACCTGAGGGTGCCATCACACCCTTCCCGGAGCACCCGGTAACCGTACCCAGAACCAAAAGAGCTGTAAGTACCATTGCACTGAACTTTCTTGTCATAATATTCCTCTCCTTCTTCGTTGCTAATAATTTAATCGACAAATCAGTCCATTAAATCTATCTGGTATTAAAGAAAATTTTAACACAAAAAGGAATATTTTTCAATCTTTTCGACCAAAAACAGGCGAAAATCAGAACAAATATTCGTTATATCGCACAATAATATTATATTTTTAGTCGGAATAGCCGTATGTCTGGGTTATACTTTTATTTTCAATGTGCCACACCTCATCATATCGGGCAGCATTTTCGTTATCAATTACATGACTTACATTGACAATGGTTTTTCCCGCTATGGCAAGCAGTCCTTTTTCTATCTCATTGATGTTCCCGCTGTCGAGATGTGCGAACGGCTCGTCAAGCTTTTCCTTGTCGCAATCCCAGAACATACATATATTATTGTACAGCGTATCGGCAGACAGAAACACCTGCTGTGGCTGATATGCCGTATGCGAAAAAAGCTGCCGCCCATGGGAAATCACGGTGCGGCAGCTTCCTTTGTCATATCACACTTTTTGCAGAGTTTTATGTATGCTCAAGTATGTTTAAAGCCTGCTCAGATAAATATTTTTATATAGCTCTCGTAGCATTCTTAAGCCATTCAAGCTCCTCACCCTCGAAGTCAGGGCTGATTGCCGCAAATACCTTCGCATGGTATGCGTTCAATCTCTCCTTCTCCTCAGAGGTCATGCAGGATACATCGACGGCATCGAGGTCAAACGGAACCATCGTCAGCGGCTCAAAGCCCATGAACTGACCGTACTCGGTCTTTTCCCTCTTAACACAGAGAACGAGGTTCTCATGTCTTATACCGAACTTGCCCGTAATGTACATTCCCGGCTCATCGGAGGTAATCATGCCCTCCTCAAGCACTGCGGAAGGTCCGCCGGGTGCAATCTTGGTTCTGATGCCGTTAGGACGCTCATGTACATTGAGAAGATATCCAACGCCGTGACCTGTTCCGTGGTTGTAATCCATGCCATTTCTCCAAAGCGGCTCACGCGCGATGTAGTCGAGGTTCTCTCCTCTTGCGCCATATAAGAACTTTGCTGCCGCAAGATTAAGATGACCCTTGAGAACAAGTGTGAACACCTTCTTCTCCTCGTCGGTAAGCTCACCGAGTGCAATTGTCCTTGTTATGTCGGTCGTTCCCTCATAGTAATGTCCGCCCGTATCTGCGAGAAGGAAGCTTCTCGGCTCAAGCTTGGCATCCGTCTCCTCGGTTGCTGAATAATGCACGATGGCACCGTGAGAACCATAGCCCATAATCGGGTCGAAGCTCTCTCCAAGGTATCCCAGCTGCTTCTTTCTGAACTCGTCAAGCTGCACTGCCGCGCTCATCTCGCTTATATCGAGCCTTCCGACATTCTTCTTGAGCCAGTATATAAAGTGTGTGACAGCCATTCCGTCCTTCACATGAGCCTTCTTCTCGTTCTCTCTCTCCGCAACAGTCTTGACTGCCTTAGGAAGCACAACAGGGCTCTGCTCCGCTCTTACATTGGCTGTGTCCGGAAGCGAATGAACGATAAGGAAGTTAGCCGTAGCCTTGTCCACAAGAACGACTGCGTTCCTGTCCACCTTCTTCAAATCGCTGTAAATATCATTATACTTTCTAAGTTCAATGCCGTCCGCTGCCAATCTGCCCTTGATATCGGCATTTAAAATGCTCTCCTCGAGATAGAGCACCGCACTGTCGGCGGTCATTGTCATATATGATAAGAATACCGGATTGTATGCTACATCATTTCCACGAAGATTTAACAGCCATGCGATATCGTCAAGCGCTGTTAGAACCAGAAGATCTGCTCCCTCCTTCTTCATCGACTCACGGATTTTTGCAAGCTTCTCCTCACGGCTCATGCCCGTATACTCAACGGAAAGCTCCCATACAGGCTCCTTAGAGAGAGCCGGTCTGTCCGTCCATACCTTGTCGACAAGGTCCTCACCGCATACATAGGACATATTTCTTCCCTTGATGCTCTCCGTTATCCTGCCCATGAAAGCGTCAGTTACAGTTCTTCCGTCGAAGCCTATATTACTTCCATCCTCCAGTTTATCTGCAAGGAATTTCGCTATCGTAGGCACACCCTCCTCACCCATCTTCATAAGAGTGATTGTGCTGCCCTCAAGCTGTGCTGCTCCCTGAAGAAAATATCTTCCGTCAGTCCACAATCCAGCCTCATCAGGAAGCACTACAAGTGTTCCCGCAGAGCCTGTGAAACCCGACATAAAAGCTCTCGCCTTAAAATAATCTCCAACATACTCAGAGCCATGGAAATCGTCAGTACATATAATATATGCCTGAATATTCTTTTCCTTCATAAGTGCGCGTAACGCGCCAAGTCTCTCGACTACCGTACTCATGTGATACACCTCGCTTCTATATATTGGGACATAGGTGTCAGACCCCTGTCCCAAGTCTGGGACAGGGGTCTGACACCTATGTCCCATGCATGTATTATAGTCAATGTCGGAGGATTTGTACAGCACATCTGAATATTAGTATAATATTATGGCTCATTTACGAAAAAAGGCTCCGGCAATAATGCCAAAGCCTTTTCACTATAAAATACAATTTTACCCCGCAATACTATTTCCCGTATAAAGCTGGTAATATCTTCCCTTCTGCTCTATAAGGTCATCATGGGTTCCTCTCTCGATTATTCTTCCCTGCTCAAGAACCATGATACAATCACTGTTCTTTACGGTGGAGAGTCTGTGTGCGATGACGAAGGTTGTTCTGCCATGCATGAGCTTATCCATGCCATCCTGGACCATCTTCTCGGTTCTCGTATCGATTGAGGATGTAGCCTCATCAAGAATGAGAACAGGCGGGTCTGCGATTGCTGCCCTCGCGATTGCGAGAAGCTGTCTCTGACCCTGGCTTAAGTTAGCACCATCACCGGTGAGCATCGTGTTGTAGCCATCGGATAGCTTGGTGATAAAGCTGTCCGCGTTGGCAAGCTTAGCCGCCGCGTACACCTCCTCATCAGTCGCATCGAGCTTGCCATAGCGGATGTTCTCCATAACCGTTCCGGTAAAGAGGTGTGTGTCCTGCAAAACTATTCCGAGGGACTTTCTTAAATCGCTCTTCTTAATCTTGTTGATGTTGATTCCGTCGTAGCGTATTTTACCATCCTGAATATCATAGAAGCGGTTGATAAGATTGGTTATTGTCGTCTTGCCTGCTCCGGTGGAGCCTACGAAGGCAATCTTCTGTCCCGGCTCAGCGAACATCTTTATGTTGTGGAGAACTATCTTGTCCGGATTGTAACCAAAATCCACATCATCGAATACCACATCACCCTTCAATTCCTTGTAGTCGGTAATGCCTGTGTCCTTGTGATAGTGCTTCCAGGCCCACATTCCTGTACGCTTTTCGCTCTCCTTGATCGTATCTCCATCCTTGACTGCATTTACAAGTGTAACATATCCATCATCAACCTCCGGTGTCTCATCGAGAAGCCTGAATATTCTCTCACCACCTGCAAGAGCCATGATGATACTGTTAAACTGCATGCTCACCTGATTGATAGGCATGTTAAGGCTCTTGTTGAAGGTGAGGAAGCTTGCAAGACCTCCAAGTGTAAAGCCGCCGACTCCGCCGAGTGCAAGCGCACCTCCGGCTATTGCTATGATAACGTAGCTGATGTTACCAATCTGTGCATTGATAGGTCCTAAGATGTTGGCGAACTTATTCGCATTGTAGGAGCTGTCGCAGAGCTCTTCGTTAATCTTGTCGAAGCGCTCCTTGTTCTCTTCCTCATGGCAGAATACCTTTACAACCTTCTGGCCACCCATCATCTCCTCAATAAAGCCGTTTACCTCACCTAGGTTCTTCTGCTGCTTTACGAAGTACTTTCCGCTCATTCCGGTAGCCTTCTTGGTGACAACGAGCATAAGACCTACAAGCACAAGAGTTAACAGTGTAAGCGGTATGTTAAGGATAATCATACTTGCCAGCACACCTATGATGGTGATTGAGCTGTTGATAAGCTGAGGGATACTCTGGCTTATCATCTGTCTGAGCGTATCAACATCGTTGGTGTAGATTGACATAATATCGCCGTGTGCATGTGTATCAAAATATTTTATAGGAAGGGACTCCATGTGTACAAAAATCTCATCCCTTAAGCTTCTCATGGTTCCCTGTGTAACATAAACCATCATCCTTGTATTTACATAGGCTGCTATAACACCCACAGCATAGAAGCATGCCACTCTTATGATTGCGTGTAGCAGCTCCGTATAATCAGGTACGGTCTGCTGCATCAACGGCATAATATACTGGTCAATAAGTGTTTTCGTAAACATGGTTCCCTGTATCGTAGAAAATACAGTGAGTACAATACATACAAGAACCACTATGCACTGCAGCAGATAATTCTTAGCCACAAAGCCTATTATTCTTTTAAATACCTTTCCAGGATTAGCGACTGTAGGCTTCGCTCCTCTTGGCGGTCTTCCTCCCATTGGTCCCGGCATTATGCTTCACCTCCGTTTTCATCAAAATCACCGCTGCCTCCGGTCTGTGACTCATATACATCGCGGTATATAGCGTTGGAAGCAAGCAGCTCCTCATGTGTTCCGATTCCGTTGATACGTCCGTTATCCATCACGATTATGCGGTCTGCACCCTGAACACTTGAAATTCTCTGTGCAATGATAAGCTTCGTTGTCTGCGCAATCTCCGTGGCAAATGCATGACGGATCTTCGCATCGGTTGCAGTATCAACAGCGCTTGTGCTGTCATCAAGAATAAGTATCTTAGGCTTCTTTAAAAGTGCTCTGGCAATACACAGACGCTGCTTCTGTCCACCCGATACATTCGTACCGCCCTGCTCGATGTAGGTGTTGTACTTGTCCGGGAATTTCTCAATAAATTCATCAGCACATGCTAACCTACATGCTCTCATGCACTCCTCATCCGTGGCGTTCTTATCGCCCCAGCGAAGATTGTCGAGTATTGTTCCGGAGAAAAGCACATTCTTCTGGAGAACAACGCTCACCTCATCGCGAAGTGTCTCAATGTCATACTCTCTTACATCCCTGCCACCGACCTTTACACTACCTTCATCCACATCGTAAAGACGGCTTATAAGGTTCACAAGGCTTGACTTGGAGCTTCCGGTTCCGCCGATGATACCGATTGTCTCACCGGATTTGATTGTGAGGTTGATATCATTTAACACTCTCTTGTCGGCGCCCTTATTGTAGCCGAAATTTACATGTTCAAATACAATCCCTCCGTCCTTTACCTCATAGCAAGGGTTATCAGGATTGGTGATATCGGGCTTCTCCTCAAGCACCTCTGCGATACGCTTTGCACTTGCCACACTCATCGAAATCATTACAAATATCATGGAAACCATCATAAGGTTCATAAGAATTGTCATACAGTAGGACAGGAGGCTCATAAGCTTACCTGTTGTGAGCAGCACACCGCCGGAGCCTACAATCATCTTCGCGCCGACCCAGCTTATAAGGAGAATACAGGTGTATACCGTAATCTGCATAACAGGGTTGTTGTATGCAACCGTCTTTTCTGCTTTTACAAAAATCTTGTAGATATTGTTGCTGGCATTCTTGAATTTCTTCTTCTCATAATCCTCACGGACATAAGCCTTGACAACACGGATTGCCGATACATTCTCCTGAACACTCGCGTTCAGCTCATCGTACTTAGGAAATGCCGCATTGAAATACTTGGTCGCATGTCCTATGATGACGGCAAGAATACATGAGAGTATCACTAGCGCGATAAGATATATAAATGCAATGCGCGGACTGATGGTAAATGACATTATCATCGCACAGATTAAGCTCACCGGTGCCCTCATACACATTCTTAAGAGCATCTGATATGTATTCTGTACATTTGTGACGTCCGTTGTAAGTCTTGTCACAAGTCCCGCTGTGCTGAACTTGTCAATGTTAGAAAAGGCGTAGGTCTGGATATTGTCAAACATACCCTTTCTGAGATTCTTTGCAAAACCTGTTGAGGCCTTCGCCCCGTAAACACCACCCATGATTCCGGCAAACAATCCGACCATGGCAATCACTACCATGCAGCCGCCGACCATGAGTATGTAGCCCATATCACCCTTCTCAACACCATTGTCGATAAGTGATGAGAGCAGATACGGAATGAGCATTTCCATAAGCACCTCTAAAATCATAAAAAAAGGGGTCGCGATGGATGCTCTCTTATACTCTTTTACATAAGCACCTAATGTCTTTAGCACTGTTCATCCTCCTTGTTCATATCATTGATATTGTTTTTCATCTTCTCTATAACATTCAAAAAGACCTGTTTTTCCTCTTGTGTGACATTCTGTTCAAGCTCCTCGTGGAGCATATCGATGACGCGCACCGTAGCAGCGTGTGTCTCCTCGCCCTTCTGTGTGAGAACTATTTTCTTGCAGCGTCCATCATTATCGTCCGTGCGGCACACCAGGTAGCCCTTCCTCTCCATAAGCTGAAGTATATTGGTAACCGATGACTTGCCTATACCGAACTCCTCACCTATATCCTTCTGATACACGTCCACATCCTTATGCCTGCTTAGATATCCAAGGATATGCCCATGCATTACCGTTACCTCGTCAAAGCCGGCCTCTACCAGCTTCTTTTTCAGCTGACGAAAAATAGTGTTGTCCATCTTCTTAATCTCGAACCCCAAATAGCGTTTCTTTTCCAACTCGTGCTCCTTTCCTCATGATGTGGCTTAGATAAAAACTCATACATAACGGACGTCATGCCATTATCTATAGCCCGGTTATCCGTCAAAAGCCTTAGCCTTCAGCAAAAACAGTTCGAGGTCAAACAGTTTGATACTGAACTGTTCGACCTCGAACTATTATAGTTTTATTTTTTTTTAATGTCAAGAATTTTTTTCCATCGTTGGCTGTTTTCATCCCGCAGCATGCGTATCTTGTCGTGGTCGCTTATGCCGTCTCCTACCGGCTCAATCCTGTCCAATATATGCACGTCAAAATATCTTCTCTCCACGCCGCCTGTTTTTTTTCGCGCATAATGTTCAGTATCTCCTGCATCGCGGCAGGTTATAAAAAGAGGAAGAACAGGCACATTATTTTTCACGGCATAGTAAAATGCACCGTTTTTCAGCGGTCGCGGTCTGTCATAGCCCCACCACTCAGACTGCTCCGGAAATACGAGGACACAGTCGCCTTTTCCAAGATAGTACGACACAGCACCGTTGAACCGTCTCACCAGCCTGTGTCCCCGGGGAAACGGCATTATACCGAACGCCCTCATGTACTCACCGAGCCGCCCCCTCCGATTGTTAAAATCCGCCACCATGACCTTGAGCTGCCGTCCCCGCAGCACACCACTCCTTTTGAGTGCCCATTCTACCACCAGTGCATCGAGCTTGTTTATGTGGTTGCAGGTGATTATCATGCCATGATTATCTTCACCGCACTCTCCCTCACCCTCTTCGTAAAAGCTATAAATTCGCGTGCGGAATATGAAGCGGTTCACAATCCACATAAACGGCTTGATTATAAACGCGCGTATCAATGCCTGCCGGAATTTTAAAGCCCCCGTCGGAATATAAGGAAATTTTTCATCGACCGGAAGGCTGCTGCCGTAATCTACCGGGTCAAGATGTGCATTGAAATCCCCCCTTTTCTCCGCCTCCTTTATCTTCACAAGCACATCGGGTGTTGTGTATGCAAGCTTAAAATAATTCATCAATACTGCACCCTCCCGATTTTCTCCCAGCCTTTCGGATTCACGCCAAGCACCGCACGCCCCACGATGAGGATGTATTCCATGTAAAAAAATGGGTGCACCAGCATTAGGCACAGCTTATTAAACCATGACAGTCCGATATTTTTCCAGTCTGCAAGCACTGCCATCACGGACAGCGCAAAAAAAGCGGTATAGATAAGCATGAATGCCGCCGCTGCCTGCCATATTCTAAATGTAACCAGATTAAATACTGCCGCCACGGACAAGGTTCCGATGTATGCATACACAAGCCACAGCGACAATATATAATAATTATCGATAAAAGCCCTCACCCCACGGCGTTTTAGAAGCTTGCGACAGTAGAGCCTGTCTGCAGCCACCATTCCCGTCATCCAGCGTGTTCTGCGCTTATTGGTGTCCGTATGCGATGGTGTCTCCTCAAGATACAGCTTCGCAAATGAATAGTGAAAGGTCTTTATCCCCTTGCACGCACAGTCGCGGAGCAGCTCCATGTCCTCCGTGAGCGTCTGTCTGTAAATCCAGCCGCCCCACTCCTCAACCAGATCTCCTCTTATAAGTATTCCCGTTGTTATCGGCATAGTGGTGAGCCCGAGCGCGCTCTTGTACCTGTTCCCGAGCTCATCTATAATCGGCCATACCAGACCATTCTGACAGGTTATGGCATTTACCACTTTTTCTGAAGCGCTGTTTAAATAACCCATGCTATAATTTCCGACCAGCTTCCGCCCCGTTATCACCTGCGCCCCGCTTGCAAGCGCATCGTTCATATTTGCCAGGAAATCCACATCAAGCCGGCAGTCCGCATCGACGATTATATAACCATCATACTTCTTTCCCGCTGCCAGAATATGCTTTATACAGTAATCAAGACAGTCACCCTTGCTCTTCTGCGCCTCATCGACATACACCTTCGCACCAATCTCCCGTGCATAGCCAATCACCTCGTCGCGCGGATTTTTAACAACCACATAGGTGTCGAACAGACTATAATCCGCACTATAGCTCTGCTCCTCTATGCTCTTAAAAAGCGGCAGCACCGCCCTGCCCTCATCGCGCGCCGGAACAATGAGCGCAAAACGGTGCCTTCTCCCACACTTCAAGCTTTTCTGCGGAAAAATCCACCCGAACCAGCCAATCAGCCGCGGAAAATACAGTACCAGAAATATTATTGTAATAAAAATCAAAAAATTGTTTCCCATATATTATTCCCTCTTTAATCAGCTGCACTGCAAAATTTACATGCATATAAATGTTTTAAATATATTATCTAACATACAAATAAATTTGATTTCTCTGCCTCCCATAATCTATATATACCTAATCGCTACGATGTTGGAGACAGAACATGCTCTGTAAACTTAGCGTGTTTAACGTATTATATTTTTTATCCTCTCATACTGCTCTAATATCCCATCGTGCGCATGGAGCTTATATATACTGTGCAGCTTCTCAATCTCCCAAGGTTTCACATTTACTGTGTGAATATACGGAAATATTCGGAGAGATTTGCAAAAATGCTGCAGCACGGTGTTTGGTCTATAACGCTTCTGCTCATTATATTTTTCGGGGAGAAAGAGCTTATTTTTACATACGCGGTTCAGCGCGGTCTGGTCGGGAAAGAACATTTTTCTCTCGCGGCACATTTTTCTCGCATTTTTAAATAAACCATTTTTACGACATCGCGGCATATTAAAAAGCAGCACGCCCGTGTTCATGTAATTATATTCAATAAACCATTTCCCGAGAAAATCCCTCACACCGGCTATCTCAAAATCAGATATACCCATGTTGTAAAGCGGCTCTATATCATCGCAGGCGACCACATCCGCGTCGAGGTAGAGAAGCCTGTTCACAAGAATGTCGTCCGCATACAGCCGCAGCATGGAATACGGCGTGTATACCGTGTCCTTATTGACCCAGCCGGCAAGCTCATTTTTAAAATCTTGCGTTTTATCAATCAGCAAAACATGACTTTGCGGGCACACACCCGTCACAATATTCTCGATAATTCTCGCCTGCTGCCAGCATATCGGTGTGTAGTCCTCGCGCATATTTTCAAGCCCTGCGGTAAAAATGTAAATATTTAACTCGCCCTTATAATATTTTGTTATGGAAAGAACAGCTATCAGTATGCCGTCAAAGGCGCGTGAATTGCCGCAGAACAGGATATTCATGGGAGCCTCCTTAGATTAATAATTCAATCCGTTATCCGCAATCCGCTTTGTTGCTTTATAATAGTAAAATCACTTGTTCTTAATATATTCTACTTTCTCATAGGTGGAATTTTCACTGCGCGCCGTCATGGCATCGTGCACTTGATTTCGCAATTTCACGGCAGCTTGTCTTGGGTTTATTGTGGTGTCCGGATAGAAAGGTCCGTCAATATATATTGTGATTTTTGTCCTGAAAAGGTGTTTCTGATAAGTTATGGTAAAAGAAAATGCAGGGCGGTCATATATTACCGGATAACGGAAGGAGCTCTCGTTAAAAGGACGAATTCTCGTGTAATAAGGCCAGATATGTGCCTCGGGGTAAATAAAAACCGGGTACCCCATGCTGATGTAGTTCTCAAGCTCCCCAAGGAAATTTTTCATGCCCCCGAGCTTATTAGGTATCGGAAAGGCGCCCAGCATCTCCATGATATTTTTTGTGCCATAGAGGGAGACATTGTCCGGGTGTGCCAGTATGATGGCTTTCCTCGGGAAGCTTATGCATGCCGGAATGTAACCATCCCCCGGGACCTGGGTATGATTTCCATAGAAAAATGCCGACCTGCACCTGCCATCACCGCCATCCCGTAGTCCGCACAGCTTATCCTTCCCCTCTATCCTCATGCAGAACCGGAGCTTCATGTATATAAAGGCAGCCGGAGTCATTATTATGTGATACAACACCCACGCAGCCACCTTCCACAGCCTTCCGTGGCTGTAGCGGTAATTTTCATCGACAGTTATCGTGTTCCTCTTTATGCCGGAAAATTCATCCTCCAGCTCGTTGTCATAGTAATATACTTTTCTGTGCTTCATGAGGAATATTATTTACATAAAAAATTCAATTTATTCTATATGTCTGATGACATTCTATGATTTGCAAAATGCATAAGTTAAATCATTTTTTTCGTTCACCATATTCCTTTGGCAATTTACCCGACCATGCCTGACAAATTGATGCAAACTAATATTTACAATCCCCATCAAAAAAAATATAATAATACATGTCAAAAACTAATATCACAAACACAAGGAGTTCCCATGAATAAATCCTTCACCAAAAAAATAACCAAAAAAAATATTTTTTACATAATTCTCATCTGTTTCATCCTATCGGTCATACCGCTGTATGTAATCGGCATGTACGCGCACCCAAGCGTTGACGACTATTACTATGGGACTGAGACGGTGCAGGTCTGGAATGAAACCCACTCCTTCGCGTCGGTTGTAAAATGCTCCTTCGACGAGATGATTAACACCTACAATATATGGCAGGGCAATTTTTCAGCAATCTTCCTCATGCGCCTGCAGCCTGGAATATTCGGTGAGCAATACTATTTTATTGCGCCGCTTATACTTCTCAGCGCGTATATGGGCTTTTCGATTTTCTTTTTTTACACCGCGCTGAAAAAAATATTCAAGGCGGACAGCTACCTTGCCGCGACTGTGGGAATCTGCCTCACCTTCGTGTCAATGCAGCTGTGCGCGACACCGAGCGATTCATTTTACTGGTTTAACGGTGCTATATATTATACATTTTTTTACAGTCTCATGCTGTTTCTCTTTGCGCTTCTTATAAGAATGAGAACCGCCAAAGCTGCCGGCACGATTATCCTCACTGCAATAAGCTCTGTATCCGCCTTTCTTATCGGTGGAAGCAACTACGCAGCTGCGCTTTTCATGTGCATTATTCTGGCTCTGAGTGCGGGTGCCGCAGTTTATTTTGTAATACTTAGGAAAAATAAGGTCATCCGTCCTTACCATATGGCGGCATACATCATCGTCGCAGCCGCAGCCATGGCAGGACTTTTTATAAGCATGGCGGCACCGGGAAACGCTCTGCGCCAGCAATCCGTTGGCGGAAGCACCGGCATTGTAAGGACCTTCGTCTACACCTTTGCATTCGGCGGTTACAGCATCGCCAAAGTGTTGAATGCTCCATGCCTTATATTTTTTATATGCATGATTCCGGTATTTTACCGCATAGCAAGGCGCAGCGGCTTCACCTACAGATATCCGCTCCTCGTCGCAGTGTTCACCTTCGGTCTGTACTGCTCAATGGGAACGCCTGTATTCTACGCGCAGGGGCTGCGCATGCCGTACAGAATGATGAACATTATATTTTTTGCCGCGTATGTTCTCATAACTTTTAATCTTATATATTTTCTGGGATGGATTGGTAACAAGTTTGAAAGTAAAACTTTCAAACAACTTATTGGTGGCAGTACTGCAAGCTATGCTTGCAGTATGCAGGGGTATAAGTTTGAAAGTAAAACTTTCAAACAACTTATTGGTGGCAGTACTGCTTGCGAAAAACCGGCTATGATAAAAACAGATAGAGCGTGTATAATCCTTGAAAAGGTCATTGATTGTTTTTTTGAAAAAATAAAAGCAAGCCGCAAAAATGCCCTCCTCGCGCTTGCCATAAGTCTCTGTGCCTTTGTAATCGCCTGCATAGGCTGTATAGAGGTCGGTGAGACGGAATATAAGAGCGGTGACGCAGGCTTTGGCAAGCTTCCTCTATCCGCCGCTGCAACGCTCTCACTCATAAACGGCGACGCCAAAACCTATGACTGCGAACTGACTGCCCGCGATGAATACCTAAGAAGCACAGGCGATGACGAACAGTTCGTGACTGTTCCCGCCCTGTCGAAGCGCCCTGCACCGATATACCACTCCGACATAACCGATGACCCCGGCGACTGGCACAATGCACATGTGGCTATGTATTACCGGAAGGAGTGTATATGGACGGAGTGATAAATTGTTAATAACTCTTAAACCTTGGCTTAACAGTGATAAGGAAGTAATTCTTATTTTTACTGTTGGCTGACAGATTCGGGTGTGCAGGGCAACCATAAGGCTGCAAAAGCTGTCTGTTTCCAACAGAAACAGACAGCTTTTAATTTGCGTTGAAAGCATCTCGCTGTTTTCTCTCGAGCGGGGCGGTCTTCCCACGGACCGCCCCGCGAAGCCGTTACGGCTCGATGATGTTGAAGGGGTTGGCTCCGGTGATCGGGAACTGGTTCATATTCTCCATCATCAGCGTCAGCAGCTCTGTGCTGCCCTCGACCTTGACGGCCTGTGTAACCGTTTCCTGATTGTTGGTCAGGATCGCAAACAGCGCATTCTTCGGGCAGGTAATAGACACGTCCGCATCATCAGACAATGTATCCGCATAGACCAGCAGCACACCATTCTTCACGCGGAGCATGTGCTGTTCGCCCACGTCAGGCAGGATCACGTTCATGGTGAAGTCGCGGTCAGCCAGCGCCTGCTTGTCCATGACAATGGCCATATAGTCAAACAGCATGGGCGCGGAGAGGGCCTTGACCATGTCGCTGGTAGATTTGGTGGAAGCGGTTAAATTGGCGTTTCCATGGCGCAGCTCCTGCGCGGCGGTCAGATATTCGTTGCGCCACGGACCGGACTCCGCCTGATACCCCAGCTGCTCCAGTGCATCGGCGCACAGAAGCCGCGCATCGGTGTTCGTCGGGTCGGCAAAGACGATGGTATTTGTGACCTCGGCGACCCACTGATATTCACCCTTGTCAAAATCCGCCTTTGCCATTTGCAGGACATTGTCAACATCCCCCAGGTACTCCACCCATTTTTTTGCGCTGTCGCTTGGCATGAGGGGGTTCAGGTTGACAGGGTTGCTGTCATACCAGCCCATGAACTTCTGGTAGACCGCCTTGGCGTTGTGGGCGACCGTCCCGTAGTACTGGCGGGTGTACCAGATTTTATTGAGCGCCTCCGGCAGCTCGATCATGTTGGAGATCTCGTCGCTGGTGTAGCCCTGATTGATATAGGTCAGAGTCTGGTCGTTGATGAACTTATACACGGCAGCCGTGTTGACCATGTAGTCGTTCACCACGTTGTTTCCCCAGTGCGGCCAGTTGTGGGACTGGAAGGTGACCTCCGCGTCCTTGCCGTAAAGGGAAATGGCCTCGGTGATATAGCTTGCCCATGCCGCGCCGTCGCGCACCTCCGCGCCGCGCAGCGTGTAGAGATTGTGGAGCGTGCCGGTGCAGTTTTCCGCCATCCACAGCGCCTTGTACTGGGGCAGCCACGTGTTCATTTCGGCGGGCGCTTCCGTACCCGGCGTGAGCTGGAACTCCAGCTCCACACCGTCGATCGTCAGCTTTTCGCCAGACTGCGTGATTTCATAGCTGGGCGTCATGAACGAGACCGTTCCGGTGGACTGTCCCATGCCGATGCCCTGCGCCAGCTTGCCGGTCACGCCGGGGGTCAGAAGGATGCCATACTGATAATTGCTGCGGCGGCCCATACCCTTACCGGCGTAGACATTTTCCTTCACGGAGTGCTCCGTGAAGCCCACAGGCGTGATCACGGGGATCTTGCCGCTGGCGAGCTGATCTTCAATAGAAAGTGTCTCGTCTGCCTTATCCTCTTTCGCCATCACGCCGGCGATGCCGCCAAAATGGTCGGCGTGGGAATGAGAGATGATGACGGCCTTGACCGGGAATTTACCAAGATTCTTTTCGATCAGCTGCATGGCAGCCTGACTGCACTCCACGCTCATCAGCGTATCAAAGACGATCCAGCCGGTATCGCCCTTGACAACGGTGAGGTTTGCCATGTCATAGCCGCGGACCTGATAGATGCCATCCGTCACTTCAAAAAGGCCATAGGCATGGTTGTTCTTCGTGTTCTCCCAGAGGCTGGGATTCACGCTGTCAGGCGCTTTTTCGTAATCGTCCAGGAACGCATAGGCTTCCTGACTCCAGAGGATCTTCCCATCCTCGTCCTTTAGTTCCAGTGTTTCCGGCGCGTCGATCAGTCCACGGGTGGCGAATTCATATTCCTGCTTATCATCGAAGTCAAGTTCATCGTAGATGGCGGCATTTGCCTTTGCCGTAAAGTCTGTGGCGGGCTTGACCTCGGCGGTCAGACCCAGGTCTGCCTTTTCCGCGCCCGGCTCTTTGCGCCCATCCTGCGCACAGCCGACGCAGGACAACAATAGTACCAATGTAAGAAGCATTGCTGCAATACGTTTCATAGCCATTCTTTTCTATCTCCTTAATTGTTCGCGGATAACAGGTGGCTGCCAGCTATCCAGTGCTGTCATATCCGGTACATAGATCCGCATGAACAGATGAAATTCGCCGTCGTTGTCTACCTGATATAGGTAGACAGCGGCGGATATTTTTTGTTCCTTTTGCGGCATTCGGTCTGCTTCAGCGTCACGGTATGGACAAGCCTGCTTTCAAGCAGCTTCAGGCACAGCTTGTCAAGCGTACGCCGGTAGAATCGCTTCGCGCCACTGGCGGTTGTACCCACGAAATCCACCGCCAAGTCCTCAAAGGTAGACTGCATGGACAAAGGGCTGACGCGTCCACAGGTCATGCAGAGGCTTTCGCCGCCGACAGTTGCTCTGATCTGCTGGTTTTCCTTCTTGACATGAACAATGCTCCCTTCGTGATTGACAGTGTTTTTATTTCACTGTCCCTCATAAAGGGAGCATATCAATCAGAAACGGGGGTGATTTTGTAGTTTTTTGACAGCTTTCCTTGAGTCTTACTTTGCAAGTACAACGGAAATTTTGATTTCCTTTTCCGTCTCGCTCAGATCGAACGCGCCGCCGTCTGCGACGCTCACACGCAGCTCATACAGTGTGCCGTCAGAAAGCTTATCCACGGCACTGCCTGCTTCATCCGTGATCGACCACAGTTCATTGCTTACCTCCGCCAACGTTCCGTCCGCACCGTAGGCATAGAGCTTCAGCTCGGCAGTGCTCCCGGAAAGATTGTTCATTCGGAACGAGACCATCGTGTTTGGGTGGACGTTTTCGATTGTCACGGTGTTGCACCAACTTGCAACCGCTCCCTCGCCGCCGTCCTGTTCAAACTGTGCCTGCGACAGCACGTTCCGCGCGGACTTGTCGAGATCGACCTTGCGGTAGGGCATTTCGGGAAGATACACAAAGCGGTCCTGCAAGCACAGCAGCTCCAGATAGCCCGTCGGGCAGTAGAGCGCGTTGCCGCTGTTTCCGGCATACATACCGATAGCCATGTTATTGTAGCCATATTTGTTGGAGACGTCCATGGTGAATACCGTCTCGCCGGTGGCAAAGTCCAGAATGATGTACTGCCACATGCCGCTTTCCAGATCCTGCACATAGCCGTAGATATAGCCCGTCGCGGTGGAGAGCTTGAGAATCGATGTATCGCTCAGGTCATTTCGAGACCAGATGCTCTTCATCTCATAGCCGCTATCGGTTTTCACGGTGTCCACGCGCTCGACGCCGGGCGCGATCATGCAGTTGCCCTTTGTCAGCCAGTTTGTGTCATAGATGTTGGCATAGCTCTGGATGGAAGAATCGCTGTCCTCTTTTCCAAGAGCAGCACTTCCGGCACCAAACCAGTTGCACACAATGGTACTCACCGTTCCCTCACCGTTGTCGTATACAATTGCGGAGTTTTCCACAGATACCTGACTGTCCTCCGGAAGCTCATCGATAACCGGAAGGCTGGCAACGGTTTCTCCGGTTTTCATATCAACAGCAAGGAGATTTACCGGATTCTGATTGTCGGTAAACATAACCAGGTCTTTTGTAAGAGAAGGGGAACAGCCGCCGCCCCAGGCAAGACCTCCACCTGTAGTAGCATCGCCTTCTGCGCTTTCCTTGGCGCCTACGCTCTCATAAGAAGTTTCCCATACCTTCTGCACACCGTTATCTGCCTGGAACAGATAGCAGTTCAGGTTTGTCAGGATCACAGCGCCATCCTTGGAGGATGCAATGCCATTTTCTGCGCCCTCTCCCGGAGTCAGTTCATATACAAATACAGAGTCTGTCAGATCCACTTCCTCTCCGTTTAAGATCGCATCAATGGCACTGCGGGAAATGTATCCAACAGCTCCTTGCTGCTCCCTGTCCGGATAAATGCGGAAGCCACCGGTGGCAAACCATAAATTCCCGTCATAGTCAAATACTACTGATAAAAGATTCTGATCCAGTGTTTTTCCAAGAGCTGCTTCAGCTGCAGCCTTGATGTCGATATCCAGCACCTTCTCAAATTCCGGCAGCACGTTTCCTTCCTCGTCGGTTGCTTTTAACATCAGCACATGATTGTTGCTGGTTGGACACACGATTCGGTTACTCTCATCTACGAAGGAGTAGGAGCTCTGGATCACATAGCCGCCTTCGTCATGCTGCTTCGGGGAAAAATATCCCACTGTCTGTGTCTCATCTGCATTGATATCACGAATAGCAAGTCCACCAAGAAATGGAACCACTGCGTGACCGTAGGAATCAAAAAAGATGGCCGGGGATGCGTTTGCGTTTACCTTCTCGTAGGAAACATTGATCTCGGAATAGATACCTACCGGCAGCACCTCATCTGTAGAGTCGGTATTGTAGCAGTCATGATGGATGTTGGAATCACTTTTTGCCATATAGGGATTTTCTTCCACTACCTTTGGGGAAAGTGCTTTTATTGGAAGCTGGGATGTACCTTCGCTTTGAGAATCTTCAGCTTGTGCTTCCTTGGTCTGTGTCTCCTCTGCATGGAGAAGCTTCACCGTACAATCAGAGGTAACTGTAAGCATGGCTGCCATCATCGCAATAATCATAGCTCTTTTTTTCATTATCATCTTCCTCCTGAATTAAAATAAATATAATCACCTGCGTCCGAAACATGCTGTAAGCCCTTCCCAGAGCTTCTGTTCCTCCACGGGTTCCATAAAAAAATATTCCACACGCAGTTTAAATGCATGAAGGGAAAAATCCAGATCACTGCACCAGATCATTTTGCATTTCGGATGCAGGGAACGGAGATGCTCCGCAGCATTCAGCCCTGCTACTCCCTGAAGTGCCAGAAGCACAATGGACGGTATTGTTTTTTGTATTTCTCCAAAAAACTTTTCCTGATCCTGATAAATCTGAACCAGGGGAAATATCTTTC
>OLWA01001642.1_pt1 | contig 22382 bp, 18 predicted proteins | sample 1673251 | NCBI WGS metagenome assembly OLWA01 (sample SAMEA3178937, study PRJEB25190) | human gut metagenome | biome: human gut; feature: human-associated habitat; material: faeces | place: Austria | collected 2013 | reverse complement strand
AACGCGCAGAAGAATAATGCAGCAGATAACTAACTAAATCGTAACCTATTACTATTATGAGCAATTAACCTAAGCTCATTTCCAATAAATTACACTCTTTTCGTAACTTCAATACGCAAATTTACATAAAAAAATGTCTCCCCGCGCCATTTCCGGCAAAATCTTCAGTGATTCCTAGTGTGGAAAAGAAAAAGAGGCATCCGGAACCGGACACCCCTTTTCCTCCTATCGGTAATAATTGCAGAGTCTATACGTGATTAAAGTTTGTTTACTTTACCCATGAAAAGTATGGCGCCGCTGCTTGTCTCGCGTATAGCGAATGCAAACGGACGGTCTATGGTAATGTCGGTTTTTTCTAAAACCTGACCTCCCGACATTTCCATTACAACGGTGGTTGAGGCTGCCCGCGTGCCCTTTTCGTCAACCTCTATCTTATTTTTCTGGATGATTTCGGTGAACAGACTGGCGGCTTCATCGGTAATGCCTGAGTAATCGCCATCCTCGCCCACAATCTTGTCAAAACCCAATGCAGCCAGAATATTGTTTGCTTTCAATTCAGACTCACAGCTGAAACGCGGCATTTTGAGGTTGATTTCGTAGGCTGATGTCTCGCCCTCCTCCTCAAAAGCTCCCGAAAAATCAACTGCATTTTCAGCATTCACAGGAATGAGAATCTCCATGGCGAACCCCCTGTTTCCGTAGGGGAGAGTGATTTTTTCAAAGTTGGCGGTTTTGCTCAGTGAAGTAACAACGGTTTGCGCCATCATTTTCACTTCGCTCCTGGTGCCGTCGGCATTGGTGAAATAACCGTCTTGCGTATTCTCCGGATTAAACTTATAGGTCCATTCCGATCCGAAGTATAAGGCGTTTGCAAGTACGATATCACTTGTTGGAGGAGTATCAAAGAATTGCGGGATAAGTCCGTCGGTATTGTCGGATATCCACTTGTTTATACTCTCCCGCGACTGCTCGGTGCCTTTTTCGAAAGCTACCGATTCCACGTCATACAATCCTTTGAGAGCACTTGTGAAAGCGGAATTGGCCGCGATTGTTTTGTCAATCCAGAGGCCGTTGGCGAGATTCACCTGGGCTTTTTCATCAACTTTAGTAAGAGCTGCCGAAAAATCCTTGTTGAAGTTATTAAGACTCTCTACGGTAGCCGCCGATTCTTTTCCGGCAAGAAGTTCAAGCAGCTGAGTGCGAGTTACGCCCTCCGCTCCATTGGCGAGCATCGACAGGGCGGTTCGCAAGCTGAGAGGCGAAAACAATGTGTTGCCATCCTTTGATTCAGCATCTCCTTCAATGATATTCCACATTGAAATACCGAATCGGTTTGTTGCATCCGACAGTTGCTGCTGGCTCTCATTCAGCTCCAGTTTCACCAGAGGTGCGAATCTGTCATCTTCCCCTGGAATGGGCTGTTCTTCGTTTTCCACTATTGGAGGTTCCTCCGACGGATTATCGCTACTGCAAGCCGCTGCCATAATTAACGACACTCCGCCCAAAATACTGTAAAGATTAATAAAAACTCTTCTCATTATGGTGTATATTTATTAATTGTTATAGTGTTATTAGGGTTTCTTTGCGGGAATAATGTACAGATTATCCTTGAAATGTGGGGTGCTGGCGTAGTCATTTTCTTATTTTTTTCTGTTGGAGCTCATAGCTGATTGCTCTGGATGGCTTAGGTATATCGGCTTTTTCATAAAGAGCCAATGCAAGAGCATTGGCAATTCGCATGGAATCGTCCTGGCTTTCTATGGCTTTGTTTACAAAAGAAGTGAGAGCATCTATTGTTGTAGCTGATGGAGCCTGCGGATTTAATTCAAAATTGCCATTCTCGGAATATGCTAAAATTGGAGGCGTAAGTTTGGATGCACTAACAATTGTGAAGCCCTCAGATGCAGCCCAGTTTACAATATAAAGCAAAGGATTGCTCGATGATGTATCCTTAATGGTTTCAATAACGGGAATAGATAAGCCGGTCGTTGAACGACTATTGTTTCCCGAGTTGTTTAAATGAAATAATGTTGCAACATTTACTGCATCTTTTTCATTTAAAGATAAAGAATTGGGATCAATTCGTAAATCTTGATTATCAATATTATTTTCTGGAAGCTCTTCCTCCACAACGTTAATTGGATTTTCGGATGAGCAAGACCAGAATAATGCAGATAGTGCTAATGAAAGGTAAGAAGGAAATCTCATTTTAATATAGATTGTTTTAAAGTTTGTAATTTAAGGCCTTGCAATGTAATAAAAAATTAATAAAGTTCAAAATTTGTGATTGATTTAAGGGAGAAAAAAACACCTTTTATTTAACTATATTTAACCGGGGGTAGGAATGTTTGATAAAATCTTTTTATCCTACCAAATTGTAGCGGATGCACAAGCGCGCATCCGCTGATAATAATAGTCTGGCATCGGCGGCAACATGGAGTGCGATATCCTTATCGCCACAGTTCAACGTCGATGGGGACATCACGCTCCATGACGCTTCAGCCTGGGAACGTCGGCCTCCGGCCGTCGGAGATCATTTAAAAGAAATCATATTAAAACAACAAAAACGATACATCATGAGGAATGATGCATCGTTTTGTTAGTTGTGGATTTATCAGGGGAGAGGGTGATTTCAGGCGGTGGGCTGTTCGGCGTTGTCGGCCGACATGTGGTTGAAGCCCTGGGCGCGGAGGGGCATCTCGGCGCCGTCGCGAGTAATCATTGCCGTGCCAAGCTCGGGCTTGGTGATATGGCCGATGACTTTCACGCCTTCGATTTTGCTGACGGCGTCATGCTGGTGGAGCGGAACGGTGAAAAGAAGTTCGTAATCCTCGCCTCCGTTGAGAGCGGCGGTCACCAGATTCATTCCCAGTTCCTCAGCCATTACGGCAGTCTGATAGTCGATGGGTATGCGGTCTTCGTAAATACGGCATCCTGTGTTGCTTTCCTTGCATATATGGATGAGTTCGGAGGAAAGGCCGTCGCTGATGTCGATCATCGATGTGGGGGTGATACCGGCTTTGGCCAGTGCTTCTACGATATCGCGCCGTGCTTCGGGCTTGAGCTGCCGCTCGATCAGATACTCTTTTCCGCCGAATTCAGGCACGAAATCCTTGTTTCCGGCCGATGCCATTTTTTCCCTTTCAAGCAGCTGCAGACCCATATAGGCTGCGCCGAGGTCACCGCTTACGCAAATCAGGTCGGTGTCTTTAGCTCCGGAGCGTTTCACGGCTTTGTCTGGCTCAACATCGCCTATACAGGTGATGCTTATCACAAGGCCCGAACGCGAAGCCGTGGTGTCGCCGCCCACCAGATCCACGCCATATACATTGCATGCAAGCCTGATGCCGGCGTAAAGCTGCTCCATGTGCTCGACGGTGAAACGCGAAGAAACGGCAAGACCCACGGTAATCTGCCTCGGGGTGCCGTTCATGGCGTAGATATCCGAGAAGTTGACCACAGCGGCTTTGTAGCCAAGATGCTTGAGAGGAACGTAGGTGAGGTCGAAATGCACACCCTCAAGGAGCATATCGGTGGTGACCAGAACATCGGTCTGGGGATAACGCGCCACGGCGCAGTCGTCGCCCACACCCGTTATGGTGGATTTATTTACAGGTTCGATTCCTGTCGTCAGACGGTCGATAAGGCCGAACTCGCCGATTGACGAAATTTCTGTTTCCTGGCTCATTGTTGTTACTGACGAAGGTTTTCACTCTGCGCGTTCCACGAGCTCACGCATTATTTCCATCATTCTCGGCTGGGCCTCCATGGCGGCTTTCTGCACCTCCTCGTGAGTGGGGACATCCATCACTTCCTTTCCGCCGAGATCAGTGATCACTGATACGCCGAACACCTTTATACCTGCGTGGTTGGCCACAATCACTTCGGGGACGGTCGACATTCCTACGGCATCACCTCCGATTATTCTGAAATACTCATATTCGGCGGGTGTCTCGAAGGTGGGGCCCTGAGTGCCTACATATACTCCGTGCATCACGCGTATGCCTTTCTCGGCCGCGATTTTGTCGGCGAGAGCCACAAGATCGTGATCGTAGGCTTTGGTCATTGCCGGGAAGCGCGGACCCAGGCGGTCGTCGTTCTTACCGCGCAGGGGATTCTCCGGGAAGAGGTTAATGTGGTCGGTGATTATCATGATGTCGCCCACGCGGAATTCCTTGTTCATTCCGCCGGCTGCATTGCTTACGAAAAGGGTGTCGATGCCGAGGGCCTTCATCACGCGCACCGGGAAAGTCACCTCCTTCATATCATAGCCTTCATAGTAGTGGAAACGTCCCTGCATTGCCATGACCGGCTTGTTACCGAGTTTGCCGAATATGAGGTTGCCCGAGTGTCCCTCCACGGTGGATACGGGGAAGTTCGGAATCTCGGTGTAGGGCAGTTTCACCTGGTCGGTGATATGGTCCACGAGTGCGCCAAGGCCGGTTCCGAGGATAATGGCCGTGCGGGGCATCGGACCTATTTTGTTTTTGATATAGTCAGCTGTCTGTTGGATTTTTTCTATCATTTCGGTTATGATGTTAGGATTTTACGTCTTATTTAACAAACGGGGAGGAACTTATGTTGCATCTCAGCCCTTATGAAAGAGCACGGCTTGTGCGGATCATTCTTTCGATGGTCTCCTTCAGATCCGGTCCCTCGGAATACATCAGGTCTACTTTTATGGGAATATAATATGCGTATTTTCTGAGCTGGTGAGGGAAATAAGGATTGTTCATAAGCCTTACGGCGTCTTTTTCGGTGGTAAGGAGGAGCTTTCGCCGTCCGGGCATGGAGTTGAACTTCTCAAGGATACTGTCCATGTCGGAGTGGGTGAAATGATGGTGGTCGGAGAAACGCTTGATCTTGAATTTGGCTCCGAAGCTTCTTACATATCTGGCAAAAGGCTTTGGATTGGCCACGCCGGTTACAGCTAGAATGGTGTCCTCCGGTCCCAGAGTCTCAAGCCCCGGATCGGAAGGGGCTGACTCGAAGAGGGGCACAGGCTTCTCATAGTTGTAGCCTGTGAAGTAGAGCTGCTGGTATTTGAAGAGTTCGAGACGCTCTTTGAATATGCGGCAGTCCATCGGCTTCATTTCCTTGGGACATTTCGTTACAACCACTATGTCGGCGCGGTTCAGAGCCGACATTGGCTCGCGGAGGCGTCCAAAGGGCAGAAGGTGGTCTAGGAAAGCCGGTCGGTTGCGCTCCATGAGCACCACAGAGATGGTTGGCTTCACGTAACGGTGCTGGAAAGCGTCATCGAGCACCAGCAGGTTAAGCGAGGGATTGGCCTCGCGCATGGCCTCGATGCCTTTCACTCTGTTCTCGCACACGGCTACGGTAACTCCGCGTTCCCGGAATTTCCGGTAGATCTGATACGGTTCGTCGCCGATGGTGTCGGGGGTGCTGTGTTCCGTTGCAAGGACAAAACCTTTGGTCTTGCGTTTATAGCCACGGCTAAGGACACCGATGTTGTATCTGGAGCATAATGACTCCACTATGTATTCCGTATGCGGAGTTTTGCCCGAACCTCCCATGGAGAGATTGCCGACCACAATTATCGGAATGTCGAATTTTTTCTGCTTCAGAAATATGCCATGGTTGAACATCACGTTACGTACCGACATTACCCAGCCGTAGATTTTACTGACCGGGTAAAGAATAAGGAACGACAGCAGATTTCTCTTAGCCATGGCGCTTATATATCAGCATAAGCCCCCGATTAAGGAAAACTTCGCATTCGGAAGATCCTTGATCGGGAGAGTAATTTTATTCCATCATCATAATTTCCATTCGGCACTGAAGCGGGCTCATTTCCGCCACGGCGCGAAGCTTGAAATAGTAATCGGCAGCGGCACCGAGTTGCTTGCTCACAATTCGGGTCTCGATGTTTTTACGGAGAGATCTCACCTGAGCCCAGATGTTGTCGGAGTTGTCCGGATAGGACACCACACGGTAATCGTCGGCGGCATCAAGTTCGGCGGCCATATCGCTGATGGCGAGCTGAAGGCCTCCCATTTTGTCTACAAGGCCTATCTCGTGAGCGCTCGCACCGTCCCATACACGGCCCTGCGCAATGGCATATATGGAATCCACCGGGAGATGGCGTCCGGCGGCACAGCGCTCGGCAAAAAGTTTGTAGCCGCGGTTCACGTAACCCTGCATGGCCTCGCGCTGCGGTGCAGGCATGGGTTTGAACAGTTCGGGGAATGTACCGGTATTGGTGGCTACAGTTGCTGTATGCACTCCGAGTTTATCGTTGAGCAGCTTCTGGGCGTTGGGAATGAGTCCGAAGATGCCGATGGAGCCGGTGAGGGTGAGCGGTTCAGCGTAAATACGGTCGGCGCCGCATGAGATATAATATCCTCCTGAAGCGGCTACATCGCCCATGGACACATAGAATGGTTTCCCGGTAAGGGCTTTGAACTGCTGCAGGGCCTCCCAAATCTGTTCGGAAGCAAATGCGCTTCCTCCGCCGGAGTTCACGCGCAGTATCAGGCCGTCAACGTCATCATCCTTCGCGAGGTCAAGAATCTGAGGCACGAGGCGTGATGAGGCAATACCGTCTTCACCGTTCTCGGTGATGTCGCCGAGAGCATAAAGAACGGCAATCTTCTTGCTCCCTTTAGGGCTCATGGCATTCTTAACGGCTGATGTGGCACAGTAGTCGTCAAGACTTATAAGTCTGGGCTTTTCCATATCGGTGCCTTCCAGAAGCACGGAGTCCATTTCATGACGGTAGACCAGACGGTCCACTATCTTGTTGTTTACGTATGTATCGGCAGCTTTTGCGAAAGTAAAGGAGTCGGCCCAGGCGTTGACTGAATCGGCAGGAACGCCACGTGAATCGGCAATTCTCGATTTGAGTGTACCCCAGATGCGGGAGAGGAAGTGAATAGTCTGTTCGCGGTTGGCCTCGGAAATATCATTGAGAATGAACGGCTCTACAGCACTTTTATAAGTACCCACTTTTACCACCTGTACCTCTACTCCGAGTTTGTCCAGAAGGTCTTTGAAATAGAGAATGGTCGAGGAGAGGCCGTGGATGTCGACCATGCCTATGGGATTGAGGAAGATGCTGTCGGCACCGCATGCCAGTAGGTAGTCACCCTGGGAATAGTTGTCGGAGTAGGCATATACAGGCTTTCCCGACTCGCGGAAAGATGCAAGAGCATCGAGAATAGCCTGGGTCTGGGCGAGTCCGGCCGAGATGCTGTTGCATTCAAGGAAGATACCACGTATTTTGTCGTCGGACTTTGCGGTTTCAATCGCAAGGCGCAGATCTTCGAGTGCTATGGTATTTTCGGTCTGTCCGTATAGTCCTTCAATGAGTGACGCGGGCTGGTCGCGGTCAACAACCGCCCCCGACATATTGAGATGAAGGAATGTGTCCTTCTTGATTTTTTTCGAGGGGGAATCACTGCTGCCGGATGCTACGATTACGGCTATGAAAATCAGAAATGTAAAAAACGATAGCACAATGGCAAGCCAGGCGCCGGTGAGTGCGCCGAGGAAACCTGTCCAGAAATTTTTCATTGTTCTAATGATTATCTGTTTGTAATGAATGGTATTGAAACCACGTTACAAATTTAATATTTAAAGCCGAAACGCCATATTATATGCGTAAAATATTAATGCATGCGATGATTCGCGCACTTTGAGGCAATCCGGATAGGAAACGAAGGTGTCAGAGATTAATCTCGAAATCGTCGGCGTCGCGCCATGGCTCGAACCGCTTGCGGTCGCGGTTGAAGGTCTCGGCTATGAGAGTGGAATAAACCGCGCCGTCGTCGCGGCGCTCGGCCACGTCACCGCCCCAGTGATTGAAAATCTGGGAGTCGCCACGTCGGTATTCGCCGTACAGGTCATGGCCTTCGCGGTTACACCCCAGCACGTATGTCTGGTTTTCAATGGCGCGGGCTATCAGAAGATGCTTCCATGCAAAGAATCTGGCGTGGGCCCAGTTGGCGGGAACCACCAGTATGTCGTAATCGTTGTTGAACGCACGGTTCCATGCCGGGAATCTCAGGTCATAGCAGATGCTCATTTTGACATTCCAGGTCTTGATGCTGATGATGGGGGAGGGGGAATCGCCCCGGGTGAACAGCTCGCTTTCTCCGCCGTAGCGGAAAAGATGACGCTTGTCGTAGAACACCCGCTCTCCGTCGGGAGATACCATGAATCCGCGGTTATAGTATCGGCCGTTATCCACTGCCGTGAAACCGCCCCAGATATGCATTCCGAATTTCGAGGCCCATTCCTGGACAGTAGTGATGGTGGTTCCGGTATTCGTTTCGGCAGTGCGTGCCAATACTGCTGGATCGGCAGTGAAGCCGGAATTGAACATTTCCGGAAGGACCACGAGATCTACATCCGAATCAAGATTCCCGAGCCTCTTCGCAACGGCTGCGAGATTGGCCTGTACATCCCCTTCTATGATATCATGGGGCAATAACGCTGTCTTGAGGTTTTCTGAAGGCATGGATATCAGTCTGCTGTGAATTGGTCAGGTTTTTTGCCCTTGGCGCCTTTATAATATGCCTTTACCGTGCGCATATCGGCTTCCAGATTTCCCGTGGGTTCGAAAACCTGCGTCATCTCCACATGTTTGCGTGAGAAGTCAAGGATGCCTATAAGTATGGGCACATGTGCTCCGTAAGCAATCCTCAGAAAGCCGGTGTGCCAGTCGGAAGTGCGCTTTCTTGTGCCTTCCGGGGTAATGGCGATTGCCATCCGGTCTGAGGAATTGAATTTTTCAATCACCGCCTCAACCAGGCTTTTTCCTGTACGGCGCCGGCGTGGCACGGGAATGCCGCCAAGTGCTCTGAAAATATAACCCATCGGAAAAAAGAACCACGATTCCTTCATGAGAAATCCGGCCGTTCTGCCTATGGATGAATAGGCCAGTTTGCCTATCACGAAGTCCCAGTTGCTTGTATGGGGCGCTACGCAGATAATGCATTTAGGATAGTCGGGGACCGTGATATTCACGGTCCATCCGGCCATCCTGAGTATAAGTTTGCTTAAATTCATTTCGATAAATCAATCACTCTGCTGTCCCGGGTTTGCTATGAGGAAAGAGAGCGTTCATTGATTTAACAATCGATTGCAGTTCCTTGTTGAAATCGGTGTGGAAGCTTGCATAAGCCTTTTTGTAGTATGTGTGACGGGCAGCGTTGTAAGCCTTGCGGTTTTCGAAGTCGGAAGGGGTTTTGTCAAAAGCAAACGATGCGTTTTTAAGAGCGTTGATCTGGAGGCTGGCCACGTGCTCAATGATTTCTCCGAGTTTACGTGGGTCGATATCCTTTACAAAGTCGGAAGCCAGCATGCTTTCTACTGCGATATCACCGCATATATAGCGGATTTCTTTTTTGAGTGTACGTTTGTTTGCCATAATTGGAGATTTTATGATGTTAATTATACTTTTCTATAAGTTTTGCAAGAGCCGGCAGTGTAGGGGGAATCGTCGGCAGATGGGGAAGATGATGGGGAGAAGATTCATGAGCGTGCTCCGACTCTTCGGTTTCATACCCCAGTATGCGGGAGAGTTTTGAATAATATTTGCGGGGTGAGGCGGTGGCAAGGAACAGCCCCGGGCAGTTGGCCGAGGTCGGGACGGAATCCAATGCGCGGCAGGCCATTGCTGTGTTGCGGTCCATGAGATAACCGTCGGATTTGAACCGTTTTCTTATGGTGTCGGCAATCTCATCGTTGCCATAGGTGTGGCATTCTATTTTTTCCCCGAGAGATGTGTCAAGTTCCATCAGACGGTTTATTCTTCCGATGTTCGATGTCAAGGCTTTGGCGTGGAAATCGTTTAGTGACAGTTCGTTTCCGGTGATTTCACCCCAGATCCCGTTGTCAGATGCCCCTGTGGCAATGAACCGTTTCACAGGAAGCCCCATTGCGCTGGCAAAAATAGCGGCCGTGAGATTGCCGAGGTTGCCGCATGGAGTCGAAATGGTGAATTCTGAAATACGGTGGCCGAGTTTGGCTGTTAGCTGTCCGTAGGCGTAGAAATAATAGAATGTCTGAGGAAGGAGTCGTCCTATGTTGAGAGAGTTGGCCGATGTGAGAGCGAACTTCCTGTTTAGTGAACTGTCAGTGAAAGCCTCGCGGATAAGTTGGCGGCAAAGGTTCAGGTCGGAGTTGACTGTCACCGGGATAATGTTTGCTGCGCCTTTAGCGAAGTTTCCTACGCGCTCTTTCAGCACGCCCTTGTGAGGATACAGAACGAAGACGTTGACGTTGTCTATGCCTTTGAATGCAGCGCTCACGGCATTTCCGGTATCGCCTGTGGAGGCAAGGAGCACATTGAGTTTTTTATCTTTTGGGTTCTGGGCGGTGAAGTATTTACAGAGCTTGGCAAGGAAACGTGCGCTTACATCCTTGAATGACTCTGTGGGGCCGTGGAAGAGTTCGAGAGCGTAACGGTGGTCTCCGAGATCCACCAGGGGAATGGGAAAATTGAGTGTGGAACGGACAATGGAATTGATAAGAGAGGGTTCGATATCGGTGCCGAACAGCTGTGTGCACATCACGTATGCGATGTCGCAGGCACTCATCTCATCCATGTTGTTGAAGAGAGCCGACGGAATCACGGGAATGCTGCAGGGCATATACACGCCTCCGTCAGGCGCGAGACTGCGCATTACCGCTTCACGCAGGCCCACTTTTGAATCACGTCCGTCGGTGCTGTAATACTCCATAGTGTGCAAAAACGTATGACGCGGAAAAACTATTATTAGTAGTTCTTTGCCGCATTATTATTGGCAAAGATATGTTTTTTTGAACATGCTGCAAATCTTAGGGACAAAAGATTGAAGAATGTGCAATTATCCCTCCTCATGCTCGAAGAAGGCGCTGTGAATTGCCTGTAAGGCGTCCACGCGGCTATCCATGTCTACCATGAACGAAACGGTTGATTCGGTAGAGCCCGAAGGAAGTGTCACCGGGGTTATCGCGGCCAGGTGCAGGGCATCGCATATTCTCCTGCGCACCGTCTCATCGGGATTGATATTCTCTCCCACAAGGGCAATCGTGGCAAGATTCTCGGATACCGCCAGAGGCAGCATCTCTCCGGTCTCAAGTTCAGAAGAGAACTCTGAATCAAGGGCCGCACGGGCAGCCGGAAGCGACGCGGCCGAAATGGCGCAGCATATTTCAGAGCAGCCGCCCGGACGCGAAGTAAGAAAGACGCTGACACCATTGCGGCTCAACGCATTTATCATCCGGCTTTCAGTGGTTTCCTGCGCTTTGCTGTCAGGAGCTTTCAGTCTGAGCAGGCAGGTGTCGGAGATGGATGACACTCCTCCGGCCGAAGGAATGGGTGAGGAAGTGTCGATATCGGCGATGCGCGTGCCGGGATACGAGGAATTGAAGGTGTTCTTGATGTAAATGGGAATATTGCGATGGAACACCGGGTAGATTGTGGGCGGATATATAACTTTCGCTCCGAAATTGCAGAGTTCCATGGCTTCCACAAATGAGAGTTCATCAATGACCTTCGCCGCCGGAATTATCCGGGGGTCGGCAGTCATGAATCCGTCCACATCGGTCCATATTTCCAGCGTGTCGGCCCTGAGTTCTGCGGCGAGAATGGCGGCAGTATAGTCGCTTCCTCCGCGGCCCAGATTGGTTATATGGCCCTGCGCGTCGGATGAAATGAATCCTCCCACGAGCGTGATACGTTCCGATGCATCGGTGAATTCCGAGGCAATGCAGCGATGGGTCAGGTCGTTGTCAAGTACATGGCGCCCGAACTGACGTGTAGTGCGGATGAACGATGGGGAATAACGCAGCATGGCCCCGCTTATCACATGCTCTATTATGGTGCTTGAAAGGCGTTCGCCATAGCTTACCACGCGGTCGAGCGAACGCTCGGAAAGTTCGCGGAGAAGGCTTACTCCCAGATAAATATCTGAAAGTTCCTTGAATAGAACGTCTATGGCGTTAGTAACCACAGGCTGCTTTTCGGCCGGAACCATTTCTTTTACCATAGCATGGTGACGGTCAATTATCTCCCGGAACATATTCTGATACTCAGGCGACCCTTTTTCAGCCTCGCGGGCGGTTGCAATGAGGCGGTCGGTAATGCCGCCTAATGCCGATACAACCACAATCACCCGATCATCGCAGTTTTCTACTATTTCCTTGACACTGCAGAGGCTTGCGGGGGTACCAACGGATGTCCCGCCGAATTTTAGTACTTTCATCTTATATCAGAATTCGCTCGAAAAATGGAACTTGATCGATGGGAAATCGTTCTGGGCCATCTGCAGCACATAGTTGGAATCGGCAAGGAAAACGTCGCGTCCCTCCCGGTCAAGAGCCATGAACTGATGTTTGCGTTTCTTGAAGGCTGCGAGTGCCTCAGCATCGTCGCTTTCAATCCAGCATGCCTTATAGAGCGAAAGGGGCTCCCAGCGGCATTGTGCGCCATATTCGTGTAGAAGTCGATACTGGATTACCTCGAACTGCAGTTGTCCTACGGTTCCTATAATCTTACGGCCGTTGAACTGATTGGTGAACAGCTGCGCCACGCCTTCGTCCATCAGCTGCTGTATGCCTTTCTCAAGCTGCTTGGATTTCAGGGGGTCGGTGTTCTCTATGTATTTGAACATCTCGGGAGAGAAGCTTGGAAGGCCTTTGAAGTGCAGTGATTCACCGGATGTGAGTGTATCGCCTATCTTGAAATTGCCGGTGTCGGGAATACCCACGATGTCGCCGGGATAAGCTTCATCGACAATGCTTTTTTTCTGGGCCATGAAAGCGGTTGGAGCCGCGAATTTCATCACTTTTCCGCTGCGCATATGTTTGTAGGGCGCGTTTCGCTCGAATTTACCTGAGCACACCTTCACGAACGCAATGCATGAACGGTGATTGGGATCCATGTTGGCATGGATCTTAAACACAAATCCGGAGAATCCTTCTTCGCCAGGCTCAACTTTACGTTCGGCAGCTTCCACTGGCCGCGGTGTCGGAGCAATCTTCACGAAGCAGTCAAGAAGCTCTTTTACACCGAAGGTGTTAAGTGCGGAGCCGAAGAATACCGGGGCTACCTTTCCTGCAAGGTAGTCTTTTTCGTTGAATTCGGGATATACACCCTCTATAAGTTCCAGATCCTCCCGCAGTTTTGCGGCATCAGTCTCGCCTACGGCTTCGTCGATTTGCGGGTCGTTCACATCATCGATTTCAACGCGTTCGGAAACTTTCTGTTTGTCGGGGGTGAAAAGATCGAGCGATTTCTCGTAGATATTATAGACACCCTTGAATTTCGCTCCGATGTTTATGGGCCAGCTCAAGGGGCGCACAGCAATTTTCAGCTCGCTTTCAAGTTCGTCGAGAATCTCGAACGGATCCCGTCCCTCGCGGTCGAGCTTGTTTACAAAGATAATCACAGGGGTGTTGCGCATACGGCACACTTCCATGAGCTTTCTCGTCTGCTGCTCCACGCCTTTAGCCACATCCACCACTATTATCACGCTGTCAACGGCTGTGAGAGTGCGATAGGTATCTTCAGCAAAGTCCTGGTGTCCGGGTGTGTCAAGAATGTTGATCTTGTAATCACCATAGTTGAAACCCATCACGGAGGTTGCCACGGATATTCCTCTCTGTTTCTCTATTTCCATCCAGTCGCTGGTGGCTGTCTTTTTGATTTTGTTGGATTTTACAGCACCGGCTATGTGGATTGCGCCTCCGAAAAGCAGGAGCTTTTCAGTGAGTGTGGTTTTGCCGGCATCGGGATGCGAGATAATGGCAAAGGTGCGCCGGCGTTGTATTTCTTCGGTTAGTTGTGACATATTGTGGTCTGGCGGGAGTTACTTTGGATTGTAGGATAAAAATGGAGGAGTGATCCGGATTATTCAATTATTCATCTGCAGGCATGCGCTCGAGACACTGTCTCAGACTTTCAGCCCAATGAGGGATGGTGATTCCGTAGGTGCGCTTGATGAGGTTTTTGTCAAGAACAGAATAGGATGGGCGGGTTGCGACCGTAGGATAATCCTCGGTGGTAACGGGCACAACCTTGCAATTCTCTATTCCGGTCTCATGAAAAATAATTTTCGTGAAATCATACCACGAGCACACACCTTCGTCGGAGAAATGATAGATGCCGGGAACCCATTGGTTGGATGTGACTACGGTTTTTATGGCCGCAGCGAGATCGCGGGCATATGTGGGAGTGCCTATCTGATCGGCAACCACGCGGATTTCTTTCCGGGTGTTTCCGAGCTCAAGCATTGTCTTCACAAAGTTGTGACCGTAGGGCGAATAGAGCCAGCCCGTGCGTATAACGATAGAGTCGGGGCACAGCGATAGAAGCACCATCTCACCCTTGCGTTTGGTCGTGCCGTAGACCGACATCGGATTTACACGGTCGGCCTCACGGTAAGGACGGCATGCCTTTCCGTCGAAAACGTAGTCGGTGGACACATGAAGAACCTTGACATTGAATTCGGCTGCGGCGGATGCCAGACTGTGAACCGCATCCACGTTGGCGCGGTAACATTCGTTCTGGTCCGTTTCGGCGCGTTCCACATCGGTGAATGCGGCGCAGTTCACCACATGGCTGAATTCGCCACGCTCCATAAAGGAAGCAACGGCTTTTGCGTCGGTAAGGTCAAGAGTATCGATGTCAGAGTAGACCGTGCACCCTGGCATTTCTTCTTCAAGCACGTTGTGCAACTCGCGGCCAAGCTGCCCGTTGCTACCGGTGACTAATATTTTCATTCCTTACAGTTAGGTTTAAATCCATAATGTTGTGGGAACCCGTTCCCGTGATATATATAACGCACAGAACGCATGAAATATCTCCGGCGTTAAATTCCACGGTGAGTTCCGGACTGCAAATTTACAAATTTTCCCTGACAATCAATTTATGTGGCCGGCGAACCATAAGGGCATTGAGATTGTAACAAAAGAAAGCAAATATTTAAAACTCCGTTTCAATGACGTTATCAAGCATTGTGTCCGTTCTGGCTCAGGTTGCGCCGATATCCCTTACAAAACCTATTGATGTTACGAATTTCGTAGGCGATAAATCAGGCTTTTCTTACGATCTCGCCACGTTTATAATGAAGGTGGTGGACTGGATTCTGAGTGTTTTCGGTCTGGAACATAACGACACCGTAGTGACTTTTTTATATGCCGTAGTGGTGCTGGGAATAGCGCTTGTAGTGGGATATGTGGTCCAGTGGCTGCTTTTCTCTCTTTTGCGGCTCATTACGCGACGATGGAGCGGCAGCACTTATGTGGATCTCACCCAGGAGCGGTTTTTCCATAAGATATGCCGCCTGGTAACGCCGATAGTTTTTCTGATATTGATTCAGTTCACGCTGTCAGCGCATAATTCGCTCGCCGGAATTCTCACCAAAATCACGCTTATATATATAGTCTGTGTGACCGTCGTGTCGCTTTCGGCCCTGGTTATGGCTATCTGGAAGCATGTGGACCGCATCGAGAACAAGCGTCATCTTCCTCTGAAAGGACTCGCGCAGCTTGCCAAAGGAATAATATGGATAGTGGCCGTGATAGTCATAATTGCTATTCTTGTGGACAAGTCGCCCGCCGCTCTCCTTGCGGGACTCGGTGTGTTCGCATCGGTGCTCATGCTTGTTTTCAAGGATACGATTCTGGGACTGGTGGCCGGAGTGCAGCTTGCCGAGAATGACAGTCTGCATGTAGGTGACTGGATTGCCGTGAAAGGCACCGATGCCAACGGAACAGTCGAAGAGGTGAATCTGACATTCGTGAAAGTGCTCAACTGGGACAAGACCACCACCACTCTACCTCCTTATAGTCTGATTTCAGGAAGTTTCACCAATTATCGGTCGATGCAGGAAAGCAATACGCGCCGCATCTGCCGTTCGTATATGATCGATGCCGACAGTGTGTTGCCGTGCACTCCCGCCATGCTCGACAATATTTCTAAAACTGTGCCGTATATGGCCGATTATATTGCCGCCAAGCTGCGCCAGAAAGCCGAGGGCAAGGTTGCCGACGTGGATAATCCCGAAGGACTTGTGGATGGTACTATAGATACTAATCTGGGTCTGTTCAGAGCCTATATGAAGATGTGGCTTGACGCCAATCCTCATGTGTCGCACGACAGCGACTGCTTCGTCTCGACCCTCGCGCAGACATCAGTGGGCATCCCGTTCCAGGTATATTGCTTCACCAGTACCTCCAAATGGTTCCCATATGAGGCAATACAGGACGGCGTGTTCGAGCATCTGGCTTCCATGCTCCGTTTCTTCCAGCTCTACACGTTCGAGAATCCTTCTGGTCGCGACACGATTGTGGACGGTTATCTCAGCCCCGGTGGCGACATAGATAATGTGTTCGGGGTGCCGTATCCGTTCTTCCAGGCTCCTGACGCTCCCGACTCTCCGGCATCTACCCGCGTAGGACAGAAACGTGCGCCTAAAATAACCGCCTCGCCCGACGCTCCCCACGACGTGCCTAACGGATAGAGCGGATGCAGATAGGGGGAGGGTGTCCTTTAGATTTCGGTAAAATAGGTTTATATTTGCATTAAATATGACCTGAATGCGAAAACTGATGAAGACTCTGCTGTCAGCCGTTGTTTTTTTTATCTGCATGCTTGCGGCTGCATCGTGTGTGACCGACGATGATAAGGTGACCTCCCTCGAGGCGGGAGATGCCGTCCCTGTATTTTCCGTAACCATGAATGACGGTTCGGTAGTCACCTCGGAGTCTCTGCGGGGATATCGGACGCTGATTGTTTTTTTCAACACAGGTTGCGCCGACTGCCGCCGGGAGCTTCCGGTGATTCAGAAGGTTTATGAGAAAGCTCCGGCCGACGCGCGGATAGTGTGTATAGCGCGGGAGGAAAACGAGACATCGATTGCCGCATTCTGGGCATCGGCGGGATTGACCATGCCGTATTCCGCACAGCCTGACAGAAAGGTGTACAGCCTGTTTGCCTCCAGCATCATTCCCCGTATATATGCAGTGGATGAGAATCTGATAATAATGGATGCTTTTTCCGACAAAGGAATGCCTACGGAAGCCATATTGTTGAGCTTTCTCGAAGGAGAGGGCTCGGATTCGAAGAGACAAAGTTGATGCTCATGACTAAAGTTGCTGCTGTTATCGCTACTTACAATCGGGCCAATCTCTTGTTGAGATGCCTGGATGCCATTAACAATCAGACGGTTCGCCCGCAGATGATTTACGTGGTCAACAATGCGTCGACAGACAATACTATGGAATGCCTCAGAAGTTATCGCTCCGGAATACCTCTTGAGATAATTGACCTTCCGACAAATCAGGGCGGTTCCGGTGGTTTCTATGCCGGAATGAAGGCTGCCTTTGAATCCGGACGGTTTGATGGATTCTGGGTGATGGACGATGATGGCTATCCGGCGCCTGATTGTCTTGAAAGGCTTTGCGGTTTTCTGGATAAGTATGATTGTATATCCCCGCTTGTAGTAAATGAAGATAACAATGAGGAAACCTCATTCTCTTTGTTCAATGTTAAAGGAATTGTCAGGCAGATACAAAAAAAGTATGGTGAAGCAGGAATAATTAACGATTGTTCAAGCCTGTTCAATGGTGTGCTCATAAGTTCCAAAGCGATAATGACTGCTGGCCTTCCTAAAAAGGATATGTTCATCTGGGGAGATGAACTGGAATATAATTTCCGGTTGAAGAAATACGGATGTATTCCGGTCACTGTAGTAAATGCCATTCATGTCCATCCCGCCGACAAACAAGTCAAGGAAAAGGACATCTTCGGAAGAACATCGGTTTTTTTCAAGGGATCGAGGTTACGAGATTATTGTACATACCGTAACAAGACGTATAACCTAAAAGTATATGGCCCTAAAAAACGCTTATATAAGATATTCTTCAAGTACAATACCTACTTTTTGTTCAAACGAAAATTCGATATTGAGAACCTCCGGCTGTTTAATAGGGCATTTTTTGACGGTCTGAGGTCGGATTTTTCCCGGCATAATGATTATCTTTAACCCATTCGTAGGGTAATTAATTTAGCAGAGTTTTGGCATCACTGAAGGGAAATATAGTTCTCAACGGAGTCAACACGGCCACGAGCCTGTTGTTTCCCATCATCACGTTCCCTTACGCGGCGCGCGTGCTGATGCCGGAAGGAATCGGCGCGGTCAACTTCCTAAACTCCGTCATTAGCTATATAGTGCTTCTGACAAGTCTGGGCATACCGATGTATGCCGTGAAGGAAGTCGCCAAGTATCGTGACGACAAACTGCGGCGCGACCGCATCACCATTGAGATTCTGCTTCTGAGCCTTGTGTTATGTGTTGCAGGATATGGAGCTGTGTGGCTCTTGGCCCGGTTTGTGCCGCAGATTCACTCTCAATCTGCCCTTTTCTATGTGCTGAGCCTTTCGATAATTTTCAATACCGTTGGAGTCAACTGGTTCTATCAGGCAATAGAGGACTTCAGGTTCATTACCATCCGCGCGCTGATAATCCGCACACTTTCGGCTGCAGCTCTATTCATCTTCGTCAAGACACCGTCTGACCTGCTTATCTATGGCCTGATCATCGTCGGCTCTACCGTAGGCAACAACATAATCAATCTTATACATCTCAGGAAAATCATAGGCTGGAAGGCTCTGCAGCTTAAGGGTCTCAACATGAGGCGTCATGTGCGTCCGGCCCTGCAGCTATTTATCTTCAATCTGATAGTCAGCATATACATTCACCTGAATTCCGTAATGCTGGGATTCATGTCGGGCGACGAGCAGGTAGGATTCTTTACCGCGGGCTCGAAGATTTCTCATATCGGACTCACGGTGCTCTCCTCCATAGGCACCGTGCTGCTTCCGCGATGCTCCAATCTTCTGGCCAATGGCGAAAATGCGGAATTCAACAAAGTGATAGGAAAATCGCTCGACCTGATACTCTGCCTGTCGCTCCCAATGACCTTCGGCCTGATACTGCTTGCGGCACCGGTGACCATGATATTCTGCGGGCCGGAATATGCGGATGCCATTCCCGTGCTGGTGCTGAACGCTCCCGTGATCATCTTCATAGGCATTTCGAATCTGCTGGGCATACAGATACTTTACCCCAAGGACAAGATCGGGCTGGTGATATGGAGCGTGAGTGTAGGGGCACTGGTCAATGTCATCCTCAATATTCTGCTTATTCCGGGGCACGGGGCTGTGGGAGCAGCCGTCTCAACCTTATTCGCGGAACTTTCTGTGACAGCCGTCCAGTTAATATATGGCCGGAAATACTATCCCTTCACGCTCTCCGCTCTATTGAATATCCGCTATATCGGGGCCACGGCCATAATGTCGGTGGCTCTTCTCCTTCTCACATCATTCGCCGAAGGCATGGCGCTGCAGTTGCTCATAGGGCTTCCTGTGGGAATACTTGTCTACTTCACATCACTTCTTGTGATGAAAGACCCTCTTTTGTTCGAAACCATCACATCACTTAAAACCACCATATCAAATGGCAGAAAAATATGATTATCTGATAGTGGGCGCCGGCCTTTACGGCGCCACATTCGCGCATCTGGCCAACCGCCGGGGTAAACGTTGCCTTGTCATTGACAAGCGCTCCCACACCGGCGGCAACATCTACTGCGAGGAAATCGCTGGAATAAACGTGCACAAATACGGCGCCCACATATTCCACACCTCCGACAAGGAGGTATGGGACTTCGTCAACTCCATAGTTCCTTTCAACCGTTACACTAACTCCCCGGTGGCTGTGGCTCCCGACGGCAAGCTCTACAATCTGCCATTCAATATGAACACATTTTATCAGATGTGGGGCGTGAAGACACCTGCCGAGGCCCAGGCGAAGCTTGACGGGCAGCGGGAGGAGATTCAGCGACGTATGGTTGCCGACCCGCTGATGAAGCTAGTCAACTATCATCCCCGTAACCTCGAGGAACAGGCCCTCATGCTCATTGGCACCGATATTTACGAACAGCTCATAAAGGGCTACACCGAAAAGCAGTGGGGGAGGAAATGCACCGAACTCCCGGCCGACATAATCCGCCGTCTGCCGGTGCGCCTGACTTTCGACAACAACTATTTCAACGACGCCTATCAGGGCATACCCATCGGAGGCTACAACCGATTGATCGACGGCCTGCTTGAGGGCATAGAAGTGCGTCTGGACTGCGACTACTTCGACCATCGTGCCGAGCTCGACACGATAGCCGGGACGATAGTCTACACCGGCCCCATCGACCGCTATTTCGACTATAAGTTCGGGCCGCTGGAATACCGTACGGTCAACTTCGAGACGGAGATACTCCCCATGGCCAACTATCAGGGCAACGCTGTGGTCAACTACACCTCTGCCGACGTTCCCTATACCCGCATAATCGAGCACAAGCACTTCGAGGCATTGCTTCAGACTGAGATTTACGCCAACCCCCGGACGGTCATCTCACGCGAATACTCTACCGAGTGGCGTCCCGGCATGGAGCCGTTTTACCCCGTGACCGACTCCCGTAACACCACCCGCTACACCCGGTACCGCGACCTCCGCGAAGCCATCCCCGCAAACCCCGACGGCACACCCCGCGTGATCTTCGGCGGACGCCTCGCCGAATACAAATACTATGACATGGCCCCGATCGTCGCTCAGCTCCTAAAGAAATTCAAATGACTTTCTCATGATATAAAAAAAGAATATCAGACAGGGGAGTGGTGTCATGCCATTTAATTGTCTGCATGAATCTGCATTCCGGTGTCAGCGCTATTTTCCGGAGTCTTTTACTCGGATTGTCAGAATTATTACTTATCTTTGTGCTGATAAGCGTTGCCCTCTCGGCGCGTTTATGAATATTCCCGGAGGTTTACCTCAGCCTTCTCATGCTGTGTAAAACCCAACATACCATGGCCTTATCCTGTCACATCTGTGTATGTGGCGGGAAATTTCTGCTTATAGACCATTTCTTGGAAGTTTAAAATCTGTAGTGGACGAAGTTGCTGTAGATAAGACTGTTGACCTCGCGTCTCTCTTCGAATTCTTCCGGTCTGAGGCTTCCGGCAAGTCCGGTGCTTCGGTTTCCTATTATGGCCGGGCCGTTGCTGGTTTCGAAGCATTTCTTGCCGCGCGCGGCGAAGAATCTTGCGAAATTACTTCCGGTCTGATTGCCGATTGGTTTATTTCCATGATTTCCCGCGGTCTCACATTGAAAACCGCCACACTTTATCTCAATAGCGTCTCCGGTATGTATCGTAAGGCAGTTGCCGCAGGGCTCGCCGAACCTACCGGAGCCTTCCGCGACGTAAAAGAGCGCCTTAAGGCACTCTCCGTTTCCGGATCTCCCGATTCGATAGACTTCGCGCCCCTCAATCACACTCACCGCCTTTTCCGTGCGGTAGCTCCTCGTGGCGGTGAGAACGCTCTGGCGCGCGACATATTGCTTTTCTCGCTCTTGAATGGCTGCATGCCTCCTTATGATATCGCTCTCCTCACAAAGGATTGCCTCCCGGAGCTTTCTCCCGAGCTAAAAAGCATCGCCATGCGCAACGTATCGCCGCGCCGCAAATACATCTTCGATCTCGGGCAGTCCATGCTCACTCCGGTGCAGTTGCGCAAGGCCGTGGCGCATCTTTTCGCGCCCTTGCGTCTCGACGGCACGCTGCCCCAGGCTCCTGACATCTCCGGCGCTGTAGCCTCACTCTGGGCCTTGGCCGCTCTTCGCCGCGGTATTCCTGCATCCGAAGTCGTGGCGTTTCTCGCGGCTACGCCTCCGGCACTCCCCCTGCTCGCTGTTGCCGAGCCCGTAACGCTTTCTGCCGAGGGCCGCACTTGGCTTGCCGATGCGGTAGGGCAGACCTTCATCAGCAATCCTGCGCGCTGGTACGCCATGCGCATCCGTCCCTCCCGCACCTTCGAAGAGCTCCGTTCGCGCATCGACACCCTTCCGGCCTCCGAGCGCCCCGAACTCTTCTATCCCTTCAGTGAAATCGCGCGCAAGCTCCACAAACGCATTGTCTTCCGCCAGACACCGGTGATAAAAAACGTGGTATTCTTCCGTTGCGGCGAAGCCGATGTCTTCACGCTCGCCGCCCGCATAGCCGACATTGCGTGGATCTATACCTCATCCGGCCGCACCGGCCACCGCTTCGCTGTCATTCCCGACGCCCACTTCCACCAGTTCCGCATAGCCGTGGGCAGCTTCGACGCATCCACATTCAGCGCCGACGCCCTCACTGTAGGCACCGAAATGCAGGTAATCTCCGGCATATTCGAAGGCATAGAGGCCTCCATCTCCAAAATCGACGACATCGAAGGCCGCAACATCCTCCACCTCCTCTACTCCAGCTCCAACGCCATCCGCTGGTCCATCACCCTCGACCCCTGCCAAACCCGCCCCAAACCCCGCCATCCCTC
>OLWA01001635.1_pt1 | contig 22457 bp, 20 predicted proteins | sample 1673251 | NCBI WGS metagenome assembly OLWA01 (sample SAMEA3178937, study PRJEB25190) | human gut metagenome | biome: human gut; feature: human-associated habitat; material: faeces | place: Austria | collected 2013 | reverse complement strand
CTGCTTTCATAATCTCTATTATACCACATTTTATCTATGAGAACAAGTTCTTACTCTTTCACGCATATTTGAAAGTCCTATCCCGTTCTCACTGAACGTTTCGCTGCATACTCCGTTATCCCCTATCATCAGCTGATAGAATGCAGGATGTTCACGCACTACAATATTTACACTATCCGCATTGCTGTGCTTTATTATATTTGAAACGCCTTCTTTTACTATACCAGCCATGCAGAATTTTATACTGTTCAGAATATTTCCGTTAACATCATATTCTGTATACACGGTTACATTATTTTCAGTCAGCGGTTTTACAGACTCTGATATAACCTGTTTCAGATCTATTGAATCATCATGCAGATCGTGAACGCTGCTGCGTATTTCAGTCATTGCATTATTCAGCGTTTCACTAAGGCTTTCCAGATTTTCCTTACGCACATTTTCATCTTTTATAAGCTGTACAGCACCAAGCTGAAGAATCGAACGTGAAAGCAGATGTCCGACATTGTCATGTATCTCTCTTGCAATACGGTTACGTTCACTGAGTGTAGCAAGATGAATTTCATAGTCCTGATTTTCACGCAGACGCTTATTGCTGTCAGCAAGTATCATATTCAGCTCCGCTGAAACGGCGAAAAAAACGGCAGCAGCATGATTGACAAAACCGGACTTGAACGACCGATTTTCAATCATGCTGCTGTTCTTTTCTGCAAAACGGCTGACATTACTGTACAGCCTGAAAGCAGCAACACCTGCCATACTGCAAAACTATCCGCATTGAAAAGAAATACGAGTCCGTAAGCAGCGCATAATTTATAGCGTTTATCTGACAGAATGTCATATATAACCATTGGAAAAAAGCTGAAAAAATGCGGATTTGCAATACACAGCAAAAGATAAAATATTTCAGCCGACAGTGATATGAATTTATTATTTGTATACTGGCTAATACATGAAACAGCCATTGCCGACAGGAGTGAAAGGACAGGAATGTAATTTTCTCCGGAATCAGTAAAAAATATGAAACAGCATATAATTACCGGTAATTTATCAATAATCTTTCTCATTAAGCACCACCATATTTCATCCTATATATTGTATCATACTTTTTTCGCTTTGTCCAATAAAAAAGAGCGGATAACTCCGCTCATTCAGATACTTCTGGAACTTTTCTTTGTTCTCGCAATAAGCAGTGTAATACAGAACAGCACAACTGAAAATGCAAGCTCTATTCCGATACATATCATATATTTCCTCATACCAAAGATTTCGCCCCCTATTCCGGCAATCATGTTGTTTGCTTTTATATACCAGTACGCAGGAAGGAATTTTCCGATATTTAAAACTGTTTCGCTCAGAACACTCTGAGGTACAAACACTCCGCACAGAAAACTCATACCAAGGCTTACTACATTTGCAATCATATCAATGACTTTGCCTCCAGGTGATATTACCGAAATCAGAATTGCAAGCATAGTTGTAAAAATCAAATAAACAAAACCGTTAAGCATTGCAAACAGTCCTTTTGAATTTAGCATCTGCGAACGATAAAGGAAAAGTGCAACAACTGTCAGAAGAAGATATAATCCGACTGCGAAAACAACTGTTCCGAGGACAATCTGAGCCATACGGCTTACTTCTGACAGGCATGAACAGCTTGTGCGGTTTCGTATATCCTTTCGTGTAATTACAAGAAGTACCGGACACAATCCGGAAATCATAATGGCAAGGAGAATATATGCCAGGTACTGATAGTAAAACATGATGTTATCCCCGAATTCGACATTGCTGTTTTCAGAAAAATTCAGCTTTTCGACCTTTATTTCCTTTTCAGCAAGTTCCGCTGTTTTTGCCGTAGCCTCATTTATCTCCATTCCTCCGGCAGTGCAGGCTGTTATCATTTTTACATAACGGTTTATCTGACTGTCAAACAGTTCGGCGGAATAACTCCCCGGAACACGGTAATCACTGAAAAGTCCGGTAGTTTCACCATTTGCAATTTTTTCAGAATATCCCTTATTAACAGTAAGAATGATATCGGCACGGCGATAAAATACAGCGTCCATAATTGAATCCTTATTATTTCTTACTTTAACGATTTCATTGTTATGACCAATATAATCTGCCAACGCATGGCTTGCATCTGTATCATCAAGGTCTGTTATACTTATGCTCAGCTTTGTGTCACTGAATCCGCTTTTATCAGGCGAACTTGCAGTCATGGCAATTCCGATTATTATGAATATTATAATATATATCGCGGAAATATGCAGACGCTTTTTCATTACTTTCATGAATGTTTTAAATACTTGCATATTTTTTCCTCCTTGTAAGCAGAAAACCGCCTGTCGTGAATACAGCTGACATAATAAGAAGTGTTATCAGTTTTTCAATGTAGCGTGAATAGTTATCATAAATGGCAAGGCAATAGAACATATCCGAAATTACCGCTGCCGGATTGATTTTGTTGATAACAGGGCAATGCTGGTCAATTATAGCTTTCATATTGCCGACCATAAGTCCGCTGAAGAAACAGCATACCATTGAAAAAGCCATGGATAGTCCACGTTTTACACCATCGGACATTCTTCCCGCTGAGCCTATGAAAAATCCCAGTGAAACACCAGTCACAGAACCCGCCACACCCGAAAGATATATCAGCGGAATTTTATTACCCATCTCTATTTTCAGAACAAACAGAATGTAGGTGATGCTGACAAATACACATATGATATGCATACATACAGTAGCGAAAAGACTTGCGGTAATAACTGTAAGCTTATGAGCCGGAGCAACACACTTTCTCATACCTATTGCAGAAAGGTTGGCTTCATTTGAAACTGCCACAAACAAACCAGCCACCGTTCCGAACAATGCAGTCATTGCAATAAGATTCTGAAAGTATTGCACATACTCGTCCATATTTCCGCCGGACAGTTCTCTGGTTTCAACAGAGTTCACATCAGCTGAAAGTGCGGCTGTAACCTCCGGAAGTTTCTCAGGATTATTAACTGCTGTATCAGAAATTATTTCCTTCTGAATCTCATACTGTTCCAGAAAAGATTTTATTATAGTCTGCTCAAGTCCTTCGCCTGAAACCGCAAGTGAAATCTCATCATCAACACAGATAATTCCTTTTATATCCTCATTTTCAAGCAGTTTTTCAGCTTCATTCATATTCGTATACTGCACTTTGAAAAGCGGTGTATCACCCTCTGAAACAGAGTCAATTACCTCACGAAATACGCTGTCCTCTTTCACCTCTGCAACAGCAACAGGGATTTCAGTAAAAATTTCTTCCTTATAAAGCTTGCTGAACGCAAGATTGAAAAATGTTCCCAGTATAATCGGAAAGCACATCATCCAGAAAATAGCTTCTTTCTGCTTAGCAACGTTTAAAAATTCATATCTGAATATATGCCAGAACATCATTTTCCCTCCCTGTCACGAAGTTCCTTGCCCGTAATTTCAAGGAATACATCATTAAGCGTAGGCAGTTCGGAATAAACTCTGCCGAAAGGAATTTCATTTTCCGAAAGAATACCCAGAACTTTGACAAGATTATGTCTTCCGCCGCTGCACTTTATTACAAGTTTGCCATCTTTAAAATATGTTTCATAGACGTGTTCCAAAGCAGCTATTTTGTTTTTAATCTCCTGATCAGGCGAAAAGATTTCAATGCTGATTGTCTCAGTATTGCGTATCATCTTTTTCAGTTCGTCTTTTGTTCCTATTGCCACATTTTTGCCCTTGTCTATGATTGCAATACGGGTACATATCTGTTCAACTTCCTCCATGTAGTGAGAAGTATAGATAATTGTACTGCCATGGCGGTTCAGCTCCTGTATTCCCTCAAGAATCCTGTTTCTGCTCTGCGGATCAACAGCAACAGTAGGTTCGTCAAGAATTATAAGCTTAGGCTTGTGTGCAATTCCACAGGCTATATTCAGACGACGCAGAAGTCCCCCGGACAGTTTTTTCGGATAGAACTTTACAAAGTCCTCAAGTCCTACAAACTCAATCGCCTCATTGACATATTTTTTTCGTGCTGCCTTGTCTTTTATGTAGAGTCCGCAGAAATATTCGATATTTTCACGAACAGTAAGTTCATCAAAAACAGCCACATTCTGCATGATAACACCAATCTGACTTTTTACCCTGTAATTATCCGGAGTCATTTTTTCTCCGAAAATTTCAATAGTTCCCTTGTCAAATGTAAGCAGTGACAGCAGACAGTTTATCGCTGTGGTTTTGCCAGAACCGTTCGGTCCCAGAAGTCCGAAAACTTCTCCTTCTTTAATATCAATACTGAAATGGTCAAGCGCTACAAGGTCTTTATAACGCTTAACCAGATTTTCAATTTTTACAACAGTTTCATTCATAACATTTTCCTCCATATACTGTATAGTTAAATTATATATTATTTTCACGAAATCAGCAAGTGAAAAAAGTCAGTATCCTATATGACATTTGTCATGTTTTAACAATTGCAGAAATTTAATAGCAGATGATATCTGTACTTTTCCTTCGGTTTAAGCTTCCTTGCATGACACTGTAAAATATGATATAATATTTTAAACTCATGATAAAAATTTTGCATACGGAAAATATATTAAGGAGATTCAGATGAGCAAAATATTAATTGCAGAAGATGATAATTCAATAAAAACTGAACTCGGTGAACTGCTTAAAAATGCCGGTTATGAAACAGAATGTATTGAAGATTTCAGTAAATCATCTGAGCAGATAGCAGCTTCAGATGCAGATTTAATCCTGCTTGATATAAACCTTCCATACATAAACGGCGAACAGTTACTTCAGGAAATCCGCCGCAAATCTGACAAACCTGTTATAATGGTTACAAGCCGTACTACTGAAATTGATGAGGTGATATCAATGAGTTATGGTGCTGATGACTATATTACAAAGCCATATAACCCAACCATTCTGCTTTTAAGAATATCTGCTGTACTAAAACGATTTTCAAAGGAAAAAGTGAGCAATACTTATCATAATTTAAAGCTTAATACCGCAAAAGGCTGTCTGAGCAATGAAAAAATTGAAATAACCCTTACCAAAAACGAAATGATTATTTTTCAGCTTCTTCTTGATAAACAAGGTGAAATTGTTACCCGTGATGAACTTATGACAGCACTCTGGGATAACAATGAATTCATCAATGATAATGCACTTACCGTAAATATAAGCCGGCTGCGTGGAAAGCTTTCGGAAATCGGTTTTGGTGACGCAATTGAAACACGCAAAAAACAAGGGTATATACTGATATGAAATTTACGGATTATATAAAAGATAATACAGTAGGAATACTTATCACAATTATTACTTATCTCATGATTCTGTTTTTCATGTACAGCTTCAGGTTTTCCAATGATATGGTTCTTATACTGAGCATAATATTTTTCACAGGCTTTTTAAGCAAAATTCTGTGGGATTATTTCAGGAAAAAGAAATTTTATGATTCACTTTCAGATAGTATCAATCGGCTTGATAAAAAGTATCTCATTTCTGAAATTATTGAAAACCCGGATTTTCTTGAGGGAAAAATAATTCATGATGCTTTGTATGAATGCGGAAAGTCCATGAGCGAAAATATTGATATATACCGCAGAAATACAGAAGAATTGCAGGAATATATAGAACTCTGGGTGCATGAAATAAAGCTTCCGGTATCAAGTCTGCTTCTCATGAGCCACAATAATGAAAACAGCGAAAAATATGGTAAGGAACTTCGGCGGATTGACAGCTATATTGAGAACGTTCTGTATTATTCAAGAATTGAAAGTACAGGAAAGGATTACATTATAAAGCCTGTTCAGATTGGAAAGGTTTTCAGAAATGCCGCTTTAAAAAACCGCAGTGAACTTCTCGGCATGAATATTTCCATAAACACAGACGGACTTGATAAAACTGTTACAACAGATGAAAAATGGCTTGAATTCATATTTGGTCAGCTTATTAGTAACAGTATGAAGTATATGTCTGACTTATGTGACTCAGAAATAAAAGTATACACAGAAGAAAAAACGGACTGCGTTATTCTGCATTTTTACGATAACGGAATTGGAATTTCCGCATCAGATCTACCTTATATTTTTGATAAATCATATACGGGCGAAAACGGAAGAACCCATTCACGTTCAACAGGAATGGGATTATATATCGTAAAAAGCCTATGCACAAAACTCGGACATAAAATCACTGCTGAATCACTCAGGGGAGAATTTACTGATATAATTATAAAATTCGGGAAAAATGGTCATGTCAGACCGGAATAATTGAATGCACCTCATAAGGGTGCATTTTTAATGTTACAAAATTGTAAGGTTGCGTAATATTGAAATAAGGACAAAAGCAAAAAGATAAGTTATAATTATATCATCAAATAAACAAAGGGGTAATAATATGGAACTTCTTAAAATCGAACGCATAGAAAAATATTACGGAAACAAGTCCAGCCTTACAAAGGCAATTGACGGAATATCATTCCATGTTGACAAAGGCGAATTTGTTGCCATTATGGGTGCGTCAGGAAGCGGAAAAACAACTCTGCTGAACTGCATTTCCACAATTGACAGAGTAACTTCAGGTCATATCTATCTTGAAGATACTGATATTACAAAACTTAAAAGCAAAGAACTTAATAAATTCAGACGTGAAAAGCTTGGTTTTATTTTTCAGGACTTCAATCTTCTTGACACGCTGACAGCATATGAAAATATTGCTCTTGCACTTTCAATTCAGAAATATCCTTCACATGAAATTGAAAAAGCTGTAAATACTGTTGCAAAACAGCTTGAAATTACTGATATCCTTAAAAAATATCCATATCAGATGTCAGGCGGACAGAAACAGCGAGTTGCATCTGCAAGAGCAATTATCACATCTCCGAAGCTTATTCTGGCTGATGAGCCGACAGGTGCACTTGATTCCAAAGCCGCCAGACTTCTGCTTGAAAGATTCCGTTTTCTTAACAGTAACAATGAAGCAACAATTATGATGGTAACGCATGATTCATTCACCGCAAGCTATGCTTCAAGAGTTATCTTTATCAAGGACGGACAGATTTTTAATGAAATCAGCCGTGGAAACGACTCAAGAAAACAGTTCTTTGACAGAATAATTGATATTATAACACTTCTCGGAGGTGACATGAGTGATGCTCTTTAAATTATCATTAAGCAATCTCAGAAAAAGCATACAGGATTATGCAGTATATTTTTTCACTCTCGTAATCGGTGTTGCAGTATTTTATGTATTCAATTCAATAGAAACGCAGACAGCTTTTCTTGAAATATCCACGATTACAAAAGAAATAATAACTCTGCTTTTATCAATGCTTTCAGGTGTCAGCGTTTTTGTATCAGTTGTTCTGGGACTTCTGATAGTATATGCAAGCCGTTTCATGATGAAGCGAAGGAACAGGGAATTTGCTCTTTACCTTATGCTTGGAATGGGCAAAGGAAAAATATCTGCTATTATTTTCATTGAAACATTTATTATCGGGCTTATCTCACTTGCTGCCGGACTTGTTGTCGGAATCATAGCTTCTCAGTTTATGAGTACATTCGCCGCTAATCTTTTTGAAGCAAATATGAGCCAGTATCATTTCGCAGTATCAGGAAAGGCAATCCTTAAAACCATTGCATATTTTGGAATCATGTACATTGCTGAAATGCTTTTCAATGGAATTATAGTTAGTAAATGCAGGCTTATTGACCTTATGCAGTCAGGGAAAAAATCAGAAAAACTGAAACTTAAAAATCCTGTTTTATGTGTACTGATTTTCCTGGCATCATCTTTGGCGCTTGCCTATGCCTATTACAGAGTATGTTTCAATACAGCACAGCTCTACGAAAAAGATATGATTATTATGATATGCATAGGTTCAGTTTCAACATTCTTTATTTTCTGGTCAGTTTCGGGAATGTTGCTGAGAATTATAATGTCAGTTAAAAAAGTATATTACAGGGGTCTTAACAGCTTCACATTCCGTCAGCTGAGCAGTAAAGTCAATACAATGGTAATGTCGATGACAATTATTTGCCTTATGCTTTTTGTAACTATATGCACCCTCTCCTCTGCTTTCTCAATGAGAAATTCACTGAACAGAAATATCAATGAATACTGTCCGGCAGATTTTCAGATGAAATACAGCAGTCAGTCAGAAGATTATATCAACCGTCTTAATAATGAAAATCAGTTTGAATCATATTTTTCCGATTATGTAACTTTCAGCCAGTATGAAGATAAAAATGCAACCATAGGTGCATTTCTTGGGGATACACTTGATGATGTTCTGAAAGAATATCCGTCTCTTGCCGTAGACTCAGTATTTCCTGTCTACAGAATAAGCGATTACAATACACTTATGAAACTATATGGATACAACACCATTTCTTTGAGTGAAAACAAATATGTACTGGTTTCAAACTTTTCCGGAAGCTCAGCTTTTTATAATAATATACTGAAAGAAAATATGCCACTGAATATAAACGGGCATAAACTCGAACCGATGTATCAGAAGTGTCAGAACGGTTTTGTCGATATTTCAGCCCAGCCTATGAATGACGGAATAATAATTGTTCCTGATGATGCTGTTATCGGTGCGGCTGAGTCTTCAGAATACTTTACCGGAAACTATGATGCAAAAACAAAAACAGAAAAAGTAAAGATAGAACAAAAGTTAATTTCTGATATAAAAAATATTACAGATAATATTGAAAATGAGTCTGAATTTTCATATAAAACAAAGCTCGAAAGAGCAGAAGCTGCAACAGGACTTGGCGGAGTTGTAATATTTCTTGGACTTTACATCGGTCTGATTTTCCTGATTTCAAGCGGAGTAATACTCGCTTTGCGTTCCCTTTCAGACGCTGTGGACAGTACATCAAGATATACCATGCTCCGTAAAATCGGTGCACCGGAAAAGGATATTTCAAAATCACTTTTCAGGCAGACTGCATTATTTTTCGCCATTCCTCTGATACTTGCATATATTCATTCAATATTCGGCATAAAATTTGCAATGAACTATGTTTTGCAGATTTTCGGAATAGATGGTATGGCAAAATCCGTTACCGGTTCGGGTATAATTATATTGTTGATTTATGGTGGATATTTCCTTATTACTTATCTTTGCAGTAAATCAATTGTGAAAAATAAATGTTAAAGCAAAAAATGAGATGGACATTATGTCCATCTCATTTTTATTTCATCACTTGCTTTTATTTTTTCGTGCCAGAAATCTTGCAATCGCCGCAGCATCTCTTACGTCGACTTTACCATCACCATTGAAATCCGCCGTCATTGGAAGTTTCTTTCCCTGACCGGTTGCAAGCATTCTTGCTATATATGCACAGTCACGAACATCAAGCTTACCGTCACCATTCGGGTCTTTATCTTCGGTGCTGACAGATGTTGTAACCGTTGTTTCCACTGGTGTTACAGAAGTATCAGTCGGTGTTGATGAAGATGATGTTGTGGTTGTATCCGTATCGTCTGTTGTTACCGATACCAACGTAGTTGAAACTGTTGTAGAAGTTGATCCACCTGTAGTAGTTACACTCGTTGTAGTGGTACTTGGGTCTGCATATGCAACATTGTAATCCTCAGAATATTCCTTGACTGTCTGGCTCGTACCATACATTATAAAGTTTGCTATCGGGGCAAGGTCTCCGGAAACATTAGCAGGATTATAACCATATCCTATTGCCTGAGCACCTATTACAGTTACATTATCAGGAACAGTAATACTCAATGCCGGATTTACTGCAAATGCTCTGGAACCGAGTTTTTCAACGCCCTTACCTATCGTGATATCCATAAGGTCATTATAAGCAAAAGCACCACTGAGTATTGTTTTAACGCTGTCAGGTATTACAATTTTTGTAAGTGCACATTCAGAAAAAGCACTGTTCCCTATCTGAGTTATGCCGTCTTCGATAACAACATTATCAAGCTTTTCACAGGAGCTAAACAATCTGTCCGGTATCTCACCTATCTGTGCAGGTATCGGAGGGATTTCAGTAAGACTGCTGCATGATGCAAATGCTGATTCACCCAGAGTTTCCAGAGATTTCGGGAAATTATCTATTTTTGTAAGTTCTTCGTTTCCATTAAAAGCATTGGCACCGATCTCTTTAACGCTGTCAGGGAATTTCAGAGAAAAAATACCGCTATAAATAAATGCAGATTCCCCGATAGATTCAAGCCCACTGCCAAGTGTCAAACCTCCACTGAGTGGACAAGATTTGAACGCTTCCGCACCTATTGTCTTAACGCTGTCAGGAATCACCACACTTTCCAGAGATGTACTACGAAAACAACGCTCAGGAATCTCTGTCAGACTTTCAGAAAGTTTCAGTGTCTTGAGCTTGGAACATTCTGCAAATGCCGCAACACCGATACTCGTTACCGAATCAGGAATAACAAGCCTTGTTATAGGCTGACTGCGAAACGCAGCGAATCCGATTTCTTCAAGTGTGTCAGGAAGCTCAACAGCTGTTATCTGCGGGATAGTCCAGAAACCGTCAAATGCACTTTCACCAATCTTGATTATACCGCTCGGGAAAACAACCTTTCCGAGAATAGGAGTGGTATCAAATGCCCTGTCTCCTATCACTGTATCACTCATACCCTCTGTGAAAGCAATATCAGTCAGTTTGCTACAACTGATAAATGATGTTTTACCGATAAGTTTTATACCCTTACCAAACTGAACAGAAGTAATATTTCTACACCAGCCGAATGCACCTTCACCGATTGTTTCAACTGTATCAGAGAAAGTCAAATCTCCGCTGATACCGGAACCTGCGAAAGCATCAGCACCAATCGTTTTTATGCTGTTTCCAAGTGTTACTTTTTTAAGATTTACAAGAGCATCGGTAGAATACCCATAAAAAGCCCTCTTACCTATCGTCTCAACACCATTTCCGATAACGACTGATTCAAGTCCCTTACATGATTCAAAAGCACTGTCTCCGATATTTTTTACGCTGTCCGGAATAACTATATTTTTCAGGGATGTACAACTACCGAATGCACAGTAACCGATATCCGTAATAGTATCGGAAAATTCAACTGTTTTCAAATTTTCCATTAAATAGAACAATCTTTCCGGAACAGTTGTAACTCCTTCAGCAAATCTTACTGATTCTAACGAGTCCCTATCAAAAGCATATATTCCATCAGTCAGATCACTTGCTATAATAACACCCTTTACAGGGCATTTTTCAAATGCATCTACACCAATTTCTTTAAGAGATTTCGGAAGGGAAACATCTGTTAAGGATGTACATCCGCTGAATGCTTTATATCCTATACTTACAACACCTTCCGGAATTTTTACCGAAGTAATTGATGTGTTATCACGGAATGCTTCCTGTTTTATGTTCGTGACAGGTATTTCATTACCATCATAGGTAAACGACGACGGAATAACAAGCTCTGTATCTGTTCCGGAATAACCTGTTATAATGCAGTATTCACTCTCATTATCATCAGTATATATATCATACTTATAACCGGTGTCAGATACTTCCTCTGTAATATAACCAGCATATATAACACTGCTGTTTCCGGTAATACCTGTATAGCCCTCATAAACACAGCAACAGGAAAAAACTGTTGCTAATGCAGTAACTGCGGCTGTAAAACGGCGAATAGATTTGTGTTTCATCATGTGGATTCCTCCTTTTTATTTATGCTGTGCATTTATAAGGCGGTCTGCCTGAAATGCAATTAATCATGGAAGTTTTACATTTATATTTTAACATATTTGCACAAAAATGGAAGAGATATTACCATGCAGTCAATGACAAATTGGAAACAATTTGCAAAACTACAGTGCAAAGCGACAGATAATATGTTATAATAGCTATCAGAAACAGTTGTATGAATTTTTTACAAATTACACCTGAAAGGAAGACAGTAAATGACATTCCCGGAAATAATAAATACATATCTGGATATTCTGGATTGTACCGCCAGTGAACTTGCAAAAGAATCAGGAATTACATCAGCATCATTAAGCCGTTACCGAAATGGTCAGAGAGTACCGGAAACGGATACACTTAAAAAAATTTCAGATGGTATCAGCAAAATCGCCAGCAAACGTGAACTAACTGATATAGATTACGATTCTGTTTATGAAAAATTTATTGATGAACTTGGTATTGTAGAAACAGATAACAGTCAGTTTTCCGGAAATTTTGCAAATCTTGTCAATATGCTGGAGATTAATCTGAATGAACTTGCCAGAGGTATAGGATATGATCCCTCGTACATTTCAAGGCTCAAAAAGGGTCAGCGTGTGCCTTCGGATATAAATGTTTTCGCAGAAAATCTCAGTCAGTTTCTCATAAGAAAATACAGTAAGTCAGAAGACATAAACCGCATTTGCAGTCTGATTGATTATTCTTTTGAAGATAATAATCTGGTCTGTGCGGATTTTACAGCAGCAATGACGGATTATCTTTGCAGTAATTCCGGCGAAGAAAAAACAAAAGATCAGATAGGCGGATATCTGAAAAAACTGGACGAATTCGATCTTAATGAATACATTACGATTATTAAATTTGATAAAATAAAAGTACCGACTGCCCCCTTCAGTCTGCCTGCTTCAAGAAACTATTACGGAATTGAAGAGATGAAACAAGGCGAACTGGATTTTTTCAAAGCAACAGCTCTTTCACGTTCCAGAGAGCCGATTTTCATGAACAGCGATATGCCAATGTCTGATATGGCAGAAGACATGGATTTTAATAAAAAATGGATGTTCGGTATTGCCGCCTGTCTGAAAAAGGGCCTTCACCTTAACATGATTCATAATATTGACAGACCGCTAGAAGAAATGATTTTAGGTCTTGAAGCCTGGATTCCGATTTATATGACAGGTCAGATCAGACCATACTATCTGAAAGGTCTGAATACTGACATCTATCACCATCTGAATTATGTTTCAGGTGCAGCGGCTCTTACGGGTGAATGCATTAACGGATATCACAATGACGGAAAATATTACCTGACTAATTCAAAGCGTGAGGTTGCATATTACAGAAATAAAACTGATCATATTCTTTCAAAGGCGTTTCCTTTAATGGATATTTACACAGAGGATTCCAGAGAGAGCTTTTATTCATTCGTCAGATCCGAATCAGTAAAAAGCGGAGAACAGTCAAATCTTTATTCAACCCTTCCGTTATATACAATTTCAGATAAATTGTTTATCAGCATTCTTAAACGAAATCATATCTCAGAAGACAAGCAACAGGTACTTCTTGAGAATCTGAAAATAATTAAAAATAATTTTGTTCAGTCTGTGCAGTCCGGTTCTGTTGAGGATATGATTCCTGTTCTGTCACAAAAAGAATATACAGACACACCATTGACACTGTCATTATCCGGTACTTTTTGCGAAGATGAAATATACTGCACTTATGAGGAATATTACCAGCATTATGAACAAACCATCGCACTTGCAGAAGTTTATCAGAATTACACAGTTTCAGCAGAGCATACACGAATTTTTAAAAATATCCAGATTCAGATAAAACATAACGAATGGATTATGATATCCAAAAATAAAAGTCCGGTTATTCATTTTGTAATACGTCATCCAAAGATGATCAGAGCAATCGAAAACGGACTGCCATGGTAAAAGGTTAGTCTTGCACAGCAAAAAAAGAGCGGATTTAAACAAACCGCTCTTTTTGTTATTATGTAAAATGAAATTTGTCACCTGACTGCTGTAAAAAACAAACGTGGGATTTTAAGAATAACAGAAGAATCTGCCTGTACCGGATAGCTGGTTTCTATCAGTTTCAGAAGATCATTTATGAATTCCTGTTTTTCAATCTGGTCAAGTAATTCAAGATATGGTCTTAATCCGCTGCCTTTATACCATTCTATTACAGAACTATGTGACGGAACAATATGATAGTATGTTGTTTCCCACATTGTGACCCTCTGCGAAATTACAGATAAAATATCATATGTTTTATCCGGTGTAAGATTATGAAAATTATTTATTTTACTTAGCTTTAAACTTCATTTTATAAACCTTATTTTCATAATTATACTACACTACCCGTTTAAAGGTCAATTATTTATACTGAATAAATTTCCGGATTACACACAACAATTATATTTTACTTCAACTTTACACAATCATGATAGACAATGTGATGCCGCTCCTGCTATTATAAGTAAAAGATATATTCTTATTTTAAAGCCGGAGGATTTATATGACATATTTAATTTTTGCTGTTTTGGTGGTTATCATTTTTCAATGCGTAATTAAACGAAACGGAAGCCCCGACAGCAAACCAGAAACTGACAGTGCGGACATTCCCGCAGAATCTCCGGAAGAAGAAATACAGGGACCGGAAATCATAGAAAAGAAAAAGAAAAGCAAAAAAGGTGGAATGCTGCCAGTTATATATATTTGTATGATTGTTCTTTTATGCGGACTCACTCTGATTGGCGGTGCATACAAAAGTGTAAATGAGTCAGAAAAAATAACAAGTCAGGGACATCAGGCAACAGCATACATAACCAGAGTTTCTGAATATGAAGTATATGACAATGACGGCAATATTTCAGACGCACGTGACATATACATAAAATATGAAATAAACGGCGTATCCTATAAAAATATGATAAAAAAAGCTTATATGTACGCTTCGGAACATGACATCGGGAAACCGGTTGAAATATATTATGACGGTAATGACCCGAACATAATAAGCGTACCTGATGATGTTAAAAGCAAGGTGTCTGTCAAACTGCCGCTTGGTATAGTGATTTCAGCCATACCAATTGTTGTATTTCTGTTTTTTACGATTAAGTATTTTGCACAGAAAAAGCCACAAACCGAAAATCAGGAATCAGATTTCTAATCCCTTCCATATAAAATAAAACCACTCGTCTGACGAGTGGCTTTTTTATATTATATTATTGTTTCCTTGCAATTTTATATTCATCACCATCACGGTAATACGGACATTTTTTATAATGCCCCTGCACAAATCTTGCATACTCATCTTCATCAAGATTCATCTCACAGGTGTAGCAGTCATATTCCTCATCATAAGAGCAATAGGCACAAGTATCACAGTCATTCATTGTTGTTCACCTTTCATTTTCATGTATTCTGTTCATTTTTTCTGCCGTTTACTGAAATCAGTACAAGCATTACAAAAATGCATATAAATCCTGTAAAATCCCACAGGCTGAATCCGTTCCTGAAAACGAATACAGAAACAAGTGCGGCAGTAACAGGTTCTGCAAAACCATACAGAATTCCCTTTGAAGGTCCGATATAACTTACTCCCTTTATGTAAAAGGTAAATGCCATAAGATTTCCGACAACCACAACAAACAGTATTCCGAAACAGCCGATAAGGCTTGGTGTATATTTTATTGTCCATGAGCGAAGCATAAGCTCAAGCAAAAGACTTCCCATCAGAAAAGACCATGCCTGCAAAACAGTAACGCTGTAATACTTGGTAAGAGGTTTTGTAAGCATATTGTATACCGTTACGCATACCGCACATAAAATCCCTGCTGAAAGTGCCTTCGGGGATACGGCAAAATTACTGAAATTGCCATGGGTAACAATAAGTCCCACACCGACAAATGCAAGAAGTATGCATACCACCTCATACAGTTTCGGACGGCTTTTCCGCATAACAGATGTACACATAAGTATGAATACAGGTGACAGATCCTGAAGTATTGTTCCGACCTCCGCTGATGAAAGCTGTATTGTCAGAAAATATGTAAACTGACTCAGCGACACACCCAGAACACCATACACGAAAAGAAGTATAAAACTTCTTCTGTTTTTTATTATACCATACCAAAAAATCCTTCCCTTTCTTTTGCAAGACACCAGACAAACAGCATAAGTCCGGCAATTCCGAGCCTTATCGGAACAAGCCATCGTGAATCCATACCCTCACGGGAAAAAAGGTATTCCCCCATTGAGCCGGAAAGCCCCCAGCATATACCGCCTCCGGTAGTGAGTAATGCACCCTTTGTATTATTTCTCAAAATTTACGCCTTCCTTTTAAAATACAAAATCCGCATAATATGGTATCACATATTCCGCCACTTGTCAACATCAGATTTCTTCACCGCCTGCAATTCTTTCAGCAAGGTCATTTAAATAAACCCATCTGTCCATTTTTTCGACAAGCTGATTTTCAAGGACTTCTTTTTTGTCAGAAAGTTCCTGAAGCTTTACATAATCAGATGAACACTTTGAAATTTCATTTTCAGTATCCGCTATCTGCTGTTCCAGTTCTGCAATGTCATCATCTATTGTCTCAAACTCACGCTGTTCCTTGAAAGAAAATTTAAGCTTTCTTTTGCCGTTAAATGTGCGTTCTTTCTTTTCAGTCTGCTTTTTCGGCTTTTCAGCCATATTTACATTTTGCTGTATTTTTTCAAGATAATCGCTGTAATTGCCGTTATATCTGTTTACCATTCCGTTTCCGTCAAGTTCCCATATTTCATCTGCCATTTTGTCAAGAAAATATCTGTCATGAGATATTGCTATTACTGCTCCGCTGAAATTGCTGAGATAATCCTCAAGAATTGTAAGTGTGGCAATATCAAGGTCGTTTGTAGGCTCATCAAGCAGAAGTATGTTCGGGACGGTCATAAGCACTTTAAGAAGGTAAAGCCTTTTTCTCTCTCCGCCAGATAATTTTTCTATTCTGTTCCACTGAAGTTCAGGAGTAAAAAGAAACCTTTCAAGCATCTGTGCCGCCGTGACTGTTCCGTCAGGAGTCTGGATATGGTCAGCCGTTTCCCTTATATACTCTATCACACGCTGGCTCACGTCCATATTTTCACATTCCTGCGAAAAATAGCCGGTATTCACCGTATCGCCTGCTATTATATTTCCGCTGTCCGGAGCAAGCTCGCCTGTCAGCATTCGGATAAGGGTAGTCTTCCCTGCACCGTTATGTCCCACAATTCCTATACGGGCGTTTCTCGGAAGTATGCATGAAAAATCAGAGATAAGCTTTCTGCCATTTACTGACTTTGATATATTTTCAATTTCAATTGTCTTTTTGCCAAGTCTTGATGAAACCGACTGCATCTGAAGTTTTTCAGTTTCGACGGGTTTTTCCCTGTTTTCCAGTTCATGAAATCTCTCAATTCTGTCCTTTGACTTCGTTCCCCTTGCTCTTGCTCCCCTTTTTATCCATTCATATTCCCTGCGGTAAAGTGTACGGTTTTTGCGTTCCTTTGCCTCGGCATCTGCTTCACGCTGAGCCTTCTGTTCAAGATAAAATCCGTAATTCCCGTTGTATTCAAAAAGCTGACCCCTGTCAACCTCAACTATCTTGCGTGTAATACTATTCAGAAAATATCTGTCATGTGTTACCATAACAATAGCACCACGGTATTTTTTCAGCTGTTCTTCAAGCAGACTTACTGTTTCATTATCAATATGGTTTGTCGGTTCATCAATGAGCAGAACATCGCTCGGCTGTATCAGTGCAGAAGCAATTCCTGCACGTCGTCTTTCTCCGCCTGAAAGCGTACCAATGTCTCTGGAATAATCAGTAATACCGAATTTTCCGAGAATGGATTTAGCCTCAAATTCTTTCGATTCCTTTAAATCAGCCGGAAGATGAAGCATGACCTGTTCAAGAACACTTCCGCTCTCCGCAAACTCAGGTATCTGCGGAAGGTAAGAAATTCTCACACCGTTTGTACGGATAACATTTCCGCTGTCCGGCTCATCTGCACCTGCAAGTATCCTCAGAAGGGTTGATTTTCCCGTACCGTTTATACCAATAATGCCGACCTTATCTCCCTCATTCAGAAAAAAAGATACATTATCAAGAACTTTACGTTCCATATATGTTTTAGAAATATTCTGTGCTGACAATAATATCATCAGGTTCTCCTTTTTCACATAATTTCTCCGGTCTGACAAGCCGCCGGACCGGAGAAAAAAGTTATGATTCATTTATATTATACTATGATTCTATTATAGCACATCTTTTGCAGTTTTTCCAGCTTAAATTTCAGAACATATCACTGATACTTCCATTTATCTGTTTTGCTTTGTGTATCTACCATATGCTTATAGATACCGTTTTTCTTTCTGAGTTCTTCAGGAGTACCTGTTTCAGCGACTTTTCCGTCCTTTAAAACAACTATTTTATCAACCCCGTCAACTGTTCTCATACGGTGAGCAATTATAATGACGGTTTTATTCTGAATAAGCTTTGATATTGATTCCTGAATAAGGGATTCATTGTCAACATCAAGAGATGCCGTTGCTTCGTCCATAAGAATTACAGGAGCATCCTTCAGAAAGGCTCTGGCAATTGATATTCTCTGCCTTTCACCGCCTGAAAGTTCCGAACCGTTTTCACCTATCATGCTGTTCCATTTGTCCGGCATACGCTCAACAAATTCTTCACAGTGTGCAAGTTTTGCAGCCGCAAAAACTTCCTCATCAGATGCGTCTTTTTTACCTATTCTTATATTTTCCATAACTGTGTTGTTAAAAAGTGTTACGTCCTGAAAAACTATCGAATACATTGAAAGGAGTTTTTCAGGGTCAATCTCTGAAATATTCATTCCGCCGACAGTTATTTTACCGCTGTCATTATCCCAGAATCTTGCAGCAAGTCTTGAAACTGTTGTTTTGCCTCCGCCGGAAGGTCCTATCAATGCTGTAACCTCTCCCTGTTTTGCGGTAAAGCTCACATCAGACAAAACCTGTTCACCACTTTTATAGGAAAATGCAACATGGTCAAACGTTATGTCATATCCTTTGTTTGTCAGTACTTCACTTCCGCTTTGCTCATCATGCGACAGAATTTCGTCCATTCTGCGGCAGTTTACATCTACGCTAATTATTGCGGAAAGATTCTGGAGGGATATCTGAAGCGGTTCATACATTCTTGTAACCACAAGCAGGAACATGAAAAATGTAAGCACATTTATTTCACCGCTTATGAGAAGTGCACTGCCTGCTACCGCAACTGTCCCAATACTCAGTTTAAGTATCATCTGTGCAGAGCATACAAATGCCGCATTGGTAAATTCAAGCACTGCCGAATGCTTTTCGACTGCCTTTATCTTTTTATTAAGTCCCTTCATATAAGAATCAGTCATGTTGTATGAACGAAGGTCACGAAGAGTTTCAAGTCCTTCCTGAATTCCGTCAAGGCAGGCAACCTTGTATTCAGAGGATTTGTTATGCATATTTTTCAAAAATTTCTTTGAACAGAGAACAATTATAAATGCGACAGGCATTACCCATACTGCGGCAAGTGCCATTTTCCACTGAAAGAAAAACAATGATATAACAATTATAGTTGTGGAAATTATTGAACCTATCAGTTCAGGTATCCAGTGAGATGACGCTGTTTCAAGCAAAGCACAGTCTGACATGATTGTATTTGTAAGGTCAGCAAGGTCTTTCTTTCCAAAAAATGAAAGAGGTATTTTACGGAGTTTTTCCGCAAGCGTTCTTCTTCTCACTCCGCTTTCTACGTATGTGGAAAAGAAAGTTGACTTGTACTGAAAAACAGTTGTAAGAGCAATAAGGAACAATGCAGCAATTATTGCAACGATAAAAAACGGAAGCTTTTCTTTCGGAACTTCACCTTCAAGCAGATATGACGAAAGAAGATACAGCAGACCGACAGGCATCATAAGAACAAGATTGGCAAGTGTAACTGCAAAGAATGCCCTGACCATATCATTTGCACCTTTATCCGACAATGCATATTTATGCTTTAACTTTTCAATCATTTTCCAGCACCTGCCTTTCCGACCTGCCAGTTTACAGATCTGTTATATTCGTTCCACATATGAGTGTATATGCTGTTTTCAGAAATAAGTTTTTCATGCGTTCCGCTTTCAGCAATTCTGCCGTCCGCAAGAACATATATACAGTCAGCATTTGTAACTGTGGACAGCCTGTGTGCTATCATAATAACCGTCTTGTCCTTTGAAAGCTTTTCAAAAGCCTGCTGTACAAGAAGTTCATTATCAGGGTCTGCAAACGCTGTGGCTTCATCAAGTATCAGTACAGGAGCATTTTTCAGAAACGCTCTTGCTATGGACAGTCTCTGGGCTTCACCGCCTGATACATAAATACCCTTTGAACCTATCATAGTATTTACACCGTCAGGAAACTTTTCGATTATATCCATGCACTGTGCGTCTTTGAGTGCTTTCATAACTTCTTCATCACTGGCATCGGGTCTGCCCATACGCACATTTTCAAGAATGCTCATTTTCAGCAGTTTACTGTCCTGAAAAACATATGAAACTCTGTTCATAAGCTCACTGACAGATATATTTCTGACATCTGTTCCGCCGATTTTTATTGAACCGCTCTTAACGTCCCAGAAACGTGCAATAAGTGAAGCAAGTGTTGTTTTGCCCCCTCCGGACGGGCCGACAAGTGCAATATGCTGACCTGTTTTTACATTCAGGGAAATTCCGTCAATCGCATTGACTTTTGATTCATCATATGCAAATACTGCATTTTCAATTGAAACATCTGCATTTGAAGGTTTCTTTGCATTTTCTTTTTCAGGAAGAGGTGAAACGTTCAGTATACCGTCAATTCTGCTGAGTGCATCCTCAACAACCATATTGGATTCACCTGCGTATGCTATTTTCATAAGTGTTACTGTGAGTACAGAGGAAATAAGAATATAGAAGATAAGATTGAGGATAAATTTATCCGTAACACCATGTCCTGTAAATATATAAGCAGAAATTATCAGAACAGCAAACACAGCATTTGTTGCTGTTGTAAATCCTATCATAGGTTTCATCATGCTTTTGGTATATGAAATTGTCCATTTTTCATATGTATCTATGGCATCTTTAAAGCGTTTGAATGAAAATATTGTCTGACCGAATGTCTTGACAACAGGGATTCCCCTTACATACTCAACTGCTTCAGATGACATGGATTCAAGTGCATTCTGATATTCTTTCATATCAGCTGCCATTTTAGGTCCCATCATTGCTGTAAACATCAGTACAAAAGCTATGACAGCAGGTATAAGGCAGTCAAAAGCTGCCATAATGACAAGCAGAGCCACAGGCGTTACCATTGAAACAGCTTTGTCAGGAAGATTGTGTGCGAGATATGTTTCCGTTGCCGCGCTTGATTCCGAAACTATCTTTCTTATCTTTCCTGTACCCTCGGATTCAATAAATCCAAGAGGCAGTTTCATGATATGATTCATCGTTGCCGTTCTCATATTCGCCTGCACACGAAATGCCGCCAGAACACATAAGTGCTGCGATATAAAACAGCATAGAAACAAGAGCACTTCCCACAGCGTACCAGCCATATGTTTTTATATGAACTGCCTGACTGAAATCAGGCCTGACTTCAAGTATTTCCTTTATTATACGCCAGACCTCGTAAAACGGAATAAGAGCAATAACCGCACTTACTGCCGCAAGTATTATTGATGCATATGTAAGATACTTATAATTTCCCGCATATGTCATCAGTCTTTTAAACGGACTTGTTTTCTTTTGTTTCAAAATGAACCCCCCTTAAAATATGTTTATTTAGTAATTTATGATATGTTAGCTTAAGCTAACTAATATTCATTTTTTCAGGAGCCGAAATCAGCTCCCTGTTCTTATACTATTCCAAGTACAGCTTTCCAGCCGGCAAAACTGTATTTTCTGATATCATCCATAAAGGATTTTGCTTTGTCAAATTCCAGTTCATGAGATACAATCTCATATACATACTGCCATCCTGTCCGGCAGATAACATGAATAAACATATCATCAACCGTTTTATCAACTGCAAACTGTATAGCAAATTTACGATAATAGCTTTCTTCAATCTCTGCCAGTCTGTCAAAATAGTCTTCATATTTTGTGCCGGCTGAATGACAGAAAATAAGCTTGAATGCATTAAAATTGCTGTATATATATTCAAGGACTTCATCAGTCCCCTGATTGCCGTAATTTATCGCATCTGATACAGCCGACACTCCGGATGCCGCCTGAACTGAATTCATATAGATATTCATAAGACCATCAGCAGCTGGTTTCACAAGTGCCTCAAAAAGTCCTTCTTTATCCTTGAACCTTGTATAAATGGAATTGGTACTCACTCCACTTTCTGAAGATATTCTGCGAAGACTTGCATCACGAAATCCATATTTCAGGAATTCCCTTTCCGCACTTTCAAGAAGCGTTTCTGTAACACCCTCTGATTCTTTTCTCATAACTGTTCTCCTTTTTGTAACACTGTTATTATAACACTGTTATTATAACACTGTTATTTATTAATGTCAAGCGTAAATTATAAAAAAATCTGCTGAAAATTCAAGGCAATACAGTATAACTTGTATGAAATGCTCCCCTTTTGTTAGACAATGTGGTATAATAAAAATATACCGGAATTG
>OLWA01001632.1_pt1 | contig 22484 bp, 18 predicted proteins | sample 1673251 | NCBI WGS metagenome assembly OLWA01 (sample SAMEA3178937, study PRJEB25190) | human gut metagenome | biome: human gut; feature: human-associated habitat; material: faeces | place: Austria | collected 2013 | reverse complement strand
AATGATAGGGCATTTTATTTTGTTTTTTATCATTAACAATCTATAAGAAGGTTCTGGTAAAAATCCTATTGCAACATCTGGTTTTTCTTCATTAATTATTCTTGAGAGTTTTTTTAAATAATTAAGGTTTTTTTTAATTATATTATTATTTATACCATCATTCAATGAATATGTTTTTATTCTTTTATCTATTTCATATTCATATTTTTCATTAGTTGTTGTAACTATAATTACATCGTGTGTTTTAATAAATTCATTTGATAAATTTGCAACCACTCTTTCTGCTCCACCTTTTTTTAAATTTCCTATATAAAATAATATTTTCATTTTATTGTCACCACACAAACTCATAATCAATATATGTACTATTATTATACACCTGAATTGCAAAGAATAAAAGTAAAATTATATAAATCATGAAAATATATATTTTTTTGTTTTTAAATTGAAGTGCGTTTAAGACGTTAGGAAGAAGAATAGGATAGCAATAAAGAAAGTACAATGTTAGTCTAGAAACTAAACTTTGACTAGTAGCTAGTATTTGGAATGGTAAAGCCAGAATCAGCAAACCTATTAAGTATTTATCCTTTTTTCTATAAACATTATAAATCAAATCAGTAAAATAATAAGCAATAAGACTTCCAACAATTATCAATAACGTTATCCATCCCTCACCTGAATATGAGTCAATGCCTATATACTGATTATAAAATATTCTTTTAAATATCCAAATAATTGGTGATTTTAAAATGAGTAAAGTAAAACATCCAATTATATAATACTTTAAATTTTTATAAGTGTAATCAAAATATTTAAATACAAGTAGTAGTATAAACACTAAAGCGGTCTTATGAAAAGTAGTTGCTAATAAAGTTAGTAATATGAATTTTTTTACATTTTCTTTTTTTAATTGATTATATGCTAGTAATAGAAATGAAATCGCGATACATTGTCTTAAAGTACAGGTATAATATATGAAATAATTATATGTAATAAATATGTAGCAGCTCATAAAATAGTTTTTTGAATTATCTCTTATAAAACAATAAACTCCAATCAACGATATTAAGGCAATAATAAAAATATAAAAATGAAAACTTGAAGATATAATTGTCATTAACTTTGTAAAAAGAGTAAATCCAATTTCAAAACCTGTACCTTTAAATATGTCAAAAAAACTCATTTCATTAGCTCTCATAAAAAATACTTTATAATTATACATATCCAAGCCTGTTGTTTCACTTCTCAATCCTAAAAACAAAAGCATTATAAAGAAGACAAGTAATAAATATACTTTGTCCTTTTTGTAATTAATATTTATTTTTTTAAATATTAATGTAATCAAACATATTGTATATAAAAACAAAAAATATTCCATTATCTACTCCATTTCATATTTGTTTTTTATTTCATTCTTATATTTTTCTATATCATTAAATCTATTAAACTCTTTAATAACATTTTTTGACATTTTGGACAACTTTTCTTGATCGTCAATCAATGATATAATTGTTGCTTCTAATTCTTCATCTTTGTCACTTAAAAAGCCATTATAATCTTGCTTAATTAGATCAACTAAGCCATCTGTAGGTGTGGAAATAATTGGTTTTCCCAAAGCCATTGCTTCTAATACACACATAGGAGTTCCTTCATAAATTGATGTAAGTATCATCATTTTAGATTTAAAAATATATTTATATGGATTATTTTTAAATCCTAATAAATCTATATTATTTTTTAAATCGTGTTTAGTAATATACTCTTGTACTTCATCAAACATTACACCATTACCAATTATTGCTAATTTTGCATTACATTTTTCTTTGCAGACATTTTCAAATATTTTTATCATTCTTAAAGGATTTTTTAACTGAACAAGCCTTCCAACATAAATGACATCATAACTATCTATCGTTCCTTTTTCTTTTGCTAATTCATTTATACGTTGAGTATCTATTACATTCACTAGAATACTGCTTTTGCTTTCTACTTTTATACTGTACTTATAATCAACAAAGCAACTATTGGAAACCCAAAATATATGTTTAAATCTTTTTGAACAGATTAAGTATAGTAAAGATTTTATAGATACTTTTCTCATTTCTAGACTATTGCCGTGAATATGTGAAATAACCTCACATTTATTATAGAATAAGCTTGCCAAAATGCTTGCTTTAATATCGTGTGCATGAATTATATCTGGTTTAATATTTTTAACAACTTTTTTTAATTCTTTATACGTTAGACTTTTTATTGGAACAAAATCAATATTTTTGTTCTTTAATGTTTCTTTTATTTCGCCATCTGGTGAACAATAAAACATTTTATAATTTGATTCGTTCTGAAAAAAATTAATAATTTGACACACAACATTTTCAGCACCGGAAAATTTGTTAGTAGACAACAAATGTAAAACTTTCATAACTACCTCTCATATATCTTAATAATTTGTTTTAAAACATTATCAATTAAGTAATCATCAGACTTTTTTTTGCCATTTTCTGCAAGTTTTTTTGATAATGATTTATCGAAATATATTTTTTTGATTTTTTTACTAAACTCTAAAGCATCAAAGTTTTTGATTAAAAATCCATTGACTCCATCTTTAATCAAATCAGCATTTCCCCTGCAATTAGTGGCAACTACTGGTATTCCAACGATCATGGCTTCCATAATATTCACAGGAAGACCTTCTCTTTTGCTTGAAGATAAAGCTAAATTTGAAATTTTAAGAAGTTTAGGAATATCATTTCTAAATCCTAAAAATCTTACGCTTTTTTCTATCCCTAATTCTTTAGCTTTTTTTTGTAAGCTTCCATTAAGGAGGTCGTTTCCTGGTAGTAATAATTTAGCGTTGGGTATATCCGGTAATAGTAAACTTAGTACATTCAAAAGTAATTCTTGATTTTTGTTATTGTTTAATTCTCCTGGAAATATCATAATAAAATCTTTTTTTTCTAGTTTTAACTCGTTATACAACGCTTTTTTTTCTTCAGATGATAAATTAAAATTAAACTTCTCATTTTCAAGTCCAATGCCCGGAACATAAAAAGTGTTGCAAGCCATGTGCTTTTTTGACAATTTATAGTCTTCTTTATTAATTGTTATGATTGATGTAGTATATTTTGACAAATATCTTTCCATAGGAAAATAAAGCAACCAATTTTTTAAAGGGGCTCCTTTATAAAAATGAAAACCATGTGCAGTATATATCACTTTACTCTTAAAATTTTTAATTCTGCTTATTGCTAGTCTTGGAATGGCTGCTCCAAAAGGAGTATGACAACTGACAAATTCATATTCGTTTTGTTCTAATACTTCTTTTATTTTCATGTATGATTCCTTAATTTGCTTAATATTTAGACTTCTTGAAAATGAAACATTAAATTTTTTGTCACAATATGGTATGTCTATATTTTCGCTTTTTGAAGCTACATGAACTTCGTAACCCAATTCTTTGTAATATTTTAACTGAGGAATTAAAAATTTAGTGAAAAAAGAATCTAAATTAGCAGTAAACAACACTTTTTTCATATTAATCCTCCATTTTTAAGTATTCATTTATTTTTAATTTTAACGATTTCACCGATTCTTCATCTGGTAACATTGTGTACAAGTCTAGTGTTGGAAAAGTATATGTTGGTCCCATTTGTCCTGTTCCAACAGCATTTTGACTTTCTATTGTCCATCCTCTCATATCGCTAAGTTGCATTTTAACTAATCTGCTAATATCTTTGCTTGGCATGTTAGTATCTAAATTTTCGCTTACACTATCTAATATTCTATCATAACTTGAAATTAAAGCTGTAGAAGATGTTATTTTGTTTACCATTGCTTCTACTACCTTTTGCTGATTTTTTACTCTTTGAACATCACCATCATAAAATGCATGTCTTTCTCTTGCAAACATTAATGCATGAAAACCATCTGTTTTATTCCATCCTTTTGAGTAACATATATCAGGTCTACCGTATGCGCAAAAATCAAAATCACTGTACACATCAACTCCACCTATTGCATCAACTATTCCTTCAATAGTTGAAAAATTAATTTTAACATAATAGTTTATATCTATATCAAGTAAATTTTCTACTGTTTTTACACTTTCTTCTATACCATAGTAACCTGCGTGTGTAAGTTTGTCATATGCGTTTGGCCCTTGTCCGACTAAGTTAACATAGTAATCTCTTGGGATAGATGTTAACAATATTTTTCTAGTTGTTGGATTTATTGTTGCTACCATATTAACATCTGTATTGAATGTGTAATCTATTGAACCATAGCCATCTCCTCCAGCAATATAAACATTAAATGGAGTATTAGTTACATTAACAACTTTTACTATGTCATTTTTTTCTATTGAAATTTTAAAATTGTAAATACTTTTTATTTTTACATTTATATCATTTAGTTCAGTATCAAGTAAATTTTTAACTGATGAACTAATTATTATTGCATTGATTTCGTCATTATTTAAACTTTCAAACATTTTTTCAACATCAGTATATTCTATAATTTCAAAATTAACTTTGTTTTTTAATTCAGAACCAGCTTTTTCACTGTTTGAACTTTGATAAAGTCCCACTTTTTTACCTTTTAAATCTTCTAATTTGTTATAACTAGAATTTTCTAAAACGTAAACATCATATCTTTCTTTTTGAAGAATGTCTCTATCTAAGATATCCATGAAGTTAAGAGTTGTAAAAATGTATTTGTCTGCAAAACCAAATATTACTCCTAATAGTACTAAAACAACTATTGAAATAACTTTAATTTTTGATTTAACCTTTGGTAAAAATACTGTTAACAGTAAGCCTGTATATATAATAAATATTAAAATGTATACTGGTATTAGGTATTTTCCAGGTATCATATTTAACTTGTATATAGCATAGCTAAACACTAACATTAATATCAACGATATTATTCCAATTATTATTGAAACTATATTTAGTACCTTTTTGTTTTTCTTTTTTGCCATATAAAAACACCTCATGTATATTATACATTAAATACAAGATAAAAACAACCTTACAATATAAATTTGGCACAAAAAAAGAGTAGTTTCCTACTCCATTGTTAGTTTACCACTTGTTGGGTATATTTGAATATATGTGTTTCCATCATTAACTACTAGTTCTTCTCCAGTTGATTTTATTTTGTAAACTGTTTTTTCATTTTTGCTTGGTTTAGTCCAAGTAATTGGAATGCTATAACCATTTGATATATAGTATCCCTCACCTGTTCCAACATTGTCAGTTTTTACGTATGCACTATATCCGTGATGTGTATAATTTGAATATTCTACTGAATAAACGATTATATTTTTTACTGTATATTGTTTTCCAGTCACTAAGTCTGTGTTCTTTGTGTCGTTCATGCTTCTTAAGTATGTTTTAGTAGTTTCGTCATAAACATAATTTGAAGTTCTATAACTTGAATATTTAACGCTTACATTTTTAGCAACACTACTTCCTTCAAATTTAGAAGTATCAATATCTTCAGCACTATAATTTAAAAGATTACCACTATTTGTAGTTAAAGAATATCCTTTAGCTTCAGCACCTTCTTTTAATTGTTTAGTTGAAGTAAATAGTTTATGTTCCCAAGCACGGTCAAGAGTTTTATCTCTAAAACCATATTTTCCATCAACGTCGACGTCATTTATTTTTTCGTTTCTAATTCTTTCAATGGCATCTTGTGCTCCACCAGCGTGTGCATATATTGCATCATTTTCATAAACATAGTCTAAGAACTGAATTCTTGCACTTCTACTTGAACCTATCTTTTCAACGTCCACATCTTTAAATAAGGCCATCATTCTAGTAATTCCACCTTCTACCATAAGTTCATACACGATATATGCTTTATCAAGTCCTGCTTGTGGTAATGCACCATTATGGCAGTTAATCATTACTGCATATGGTCTAGTTTTGCTGTTAACATCAATTATATTAACTTTCTTTTCTTCTTTGTTTTCTGTCTTGTTATTGTCTTTATTAGTGTTTTTGTCTTCTTTGTTTGCTGTTATAAAGTAAACACCTAGAAATGCAGCAATAACTATAATAACAGATAAAACGATAATAATGTTTTTCTTTTTCACTCTACATCCTCCTCTGGTTATAGTATAACATAAAGTTTTGATAAATAAAATAGGTATTTTTACAAATAAAAAACTGAATAATCACCCACCTGTATTATTCAGCAATTGTGGCATAAACCACTAGTTGGTTAAGTATAAGAATATTGTAACTCAACCAAGTATATGTAAAATTTTTACCCACCTAAAATTTACAATTATTTATTTTATACTAATATGATGCAAATGTAAAGCAAAAATTGCATTTTGGAATAATTTCTTTATTTTTACTCACTTGTAAATACAATTTTTTCTTTTAATTAATCTTGTTTTTAGTGATAATTAACGGTTTGACGACATAAAAGGGGTTACTTTTTAACAAAATGACGAGATAATAGCAAAATAAAACCCTCACTAGCACCTAGTAAGGGTTATAATACTTCTCTATCTCTTTTAGAAAATACTGTTTTTAGTCCAAATTTCACGTTGTATTTAAAGAACTTTTTAATTCTAGAAGGTCTCGTCATTATTCTATATAACCATTCAGTGTTTGTTTTTATAAATATGTTTGGTGCACGTCTAATTGATCCACTTAAAACATCAATTGACCCACCTACGCCTACAAATATACCTTTTTTAAATTCGTTTATGTGTCTGTTGATAAGTTTTTCTTGTAAAGGAATACCAAGTGCGACTAATATTACATCTGGGTTTGTTTCTTTTATCATTTTTACAAACACTTCGTCTTTGTTATCAATATAACCGTTTATCATTCCAGCAATTATTATGCCATTATATTCTTCTGTTATTACTTTTTTCATTTTGCCTAAAACCTCTTCTTTGGCACCAAATATAAAGACTTTTTTATTGTTTTTACTGCATTCTTCTAGTAAATATTTTGCTACATCTACACCAGTTATTCTTTCTTCAATATCTAAGCCTTTTATTCTAGCACCTTTAACAAGTCCAATTCCATCAGCAATTATACTATTATTTGGGTTTATTAGCATGTCATTTATTTCTTTGTCTTCTATACCCAACATAAAAGTTTCAGTGTTTGCAGTTATTACAAACTTTTTTTCTTCACGCAAAAGCAAGGACTTTAGGTAGTCAAAATATTCGTCTCTTGTTTTAGTATATAAATTTAAATAATACTCTTTCATAACATCATCCTTACTTCTAGTATAACCACTTTTTTATTTTTAACACTCTTTAATTATACTATTAATAAGAGATATAATCAATAAGTTAAAGTTATTTTTCATCTTTCTTAACTAAGTTTATTATAGCTTCTGCTTTTTTACTCCAGTCATTTTCTCTTGCTTCTTTGTCTAAGAGTTTTAAATAATTCTTATCATTTCTTAAAAAGTAGCTTTCTTCAAGTTTCTTTATAAAGTCCTTATGGTTTTCTCCAATAAATATGCTTTTGTATTTTTTGCATTCGTTTAGCTCTGTAGTTACTATTGGCTTTTTAAGTGCCATGTATTCAAATATTTTTACAGGGTTTGTGCTTTTTGTGATGTCATTTATCAAAAAAGGCACCATTAATATATCACAGTTTCTTGCATAGTATTTGAGTTCACTATAGTCTTTTGGTCCAAAAAAGTAAATGTTTTCTTCCTTACCTGTTATGTTTTGGTCGTATGACTCATCATATTTTATTCCAAAAAGTATTACGTTATATTTGTTAGAACAAGCTATTTCTTTTATTAAGTCATAGTCAAACCATTTAGCTAGTGCGCCATAGTAGCAGACATTTCTTTTTCCGTTATTAAATACTTCAGCGAAGTTGTAATCTAATTTGTGTTCACTGAATTCTTGAAAGAATTTGTAGTCTACTCCATTAGAACTATATACTAGGTTTTTATTTCCACGTTTATTAATTACGTCATTCATTAACACGTCAGCTGTTACTACAACATAAACGTCGGTGTTACTCATTGCATAGTTATATTTGTCGGTAATATTAGTTGGCAGTGTAAGAGTGCCAGCAAGCTCTGGACTTAGATGGTCAATGTATTCGTAAATAAATTTGAACCCATTATTCATGTATTTGTTTATATCTTTAATGCTTAGTTTCCAATCAGTTGAGTATACTTCTATATATTTAGGTTTATCATTTTTCTTTAATTCATTCATTAATATTTTGTTTAGTAATATATTGTTAAAGTTAAATAAGTAGAAGTTATCTTTTAGTTTTTCATACACCTTAATATTGTCTGTCATTGTTGTAACTTCATAGAACATCAAGCATTTTTGGTTTGCTAGGTTGTTTGCAATGTGTTGTGGTCTTTGAAATAAGTGTACTTTGTAACCAAAGCTGCTTCTCCAAAGTATTATTCTGTCGTAATTATTACTTTTTAGTATTTCTTTTATTTCTTTTTTATATTTATTATAATGCACAAGTGTTGTAAAACTAAATTTATCTAAGTAATTAGCTATTATGTAGCTTTTTAGTTTTTTACAGAAACCAATAGATCCGTATTTCTTATGCACATTTAGTAATTTTGTTATTTTTTCTTTCATCTCATTCCCTCATAATTATTCTAGCACATTTTTTTAAAGAAATACACACTTAGTTTAAAAGTTTTTAAAAAAGTATGTTACTTAAAAACATACTTTCCTATTATATAGTTTATTAAAGTTGTGGATATACCTGATATCATTTTTGACGGGAAACTAGCCAACTCAGCATATTCTATAAGCATATACAAGACTAAACTATCCATAAATAAGCCTGCAACACGGGTACCTAGAAATAGGTAAAATCTTTTTATTTTTGCTTTTCTTGTTTTAAATACTGTTTTAAATACGAATTTAATATTGGCAAAGTAAAGTAAAACTACACTTATTAAGAATGACATAGTGTTTGCAATTAAGATGTTTATTTTTAACACAGAATGGAATAACATGAATGTAATTACTTCTAATATAGCTATAGAGCTTGCAAATATTGTATATCTTATAAATCTTTCATTTTTATTTAAGTATTTCTTTATCATAGAACTCCGAATAGTATGAGATTTTTTTATAGTAGTCAAAATAGCCATAACTTTCAACTAAGGTTTCTTTGTCACTAAATAAGTTTGTTCCTAAACCTAGAGTGTCACATTCTATTTTTACACCTAAGCTACCTAATATGGTTGGGAACATGTCAATGTTTGTGAATAGTCTATTGTATTGTTTGGATGGACTAGTTTTTGCATTTATAAATACGTTATAGATGTTTCTTTCGCTGTCTTTATAGTTAACTACTTTGCTCATAGAGATATGGTCTCCAGTAAGTACAATTGTAGTGTTTTTGTAAAAATCTTGCTCGCTTAGCCAGTCAATGAAATCCATTATAGTAGTGTCTGCACATGCAATTGTGTCTATGTATTTTTTGTTACTTACGCTTTTGCAGTCTTTATACGTAACACCTTTTGGCGCGTGAGTATCTATTGTCATAAGTGAGAAATAGAAAGGTTTATCCTCTTTACTAAGAGACGTTAATTCTGTTTTAGCGTGTTCAAATAAGTCTCTATCTTTTAAGCCCCATTCTACTAGATCACTCTTTTTTACTAATTTATTATCTTTAAAGTAGTCTAGGTCAAGTATTTTGTAGTTTCCGTGTGCATATAGATAGTCTTCTATACCACTAAATGTTGCATCACTTCCTAGCATGAATGATAGGTTGTAACCATTTTTACTCATTATATCTCCTAGAGTGATTATGTTTGGATATAGGAATTTGTGTTCATTTGCATTTTCAAATTGTGTTTTTATAGGAACACCTGCAGTTGTTGCTACAAGGCCTGACATTGTCCAAGATAAACCTGGGGCAGTGTATGCTCCTCCGATAAATCCTTCTTCTTTATTTGAAAATGACAAATTATCTTTTGCTAATTTAGTTAAGTTTGGTATGTAGTTTTTATCGTAAACCCCTCCACTTTCTTTATCAGCAAAAGTGCTTTCCATGCTTTCTAAGTATATTACTATTAAATTGTTTTTATCTTTAGGGAATACTATATTATCATATTCTACTTTTGTGTAGTTATTTTCTATAAAATCATTTGATGTAACTCTTTTATCAATGTAGTCTTTTACTTTAAAAGCATCATTGGTGTAATAAACAGTGTAACACATTAATAAAAGTCCACCAATAATTAAGAATGTGAATATCTTGTTGATAAACTCATGCTTTTTACTTAGTTCATGTAATATTAAGAAAATGATTGTGTATAACATTACAGGAATAAGAGTATACATGGCAGCGTCTAAAACTATTTCTATGCTTGTACCAGCTGCTGGAGTTAGTAAAACGAATATTATTTCATCTAGTTTTGTGTTTCCATAGTATTCTTTTGTCCACATTAGTAAAAATAGTACTATAAGTGGAATTACAACTAATATATATGCAAATATTTTTTTCTTCATACTTCACCTCTTAAGTCAACTATATTCTATCACAAAAAAGAAATTTGTTAATAGTTTATTTATTATTCATAAATTCTATATATTTATCACAAACTTCTTTACCACCGATAGCTTGTACTTCTCCTTTTTCTATCCATACAACTTTATTACACATGTTTCTTATTTGATCAATTGAATGGGAAACAAATAAGACAGTAGTGCCGCCATTTATCATATTTAACATTTTTTCTTCACTTTTCTTTTGAAAAGCCATGTCGCCGACTGAAAGTATTTCGTCTACAATAAGTATTTCTGGGTCAACTACAGTGGCAATTGAGAAAGCTAGTCTAGCTATCATACCTGAAGAGAAGTTTTGTATAGGAACATCTAGAAATTCATTTAGCTCGCTAAATGAGACAATTTCGTCAAATTTAGAGTTAATAAATTCTTTTGAATAGCCCATTACAGCACCGTTTAAGTAAATATTTTCTCTTGCAGTTAGCTGACTATCAAAGCCTGCTCCTAGCTCTATCATTGGGCATATGTTACCATAAACACTCACTTTTCCTTTAGTTGGTTTCATGACTCCTGCGATTACTTTTAGTAGCGTAGACTTCCCAGCCCCGTTTGATCCGACAAAACCTACAACTTCTCCTTTTTCTACATCAAAATTAACATTTTTTAATGCCCAGAAGTCATTATTTATTTTTTCTTTCTTTTTGAACATATCTACAAAACCTTGTTTAAGAGAAAAACCTTTTTCTATACCAAGATTAAATTTCATAGATACATTTTTCACTTCAATCATATTTTCTTTCATTTGATCCTCCTAGACATAGTATATAAATTTGTCTTGATTTTTCTTAAATAGTAATATACCAATAATTAAGGCAAGAGACCCGCTTAGGAAGCATCCTATAAACTGAGTTAATGTTGGAAGTGTGTTATAAAGTATTATTGTCCTTGCAAAGTTTATTATTTGATACATTGGGTTTAGTTTCATAATACTTTGTAATACAGTATTTGAAATAATTGAAATGTCATACATTATTGGTGTAAGGTAAGTCCATATAGTTATTATTATTCCGTATACATAGAACATGTCTCTAAAGAATACTGCAACTGTTGATAAGATTAAGCCCATACCAAGAGTAAACATGAATAAACATATATATGAGAAAGGTAATATTAAGTGGTACCAATTAATTCCAGTGCCAGTAAAAATTAATACTAGATATAGTGGAATTAGTGTCAATAAGAAGTTTATTCCTACAAATAAGCATTTACTAAGTGGAAATATATACTTTGGCATATAAACTTTGTTTATAAGTGAGAAGTTAGCAACAACGCTACTCATTGCAAGGTTTGAAGCTTCACTAAAGTAGTTAAAGTAAGTAAGACCAATTAGTAAGTAAGATAAATAGCTTACTCCTGGAGTTGAAAACTTAAATACGTTTGAGAATACTACTGCCATTACTGCCATCATAAGTAGAGGGTAAAGTAAACTCCAAAACACGCCTAGTACACTTCTTTTATATTTTACTTTAAAGTCTCTACTTATTAATTGTTCAAGTAAAAACTTATATTTTTTTAAACCTTTTAACATATTTGTACTCCTTTTATTTTATTATATAGTTTTGTTATAATTTTTCTACTAACTCTTTACTTTGCAACATAGCATCTTCCATTGAAGAGTATGTCCAGCTGCCATATCTTCCAACTGAGTATACATTTTTTGTTTCTAAATCATTTATTATTTCTTTTACTAATTTGTCGTGTAGCGTGTCTATGTGAACATAGGCTGGATCCATTATAATGCTTTCATATTTAACTAGTTTAAAAGTGTCGTCTATAATCTTACATTTTTTTAAGTTATCTAAAGTTAGAGATAATTCTTTATTAATGGTACTCTCATCTATTATACTTTCTTTTGAGTAACCTATTTCTATATACATGCTAAGTTTATCAGTGGATAAAATATTGTCATAAAAGCCCGCACGATAGAAGTTAATGTTTTTGTCTGGGAAGTATATCCAGTCAGTGTTGTTGTAAGTTGATTTTTTGTCAAAGCCTAGGTTAAATACTAATACTTTGTTATAACTTAGTTCGTTACTAAAGTTTGTATATTCTTGTATATTTAGTAAACTTAAGAATTTATTAAATGGAATTGTGTTTATTAAGTTGTTGTAAGAGATAACTTCTTTAGTAGATAACGTTACTTCTTTTTTGTTTAAGTCTATACTTGTGACACTTGTGTTTAACATGACTTTATTCATATCAACTTTTTCACATAGTTTGTTTACTATTACTTGCGCACCTTTTTTAGGATACATAAATGTGTTATTGTAACTTGTATTTGAGTGGTTTTTCATGTTGTTTATTATTTCTTTGATATTAGCATAAGGGAAAAATCTTCCCATTGCATCTTTATCTAATTTAGTTAAGTCTGTTGCATATAGTTTTTCATTGTATGGCTTTAAAAACATTTCAGTTATGGATATACCAAATTTACCGTAGAGCATGTCTAAAAAGTTAGTATATACTTTTTTTTCTTGTTTATTGAATAAGTCATATAAACAATCAATAAATTTATCTTTTGATAGTTCATGGATATTCATTTGAAATGGGTAATCTATTAATTTATCTTCAAAGTATATGTATGTGTTTTTGTTTTTTATGATGTAATCATTTTTGTCCATGCTGTTAATAAACATACTCTTAAATTCGTCTGTTTTGAAATGGAAGAAGTGTCCAGCGTAGTCCCAAATATAGTCGTCTACGTAGTGAGTTCTTGCGTATCCACCAAGAGATGAATCTTTTTCTACAATAAGATAGTCAGTTATGTAGTTTGCAAGTGTTAAGCCACTTATTCCTCCTCCAATTATTAAATTATTTACTTTCATTTTTTACCTCACTAATAAAACTATCAAATTTTTTAGCAACATGTAATGCGTCATAGTTTTTTCTTGTTTTGTCATTCATTTTAAATTTGTAGTTTTCGTATATTATTAAATATAGATAGTTTAAAATGTCGTTTTTTGAAAATGTTAATACTAGAGAGTTGTTTTCTCTTAAGATATCTGCACTTATTCCATCTAGCATAGTAATTCCAATTATAGGTTTTTTACTTCCTAAATAGTCTGCTAGTTTTGCTGCGAAGAAAATGTTTTCGTTTGTTATTTCACTTATATTTGCGTCTATGTGTAGTAGATAGTCACTACTTGTCATTATCTCTAAGCTTTTTAAATAGTCTACACCTTTTTTAATGTTAATAACATCTAATAGTTCATTATCAATTATGTATAGTTTGTCTGAGTCACTCATGTTTCCATAGAAATTGAATACTACTTTTTTTGATAAGTTTTCGTCTTTTGCCTTTAGTATTTTTACTCCTTCTAAAAGTAGTCTAGGACTTCTAATGTCGTCCAAGTGACCGATATATGAGAACACTAACTTGTCATTTTTAATCGTTTTTTTAGGATAGAGAGTAGAGTCAAAACTGTGTGGTAAGATTATGCTTTTTTTAGATAGTTCTTCTTTGTTTTTGTAATCTTTTAGCATATATTTTTCTTGATAAGTACTATTGTATATTGAGTAGTTACTTTTATTTATTACTTCTTTTTGTAAATCAATATTCTTGTAGATTAAGTTCTTTTTAGTTACATTTATTCTCCTTTTATAGATATAGTCTTTTAGCATTCTTTTTGGGGAAATCATTTCTTTTATTGACATATGACGGTTATATCTTTCACTTAACGCGTATGGGTTTTTAGTTTCTATGCTAATTAGTGTGTATGGGTTATTTGCAATTGGGTCTCCAAAAGAGCTTATCCATATAATATTAGGGTATTTTTCTTTTATTTTTAGTCCAATTATGTGGGACTCTACAGGCATAGAGCGAGTCATGATTATATCGTATAAGTCATGATTTTCATCAAAGTATTTTAGTGCGTTTTCTACGTATTCTTCTAATGTTATTGAGTTTGAATATATAGGGTTTATGTTTTTGTTTATTTTGAGTTCTTCTGTATTTATATATGACCATAAGTTATTGTTTTTTTGAGTGTAAACGTCATATTTTAGTTTTGAATTATTTAATAATTTATAAGTTACTAAGCCTTCTGAACTGTTAATTGGTGGGAAGAACCAACTTATTACTAGTATTCTTTTCATTTGTTAAGTCTCCTTTTAATTTTTGATGAAAATGATAATAATTTTGTGTATAATCTAGGGCTATGTTTAACGAAATAGAAGTTAGTTTTTCTATGCATTTTTGTGTAAGCCATTTTATCGCTTTCTAAATATAGCTTTATAGATTTTTCTTTTAAGTATTTATCAAATTCTTTTATTTGTTTTGTAGCTTCTTTTTTAGATGTGTCGTATGAACAGAATATGTTGTAATGAGTGTATAATGTGTAGTTTATAATCATTTTGATGTAACGTTTTTTGTTAACACTTAGTTTTCTTTTGTTGTCTTCATAAAATTCTATTAGAAATTTTAGAACTTTTTCGTGGTGTAGTTTGTTTCTTACGAAGGATGATGTGTTAACACTTTGGTCAAGTCTACCGATGAAGTACCTGTATATGTCTAAGTTATAGTAAGTAAAAGTGTTTACTTCAGTAATTGGTACAACATTATACTGCATATCTACATAGAAAGTTTTTTCCATTAGATGTAAGTTTGAAGACTTTAAGATGCTTGTTTTGTATGTAGAAGTTGCCATTACAAAGTATTCGCCTTTTAAAATATTAAGGTCTATTTTGTCAAAGTCGTATAATATGTTTTCTGTAAGGCCAGAGTATTCATTATATATAGTTTCTCCTTTATAAATGTGTTCTTGAGTGTAGTTAGTTACTACTAAGTCAGCTGTTTCTTTTTTTAGTCTTGATACAAAAGTTATAAAGTCTATGCTGTTTACCCAGTCGTCACTATCTATTACTTTAAAGTACTTTCCTTTTGCTTCTTTTATGCCTACGTTTATTGTTGAGCCGTGGCCAGCGTTTTCTTTTTCAATTAGTCTTATAGTTTCTGGGTAAACTTTTACATACTCTTTAATAATATTTACTGAGTTATCTTTGCTTCCATCACTAACAATAAGAAGTTCTACATCGCTATTTGTTTCTTTTAAAAGTAAGCTGTCTAGGCATCTTTTTATATATTTTTCTGTATTGTATACTGGTATTAAGACTGTTAATATTTTTTTCATAAGTTCCTCCTTTGTTGTTTATAAATAAGTAAAAATATAGTAACTTACCATATTTTTATTATTGTTATTATAATTGTAATTATTCCTATTAATGAAAGGGCAACTTTTTCTCTTGTTGATAGTTTTTTTAATTTAATAGGTGTTATAAATAGTATTCCTGTTATAAGTAGTGTTACTGGAAATATGACATTCCTATATTCTTTTGCCACTATAAATGTTAGGAAGTAAACTAGAGGAATTATGATAGCACTACAAGTTATAGGCATACCAATAAATTCCTTACTATCTCCTTTTTTTAGTGTTGACAACATATTGAAGTAAGCAAGACGTATTACTCCAGCAATACAGAAAAATACACTAATTATGAATAAGTATATATTGTGAGTGGATAAGTTTTGCACGATCATCATTGGAAGGACGCCAAAAGCAATAGCATCATTTAGTGAGTCTAGTTCTATACCGTATACTTCATAGTCTTTTAGACTACCAAACTTTCTTGCTACAACGCCATCAAATGCGTCACATATTGCTGAGAATATTAGACAGAACACTGCGTATGTTGTTTTTCCGTTACTTGCAAGCAATATACCAATTATAGCTGAAGCGGTACCTGTCATTGTTACCCAGTCACATTTTCTATATACTCCTATTGGTTTTAATTTTTTTAACATATTAATCAACTTCTTTCTAAATCAATTATATCATAAAAGGTTCAAATGTTAAAGAAAAAACCATCAAACTAATGGTTAACTTATAAATAAGTATACATAATATATTAGAAACACTAATACCATGAGTACTCCTTCTCTTCTTGATAAGACTTTACCACTTTTTCCAAATATATAAAATATGATAGATGCAAGTAATACAATACTTGAGTCTACTACTGTGAAAGCGTTTGAAGAGACTGTTCCATATATGCTAATAGGTAAGCCTAAAACTATACATATGTTAAATATGTTAGTTCCTATTATGTTACCTACAGCCATGTCAAATTCGTCTTTTCTAGCCGCGTTTACTGTCATTGTTAGTTCAGGAAGAGAGGTTCCTATTACTATGGCTGTCATTGATATTATTTTTTGGCTTATTCCTAAAACTTCTGCAAGCATTACAGCGTTATCTACAACTATATCTGAAGACACTATTATTCCTATAAGTGTAAGTATTATTAAAATCACGGATTTTTTTAGACTATATTCAGGAATAAGAGTTTCTTCGTTTTTGTTTTTTCTTACTAATCCAATTATGTAGAACATGAATAGTATAAACCAACAAAGTAGCATTATACCATCAGCACGAGATAGAGTATTAGATGAACCTTTTTTAAATAGTGAGTCTGTTAATAGAACAAAGAAAGCAGAAGTTATGATTACTAATAAAGGAAGTTCTTTTTTTATTGTTCTTTCTTTTACTTTGATGGGTCTTACAATTGCAGCTATACCTACAATTAATAGTATGTTTACTATACATGAGCCGATTACATTTGCAAGAGTCATGTCAGGATTACCACCACTTATTGAGTTAAATGATATCGCTAGTTCTGGAGCACAGGTACCAAAGGCAGCGACTGTTAAAGCAATTAACATTTTAGGAACTTTTAAGTGAATACTAAGACTAGAAGCTGCACTTACAAATATGTCTGAAAATCTTATAAGTGAAACTATTCCAATTACAAATAGAGTTAGTGCTGTTAGAATTAAAGTCAAGACTTTCCCCTCCTTATTTTGTCTCTTTCAAAGTATTTCATTATTTCTGAAACGATTATAATTGGAAGAGATGTTAAGAACAAGTATAGTACATGTAATAGTGGAATTGTTTCTGTTTCTAAAAGATGCGATAATACACTATTTTCTACTACTACAAATTGTATAAATAATACTATTAATATAGATAATACTAATTTTTTGTTATTTTTTAGTGGTATACTAAATAAGCTTTTTGTTTCGCTTCTACAGTTAAAACATTGTATGTTTTGCATGAATACCATTAGAAGTAAGATGTAACTTCTTGCAACCGGTGTTGGTAGTTTTAGTACGTCTATTAAGTATATCCAGACACCGAAGACAACTATTCCCATAGTTAGTCCCAATAAAAGAATTTCGTTTTTTAGTAATCTATCAAATAGATTTTCTTTTGTGCTTCTTGGTTTTCTTTTTAATACATCTTTGTCTGTTTGTTCAAATGCAAGAGCGACATCTTGTATTCCGTCAGTTACTAGGTTTAGCCAAAGGAGTTGAATTGCAGTTAGTGGTACAGAGTAATCTAAGAGAATTGAGAACAAATAAAACACGACTTCACTAACTCCACAGGATAAAAGCATATATGTTACTTTTCTAATGTTGTCGTATGCACCACGGCCTTCTTCTACTCCTTTTACTATTGAGGAAAATTTATCGTCTGTAATGATAAGTGAAGCGGTCTCTTTTGCTATGTCTGTTCCACTTCCCATGGCAACACCTGTATTTGCTTCTTTTAGGGCGGGGCTATCGTTTACACCGTCTCCAGTTACTGTTACAAACTCACCTAATCTTTTGTATGAAGAGACTATTTCTAGTTTTTGTATTGGCGTAACGCGGCTATATACTTTTTTAGTTTTTATGTATTCGTCAAAAGTACTTTGGTCTTTTTTTAGGAATTTAGATAATTCTTCTCCAGTAGATAGTTCTGTTTCGTTTGAGCAAATTCCTAGAGTGCGGGCAATTTTGTAAGCTGTTAGTGGGTGGTCTCCAGTTATCATGACTACTTTTATTCCAGCACTTTTACATTTTTCTACTGCCTCTTTAGCATCAGGTCTAATTGGGTCTAGGAATGCAACTAAGCCACTAAATTTAAGTATAGGAATATCACTTTCTTTATAAATATCTTTTTGTTTAAAAGAAGTTATTTTTGCACTTGCGAAAGCTAGTACCCTGTAACCGTCACTTGCTAAAAGTTCATTTTGTTTTCTAATCTTTTCTTTGTTTGTTGTTTTTTTTGTAAATTTAAGTACTTTTTCTAAGTCACCTTTTATTGTTATATACATATCATCTTGTTCTTTATAGAACGCAACTGAATATCCGTTATCTGACTCGTATGGAATTCTATCAATTACGTTTGTTCTTAAATCTGTGTTTTCTAAACCATATTTGTAACCTAAAGATAAAAGAGCTATGTCCATTGAGTCACCGAATGAGACCCATTCATCGTTTTGAAGTGATAGTGTTGCTTCGTTGTTATATAGTCCTTCTTTTATAATATTTTTTACTTTATTTAAATTTTTACCTTCAATTTTTCCGATACCGTTATAGCCTTCTCCTGTTACTATATAAGTGTCGTTGTTTGGTAAAACTATTTTTTTAACCGTTTGCTCATTTAGTGTAAGAGTGCCTGTTTTGTCACTTGCAATTAGTGTAGTGCTGCCTAGTGCTTCAACTGCATTTAGTTTTTTTACTATTACATTTTTTTTAGCCATTTTGTCACTACTTATTGATAAAGCTAAAGTTATAACAACAGGCAAACCTTCAGGAATAGCTGATACACTTAGTGCGATAACTAGGAAGAATATTTCTTTTGCCGTGTATCCTTTTATGTATAAAATGAATGTTACGATTATAGCAAGAACGGCTGCGATTAGGCTTAGGTCTTTTGTGAATTTGTTCATTCTTATTTGAAGTGGTGTTAGAGTTCTAGAGCTATTTAAGACTTCTTTTGCAATGCTACCTATTTCCGTGTCTTTTGAAATAGATGTAACTATACCTATAGCACGACCTCTTGTTATGTTTGTGCCTAGATAACACATATTGGTTCTGTCGTTTATAGTTACTTCTTTAGTTATTTTTTTAGTGTGTTTTTCACGTGGAATAGACTCACCTGTTAATATGGACTCATCTACTTCTAGGCTATTTACAACAAGAAGCCTTAAGTCTGCTGGGACTATGTTTCCACTTTCTAAATAGACTATGTCGCCAATTGTTAAATCAGAACTTTCTATAATTACTTCTTTGTTGTCTCTTAGTACTTTTGCTTCTACTTTTACTATTTTTTTTAATGCTTCAGCACTTTTAGAACTTTTGTATTCTTGAACTGAACCTAGTAACGCATCTATTAGTACTACAAAGAGTATAAAAATTGCATCTACGTATTCGCCTATTATGAATGATAAAGTCAAAGTTATTAGTAAGATATAACATATTGGGTTTTTAAATTCTGAGAAGAACACTTGAATATATGACTTTTGTTTTGATTTTGGAAGTAAGTTTTTGCCGTAGAGTTTTATTCTTTTTACTGCTTCTTTTGTTGTTAATCCTTCTTTTGTTGTTTTTAGTTTTTTTAAAGTTTCTTTTTCAGACATTTGATAATAATTATTCATGACTTCACTTCCTATTCTTGTTAATATTATATCATAAGTAGTATTTTCTATAAAGAAAAAAGTTAATAATTTTGGAGTTATTAACTTTTTAGTTTGTTAGTTTATGTTTTTGTTGTTAACGTATAATTTGTAACCCTTAAAATCTATTTGTTTGTGTAATTGTAGTAACTCATTTCTTCTAATTCTTCGCTAAGTTGTTCTAGGTCTTCTAGGTCTGTTTCGTAATTTAGTATTTCTTCTATTTCAAATATAAGACTTTTAAGTGAAGTGTGAGCTTCATAATTTATGTTATATTTTTTTAGTATTTCTATTTGCGAGTCTCTTAATACTAAATTGTTGTTTCTTTTTTTAGGTATGTTTTTGTCTATATCTACTTCAGTTATTATGTCTTCTATGTTAATATCTTTTCCATTTAATCTCATAATACTCATCTCTTTTCATGATAATTATAACACTTATATAAAAGAAAAGAAACACTGACTTGTGTGTTTCTTTGTAAGGTTACTGCATTACGTATGGATCACTTTGTGTGCCTGAGCCTGTTACATATACATCAGACTTTAGAGCCATGACTGGGCTGTAAGAGCCGGAGAAAGAAATCATGTGGTTGAAGTTTCCGCCGCCATAGTTGTAGAAGACAAGCCCACTAGAAAGCACATGGAACGCACTGTTAGCATAAGAGGAATTCGGGCTTATTGCCCATTGCCAAGTTGAACTTCCTTGGAATAACCAGTTATTTATATAACATGATGATGTTCTATCATAATTATATGGCTGGATGTTTCTTGCACAGTCGCTTGCTAGTACTGCATATCCATAGTCACTTGGATACATTAGTCCTACACTTCCTGTAAATGTTGTTGTGCTTGAATAACTATCTTGTGACGTTTTTCCTGCTGTTCCTTTACTATTTAACATTCTCTCCATATCATATAAGTCTTGAGATGTATAACCTGGAACACTACTTGCTCCACCTAAGTACATTTTGTAGTTAACTGTGTTTTTATAATTTGTTAGTGAGTATGTACTAGATAATGTTGTATATAGCGTTGTTTTTGGCCAGTGGTTTGTTTTATTGGTGGAGTCATATGCTGCTTTCTCATATCCTACTTTTCTTACTCTTATTATATCTTCTCCATTAGCTCCATCTGGGAATAACCCTATTATTCTCCACATTTCTGTTGTACCGTCGATCTTTTCCATTTGGATGTAATTATTTGGGTCAGTTCCTTCATACCTATAACCATTTTCGTTTACCGCATTTGTTTGTATTAATGTTGCTAATAAAGATATGTTTTTCTTAAATGTTATACTACAACTTTTTGCACTTGTTATATTACTTATTGTATATGTATTTCCTGAAAGTGTTCCACCACATGTATTTGTTTCTAACTCTAGTTTGTAACCAGAGCTTGGTGTTACAGTATACACAGCATTACTTCCATGGCTTACTGTTTGAGTTCCTCCACCACTTCCATTTACTACTGTTAAAGTTACAGCGTACGTATTAATTGTTGCACTTAATGTTTTACTTACTGCGCTTGTTCCCATCGTTCCTGAACATGGACTACTTGCTGTACAAGAGCTTATTGTATAACCCGTACTTGCTGCTCCATAATAGTAATACGTTGAGTTATAGTTAACACTTAAGTTTTGGGTACTTGTTGCCGATGTGTAAGAAGTTGCTCCATTAATTTTATAGTATATTGTTGATACTCCTGTACCTTTTGTTAAAGTAAGTGTATACTTATTTAATGTCCACTTTGCATATAATGTTTTATTTCCAGTTGTTTGATATATATTGTTTATAAATGTTCCATTTGCATCTACATATTGTGTTCCACTTCCATTTGTACCTGTATAGTATCCACCAAAAGTGTATCCTGTCTTTGTTGGCTTTGTTATTGTATGTCCATTTGTTAAACATGTTGTTAATGCATTTGTTGTATAGTAATAACATAATGTTCCATTTACTGTTTTAATTGTATTGTATTGATAATATGCTGTTGTTGTACCAGCGCTTGTTGCACTTTGATTATTTAAAGTTATAGTATATGTAATAGGTGTCCAATTAGCATACAACGTATGATTACTTGCTGTTTTAACTTGGGTTGTACTTTCTATTTTTGTTCCACCACCACTTGCTGTATACCATCCATTAAATGTATAACCTGTTCTTGTTGGTGTTGGTAAGTTTCCGTAAGTGCTATCATATGTTACAGTTTTACTTGTTGTATTAACACTTCCTCCGTTCTGGTCTAATGTTAGTATATAACTTTCAGGTGTTAATGTTATTGTACAAGTTTGAGCTGATGTTACATTTGTTATTATAAATGTGTTTCCACTTAATGTTCCATTACTACAAGTATTGCTTGATAAAACAAGCTTGTATCCTGTGTCAGGTGTTATTTCATATGTTGCATTTTCTCCTCTTGTTATCATTTTACTTGGTAAT
>OLWA01001626.1_pt1 | contig 22520 bp, 18 predicted proteins | sample 1673251 | NCBI WGS metagenome assembly OLWA01 (sample SAMEA3178937, study PRJEB25190) | human gut metagenome | biome: human gut; feature: human-associated habitat; material: faeces | place: Austria | collected 2013 | reverse complement strand
ACAGGAATGAAAAATGGTATCGTGGCAGCGCGATTCAATGAATTTATCGTGTCGAAACTTGTCGGAGGAGCAGAAGATGCCCTTCGCCGTCACGAAGTAGATACGGAGAACAATGTGGATCTTGCCTGGGTACCGGGTGCATTTGAAATCCCGATGACAGCACAGAAAATGGCAGAATCCGGAAAATACGATGCGATTATCTGTCTTGGTGCCGTAATCAAGGGTTCGACCTCTCATTATGATTATGTTTGTGCGGAAGTCAGCAAAGGAATCGCAACGGTTGGTTTAAATACTGGCGTACCTACGATCTTTGGTGTCCTTACCACAGACAATATCGAGCAGGCGGTAGAGCGTGCCGGCACAAAAGCCGGAAATAAAGGCTACGACGCAGCTACTACAGCCATTGAGATGGTAAATTTGATGAAATCTATGTAGGAGAAAAGAGGCAATTATTATGATGACGATTTTATATCCGGCATACGGAAATTTGTATGTTAATCTTACGAATAAATGTCCATGTGCGTGCACCTTTTGTCTGCGCCAGACGCACGAAGAGATTGAGCAATCCGGAAGTCTGTGGCTGGACCGCGAGCCGACGGTGGAAGAAGTGGAAAAAGAATTTGACATATTTCCACCGGACACATACAAAGATATTGTATTTTGCGGTTTCGGCGAGCCCACAGAGCGTTTGGATGACTTGCTTGAAGTGGCAGAATTTGCCAAAAAGAAATTCGGTAAGAAAATCCGCATTAATACGAACGGACTTGGCAGCCTGATTCACGGAAAAGATATCACACCGCTTTTGCAGGGCAAAATTGATACGGTATCAATCAGTCTGAACACGCCAAATGCGGAAGAATATTACAAATTGACCCGCAACAAATTTGGGATTGAATCCTTTCAGGCAATGCTTGATTTTGCAAAAGAAGCGACAAAGTATGTCCCGGAAGTTGTCATGACGACGGTGGAAACGACGATTACGAAGGAAGAAGAGCAGGAATGCCAGAAAATCTGTGATTCTTTGGGCGTGAGATATCGGATCCGGCCGTTTGAGGATTGATGAGTGTTGGAAATAAATGTAAAAAACAGCCACATGTTTAACATGTGGCTGTTTTTTACAATAAGAGATAATATCTGAAATCATTGTTTCTTCTTTTTCGTCGAAGGAGTGATTTTTTTTATTTCAGAAGGTTTTTTGAGGCCAAAATCAAGCTGCTTTCCATGGCTTGTTTTAACATAGCGATAGGTTTCTGCCCAAAACGAAACGTAGTCGCCTACAGTATACTTTTCAAAACCGGAAAGTTCCATCCAAACATGTTCCTCCTTAAGGGTAAAGCATTCACCATCTGCAAACATCCCATCGGCTGTGAGGTGATCAATACAAAGATACCCTTTTTGTCTATTTATATGTTTGATGTGTCCTTTAAAATGCAAAGGAATATTATAATAACATTGTTCCAATGCCCCCTTTGTTTTATGGAATGAGTTAATTTGCAGCTCGATATACTCGTCATAGGAAAGCCCTCTCATCGCCTTAATATCTTGATAACTCTGCGGACTAAAATCAATCGATCCATCGTAGTCCATGAATACTATATTTTCACCGTAATGAGTAGAAAAAATTTCCTTATATTCAGGATACTTTCTAATTAGACCTGCAGCTTTTTTTAAACGAGTTGAACGCTTTTTATCCTCTTTATCTTGTGCTTTTTTTTCTGCTTGTTTCACCTGCTTTTCGATGTAGTTTATTTCTGAAGTGGTTAGCAAAGGCGCGATATGGTTCTTATTTTCATAAGCACCATTTAATAAGCGCTTTCGAAAACGCAAGAGCACATCCCGCAACATTTTTTCTGAAAGATATCTAGCTTTTTCTATAGAACAAGAATAGTAGCATCCCGTCTGAATAGTGCCCTTAGGATTTCCATATAAAATATTTGTGTTCCAGGGACAGATCAGATGTTCTTTTTGTACTAAATTACCTTTGGTTAGGCCAACCTCAAATTCAGGAAAAATTTTAGGATTGCCACAACCTTCATGATCTTCTGTCCAAAAGCCAGATGGTCCTTCGGAAGCATGTTGAATCATAATGTTCAATGCTTCAAGTGTTGCTTTCATTTTTTGTTGATTTTTGTTCATAGTCATAACCTCCGTTAATAAGTGCTGTAAATAACAGCCTGACATGCTAACAAAGGTAAAATTTTAAATATAACTATAGTATATAATAAAATAATTTTGATTTCAATACAAAAAAGGCAGATATTTACAATAGAATACCTGCCTTATCATTTTTCTATTTATTCTCCAACAATTTTTCCACACTGACAAGTTTTACACAAAGTACAAACAGATCAGTAGCAACGGCCATTTCCTCCGGAGTAGGGAACGATGGGGCGATACGGATATTGCTGTCTTTCGGATCTTTGCCATATGGGAATGTGGCACCGGCATTTGTCAATGTAACACCGGCTTCTTTACATTTGGCAACAATCTTTTTGGCACATCCTTCCATCGCGTCAAACGAAATGAAATAACCGCCGAGAGGTTTTACCCAGCTTCCAATCTCAGCACCGGTAAGTTCTTCGTCAAGCACTTTCAAAACAGCCTCGAATTTTGGACGCATCGCATCCGCGTGTTTTTTCATATGCGCTTTTAAACCGTCAATGTTTTTGAAGCTGATTCAATTTGTCATAACCGATTGTCTGAATGGTCATTTGTTTCTTGACATCAGCAAGATTTTCCGCAGAAGCTGCCATTGCGGCGATACCGGAACCAGGAAAACTTACTTTTGAAGTAGAAGCAAATTCATAAACAAGGTTTGGATTGCCGGCTTTTTCACATTCGCTGATGATATCCGGAATCTCAACCTGATTGTCTTCGTACAAATGATGAATGACATATGCATTGTCCCAGTAAATACGGAAATCTTTTGCTGCCGGTTTCAGATTGGCAAAGCGGCGAACTGTCTCATCACTGTAGCAGTATCCCTGTGGGTTGGAATATTTTGGAACACACCAGATTCCTTTGATACTGTCATCATTTGCAACAAGTTCTTCAACCATGTCCATGTCCGGACCATCCTGCGTCATTGGAACATTGATCATTTCGATACCGAAACGCTCGGTGATAGCGAAATGTCTGTCATATCCGGGAACCGGGCAAAGAAATTTGACCTTGTCTAATTTGCACCATGGTGTGCTGCCCAGAACTCCGTGAGTGTAGGAGCGGGAAATCGAATCATACATAATGGTAAGACTTGCATTTCCAAAGATAATGATGTGGTCTGCGGTGGTTCCCATCATATCAGCCATCAATTTCTTAGCTTCCGGGATCCCATCCAATACACCATAATTGCGACAGTCTGTACCGTCTTCGGATTTCAATACAGAGTTTGAATTCAATGCATCCATCAAGCCAAGGGATACATCAAGCTGGCTTGGGCTCGGCTTTCCACGTGACATATCCAATTGCAGATTCAATGCCTTCTTTTCTTCGTAGCTGGCTTCTAACTCGGATTTGAGTGCCAGCAGCTGCTCTTTACTTAAGTTCTGGTAACTTTCCATGATAACCTCCTATATGGTAAGTAGTATTAACGTTTTTATCCATCCCCTATTATACGAAGAAAGTAAATTTTTTTCAATAACAAATTTATTTTTTTAAGAAAATAAAGTAAAAATGTTTATATTTTTAATGTGAATTGTACTTGCGCTTTTTTATTTACATGGTATAATAACCAATATATCTATTTTTCTGATTTGTTTCAAATCAAAAATTCCAGAAAAGAAAAAAATACAAAGGGGGATATTGAATGGAAAATAGGATTACAATTCAAAGATTAGAGGAAACTGCTGAGTGGCTTGCAGAATTGAAAGTGAAGTTAGCGGAGAAACTGCGGAAAGCACCGGAAGGAGTGTTACATAGTAAAAACTGCCGTGGAACACAGCAGTTTTATGTGAAAAAAGATGGCATCCGAAAATATCTGAGAAAATCGGACTGGAATTTAGCAAAGCAGATTGCGCAAAGGGATTATCATAAGAAATTACTGTCTCAAGTGTGTTCTGATCTAACATATCTTGATACGTTTTTACGAAAGTTCGATGTAGACAAGTTATATGACATTTACGATGAACTGCCAATAGCGAGACAGAAATTGGTGGAGCCTTTCTTGATAAGGGATAAACAGTATATTGCAGGGTGGGAACAGATCATTTATGATAGAAAAGATTTTGAGGAAGGAAGCCAGGAAATCTATACCGAACGCGGCGAAAGAGTACGGTCAAAGTCAGAAAAGATCATTGCGGATAAATTGTTTTTACAAAATATTCCATATCATTATGAACGTCCAATTTATTTGAAGGGTTTCGGAATGGTTTATCCGGATTTCTGCTGTCTTGATATACGGCAGCGAAAAGAAATTATTTGGGAGCACTTTGGCATGATGGGGGACACAGAATATAGCCGAAAGACATTATCGAAGATAAATCATTATACGCAAAATGGATATTATCAGGGCGATAATATTATATACACCTTTGAATCGCTTGACAACCCAATGAATACGAAGGCGGTTGATAAGCTGATAGGGAATGTTTTCAAAAAATGAGTGGATTAACGTGTGCGGAGCGGCCCCTTCGCCGTTGCGAAAGGGTGGCGGTACACGCCAAAAAAGAAAAGCAAGGTTGTGGCGTGTGTGGAGCGCCCCCTTCGCCGTTGCGAGAGAGCGGTGGTACACGCCAAAAAAGAAAAGCAAGGTTGTGGCGTGTGCGGAGCGTCCCCTTTGCTGTTGAGAGAGGGTGGCGGTACACGTTAAAAAAGGAAAAGCAAGGTTGTGGCGTGTGCGGAGCGGCCACTTCGCCGTTGAGAGAGGGTGGCGGTACACGCCAAAAAAGAAAAAGCATTTGACGTTTCCTACATTACCATATAAAATGATGTTAGGGTTAAAGCAAATGTTAATCTAGCAGGGAACCAGGAGGTACAAACCTATGAAAATCGTTTTTATGGAAGCAGATACATTAGGAAAAGATGTAGACTTGTCAGAATTTGACAAACTTGGCGAGGTAGTAAAATATCCGGCATCCAAGCCGGCAGAAAATGCAAAGCGGATTGAAGATGCGGATATTATCATTGTAAATAAAATTCCCGTGAATGAGGAATTGTTGAAAGAGGCAAAAAATGTAAAGTTGGTCTGTGTGACGGCGACAGGAACCAATATCGTGGACATGCCTTATGTGGAAAGTCGCGGAATTGTGGTGACAAATGTAAAAGGGTATTCGACCATGTCGGTGGCGCAGCACACCTTTGCACTGTTGTTTTATGTGTATGAAAAACTGGCGTATTATGACCGATTTGTCAAAAGCGGAACGTATGCAAAAAGTGACGTGTTTTCCCACTTTGCGAAACCATTTCATGAGCTGGATGGAAAAGTTTACGGCATCATCGGAATGGGCGCGATTGGAGAAAAAGTGGCAGAGATCGCGGAGACATTTGGCTGCAAAGTCATTTACTATTCCACTTCAGGAAAGCACGACCATCCGAAATATCAACGTGTGACGTGGGATGAATTTCTGGAGCAGGCAGACATTGTTTCAATTCATGCGCCACTTACACCGGTGACAGAAAAATTAGTGGATGCCAAGGCACTTCGGAAAATGAAGAACACAGCGGTGCTTCTGAATCTCGGACGAGGTCCGATCGTCGATCAAAAAGCATTGGCAGAAGCATTGCAAAACGATGAAATTGCGGCAGCCGGACTGGATGTCTTAGAAAAGGAGCCGATGGAAGAAGGAGATCCGCTGCTGAATATACAGGATTCGTCGAAACTTATCATCACGCCGCATATTGCGTGGGCGACGTGTGAGGCGAGAAAACGATGTGCGGATGAAGTCTGCGAAAATATTCGCTGCTATTTGCAGGGAATTTCACGAAATGTAGTGAGTGGGGGAAAATAGCATGAGTAGGAAAATATTGTCAGCCGTACTGCTTATAAGTCTGCTTATGGGAACACTATGGCAAACAATGACGCCAACTTTACAGGCGGCCAAAACGACGGCACAGTGGAAAACACAAAAGACAGGAAGTGCCGGCGTCCTGATCGGAAAATCGGTGCTGGTCAGTATCTTTGTGGAGGATGCCGACAGCAAGTGGAATGAAAAACAAAAAAAGGATGTCAATCGGAAACTCAAAGTGGCAGCAGCATTTATCCAACGACAGGGGAAGAGGTATAAGAAAAATGTGACATTGGTGGCAGATTCTTATGCGAATCCTGACTTGCAGTATGAAGTGAAAACAAAGATTAAATTAGACGATTCCGAGAAAAGATTAAATCGTTTCAGCGACCAGATGCAGACACGTATTGAACAGTCTATTAATGTGGATGAAATACGCGAAAAATATGACACAGGCAGCATTGGTTTTTTGCTATTTATCAATAAATCCGGTGTGAGTTCGACCTCGGTACATTATATGGAAGATGGCAAAAAGAATTTTTATGAAATGTGTGCTCTTTTTTCAAAATATGAGAAAGAGGCAGAGGGCGCGGCGACATATGCACATGAGATTTTACATTTGTTTGGAGCCAGAGATTTGTATATGACTTCGATTACGGATGGAATCAGTTCGGCGTTGGTTCGTCATGTTGGAAAGAAATATCCCAATGATATTATGTTTTCGACATTTACAAAAAGTGGGAAAACATTAAAATACAAAATTGTCAACCAGGTGGACCGCGTGACAGCCTTCTATTTGGGCTGGAAAAATACGATTCCGGAGAAAAAGAAATTTGCTCTCGGTGGTAGAAATCCCAAGGGATGTTTTTCTGACGGAACGGCGTGGTGATGAAAGGAAGGATAAAAATGGCATCGGGAATGAGCAAACAAGTATATCGGCTGCTTTTGAAAAAGGGTTTTGATGAGGAATTGAGCCGGGAAATTGCGTTTACATACATGAATACGGATTATACGGCGACACGGATGTTAGGCTATCTGTACCGCCTCAGTGCCCCAACCGAAGAAATGGTGGTCGATGAAATGCTTGCTATCCTGGAGGACCGTGAGCGGTTTCGTAAAAAACATGAATCGGAAGAAGCACAGGCGGCGATCACCCGGTTTTATAATGAAAGATAACAATAAGGCAGGAAAGAAATTCTCTCTCCTGCCATTTTTGTTAAGCCTGATATACTTGCTGAATTTTCACTACTTTTCCGCCTTTGATCGTAATCTTTGCGGCGGTTCCCCAATAATAAGTAACACCATTTTCTCTTTGTTTTGAATAGTCATACAGCTTTTTCTTAAAAGTACTGCGGCTTACTTTGCTGAGTGTGACGCTGTCCGCACTTAAAGTATAAAATTTGCATTTTGGTGAAACTTTGTAAGAGAGTTTCTTTCCGTAGCCTACGATATTTTCCCATTGCCAGTCTTTGTTTCCTTTTAAATTGGTATTAAAAGTTGATTTGTGGCAAGTCAACGTATTGCCGTTTAAACGTGCGATAAGGATCTGTTTTGTCGCAGCCTGTGATGACGTGGATGGGACAAACGCAAAAGTACTAAAAACTAAGGTGAAAATAAGTGCAATTGATAAAAACTTTTTCATGATTTTGCCTCCTTCAAATGGATGATTTGATATTATTATACAATGATAATCTGTTTATGGCAATGCTAATTTCTGTTTAATATAATGTGCAAAAAAATGTACATTACCCTCTGGTATTATGAGATCATCAAAAAACAATTCAGACAAACAGGAGGATGATAGCTATGGATACGTTTGAAAAAATCATTCAACTTTCAGAGGAGCGTCTTATCACTCCAAGCGGCCTTTCTCTTGTTGGACAACTGCTTGGAAAAAGCCGCTTTATTAAAAAATGTAATACAATGAAAGTAGATAGCAAGCGTTCTCAAAGTCAGATTAAAAACGGTGACATCCTTCTTTCTTATATCGGTTTGCTTTGCCAGGGAAAAACCATATACGTTGGTTCCTCATGGAAAGACGTTAATTATACAGATGTCGAAGGAAACAGTAAAACGGTCACCACGCGGATCGTGTATAAAGTAATAGAACGCACCATGGATAAAAACGGCCAGCTTCTGATCATGCCTGATATTGAATGAAATACGATAAGGAAATACAAACTCAATATGGCTTTATACATGGCAGTAAAACGCTTGTATTTATAAAGACAGGACGAGGGGGGAGTGTTTATGGATATCAGGATAAATATGTGCGGATTTCCCACGCGATAAAAGATCGATTTGGTTATTCCGTCTGTGTTTCTGCAAATCCGCCTCAGAGAGAAAGTAATCTGTCGGAAGAGATAGCGTTTGTTAATCAAGAACAGCAAATTAACGATATATACTTTATAGGTGTTTCATATGGAGCACTGGTGGGCGCACAGCAAGGATATCGAGAATCCCGGATAAAGGGGATGCTTTTGATCAATGGTCCTCTTATGATAAACTGGTACAAAACCCGCAAAGGAATAGAAGCGTTTTGTGGAAAAAGGGTACGTATGCTTTATGGGGAACGCGACCCGTCTGTCCGCTATATTGAATTGTTGGATCTTATACGTTCGGATGTTTTACATTATGCTATTTGTGAAGGTGCGGATCATCATTTTGCCGGAAAAGAAAATTATTTTAACAGGAAATGATAGAGGTACATCGCCTAAACTATCAGAACTTAATGATGTATCATATGCTGATAATGATATTATAAGAGTATATAGAAGTGATTTAAAAGGAATTGAAATTACTGGTACTGTAACAGGCAATATACCAAGTATTGAAGATATGAGTACTGAAGCTAATAGGGTTGATTATATGAAAAATACTGGATTTAAAGTAAGTAATGCAGGATTACAAGCTATATATAATAAAGCACCTGTTATAACTGGAGTTAAAAAGGTTAGAACTATTAGTAAAGGTACTGTAGATTTATTAGATGGAATAAATGTAAGTGATGAAATTGATACAGATATATCTGTAAATTATATGTACATATATGTAAATGATGAGCTTATAGGAACTGTAAATCAAAATCGTAATAGTAATGAAAATTCTCATAGAGAGTATGACTTTAATAAAGTTGGTACTTATAAAGTAAAATATTTACTTTATGATAAATGGGCAAGAACAACTATGATAGAAACTACTGTAAAAGTAGAATCTAAAACAAGAGAAAATGAAATAAAAGTTTATGGGCCTAATGATTTAAATTCAACAAGTAATCCAGAATTTAGAATTGTTTTTGATACTAAAAATAATAAAATTTTATTAAAAGGACGTAATGAAAGTAGTATTGTAGAATAAGAAATATACATCGCGGACATACATTAGCCGAATTTATGGATGCTATGTGGATGATCCGAGATTATCACTTTGACACCTGTGCACATGTTATTCTCAACTTGCCGGGTGATGATCTGATTGATGCTATTGAATCTGCAAATCAAGAAAATAATAATACTAACAATAATCAAAATAGTGAACAGCAAGATTCAAGTTTAGCTAGAACAAGTACAGAAAATTACTTTGAAATTGTTGTAAGAAGCTCAAAAGGGGAAGAAAAAGCTAATATATCATTAAATGATGATACTGAACATAATAAAGGAGAATTGAAAAAGCTTCATGAGTTACAATTTGATAAATATGATACTATAAGTTTAAAGGCAAAAGATCCTAAGGCAGTTAAAATTACAGGAAATATTATTTCAGAAAATTCTAATGGAAATTCAACAGTTGCTAATTCTTATGAAAATGGTTTTGGAACAACTGATAAGTATTCGCAAGTTAGATTTAAAATAACTGATGATGGGCTTAAAGAAATAACACAAAAGAACTTAGTTATAAATGGAGCAACTAATACAACTATAAAAAGAGGAGATACTTTAGATCTTTTAGAAGGTATATCAGTAAATGTTAATGATCAAAATAATGATGATTATAAATTAACAGTAGAAGAAATAACCTCTAATACTAAAACAGTAACTACTGAAGAGGATGAAAATAATACTGACGATTCAAGTCAAAATGGAACAACACCTGAAGATAAAAATAAGTTTACTAAATTAAAAGAAGGAACTTATACTGTAAAGTATACTGCAACAAATAGTTGGGGTGTAACTACTACAGTTAATAGAGTAATAACTGTTGAACCTAGAACAGATTTAGAAAAAGTAAAGTTAACTGTAAAAGATAGAGATAATAATAATGTTCTTGTAATAGGATTTGATTCTATAACAAGAAAACTTAGAGTAATAGAGCATACAAATAGTAGTATTAACTATTTAGATGATTCACAAGTTTTTGAAATAAATGCTTATGATTCATTAGGAAAAACCTTAGGAACTATTGCTTTAAAAGGAAGTCAAACAATTGATCAAACTATAATAAATAGAATAAATGCATTCCCTTATGAAGAAGGTTATTCATTAAGTGTTTGGTCAAAAGAGTTAGAAAATAGAATAAATATAGATGGTACTATAAAGGTTGATAATAGTTCTAAAGAAGAAAGCAAAAAAATTAGATATAAAAGAAATCTTTCAGCAGAACAGAAAAAAGATAAAATGGAAAATGGTAGATTTGAAATTTTAAGTGATGGATTAAAATATATCTATAATGAAGCACCTAAATTTGAGGGAGGTACTAGTATAGCAATTCCATATTACAAAGGAAACTTATTAAAGGCTCCAGATACTTTAAAAGTAACTGATGACCATGATGGTATAATAAGCCCAACTGAAGTAACGGTAAATGATGATAATGTTGATTATGATACATTAGGAATTCAAAATATAACTTATGTTGTTGAAGACAGTTGGGGAAGACGTGCAGAAAAGCCAGGTAAAATTGAAATTAGATCTGCTATGGATAGTAATAGTATAAATATTTATCCAAAAGAAAATTCAACAACTAGTGGAAGTACTTCAGAAAGCATACAACAACCTAATCAATCATCAGAAAATACTACTGAAGGAGAAACATCTCAAACTAGAACTACTGAAGCTGAAGGTGATAGTGAAAATACTACTCATACTCCAGGAGATGGAGGTTCAGTAACAGAGGGAACTCAAACTCCAGCAGGAAGTACAGATGGTAGCACTGAAACTGCACCAGGAGAAAACGGTGGTAATAGCAATCAAGAGAGTAGTGGAGAAGGAGATACTACAACTCCAGGAGATGGAAATAATATTGATAATGCAGTTGTTAAAAATAGTTCGTTTTCTATAAAATTTATTAGAGATAATGAATATAATAAAAATATAATTCAAGTTGTTACTGGAAGCAATGCTGAAAAGCAATTTGATTCTAATAATCTTGATGGAATATTCTTGACAGTAAAAATTTATGATGTTAATGGAAAGGTATTAAAATCTGTAGATATTTTAGGTAATGATACAGGAGTTACTGCAAAAAAGAAAATAGAAGATATATTAAATAATGTTAATTCAAATTCTAAGAATGAAACAGAAAGTGAAGAAACAGAACAACCACAAACTAAAACTAATTCAGATGGTGAAGATAGTATAGATAATTCAATAAATTCAGGAAATGGAAGTTCTCAAGTGGGAAGTAATTCAAATAATGATGAATTTGAATACTTTAATGGACAATATATTGCTATAGAAGGTGTAACTGAAGCAACAATGAAGTTTGTAAAAATTCAAGGAACTGTTGTTAATAAAGATAATGATGTAACTTATGAAAATGGAGTTAGCGATATTGATAAAATTCAAAATGTTAGATTTAAATTTACAGATTTAGGGTTAGAAGCAGTTTATAATAATGCACCAACAATAAAAATAGATAAGGACATTAAGCTAGATGGTACTAAAAGAAATACTAATTCTAATGTAGAAGAAAATTTATCACAACCTACAAGAACTACTAATACAGAAGATTTTGATGGTACCAAAGGGGATGATTTTAATTACTTAAGAGGAGTTACAATTTCAGATGACCATGATACTTTAACTAAAGATAATGTAGAAGTTAAATGGAATGAAAAGTTTGTAGGTGATAATACTAATTATGAAAATGCTGAAGAAACTGTTTTAGAAAAAAGCTCAGATGGAGAATATACTTTAGCTGGAAATGGTATAAAAGCATATGGTGAGCAAAAAGTTGGTGAAAATACACTATATTATAAAGTAACAGATTCTTGGGGAAGAGTTACTTTTGGACAAAGAAAAAATATAATGTTAAAAAATGGTATATTTCAAAATGTAGTTAGATTTGATACTGATGGAAAAATAATAATGAAATTTGAAAAAGTAGAAACTAATGAACAAGAAGTGGGAAAAATTAAAATAAAGTTTGAAGTTTCAGACTTTGATAGGCTTACAAATTCTACTTATGATAAGTATTATGGAATAAAAGTGATTGAACCAGATGAAAGAACAACAACTGTAACTTTAAATGGTGATTTTAGTAAAACAAGTGTATGTAATGCTTTAAGTACAATTAATGAAAAAGAATTTCCTTATGGAACAAAAATTGAATTTTATGCAGGACATCCACAAATCTTTTCTATTGATGGACCAGTTAGAAATGCAGCAGAAGATTATTCAGATAAAGTTCAAAATCCAGAAAATCTTATAAATACTAAATTTGAAATTACAGATTCAGGATTAAAGGCAATTTATGTTCCTCCAGCAACCGATCAAATAAATGAAAGTGAAAATTTAATATCATTAGTAGCACCAGAAAAAATACCACTTAAGATTAAAATTTCTCCAAGAACCAATAATACTAGAACATCTAATGGTGGAACAATATCTATTATAGATAGTAATGGTACACAAATTGATTATGGAGTATCTAATGTTGTATTTACAATGATATTAAAGGGGAAAAAAGGAGAAATTAAAAAGAATATTAATATTAATGGTAATGTAAATGGTAATGCTCAGTCAATTAGAGATCAATTTAATGGTTTTAATTATGAATATGGAGATACATTAACTATTTCTCATACAACACCTAAAAAAGTTATTATAAAAGGTAATATAAAAGGTGCTAGAGAGGATTATTCTGATGGTGTAGATAATAGTTTAAATCTTACAGAAGCCGTATTTAAGTTAACTCCAACTGGTTTAGAAGCAGTATATAGATCAGCACCCCAAATAATGGGGATGATTGATATTGAAGTAGAAAAAGGTAAATCTATAGACTATGAACAATTAAAGCAAAGTGTAACAGCTAAAGATAATATTGATGGACCTATTACTAACATACAATATAGTGCTGAAAATATAGATACATCTAAAGTTGGTATGTACGAATTTACATATACAGTTACTAATAGTAATCAACGGACTACTACAAAATCAAGTACAATAACCGTTTATGATTTACCTACGATTCAGAAAAATGAAAATGCAACAATAGAACTTAATTCTATAAATAATAATAAAGATGTTATTGAAGATTATTTAAAAACAGCTGTAGTTGCAAGTGATGGTGATGATGAACTTTATGGTAAGAAAACAAAGTTAGAAGTTAAGGATAATAATGTTAATCCTAATAAAGAAGGTAAATATGAAGCAACATATGTTGCTACTGATTTATATGGAAAGACAACAGAGAAAGAGGTTGATATACAAGTTGTTAGAACTATAAATGTAACAGTACCAACTAAACTTCCATTCCAAGTTGTAACAAACTTAATGCCAAGTGAAGATGAAACTACAGAAAATGATGGGTTTGTATCTGGAGTATTAAAATTAAAAAATAACAATACAAGTCCAGTAAAAGTTACTGTTGAATCATTTGCTAAGAAAGCTGATTCAGGAGAACTTGAAATTGTAGATCCAGACTCTTGTAATTGGGAAAATATTGGAATTGAGGAATCAATGAAAAAGATGGCATTAGGTATTTATGTAAAAGAAGGAACTTTAGCAGAATCAAATTATAATACAGAAAGTAATCCTTTATGGTTATCAACAGATAAACAATCTAATGATACATCTAATATGGATTCTCCAGGAGATTCAGAAGAGCCAAGTTCAAGAACTGGAGCAAATGAAGATTCTAATGAAAATCAAGTTAATGTAATAAATACCTCAATAGGAGTATTACCAAGAAGAGAAACAATGAGTTCTGAACCAAAAGAAGCTAGTATAGGATTTATAAGTAAACATGGTAAAAACTTTAAAGGTGGAAGTGTTACAGGAAAATTCCAGTTAGTATTTAAATTTGAATAATTAAAGAAAAAATAAAGGGAGCAGTTTAGATTAATTACTGCTTCCTTTTTAGTTTAATTTTTAGTGAATTAAATATTGCTATGATATAATTAAAGTTATATTATGATAGATAAAAGTTATTTTATATAACAAGAATATATTAAATTAAAAAGGAGGAGATAAATAGTTAACAAAATATCGATAAATGTGTTTAAAGGTATTAATAGAAAAACAGTTATTTATACCAGAGTTTCTACTAATGGGTAAAAAGATGATTTAAAATAGGAAATTAGAAAAGAAATTATTAAAAGAGTAAAAAAACTTTCAAGGAAATATGAAAGTTTAAAAATAAGAAATAAAAAAGAGAAGGGAGAAGCTACTCGACAAAATATCCAAAAACAAATAGCTAAAGTACAACAAACTAAAGTAGTTTATGTTTATCAAGACAAAATAGGTTACGTTGAAAAAGGAAGAATCTCAATATGGATATATTTGTCCATATTTCGAGTAGCAGAATTAGATATGAAAGTAGCTGTATTATTAGCAGAAGGATTTGAAACTATAGAAGCATTAACAACAGTTGATATATTAAGAAGAGCAGGTGTAGAATGTCATACATTTGCTACAAAAAATCAAGAGGTAACAACATCGCATCATATAACATTAAAGGCAGATAAAGTTTTTAATGAAGAAATTAAGGATTATGATGCGGTGGTATTACCAGGTGGAATGCCAGGAGCAGTAAATTTAAGAGATGATGAGAGAGTTATTAATTTATTAAAAGAGTTTAATAGTAAGAACAAAATAATTGCTGCTATTTGTGCAGGACCAATATCATTAGGTAAAGCTGGTATAAGTGAAGGTAAGAATGTAACATGTTATCCAGGATTTGAAGAGCAATTAGGAAACTGCAATTATCAAAAGGAATTAGTAGTTATTGATAGAAATATAATTACAGGAAGAGGGCCAGCAGCAGCAATTCCATTTGCTTTTGAAATATTAAAACAAATAGCACCAGAAAAAGTAGATGAGATAAAAAAAGCAATGCTTTTTTAAAAGGATAATTATGATGGAAAGATGGACTGTTAGAAATGTAAAGTTTAATACTATAGGTTTTGCAAAAGCATTAGGTGTTAGCCCTGTTGTTGCAAAACTTATGGTTAATAGAAGTATATATGAATTAAATGAAGCAAAATCTTTTTTAAATTCAACTATAGATAATTTTCATGATGGAAAGAGTATGAAAGATTTATCTAAAGCAGTAGCTTTAATAAAAGAGAGTATAGAAAACAATAAGAAAGTACTTATAGTGGGAGATTATGATGTAGATGGTGTTATAAGTACGTATATTTTAAATAAGGCATTGAGTAGATGCAATGCCAATGTAAGTTTTCATATACCAGATAGAATAAAAGAAGGTTATGGAATAAATGAAAGTATAATAAGAAAAGCAGCAGAAGATAATATTGATGTCATTATTACTTGTGACAATGGAATATCTGCCATAGATCAAATTAAATTAGCTAAAGAATTAGGGTTAAAGGTTATAGTAACAGATCATCATGATATTCCATTTATAGAAAAAGAGGATGGAAGTAGGGAATATATAATTCCAGAGGGAAATTGTGTTGTAAATCCTAAGAGAAAAGATTGCAACTATCCATTTAAAAGTTTATGTGGAGCTGGAGTTGCTTTTAAGTTTATTGAAGAACTTTATAGGCAATTTAATATCCCTAAAAGTGAAGCTATTGAACTGCTACAATATGTTGCTATAGCTATTGTTTGTGATGTAGTGGATTTGGTAGATGAAAATAGAATAATGCTTAAAAAAGGATTGGAACTTATTAATAATACAAATAATATTGGTTTAAGGGCGTTATTTAAGGCAACTGGTTTAGAAGGAAAAATTATTAATGTTTACTCTTTAGGTTTTGTTATAGGGCCTAGCATTAACGCTTCTGGAAGATTAGAGCAAGCCATATGGGCATTGAAATTATTAATGGAAGAAAATAAAGAGTTGGCAGAAGAATTAGCTCACAAGCTTCATGAATTAAATAAGGATAGGCAAGAATTAACAAAGGAAGGTTTGGAAAAAGCCATTGAAGTAATTGAAAAAAATAATATGAATAAAGATAAAGTTTTGGTGGTATATCTAGAAGATGTTCATGAAAGTATAGCAGGGATAATTGCAGGAAGAATTAGAGAAAAGTATAATCTACCAGCTATTGTGCTTACAAAGACCCATGATGGAGCTAAGGGGTCAGGACGTTCTATAGAAGAATATAATATGTATGAAGAATTAATAAAATGTAAAGATATTTTAGGAAAGTTTGGTGGACATCCAATGGCTGCTGGAATGTCAATTCCCAAAGAAAATATTGAAGAGTTCAGAAAAAGACTTAATGAACTTACAGTTTTAACTGATGAAGATGTAATTCCTAAGGTATCCATTGATATGCCACTTCAATTAAGTGAGATAAATTATGGACTTATTGATGAAATAGCTAAGTTAGAACCTTATGGAAAAGGTAATTCTAAGCCAAGTTTTGCAGTGAAAAATTTAACTGTAAGAGGAGCTAGAGTGTTAGGTAAAGATAAAAACGTTTTAAAATTAAACTTAACAGATGGAAATTTGTTTATTGATGGTATATTTTTTGGTGATGTTGATGCTTTTGAGGAAGAAGTTAAAAATAGCTATGGTGAAATGGAATATATGAAACTTTTAGATGGTAATGCAAGAGGTATTAAAATGGATTTTGTTTATTATCCAGAAATTAACGAATATATGGGGAATAAAAAGGTACAAATAGTAATAAATAATTTTAGAATAGCACAATAATTGTAAAAAAAAAAAATAAATTAGATTAATATAAAAGTATAGACATAATAATAAAAAATAAGTAAAATAGTATTTGATTAAAAAAGGGATATGTTCAGTATAGTGGGCATATCCCTTTTGTAATTATATTACAAAAGAAAATTTAGGGGATGAATTATGAATAATAAGAGGATAATTTCGTTTTTATTAGCTGTAGGAGTAGTGGTATCTTCTATTTCAAGTGTTACTTTTGCCGATGTTGAAGAAGATGTTATTAATGCACAAGCTAAATATGAAGAATATCAAAAAAATGTAGATAAAATGACTGAAGAAATAGTAAAATTTAACAGCGAAATACAACAATGTTTAGGAAATATTGAAGATGCAGAAAGTGAATTATCTACGTTAAATTTACAAATTCAAAATAATGAATTAAAAATTAAAGGTTTAGAAGAGCAAATAAAAGAAAGAGAAAAAATTAAAGACAAGCGTCTAAGAGAATATCAAAAAAATGGTGGAAATATTAATTATGCTACGCTAATTTTTCAAGCTGAAAATATTATGGATTTACTAGATAAGATGTATGTAACTACAAAGCTTATTAGAATGGATAGAGAAATAGCTGATAGTATTAATGAAGATAAGAAAGAATTAAGCAATATACTTGAGCAACAAGAATTAAATAAGCAGACAATTCAAGAATTATTAGTAACCCTTGAAGAAGATAAAATACTATTAGAAGAAAAGAAAAAAGAGCAAGAAGAGTTATTAACAGAATTGAAAGAGGAACAGAAAAAATTCGGTGTAGAAGTTTTAGAAGTGGCAGAAATGGCATTATTAAAAGTTCAAGAGGATGTAATAAATGATTCAGGAAGCTCTATTAGTAGCTTAAAAGGTGCAATTAGTCAATTGAAGGCTCTAAAGGAAAATCAATTAACTATGGAAGGACCTAAAAATAAAGTAGATTCACTAATAAATGCTGCAAATGAAAGAATTAGTTATTTAGAAGAGCAAGCAATATTAGAAGCAGAGCGTATTGCTCAGGAAGAGTCATCTAAAAATCAAACCCCAGATTATTGGTTTGAAATAGAAGGTGAAGTTGCGACGGGACAAGATATTGTTAATTATGCTTATAATTTTTTAGGTCGTCCATATGTTTGGGGAGCAGTAGGACCAGATACATTTGATTGTTCAGGATTTACAAGCTATGTGTATAGACATTGTGCAGGTATAGAAATAACAAGAACTACATACACTCAAATTAATGTAGGAGTTCCTGTTTCATATAATAATATGCAACCAGGTGATTTGGTATTTACTTATGACAATGAACATGTTGGAATTTATGTGGGAGGTGGAATGTACATTAATGCTACATATCCAGGTTCAACTGTAAGAGTTACACCTGTTACTAACTTCTATGCAGCTAGAAGAGTATTATAAAAGTAGAGGAGCTATTATTTAAAATAGCTCCTCTACTTTTATAAATCAAAGGATTTGTGAAATTTTATTTTAAGCCTTGTTCGTATTGTTCTACCATACGTTTAACCATTTCTCCGCCAACGCTACCACATTGCTTAGAAGTTAAATCGCCATTGTAATCACTAAATGGTACTCCCATTTCGCTAGACACTTGGTTTTTAAATTTTTCTAATCCGCCTCTTGCTTCAGGTACTAATGTTTGTGACTTTGAATTTGAGTTTGACATTAATTATTCATCTCCTTTTCCTTTGACAGTAATATCTTGCCCAAATATTAAAACTCTATTTTATTTAATTCAAGGAAATGGTGGAAAAAAAATATTGAAGTGGTAAAATGATAATGAAATAAATAATTATAGGGGTGTAACACAATGAGTAAATATAAGATAATAATGACTGGTGGAGGTACAGCAGGACATGTCACTCCAAACTTAGCTTTAGCTCCAAAGCTTAAAGAAAAGGACTTTGAGATAAAATACATAGGTAGCTACAATGGTATAGAAAAAGAAATAATTACTGATGCAGCTATAGAATATTATCCTATTTCTTCAGGGAAATTAAGAAGATATTTTGATGTTAAAAATTTTACAGATCCTTTTAAAGTTATGAAAGGTATTTGCCAGGCATTAAGTATATTATCTAAGGAAAAACCAGATGTAGTATTTTCAAAAGGTGGTTTTGTGGCTGTACCAGTAGTTATAGCAGCTTCAATTAAGAAAATACCAGTAATAGCTCATGAATCTGATTTAACACCAGGTCTTGCTAATAAGTTAGCAGCACCATTTTGTAATAAATTATGTGTAACATTTAGAGAAAGCTTAAAATATATAAATGAAGGTAAGGGAGTACTTACAGGAACACCTATTAGAGAAGAGATATTAAAAGGAAGCAGAATTAAAGGTAAGGAAATCTGTGGATTTAAAGATGAAAAGGAAATATTATTAGTGATAGGTGGAAGCTTAGGTGCCAAAAGTATAAATGATGAAGTAAGAAAAAATTTAACAAATATATTAAAAGAGTTTAATGTTATTCATATATGTGGAAAAGGAAACTTAGATGCTAGTTTAGAAGGAATTGTAGGCTATAAGCAATATGAATATGTTAAGGAAGAATTGCCACATATGCTTAAAGCTTGTGATTATGTTATTTCTAGGGCAGGAGCTAATGGAATATTTGAACTTTTAGCACTTAAAAAGCCTACATTATTAATTCCTCTATCAAAAAAGGTAAGTAGAGGAGATCAAATTTTAAATGCTGCTTCCTTTGAAAAAGAAGGTTATTCTTTAGTGTTAGATGAAGATGAAATGATGGAAAAAGATTTATTAATGAGTAAATTAGAAGAATTAAAAAGTAAGAAAAATGAATTAATAATGAATATGGAAAAAAGTACTGCAAAAAATGGAGTGGATGCAATAATAGATATAATAATGAAAAGTATTTAGTGATAAATGGTAAATAAGGAAAAGATATCTTGAAAAATATTTGCAGTGATATATAATAAATATAGAGCGATAAATAATAAACAATCTTTGATGAGGTGCTATTATTCGGATCTTGTGGGTGGAGAGATGATAAATTTATACACAAATGGTCCTCTGTTATGAAGGAATCAGGATTTGATGTAATTGGTAAATTGTCTATAAAAGAATCGCTTACAAAAGAGGAAATTAAGTTTGCTGAAGACCTAGGTAGCACTTTGGCTAATAAGGTTAATCAGTCTTGCTAAAAAGCAAGGGTATTAATATATACTTAAGGAGGAAGATATTCGTTAAAGAATATCTTCTGTCTGTTTTATAGAAAAGTTAATAAATTTAAAGGGGGAGAAGAGAATATTATGAGAAAGATGAAGACTATGGATGGTAATACTGCTGCTGCACATATTTCATATATGTTTACAGAAGTAACTGCAATCTATCCAATAACACCATCATCACCAATGGCAGAACATGTTGATGAATGGGTTGCACAAGGGAGAAAAAATATTTTTGGAAGACCAGTTAAAGTAATGGAAATGCAATCAGAAGCAGGTGCAGCTGGAGCAGTTCATGGTTCATTACAAGCAGGTGCCTATACTACAACTTATACTGCATCTCAAGGTTTATTATTAATGATACCAAATATGTATAAAATAGCAGGTGAAAGATTACCAGGAGTTTTCCATGTATCTGCTAGAGCATTAGCTACATCATCATTAAATATATTTGGAGATCATCAAGATGTTATGGCTACAAGACAAACAGGTTTTGCTATGCTTGCTGAAGGATCAGTACAAGAAGTTATGGATTTAGCAGCTGTTGCGCATTTAACTGCCATAAAAACAAGAATGCCTTTTTTAAATTTCTTTGATGGATTTAGAACATCACATGAAATTCAAAAAATTGAAGTTTTAGATCAAGAAGAATTAGCACCATTAGTTGATATGAAAGCTATAGAAAATTTTAGAAAGGCAGCAATGAATCCAGATCATCCAGTTACAAGAGGTACAGCACAAAACCCTGATATTTACTTCCAAACTAGAGAAGCAGTAAATAAATATTATGATGATATTCCAACAGTGGTAGAAGACTATATGGCTGAAATCACTAAATTAACAGGAAGAGAATATCATTGTTTCGATTACTATGGAGCAGAAGATGCTGATAGAGTAATTATTGCAATGGGTTCAGTAATAGATGCCATTGAAGAAACTGTTGATTACTTAAATGCTAAAGGAGAAAAAGTTGGTTTAGTAAAAGTAAGACTTTACAGACCATTCTCAATTGAAAGATTATTAAGGGCTATTCCAGATACAGTTAAGAAAATTGCTGTATTAGATAAGACTAAGGAACCAGGATCAATTGGAGAACCTTTATATTTAGATGTTATAAGAGCATTCTATGGAAAAGAAAATGCTCCAATGATAGTAGGAGGAAGATTTGGCTTAGGTTCAAAAGATCCAAATCCATCTCATATAGCAGCAGTTTATGCAAACTTAAATGCTGATGAGCCTAAAAATGGATTTACTATAGGAATAGTAGATGATGTTACAAATACATCTTTAGTAGTTACAGATGATATTGATGCTACACCAGAAGGAACAAAAGCATGTAAGTTCTGGGGATTAGGATCTGATGGTACTGTAGGTGCTAGTAAGAGTGCTATTAAGATAATAGGTGACCATACAGACATGTATGCTCAAGGTTATTTTTCATATGACTCTAAAAAATCAGGTGGTATTACAGTATCTCACTTAAGATTCGGTAAGAAACCAATTAAATCTCCATATTTAATCAATAAAGCTGATTTTGTAGCATGTCATAACCAATCTTATGTATATAAATATGATGTATTAGAGGGATTAAAGAAAAATGGAAGTTTTTTATTAAATACTATTTGGACTCCAGAAGAAGTGGAAGAAAAATTACCAGCTTTTATGAAGAAATTCATTGCTGAAAATAATATTTCCTTCTACACTTTAAATGCAGTTAAGATTGCACAAGAAATTGGGCTTGGTGGAAGAATTAACATGATAATGCAAGCTGCTTTCTTTAAGATAGCAGATATAATTCCTGTAGAAGATGCAATTAAATACTTAAAACAAGCAGTTGTAACTTCTTATGGTAAGAAAGGTGAAAAAGTTGTAAACATGAATAATGCTGCTATAGATGCAGGGGTAAAAGCTATAGTTAAGATAGATGTACCAGCTTCATGGGCTACAGCTACTTCTAATGAGGAAGCAGTAGCTACAATTAACATTCCAGAATTCGTTAAAGAAATAGTTGAACCAATGAATAGACAACAAGGTGATACTATTCCAGTTTCAATATTTATTAAAAATGGAATGGAAGATGGTACTTTCATGGCAGGTACTGCTGCATATGAAAAGAGAGGAATAGCTATTAATGTGCCAAAATGGCAGGAAGATAAATGTATTCAATGTAATCAATGTGCATTTGTTTGTCCTCATGCTGCCATTAGACCTTTCTTATTAACTGAAGAAGAAAAGGACAATGCACCAGCAAGTATGAAGATAGTTGCTGCTAAAGGGTTAAAGAATGAAACACCATAT
>OLWA01001622.1_pt1 | contig 22547 bp, 18 predicted proteins | sample 1673251 | NCBI WGS metagenome assembly OLWA01 (sample SAMEA3178937, study PRJEB25190) | human gut metagenome | biome: human gut; feature: human-associated habitat; material: faeces | place: Austria | collected 2013 | reverse complement strand
TTGCGGGGTTAATTTGTTGCGTTGTTGCGGGGTGGGGCGGGGTGGCGGGGCATAGTGGGGCGAGGGTGGGCGTGGTGAAAAAAAGCAGCGACCGCGGGATTGGGCCCGGCGGTCGCAGTCGCATCTGCCGCGTGACCAACACGAGACAGATACTGGAAAAGTGATATTTATAAGTACCTAATCTAAGTCAACTAACTATCTTTTTAAATCAATTTACCTTTAAAAATCGCTATTATTGGTTGTTCTGTATATTATTGTCCAATACTCATTAGTCATATGGTTGGTGAGCGGGACTTTTATTTTGTCCTCCTGGACTTGCTTTATTCCGGTAATCATTCTATTGTCAGAATTTTCGGGTTAAGATAGTTGCAAGTCACGTTCTTGTTGAGGAGCTCGCTCACTTCCCAGCCTTCCGCCTCGCTGAGGGACTTATCGCCATTTTTGCTTATTGTATGGATTTTGCCGGCTTCGTCCACGTAGTTGAAGATTGCTTTGAGATCGGCAGGCTTGTACACCGACGATTCGTAGATGAAGTTGAAAAATGCCACATTTGCTGTGTCGTAATTGCCTATGGCGTGTCCGGGCCATGTGGTGGTGTAGTTCTTGTCGGAGATTTCACCGCTGTAGAGGAATACATGGGTCGCTCCTTTTACGTTAAACGAAATGACCTCAGATACCACTTTGTCTTCGATGTCGTTGATGGGTCGCACCGACATGCCGAACGTCTCGATATTTCCGTTGATATAGGTGGTCACGTCGCCTGTGATCTGCAATGATTTGAGCCAACGGCCTATCTCGTTTTTTTCGGTGCCGGCGGCATCGGTTGCGCTCCAGTAATATCCGGAGTTGGCATCGCCTGTGAGACCGCCTTTTTCGAGATACCGTGACTTGGGGAAATATATAACCTCCGGCTCGGAGTGACCGTTACGTATTACTGTCACAGTGGTCTGGTACTGCGAGCGGAAATATGATGCCGATGCTGCCGATGACTGCGATGAAGAGTAGTTGGGAGAGTTACGGATGGCATCCCACATACGTTGCTGCGGCACGCGGTAGCCGGGAGGACACACGTTGTCATACATCTGCGGTCCCGAATAGTTGTCACCCTTGTAGGCTACCTTATAGTATCCTCCTGCCGAGTCTTTGCCACGGCTGAAGGGCCACGAGGCTGCCGACGGGTTTATGTGGCTGTTGCCGTCAATGGTCTGGATATACATGCCTGCCGCTGTGGCGCCAAGGTTGCGGTCAAGGAGGTGGCGTGTGCGACCCGACGCACCGACAACGGGCAATACCTCGTAATAGTAGTAGCCGGACCTATGGTCGTCGACCCTGTGAGAGCCTGGATTGTCGTCGTAGTGGAAAAATCCGGTGTGGTACAGGTCAAACTCATATGTCGAGGCTATACGCGATGTCTCCCTCTGCTCTTTTGGGGTGAGGGAGAGCACAAGCTTGCCTGTCTCGTAGGTGTAGTCGTTGTTGGCGTCACTGCCGTCAGTGCCTTTGGTGTTGCCTGTGCGGGTAAGGGTGAAGGCGTAGTAAGTGCCTTTTGTGTCAGGCTCGAATGTGATGTCGCCCAGGTCTTTTTGTGCCGTGACGGTATATTTTGAGTTTTCAATCTTTGTCACTACTTTATAGGAGTATTTCCAGCGCTCTTGCCCGTTCACTCCCTTTTTGCCATACATTACAGGGAAATGGAAGCCTTGGTTGCGCACCTTGCCACCCATGTCGTCGGGCTGCACGCCATAAAGCACAGGCGCATTGCCCGCCGCTGCGGTTTCTGTGCCCTTGCCTGCAAGGAAGGTCCAGTAGTCGGTGATTACCTTGTCGCCTTCGCCTGTGGTAGGATGGATGGTGAGCACGGTCGATGAGCATATCTCGTTGCCGTCAAAAGCACGCTCCCAAATTACTACAGTCTTGCGCGATAGACCCTGCCAGGTGGTGGTGATGGCTCCTTCAAGTGAGCCAAGACCGAGCTCCTGCGCGTCACTGGTAAAGTTGACGGTATATTTTACTGTTGTGCCGGGAGTGGTGGAGTTGTCGGCGTCGGCAGGCTGCGGTCCGCTGATAGATGTGATCCAGGATACATCGCTCGTGAGCTGCGGCGCCACCTTCATCTCTTCGGCGGCTTTTGAATAGTATTTTACGGTTACTGAGGCTTCGCCGTTGCCTTTGTAAACGATGGTGTCGGTGACACCAAGCTCGCGTATGCCGTCAAAAGCCATGTCAAGCACCTCGGGATGGTGGTCGTAAATCTCTGCCGTCATGGTCGACGGATGGCGTGCCGCTTCATCGGCCGACGCGTAGCCCGGACCTGTGACCGAGGTGATGTGTACCTCATACCAGTGGTTGGGCTTCAGGTCGAGATTTTTCATCGACTCGCCCTCCTTTGTAGCCAGGTCAAGGCGATAGTAGGAGCCGTCGCCCCCACGGTAGCTTCCGCCTACGATAAGGTAGGTGTTGCCTTCGGCGTTTTTGCAGGGCGAGGTATATAAGGTGTTACCGGAGTCAAACTGCTGAATGTCGCTGTCGGTGGCATCGCAATATGTGTCGTCGGCTCCGGCGGTTACATATCCTTCGGTCGCGCCGTTGTAGAGCGCGGTGCTTGAGGGCTTAAATGACATGGCGGCTTCATTTTCGATGGTAAGCTTTGCTGCTGTGCGTATCAGTGTCACCTGGTTGGTGAGGAGCGATGCGGAGGTGAGAGAGCCGGTCACTTTTCCCGACATGATAAATCCGCCGTCGGCGGGAAGTGTTGCCAACGATGTGATTTCGCCAAGCTCTTTGCGGGTGGCGGAGTTGTCGGCGGTAAGGATGTCGCCTGCGTTTGCGATGATGTAGATGTCGGCATCACCGGAGTAGGCTTTTGCGTCATCGCTGAGAGTCACGGTAATCTTGGTGGTTGAGTTGTCGCCCGATGGTCCCGATATAAAGTCTTTGGGCTTTATATCGAGCTTTGACTGCAGCCGATTACCGTCGGCATCGTAAATCAATACCGACAGGTCGTTGATGGCGCGTTCGTCGTCAACATCATCTTTCTCGGCGCGACTCACTATCTTCTGCGGCTCCGGGATAGAGATTGAGAAGGTGATAGTGGCATCGTCGGTCAACGGGTCGACCGAATACTTATCGTCATCACTACATCCCGTAAGGGCGAGAAGTGATATTGTATATATAAGGAGTCTTTTCATCATCTTATTAATAAATCTTGGTTATATAATCATAAGATTCACCTTCTACCTTACTAAAATTTGTTGAATTAGATTGTCCGTTTTTGTCCCATGCATATTCATCCTCATATGATCCGGGATTTGATTGTTTGTAGAGCCAAATTTTAATAGGGTCAATGCTGGTGGTTACATCATAATAATAGTAGCTACGATTGTCAATGGTGCATTCTCCGTGATTGAGCTCCCTGGTATCACCTCCACTATATAACCCGTCAATATGACATGCATTTCGTTGATCTTTATACCACAATATTCTGTATGTGGGAGCTGTTGGCGGTGCGCCACTGTATCCTCCTGTGCCAATGCCATTGCGTGTATAGCAATAGATGCCTGAGCCGACAGGTGATTCAGTGAATTGCGAAAGAGAGTATGAGCCTTTATCAAAATATGATGCGTTGTCTCCTCTTCCTTCGATTGTGATATAAGTTGAAGATTCGTTGCCATCAACTATTGTGCTCCATTCATAATAATAGTAATCGCCTTGTAATGTGAAATCTGAAGGATTGTCGGAATTGAATATTCTGCTATTTCCATTGTTATAATAAAGGTTAACGCCTTTGTATGATATGGGAAAATATACACGATATATTCTATAAGGAAGGTCAGCGGGTTTGGTGCTTGAGAATTGAGTTGCGCCGTTTGCGTAGTCAAACCATCCCTCGCGGCTTGGATAGTCGAAGAGGGGAATACCCACTTCGTCATTGCCGGGAAAGCGATTCATGACGTCTTTATAAGTGTGACCGTCACCAAACATTATAAGGGCTTTACCCGGAGTGGCAATGCCTGATAGGGTATATTTCCACCAACCGTTACCTTCATCAACCATGCATATACCTGGATATAAATCATTGTTCCCTTGTTTACAATTATCGCATTTCGTAATTTGGGTTCGATGTTTGGTATTAAAATCCATGTTTTGATGATAACGATTGGAGTTTCCCGGATCATAATTTTCAGTAGCTGAGAAAATGAAAAATCCGCCATCATATTTCCCATCTCCATAAGGGTCATTTATATCAGGTCCGCCGTAGCCTTTCCATCCTTTAAATGCAATCTTGCTTGTAAAAGCGTATTCAAGAGCGGCATGGTCTTTGTCTTTTCCGACAGGTTTGCTCCTGCGGTCAGAATAGGGTGTGCCATCTTTATCTTGTAAGTCGGCAGGAAACTGGAGGCACTGGTAAACATAGATATGGGGTTTGCTCCAGTCTGTTGCGCGGAAATGTATTACATAGTCAAGAAGGTTGGGCTTGACGGTTATGGTTACTTTCTGCGTGATGGGGTCGCCGCTCGCTGGGGTGGCGGTGTAGGTGAGTGTAAAGGTGGTCTCGGCGGTCCATTTGCCGTCGTTCATGCCCGATACCTTTATCGTGTTTTTACCTGATGCAGTATTGTGGGTGCTCTCGCCTTCGAGCGATATGATGGAGTTGTCCCATCCCTCGAAACCGGTGATTTGCACTTCTGGAAGATTTGTATCGAAGTTGACTTCAAATATTCCCTCATATTCGCCTGACGCGATGTGTTCGGCTATGTTTACCACGATTTCTGTCGGGGTCACGTTGAGAAACGGAGTCAGGTAGATAGGTGTCACCATGATGCGTTTGTGCAGGTTGGCGGCGATGATGTCAAAATAGTAGTCGTCGCCGTTAAGAATCTCACCCGTAGCCACAATGTCGGGGTTGACCTTTACTGATATGTAGTCGTTGCCGGTAGTCTCATCTTTGACCGTGGTTACGGTGAAGAGGTCTTTGCCCTGGTATTGGCATGACTCAAATTTCAACTCCGGAGCGTCAGTTTCGTAATATAGAAGCTGTTCCCTGCCTGCTGCCATGTCGGCGATAGTAGTCTTTTCGACATGCAGGAAGTAGGGACCGTGGATGTCGTAGACGAGCTGAAGGAGCGTCCAGTCTTTAACCTCGGCTGTTAGGTCGAGGCGGTCGCCGAGCGAGGTCACGCGTCCCGTGAGGTCGTAGAAGTGACCGCGCTGCAGACTCCCGGGCTTCTCGGTTGAAGTCACCTTTTCGGGCGAGGGGAGGGTTATGGTGTAGCGCAGGGCAGCGTCCGAGCCGTCAAGCGTGGCGTTGAGCAGCAGGGTTGTAAGACTCTTCTTTTCTGTTGACAGGTTTTCGGGCAGATAGACAGTGCCTTGCCATGCGCCGGTAACAGTCTCGTCTACATAGTCGACGCTTTCGAGCGGCACTTTGTCGAGGTCAAACGAGCCTTCGACCGGCGACGACTCGGCGCGAAGGAGCGTGGTGGAGGCGATGACGCCCGTTGCCGAGCCCCCGGTAAAGCTTATCGAGTGCTCGCCGAAGGTGTCGTAGGAAAATCCGTCCTTGTCGTTGTTGAAAAGTATCGTGTAGCGCACCTTGGCACAGAGAAATCTCATGTCGGCGTGGACCTGCTTCTTCTCGCCCGGGGCGATGGTTACGATGCCGTCGGTGTCGGCTTCGTCAATCTCGTCTGGCAGACACGCCATCGGGAGTCCGTCGGCGAGATTGGGCAGTTTCTCGGGCGAAAACCGGAGAATCATGGATTTAAGCTCATCTTCGGCGGTAGCCGCGCTCACGGGCTTGTCGATATAGCTGTCGAGATTTGCCACGACATAGAAGCGGTAGCTGCCGGGGGTGAACTGAATGGAGTAGGTGGTGTAGGCGTCGCTGACCTCTCCGCCCGACTGAAGCTGCTTTACTACATGATTGCTGCCCTTGGTGTCGTAGGCAAGGAGCCAGAGCGACTTTATCGCGCCTTCCGCGGTGGTAATGTCATCGGAGGGGGCGGGGTCATCGCCGGCTGCGCGTGAACGTGATGATTCAGCCGCCGAGGGATTGGGCACATGCAGGGTGATGACTGTATCGCCGTCGGCCGATGCCGCAGGAAGGTCGGTGTCGTCGCTACACGACGGCGCGGCGATCATCACCGCCAGGGCGGCGACGAGGTTAAGTAGATATGCAGGTTTCAGCTTTTTCATCGCGGAAAGTATAATTGTAAAGTTTATTACATGTCAAATTCAATCTTGTGGTAACCCCACTTGCGCACCCTCACTATCAGTTCGATGCGGTCGTCTTCATCAGGTCCGTCGGGGTTATAGGGGCGAGGAAGACCGTCAATAGAAAGGAGAGACAGACGATATATGTTATTGCGGACGATACCATATTCCATAACACCCATCAGTCCGTCTATATTATTGTCATTATGCTTTATGAAATAGAAGTAGTCAATGTAATATCCGGCAGGGTCGTCGCTTGTTGCTGCAGAATAATCAACTGTGATTTCTTCACCACGGTAGTTTATAGTAATGGGTTCTGAGCCGGACAAGTCAACATTTTCCGGTGCATTTATGATTCTTGTATGGAGTATTATCCCAGTTGAGAGACCTTGTTTCTGAGATTCGATTGACGGGAGGGTGTTTTCAGTTATGTAATTCCAGAATTTATAACCTTTGCCGTCAAGGTCAATAGTGAGAGCATCAATTGGAGTCGCTTTGTCTGCGTAATATTTGCCACCCTCATTTATAAAATGTCCCGGTTGAACAGAATTGCCTCGTTTTAAAGCGGCATCAGTGTCCATTATATATCCTGATTCTTCTTTTTCTGTTCCAAACAGTATGGTTTCCGAATCAGACCCATCTGATGAGGTGTGGCGCATGCAATACATTGCACGACTGATATTAATGAGTTGTAGGGACTCCAGTTTGACAGTATATCCGCTTTCTCCTATTTGATAGGAATTGTCACTGTTTTTACTGCCATCCTTATAGTCAAGTCTTGCAACGCAACGTTCAAGCAGCAGCGGTTGCTTGTTGCTGCTTCCTTCCGCGTAGTCATTTAAGATTAATGGGTCGCTGTCAGATATATGTTTGTAAAGTGCCGAGGTAGTTAATCCGGAGATCTTGTATCGTTCATAGTTTGACATTGGCAGAGAACCAAGAGTTGTCAGCTGTATGTCATCAAGAACGCTTATGTTGTAGATAGCTTTATCAAGGATAAAGTTACCGGAATTAAGCATATTGTAAGGTCCGGGAAGAGGATTGGCAAGTACATATAGGTTTAATTCTTTTCCTGCAAGAGTATTTGCTACGGTAGAGAGCTTTAGGGATGTTACAGCTTTATATAAGGATTTGTTGCTGTCGTCGCGTTTAATGGAGCTTTCTCCTAAAAGAGAGAAAAGCAGAGTATTGTCGTTTACATCAGTAAATACCAAAAGCATATTCTTTATGGCACATTCAGCCTCAGTCGCCTGTTGGAAGCCGTCGGTCGAGAATCCTTCGTCGGTAGTCGAACTTCGCGAGCCGGAGTTGATTGAAGGCATGGACATGTCAATGCTGAAATAGACTTCTGCGTCATTTATGGGTATATCAGACACAGCTGTCTTGTCGTCACAAGAAGTCAGCGAGACTGTGACGAGCATTGCTGTTAATATGAGCCTGTAAAGATATTTCATTATTATTAAATTGCTCTGTGTTATTGTTTGGTTGCGGTGATTGTAAGGTGGAGAGAGGTGGTTTTAGAAGTGGGCGCCGTTGATGCGGACTTCCCAGTCGTTAATTACAATACGTGTATTTATCCAGGCATTATCTTTGCGTTCATCAAGGAAAAAGATGAAGTTCCAACGATTTTCCCTATCAAGGTACTCTTGATTGCTCATCAGTGAGGTCTCGTCGTGATTTTGCTTGAACAGGAGCATATAATTGATTAGTGGCAACTTGATTACCGTTTCTCCATCACTGTGGCGGGTGATATGTAGTGTAGGCGAAACTTGTTTGCCTCCCACTAAGCGTGAAGTTGTAAACTCTGCGATTGCAGTGTGCCAGTCCTGAACATCTCCGTCAGCTCTGCCAACTATGCCTGTCGAACGATTTTCGGCAAGATATGGCTTATAAGTAATCTCTCCGGCTGGAATGAGATTATTGTCAGCGTCAAAGAGCGTATTGTCATCATAGATGGCAAAATCAAAGTCGTTGCAGTCGATAGGAGAGCCGTTGAGGTGTTGTAACGCAATCTGAATAGTATTGGTATTGCGCATCATCTCAACCTTTGACTCTGTGGTCTTGTGGGCGGTCACGTCAAAGTCTACAGCTCCATAAAAGTGGTTGTGTAATTGACGTCGTGCGTCATCAGACAGGCAGTCGGGGTGCATCTCAACTTTTAAATCCGACAGACTGTTAGTCTCAGCCGTTGATGCAGGATGGCGGAATGAACTTTTCTCACATTCCATGCCGCCATAGGCTACTGCATGATAGCTTCCTTCGGGAAGTTCAAGTGTCATCCGGAAACTTTCGTCTGCAAGGCTTGTTGATGAAGTTTCCACACTGCGTGTCACTAAATTGCCCTGCTCGTCAAAGACATATAGAGTAAGGCAATCGACCTGATTGTGAAATGCATTAGCCCGCTCCATATTGTATTCATATACAAACCGCAGATTTACTGCCGAGGGCGCACATTCAGGTAAATCCTCATATATGGCATTGCATGAGGTCGATATAAGCGTCATGGAGGCGGCGGTCAATGCCGCCCCCATGATGCCTGTGATATGTTTAGCTATTCCTTTCATTGAAGAAAGTTAAAATGTTGCTAATTTGAATTTGACTCTGTTATAGTTTGATGCCGTTTTCACGAACTGACCAATCAACGGTTTGAACGTGAATTTCAATTGCGACATTGCCTTCTTCATCATCATCATCGGGTTCTTCCGGATCAGGGTCGTTTTCAGGCTTGCGCGGATGTCCGAGGCCGGTGATTTCCTCTACTTTTAGCTTGTAGATGTGATTTCTTACAACACCGAATTCCATTGGTGCCATTACGTTGACCTGATTGTTGTCATCATGGCGGTTCCAATAATAGTAATACATATAGTATTCGCCTTCGGTGTCATTGACGCCAAGTGATGAGCTGCCACCTTCTGCCGGTTCGTAGATAATGAAACCTGCCTGGGTAAGAGCTTTTTTGCTTTCAGCTGACGTGGGATTATTATCTTTAACCGCTGCATTGAAGGCGTCGGCATAAATCTTGTTGGCATTTTGAACATCGGCTGCTGCTCCAAGAGGCACTACCTTTTCGCTTTTGTAGAAGTAGATTGCTTCGTCGTTGGCTTTGGCGGTATTCAATGCTGTTGCCAAGGCTCCGGTTCCTTCAAAAGCGAGTTTTGCTTTGAATACAATACCTGTTGACTGACCATTTTTTTGCTGTGAAGCAACAGGAATAGTGTTTTCGGTCACATAGCGCCAAACTTTGTATCCGGTTTCTCCGCCCCACTCTGCATTATCTTCATCCGCACTTGCAAAGTATGATACGGGAGTAGAATACCACAAGTTACGACCGGGCTGATTGTTTGATACGACAGGGAATAGGAAGTCCTCGCTTGAAACTCCATCGGTGTAATCCTTTTTTGTTTCAGCGTCAACATCTATAACCCACGGGTGAGTGCCGTCAAGGATTGTGGTCTTTGTGAGGTCAGCGACAACATCACTTGTTCCGTTTGGTGCTGTGTGGCGTAAGTAGTAATACTTTGTGCTCATGTTTACAAGAGCAATACGGTCTAAGACAACGTTGATTTTAGTGTCTTCTTCATCATAGATATTATATGTAAAGTCTCCATTGTCTGATCCGTCCTTGAAGTCAAAACGAGCTATAGAACGTTCTACTTTTATCGGGTTGGTTGAAGTCGAGAGCGGTATTGGTTTATCTACGTCATGATTCGGAAGATCGTCAGCAGTAGGTAGATTAGTTGTAAATATTTCTGAGTTAGCCATCGGGATATCAGCCTTTATAGCATTATTCCACTTGCCTGTTACGTCCACTGCTCCACTTATACTTGCATATTGATTAATCCAGTCGGTATTTTTGCCGTTTTTGGTAAGAGTGCTCAAATATGCTGAAAAATCAGATGAGTAATTGCAGAAAGCAAAGGCTCTTACAGAAGTTTCATTGTTAAGGCTTTGCAGATAGTTGGTTAGCGTAGAGATTGAGAAAGATGCATTGCAGATAATGTTTTTAATATTTTTATTATCTTGGGCATCAATTACAGCGTCTGCATAGTCGATAAATCCATTGTCTTTATCGGCAAGCACGATAATCATTCTGTTTACTGTACATTCTGCTTCGCTACCGGCTTCAGTTGCAGGATCTCCTACGTTGCTTGCGGCACGACTACCGGTTGCAACCGGCAATTGAACAGAAATACTCATAGTGACTGAGTTTCCCTCACCTTCCGGGTTTTCGGGACCGTCGAACTTGTTGTCGTCCGAGCAAGAGGCAAGCATGCCGAGGGCGAGTGCGGGGACGATGAATTTTTTTAGTACGTTCATTGTTTTGGTTTAGTTAAATTGGTTTATTTGAATAAAGAAAATATTATCAACTGTCATTTAGAATCGATAGCATGGGGCGGCGTCACTTGCCGATTATGTGGAAATGGTGACCATCGCTGTTGATGAGTGCGTCAAGTTGGGTAGAGGCGTCGGCAGCCTGGGTCGACTCTCCCGCGCTTTTCAGCATCGTGGCGGCAGCCTGACGGTCGCCTGATAGGGCGGTGAAGATGGCGCGTGCATATCGGGCCTCGTCGGAGTCGCCCGCCTTGGCGAGGTAGCGCTCGGCGCTGCGGAGGTCGTTGCGCTGCATGGCGGAGTTGGCGGCGTTAAGATTGGCTACAGGGTCGTCGGGATACATTCTTACGGCAATCTCAAACGCCTCGTTGTAGAGGTCGCTGCCCGGCTCCTGAGAGAGCGCCGCCACATAAAGCTCCTGAAGTGAAAGCTTCTGGGGCGCTGTGCGCATCACCTCGATTATCTCTTCGGGAGAGGTGTAGGAGCGTATGGTGTAGTCGATGGCGTAGTCGGAGTGGCGCAGGGCGGGGTAGACGTCGGCAAGGAGCATCTTCCCTACGGCGGGATAGGTCGAGCGCAGTTTCCAGTCTTTGGTGTCGGGGGCAAGGTCGGAGTCGATGATGGCAAGCAGGGCGTCGCGCTGGGCGAGGGTAGAGTCGGCTGCGATGTAGGCGCGCAGTCCTTCCCAGTCCTCAGGCTCGAAGTCGGTTGTGATAAGCCCCGGGGCGAAGCTGTAGAGCTTCTGGACATACTGCTTCAGCGCCTCGGTGCGGCCCTCGGCGAGGCGTGCGTTTGACGCATATGCGCCTTCGGGTGAGGCATATCCCTTTATGTGGAGCGAAGTGATCGTTATGTCCTTGTCGCCGCGCACGGAGTCGATTGTGGCGCGTATCTTGGCTAGCTCGTCGGGGTTGCGCCTGTAGTCGGGGTAGATTACTGTCTTGTTGACGGGGAAGTCGATGTAGGCGCTTGCCTTCAGGGCGCGTGTCTTTACCGCCTCAGCCTTGGGGGAGATGTAGAGATATTGCGGTGCAAAGGTCTTCGGGATGAAGTCGAGGGCGGCTACCGGCACTGTCTCGTCGGCCTCGGTGGTGTTGCAGCATCCGCTCTCGCGGGCGTCGATGAGCAGCGTCGAGGTCGCCATCCAGTCGCGGTAGGGGGTGTCATCGCGGTAGTTGAGCATTCCCGTGATGTTGCCCGACTGTAGAAATATGGGTGAGGGCTCGCCGTTGCGCAGGCCGTGGTAATAGCGGTTGCGTCCGGCTATTGTGAATGACTTGAAAGTGACGGTGTCGGCAGAGTTGTCGCTGACGAGGAAAGGGGTGAGTGTGATTTCGCGGTTAGGCTTGATTTTGAGGTCGCGTGCATCGATGTCGAGCAACACAAAAAGGTTGGAATCGGTGTGGGCGATGTCTAATGGGTTTATTGTCAGAGAATTACCCCCCCATTTACAGGGGCGTCGCCTATGGTGACATTGACTGATGTCACTGCTGTGGCGGTGAAGAGAGTGGCGCCGCAAAGAGCGCTAATGCAAAATATCTTTTTCATCATTACTTGCTTGTGAAAGTGATAAGACGATGGAGTGAGGAAATGATTGAGATCAGAAAAGGTATATGAGGCTCACGGCAGCCTTTGTCGGGCCTACATAATCGTGGGGCTTGTCATCGGCGATTTTTGTGCCACACTCGGCGCAGGGGTAGACATCGGAGCTTGTGTGGATCCATCCGATACCAAGCTCAGCCTCTATGTTCCAGTGCTTTGCAAGTATCCATGAGTAGCCGTAGGCTATGCCTGCGCCTGCCATCCAGCCCTGGTAACGGTTGTGGGTGAGGTCGCTGAAGTCAGTGCCGAGAAACTTGATGTTGTTGTGGAGATTGCCGACATTGTAGTTTCCGGCGATTGCGTGTAGGCCGAAGAAGTGACCTTGGAAGCGGTCGCAGAGCCAGTAGCGCGCCTCGGGCTGCACAAGCCAGTGTTTCCAGCGGTGATTGTTGATAGCCCATGCGTTCAGATTGCCTGACACATCGATGGTCCATTTCGGGGCGAGCGGCAGTTCGACGCCTAAATTGGCGACAGCTATCGCGTCGTAGAGCAGGTTGCTCTTGATTGCTATGTTCTGGCTTTTAGCATTGAAGCCTGAAACAAGCATGAATAGTAATAAGACAACTCTATATTTCACTGTTAAATCAGGTTAAATAAAAATCGCTTTTCTATGTATTGCATAACAGTCCTGTCTTAACATGGCAAGGCTGTCAGTAAATCCTTTAAAGGATTTCTATGTAAGGTTAAAAAACAACTATCTGCCGCAAAGTTAAGCGAATGATATTATTTTACCAAATAATTATACAAATATTTTTTACAAAAAGTTAACGATAGTTGTTTATGACGCTGATTGTCAGTGTGAAATTTGTGCGGGGCTTAGCCGACAGGATTGATTTGGTTAAAATAGTATCACATGACTCTGTTCAGCCGGCGGCTACATGTGGCTGTGGCGGGCGTGATTGCTGATGGCGTCGGTCTCGGCAGCCTCGACCTCGTCATCGGAGGGCTCGTAGCCGTAGCCCCACTTGGATACTTCCCACGGTTTGCGGCGCTCAATCTGCCAGTCGAAGGGGTAGAAATGGGCGTCGGGGTTGCGCCACGACGGCTTGCGGAGCTTGTAGACGATAAGCGGCAGGGCGACAAATACAGCCACACCTACGGCTATGATGGTTACGTAGACAGCGGGCGAGCCGGTGGCTATCTGCGACGGCGGGATGAAGCTGAGGACGATGGCGAGCAGCGCCCCGGCTATGCCTACCGTGCTGACTATAATCTTGCCGGCATTGCCTCCGGGGACCCTGAAGCCGCGCTTGCGGTTGGGCGCGGTGTGGCGCAGGCGCAGAAACGCCAGATAAATCATCACTACCATTATAAGGTAGATGATGGTAGCCATCTGTGACATAATCTGGTAGGCTGACTCGACGGTGGGGAGCACTATCAGCACGAGGCTCAGCAGACTTACAAACGCGCCTTCGATAAAGAGTATAGGCTTGTTGACACCGTTGGCGTTGACTTTCTGCATCGAGCGGGGAAGATAGCCCGACTGGGCGACTGCCATGAGTCCGGTGGAGGGGCCGGTGACGAGCGCGCTGATCTGTCCGGCGACGCCAAACATCACAAACAGCGCTATCACATTACCGAGCCATCCGAGCCCGAACGACGACCAAAGCGCCTTGTAGGCTACCAGCAATGACTGGAGCAGGTTGATGTTGTCGGTGGGTATGACAAGCCCTATGACGAGGGTGCCGAGGGCGTAGAGCGCCACGATTATGATACAGGCGATGAACACTGACCTGGGAAACTGTCGCGCGGGATTGCTCATGTCGTTGATGTGGACAGCCTGCGACTCCATTCCGGCGAAGAAGAGGAAGATGGACGCGGCGAGCACAAGGGTGTTGAAATGGGAGAAGTCGGGGAAGAAGGGGAGGTCGGCGAGGTAGATGTGTTTACCGCATGCCACATACAGGATACCGAGAATGATAAGCAATGCCCCCGGGATGATGGTGCCTACGAGTCCGCCGTAGGTGCTGAGCATGTTGGCTGATTTCTGCCCGCGGAAGGCGTTGAACGTAGCCGCCCAGTAGAGGAGCATAGCCACGACGAGCGTGTACCATTTATTGGATGCAAGCTGCTCGTCGAAGCTTTCGGGCCAGGCGATGTAGGCGAGCGACGCCGCTCCAAACATCAGTACCGTCGGAAACCAGAAAATGATTGTCTGCCATTCAAGATACATCGCTGTCCACCCCCATTTAGGACCGAACGCCTCGGCTACCCAGCGGTAAAGACCGCCACTGCGGGTGTAGGTTGAGGCAAGCTCGGCGCAGACGAGCGAAAACGGCACAAGAAACACCACCGCCGCGAAAACGAAAAAGAATATCGACTGGACGCCATATTTGGCTTCCGACGGCAATCCGCGCAGACTGAAAATTGACGTCACGAGCAATATAGCCATTGCCATCATGGTCAGTGTGCCTTTGGCTGTCGATACGATTTTCTTTCTTCCGGAAGCGGTCACGCTGTCGGAGGCGGGAGTGGGGTTTGTGGTTTTGCTCATTGCTTCAAGGGGATGGTTATGTTTGACGGGTTACTATCGGGAGGCGTAGGATAGCACGGTGGGGCTTTCTACGTCGACTCCAAATTCTTGTGCTCGCTGCATGATGGCTCGTGCAAGCCGCGGCTTCAGGTCGTCGGGGCAATATCTGAAATATGCTTCGGCTGCTCTCACGTGGGCAGCGTCGGGCATCGGGTATTCTCTTCGTTCCGGCAGCCCGAACACAGAGTCGGGAAGCTCTTTTTTCTCTTCGTAGCTTATGCGGTCGCTCATGATTATTGTGTTTTGAGTTTTATATGATTGATAACAACAGCGGTAATGAATCATCCACGCCATTAGCTAATTTTAACAGACGCATCCCCCGTGACCGGCGCCCGACATGTGTCTCGCCGCGGTGGCGCATTGTTAATCTACAGCATGATACGCCCTAAATGAAGTAGGGGCGAGTGGAAGCTCGCCCGCGTTTCGATAGCGGAGGTGTGTATGGTTGATACACACGCCACTCTTAACAGATATTATCTCTTAACAGATATTATAATGGCGCGGCTAAACATTAACGGAGGGCAGGCGTTTAATAAGGACAAGCGAAATAATTATTAACTTATTAAACTATAAAGCAATGGCTACAAAAAAGAGTATTAAGGGTACAAAGACCGAAAGAAATCTTGTCGCCGCCTACATGAGTGAGTCAGCGGCTTATTCGCGTTATACATTTTACGCCCAGCAGGCTACAAAGGAAAACTATTTTCCTATCGCACGCGTATTTGCCTCTACCGCCGACAATGAGCTGCGCCATGCAAAGGTGTTTTTCAAGTTTCTTGAGGGGGGTGTGGTGCCCTGCGAACTTAATGTCGATGCCGGCGTGATAGGCGATACCGCTTCCAATCTTGCCACTGCCGCCCATGAGGAGCTTGTCGAGGGTGTGGAGCAGTATCAGAACGCGGCAAAGGATGCCGATGCCGAGGGCTTCACCGACATAGCCAACCATTTCCGCGAGATAGCCGAGATTGAGTCACGCCACCGCGAGCGCTTTGAGCATTACCTGAAGCAGGTGAAGGATGATACTGTCTGGAAGCGTGACAAACCTATCAAGTGGCAGTGTCTTGTGTGTGGCTACGTGCATGAAGGCACCGAGCCTCCAAAGGAGTGTCCGGCATGTGACCATCCTTATCAGCACTATATGGCACTTGACTACGACGAGATATAATCAACAGTATGGTATATGATGGATAATCAGCAGGGAGGGGCTTCGCGCTCCTCCTTGACTTTTTTTACTTATCAGCCTACTGTCTTGCCATATAGGAAATGTTTTTGTATTTTTGCTGCCTGATTTAATAGTAAACTTGATGGCTAAGACTGACATACCCGCCGAGGCGCCTATGGAAAAATGGACTGAAATCACTCTGCTGCCCGAGTGGGAGGAGGAGTATTATCTCGTCTACACGGCAAAAAAGCATGGCAAGTGGGTGATGCTGAAGACCCTTAAACCGGAGTATGCCGACGATCCTGAGATGCGCGCGATGCTCGAAAAGGAGTTTGACGTGAGATATAATCTCGCCCATCCTCACATCGTGATGATCAATGACTTCGAGGATGTGCCCGGACTCGGCAGGTGTATAATCACTGACGACGTCTATGGCGATTCCCTGCGCAAGCTCATTAATGAAAATAAGGTGACCCCTGAGATTATCGAGAAGCTGCGCCATGATCTGGTGGATGCGATCGATTATATCCAGACCAATCATATCGTGCACCACCCGATAAGACCGGAGACCATCATCTTTACTGAAAACATCGGCAATCTGAAACTTATCGATGTGGGCTTTGACCAGCGTCAGCACATGGAACCTGCCGACATGTCGGAAGACATATATAATTACGGCAAGGTGCTTGAAGAGGCGCTCGAAAATCTCGATGTCAAGGACTCCCGCCTTCAGAAAGTGGCGCGCCGATGTGCCGACCCTGACCCACGGAAGCGTTACCGCGACCTTCAGGACCTGCATCTCGCGCTTGAAAGCCGGTCAAGCCATCAGCTTTACCTGCTGCTCGGGCTTTTTGTGGCGCTGATGATAGGGCTTGCCGTCTGGGTCACGTCGACCTACGGGATAGGAAAATAAACAACATGTTGTAATTTATAGAATCGGATAACAGAAATGTCAATAGAAATAAGGGAGATAGCCCCGGTAAAGGCGGAGCTTGAGAAATATGTGAAATTCGGGATTGACCATTATAAAGGCAATTCTTATTTTGTGCCGCCGCTCATCCTTGATGAAGTGGAGACGCTTACTCCGTCTAAGAATCCGGCTTTTGATTACTGCAAGGCCAAGTCGTGGCTCGCTTATCGCGACGGCAAGCCGGTAGGGCGCATCACCGGCATAATCAATACGGTGGTCAATGAGCGCACCGGGTCAAAGGATGTGCGTTTCAGTTTCCTTGATTTCATTGATGACGATGAGGTGGTCGACACTCTGTTTGCCACGCTTGAAAAGTGGGCTAAGGAAGAGGGCATGACTTCGGTAGTCGGTCCTATGGGATTTACCGACATGGATCATGAGGGCATGCTGACTTACGGCTTTGACGAGCTCGGCACAATGGCTACGATATATAATTACCCTTATTATCCGCGACATATGGAGCGCATGGGGTTTGTGACCGATGCTGAATGGGTCGAATACCGCATGACCGTGCCCGACGAGATCCCGCAGCAGCTACAGCGCGTGGGCGACATAGTGCGCCGTAAATATGGCTTGCGCACGATCAAGTATACAAGCGCCAAGAAAATAAAGGCTGACTACGGAGTGGCGCTGTTTGAGCTTATCAATGAGGCTTATGACAAGCTTTACGGTTACTCTCCTCTGTCAAGGCGGCAGATAGAGTATTATATAGACATTTATCTGCCTATATTGAGGCTTGAGAATGTGTGTGTGATAGTGGACAGCGATGACAAGCTCGTGGGCATAGGCATCTCTATCCCGTCGATGTCACGTGCGTTGCAGAAGTCGGGGGGCAAGCTGTTCCCGTTTGGCTGGGTGCATCTTCTTAAAGCTATGTATGGTCATAATGACATAGTCGACCTCCTGCTTGTTGCCGTGAAGCCTGAGTATATGGGCAAGGGTGTCAACGCACTCCTGTTTACCGACCTTCTGCCGGTATATATAAAGAACAAGTATCGCTGGGCGGAGAGCAATCCCGAGCTTGCCGACAATGAAAATGTGCAACAGCAGTGGAAATTCTTTGACCGCCGCCAGCACCGCCGTCGCGCAGCATTCCGACGCGATATAAAATAATCCGCAATGTGCTGTAGCTTATCCCCGCGAGGGTGAAACGCGCGGGGATTATAAGGCTTGTTGCTCTTCGGGAATCTCGAATATTGAGAAGTTGACCGAGCCGTAGGCGCGGTGTTCCGAGAAGTGGGGGAGCGCCGAGAAGTCATGTGCCCTGGAGTGTTCGATTATGAATATCGAGCCGGGCTTGAGCATCTGTGATTCAAGAATCAGCCCGGGAATCTTGCCAAAGTCGGGCAGGTCATAAGGGGGGTCGGCAAACACGATGTCAAACTTGTCGCTGCATGAGGCTATGAATCGGAACACGTCGCCTTTTATCAGCCGAAGGTTCTGCACATTGAGCTGCTGGGCGACCTGCTTTATGAACCGGAACTGTGTCTGTGCCTTCTCGACGGCTGTCACCTGACGGCATCCGCGGGATAGAAACTCAAAGGTGATGGCGCCTGTCCCGGCAAAGAGGTCAAGCGCGTCAAGGCCGTCGAAATCAATCATGTTTTCAAGCACGTTGAATATGTTCTCGCGCGCGAAATCGGTGGTGGGGCGTGCCGAGATGTTGGTGGGCACGTCGAAGCGACGTCGCCCGTATTTTCCTCTTATTATTCTCATTGTAAGGTGGTTATTAGGTCAAATGGGGCTTTCAGCGCGTCTTTGGGCGCATGGACAAGTGCCGGCGGATAGATTGCCGGCATCACGTAGCCTGTGTATTCGCGTAACACCGAGGTGACTTCATCGCGCAGCTTGTCGTCGCCTGCTATCAGAAGCTCACGGTCCTCGCCGTCGCGCTCTACGAGCATGTTGCGCACCGACATTATATAATAGACGGCATCGGCGCTCTCGCGGAATGAGAATGTGTTGGCGAGTTGCGTGCTGTCGTCGGCAAACGCTATCAGGTCAAGTGAGCCCGGGCGCAGGTTGACATATATTTTTCCCGAATGTCCTATGCGGCCGGCTGTATAGAAGTAGCGCGACAGTGGGACGACCGGCGGATATATGTCGGGATTGTTGAATGTGCGCCGCAGGAAAGCGAGCAGCTGCGACGGTAGTTTTGCCGCCACGGTTGCCCCCGCCGGAGTGAGGGAGGTAAATAGGGTCTCGCTTCTGTTGTCGGGGTCGTCGCCGGGCATGAGGCGGTCGGCAAGCACTTCGGCAAAGAGAGCGTCGGCGTCGGTGGCCTCGTCGGGGATTACGGTATAGCGTGTCGTGTCGACGAGTATCGTCACGTGGTTGAAGTCAGACAGTAGCAGCGGATTGTTGTAGACTGTCTCTTCAAGCCTTCTTTCAGGGGCGAGTCCGGGAGCGTCGAGCGGAACGGCGCGGTAGACGATGGACTCCGGCTCTCCGGGGCGGTATAGCATCACGTGGAGGGTCTCCGCTTCGAGTCTCATGGCGAGGTTGTAGAGCCTCGGTTCTCCGATAAGTTCTTTGTCAATCAAGGCATTTCCCATAATCGTGAGTGAGTTTAGCGGTATCCTCCGCGGTTGTTGAATCCGTTCATTCCGTTGCCGAAGTTGCGGGTGCCGTTGCTGTTGCCGGGCCCGAAGAAGTTGCCGTCGCTGTAGGGGTCGTCTTCTTCATCCTGGTCGCGGCGGTCGTTCTCGTCGTCGACATATGAGCCGTCTTTGTTGCGGCGGCGTTTCTTGGCTGTCTTCGGCTTGTTCTTTATAATCTCTTTTGGCTTCTGAAGGTCAATCGGGGTGTCATAGATGTTCCATGACTGCTCCACGTCCCAGTTTTTCTTCAGCACAATCTTTTTAGGATAGTAATATACCTCCTCGGGCTGAATCGAGTCGAGCAGTGAGCCGGTGTCCCACTTGCCGTTGCCGTTGCGGTCAATGAACAGGCGGGCGTAATAGGTGCCGGGTTGCATGTACGGGAACTCGGCTACGCCGTTGCGTAGAGGGGCTTCGGCTACAGGTTTGTCGCCCTTGTCGAGCACTTCCACCACGGCTGAGTCAGTGACTCCGCTTACATTGAAGTAGAGCGCGGAGTAATCCTCAAGTTTCCTGGTCGAGAACTCATGGGTGAACGTGTTGTTCCACTCGTTGTAGGCACCGATGAAGGCGGCTGAGTCGACGACATACTTATATTTTGTACCGGGCGTCCATTTCATGTCCAGCTTGAATTTCAGTAGTCCGAACGAGTCGACGCGTTCAAGCGGGGGCGCGGTGATGGTGTCCCATATCGTGTCGTTGAGCATCAGCATGTGGAGTCCGCCGGCGATTATGGTGTCAAGCGGTTGCTCGACATCTATAAAGAGCGGCTTGTAAATCTCCTGGGTGGTTCCGCCGGGAGCCGACACTTTCAGGAAGGTGAGCTTTGCTGCCTCGGCTGCTTCTATCGAGTCGATGTTTTCTCCCTTTTTCTCCGCTTTTTTGCGGCGGTCGGCCGCTTTCTTCTCTGCTTCCTCTTTCAGGCGCTTCTCTTCGCGCGCACCTTTAAACAGCACACGCAGCGTGTCGGTTGTCCATGACAGTTGGTCAAGCGTGTCGGTGCGCAGATAGCGCATCTCGATCATCATTGTGTCCTGGGCTATGACTGCCGGGTCGGTGATGAAATATTCGAGCGAGTCGCGTGTCTCTGTGGCATTCAGCCGGGCCCAGCTGTCGATCGGGAGCCCGGAATCAACGCCGTTGAGCAGTCTTATGTCGGGGAGGGTGTCGCTCGGTGCTGAAAATTTTATGAACAGCTTGCGGCGTTCCTGACGGCTGTAATCCTTTAGATACTGCGGCGTGTAGCCTTCGTTAAACCATGTCAGCAATATGTCGTTTGGGAAATATCGTGTGACGCTCGATGTCACGATCGAGTCAGAGCCGTCGGCTGCCGTGAGTGTGTCGGTGGTTACGGTCGTCTCTGCCTTAGGCGACACGGTTACGTCATAAAACGCCACGTCCTCGGAGCGGTCCCAGTGATAGTCGCGGTTCATGTCATTGATGGCGAAGATGTGATAGTCGCCGGGCTTCAGCCCTCTCACCGTGAACTGACCGAGCTGGTTGGTCTTGGCTATGCGTTCAAGCGGGAGAGAGGTGATTGTGGTGTCGGTCATGTCGGAATATACACCGACGAGCACCCCCTGTGCAGGCTCAAGGTTGCGTGCCTCAAACACCATGCCCGAGATACACAGCGAATCTATCGAGTCGCCGGTGGCAAAATCGATTGCAAATCCGTCAAGCACGTTTTTCTCGTTGAGGTCGCTGATAGCGTCGGAGAAATCAATCGTGTAGGTGGTGTTTGGGAGCATCGTGTCGCGAAGTTCCACCGACACCCTGTGACCGTTGGCGGTAATCTGCGGTATATTTTTCTGTGCGGGCGACACCACCACCTTGTTCATTACGTCCTCTACCTGGACATTTTCGTTGAAGTCGATGGTTATGTGGTTGCGGCTCACTCCGGTACTGCCTATTGCAGGATTGCTCCTGACATAGACCGGCGGCTCGATGTCGTAGTCGCCTCCTGTAGGACGCCCCATCGAGGCGCATGCCCCGAGCAGCGACACCATGACTGCACCGGCAAGCAGTTGCATATATGTTGACTCATTGCCTTTCATAGCCACAAATTTACGCTTTTCCATCCATAAACCTGTGCAAAAAATCAACTTTTCACCATGCAGTGAAAAAATCCTGCATAAAAGTGATTGTTATATCAAGAAAAAGTCTTATCTTTGCGGTCGAAATTAAAGGCGCTCGGGGTGTAGCACAGTTGGCAGCGCGCCACGTTCGGGACGTGGAGGTCGGAAGTTCGAGTCTTCTCACCCCGACCAAAAAAAGGTTCACACATCAGTGTGAACCTTTTTTTATTCCCGCTTCCGGCTATTGCTTTTCTTATTTCCGTTTGCCTTTGGTAGAATGTGCCGACTAATTATCGAATATCCTTAGAGGATTCAATGAGTTTTGTTACCTCGGATTTTAATAAGGGCAAATGGTTGATTACAATCGCCCATATCAAGTCTTCTCTTAAACTGTCGTATCCGTGGATGAGATAGTTGCGTGTGTTGACAATTCTTCGGGCAGATGTGATTTGTATATTTGGAGATATTTTCAAGATGCGGTTCATGGCTTCTCCAATGATTGCAATTTCCCATTGTACGGCGCTGCGGAAGCAGACGTCCTCACAGAATGTCTTAAACTCTTTCGGTCGTGACGAGCAAAACAATTCGATGTTTCCCACTGATTTAAGGATGTCATTCAATGATTTAAGAATGTGTTCATCCATATATCAGCTGTTTTGTGTTGTCAAGTTCTTTGCGGAAATATTTGTTTTTAACGGCTGTTTCATCAACCAAGTCGACCTTTCTCCCGAGTAGTGACTGGAGTTCTTCGACGAAATCAAAAAACGTTACAAACAAATCCTGAATTTGGTCGTAGTGAAAAATGACCGAGAAATCGATGTCACTGTCATCGTTGAAGCGAGGAGTGAGGATAGAGCCGAATACCCATAGCTTTGCGACCTTGTACTTTTTGCACAAGGCTATGATTTTGTCGATGTTCATTTCTATCAGCTTCATATGTGGCAAATGTAATCATTTGTAGCCTAATAACAAAAAAAGCGAACCGAAATTTCCGATTCGCCTTTGGTGGAGTATAGCGGACTCGAACCGCTCACCTCGACACTGCCAGTGTCGCGCTCTA
>OLWA01001609.1_pt1 | contig 22654 bp, 21 predicted proteins | sample 1673251 | NCBI WGS metagenome assembly OLWA01 (sample SAMEA3178937, study PRJEB25190) | human gut metagenome | biome: human gut; feature: human-associated habitat; material: faeces | place: Austria | collected 2013 | reverse complement strand
TGGACCAGGGGAATTTTGATTTTGACAGAGAAAAGATCCTCGCGTGGATGTTAAAAGATCTGCAGGACAGAGGAATCGTGATAAAGTAAAAGGAGAAGACATGGAACTTACAAAGATGTACGGAGAGCTTGGAATCTCTGAGAAAGTTTTAAATTACGGAAGAGAGATCGAAAAGAGTCTGCATGACCGCTTTGAGGCGATCGATAAAACAGCGGAGTACAATCAGCTGAAGGTCATCAAAGCCATGCAGGAGGCGAGAGTCAGCGATATTCATTTTGCCGGAACGACCGGTTACGGTTACAATGACCTTGGCCGTGACACGCTGGAAGAAGTATACGCAAAAGCATTTCACGGTGAGGATGCCCTTGTGCGGCCGCAGCTGATCTCCGGAACCCACGCGCTTACCATCGCCCTTTCCGGAAATCTCCGCCCGGGCGATGAGATCCTCTCCCCGGTCGGAAAGCCGTATGATACGCTGGAGGAAGTCATCGGGATCCGTGATTCCGTCGGCTCCTTAAAGGAATTCGGCATCACCTACAGCCAGGTGGATCTTCTTCCGAATGGAGATTTCGACTTCGAGAACATCAGAAAAGCGATCAACGAGCGCACAAAGCTCATCGAGATCCAGCGCTCCAAGGGATATGCCACAAGACCAACCTTATCCGTAAAGCGTATCGGCGAGCTGATCTCCTTTATCAAGTCTATCAAGCCGGATGTGATCTGCATGGTCGATAACTGCTACGGGGAGTTTGTCGAGGAACTGGAGCCGACGGATGTAGGAGCGGACATGATCGTCGGTTCCTTAATTAAGAACCCGGGCGGCGGACTTGCCCCGATCGGCGGCTACATTGCAGGAACAAAAGAATGCGTGGAAAATGCTTCCTACCGCATGACCTGCCCGGGACTTGGCGCAGAGGTAGGCGCTTCCCTTGGAGTAAATCGCTCCTTCTATCAGGGCTTTTTCCTGGCACCTATGGTAACAAAGGGCGCATTAAAAGGCGCTGTTTTCGCAGCCAATATTTATGAAAAATTAGGCTTCGACGTTGTTCCCAACTCCACGGAACCAAGACAGGATATTATCCAGGCCGTCACCTTAAACAGCCCGGAAAGACTGATCGCCTTCTGCAAAGGAATTCAGGCCGCAGCACCGGTTGACAGCTATGTAGATCCGGAACCCTGGGATATGCCAGGCTATGACAGCCAGGTGATTATGGCTGCAGGTGCCTTTGTCCAGGGCTCTTCCATCGAACTTTCCGCAGACGGACCGGTGAAAGAACCATACGCCGTATATTTCCAGGGCGGACTTACCTGGGAGCACGCAAAGCTTGGCGTTATGATGTCTCTGCAGAAATTAGTAGAACAGGATCTGGTGAAGCTGCCGCAGTAAAGCTGGAGCCTTTTTCAGACACACTCGCAGACATTTGCAGGAGTTTATATGGATAAAAAACGTGTTGTAATCATAGGCGGCGGTGCCTCCGGCCTGATGGCTTCTATTGCAGCGGCGGAAAACGGCGCAGCCGTAACCATTCTGGAACAAAATGAAAAGCCAGGCAAAAAAATCTGCGCCACCGGAAACGGAAAATGCAATTTCACCAATCTCCAGAAGCAGACTGACGCTTACCGAAGCGACAATCCGGGCTTCTGGGAGGAAGTTCTGAACCAGTTTTCCGTAGAAAATACAGTAGATTTTTTCACAGAGCTTGGGCTTTACCCGGTAAATAAAAATAACGGATATCTTTATCCCCACAGCGGACAGGCTTCCAGCGTGGCGGAGGTGCTGTGCATGAAGGCCCGCAGCCTTGGGGTGAAGATCAAAACCAATGAGCAGGTAAAAAGCATTTCCAAAGAAAAGAACATCTGGAAAATCCATACCCAGGGCTGGACTTACGAAGGGTATGCTGTGATTCTGGCAAACGGTTCCAGGGCATCTTCCATTTCCGGTTCAGACGGAAGCGGCTATGAAATCGCTGCCGCTTTGGGACATTCTGTAATTACGCCTCTTCCAGCATTGACTGCACTGAAATGCAAAAACACAGGCTTTTCCGGCTGGGCCGGAGTGCGCACCGAAGGGAAGATTTCCCTGTACGCAGACGGGAAAAAAATCGCAGAAGAAACAGGAGAACTGCAGCTCACAGACTACGGCGTGTCTGGAATTCCTGTATTTCAGATCAGCCGCTATGCCATCCGTGCTTTCTGGAAGGGCCAAAAAACAGAGCTGCGCCTGAATTTCCTGCCCGAATTTTCCAGGGAACAACTTGCTGCGTTTCTGGAAAAACGAAAACAGGACAGCCCCTATAAAGGCAAAAAAGAATTTTTTACCGGACTTTTCCCGGATAAGCTTGCCAAAGTGCTTCTGGCGTCCAAAAATCTGGAGGAAGCCATTTACAGCTACCCTCTTAAAGTAACAGGCTATCAGCCCTTTGAACAGGCACAGGTGTGCTCCGGCGGCGTAGATACCAGGGAAGTGGATGCAAAAACACTGGAATCCAGATTGGTCCCCGGCCTGTACTTTGCAGGCGAGCTGCTTGACGTCGACGGAAAATGCGGCGGCTACAACCTGCAGTGGGCGTGGTCCAGCGGGTACGCTGCAGGAATGAATGCCGGCAGATCATAAGAAAAAGCAAGGAGAAACAACATGATCCGAATTACCCAGTTAAAACTTTCAATCAATCATACGCCGGAAGAGCTTGCCCATAAGATCCGCAAGGCCCTTCGTCTGAAAAACGAAGGTTTCTCTTACGAAATCGTGAAGCAGTCCCTGGACTGCCGCCACAAGGATGACAAAAAATTCGTATACACTGTGGACGTTTCTTTGCAGGAAAAAAATCAGGAAGGCAAGATTGTCCGAAAAGTTCACGATAATAATATTACGTTAACCGACAAAAAAGAATACATTTTCCCGACACCTGGCAATGAAGAACTGAAACATCCACCTGTGATCGTGGGAAGCGGTCCAGCAGGAATTTTCTGCGCCTGGTATCTGGCAAAGGCGGGTTACCGTCCGGTTGTGTTAGAGCGCGGCGAGGAAGCCCATATCCGCCAGAAAACGGTGGAAGCCTTTTGGAAAAACGGGGTGCTGGATCCAGATTCCAACGTACAATTTGGAGAAGGGGGAGCTGGAACTTTTTCCGATGGAAAGCTGAATACTCTTGTGAAAGATCCTTCCGGAAGAAACCATGAGGTGCTGAAACGGTTTGTACAGGCTGGCGCGCCTGAGGAGATCATTTACCAGCAGAAACCTCATCTTGGCACAGATGTGCTGGTAGGCGTTGTGGAGACTTTGCGCCATGAGATCGAGGAGATGGGAGGGACCTTCCACTTCCGTTCCAAAGTAACAGACCTGGTTTTGGAAAAGGGACAGTTAAAAGAAATTGAAATAAACGGGGAACAAAGGATTCCAGCTCAGGTGTGTGTGCTGGCAGTGGGACACAGCGCCCGGGATTCCTTTGCCATGTTTGAGAAAAAAGGAATCTACATGGAGCCAAAATCCTTTGCAGTAGGCGTTCGAATGGAACATCCCCAGTCCATGATCAACATGGTGCTCTACGGGGAAGAAGAAAACGAGAAGCTTGGAGCAGCTGCCTACAAGGTAACGCACACCTGCGAAAACGGCAGAGGCGTCTATTCTTTCTGCATGTGCCCGGGCGGATACGTGGTCAACGCTTCTTCTGAGCCGGGAGGACTGGCAATCAACGGCATGAGCTACCAGGCAAGAGACAGCCGCAATGCCAATAGTGCCCTGATCGTGTCCGTGACCCCGGAGGATTTCCCGGAAGAAGGACCTCTTGGGGGCGTAGAATTCCAGCGCAGTCTGGAGCGTGCCGCATGGAAGGCTGGAAATGGAAAAGTTCCGGTACAGCTGTTTGAGGATTATCAGAATCACAGGCCAAGCACCGCACTTGGAGAAGTAGAGCCCTGTATTAAAGGAGAATATACCCCGAGGGATGTGCGGAGTATTTTCCCAAAAGAGATCGGAGATTCCATTGAAGAAGGCGTTCTGGCCTTTGGAAAAAAGATCAAAGGTTTTGACAGACCGGATGCCGTCCTTTCCGGTGTGGAAAGCCGTACTTCTTCACCAGTAAGAATTGTTCGTGAGAAAGACTCCCTGGAGGCAAATTATAAAGGAATCTATCCCTGCGGAGAAGGTGCCGGATATGCAGGGGGAATCACTTCTGCAGCCATGGATGGCATCAAAGTGGCAGAGGCTATTTCGAAAAAGTTTAAAAAAATTTAGGAGAGAGTGTACATCTCTCCTTTTTTATGCTAAAATGAGTCTGCGTTGTAATTCATCCTTACTGCTTACAGGCAAAATGTGAACAGTAACGATTTATCTCCTGGAGAACTGCAGGTACAAAGATATGAATGAAATAACGCAGACCATCAGAGATCTGCCGGAGTCTTCACGGCCTTATGAGAAATGTCTCAAGTGGGGACCGTCGGTGTTAAGCGACAGCGAGCTTCTGGCAGTGATCTTAAGAAACGGGGTGCAGGGAGCCAATTCTCTTGCACTTGCCAATCAAATCTTAAGTCTTACGAAAGATACCTCATATCCGGGGCTTTTGGGACTGCTTCACATGTCCCTGCCGGATCTGATGAAGGTGAACGGAATCGGGAAGGTCAAAGCCGTCCAGCTGAAATGTATCGGGGAGCTTTCCAAGCGGATGGCGTCTGCTGCTGCCAGACCAAGACTTTCTTTCAATGATCCCGTCACAATAGCAAGATACTATATGGAACATCTCCGTCACGAGGAGCAGGAGATGCTGATCGTCATGCTGCTGGATGGAAGGAATCATCTTCTTGGGGAGCAGACGATTTCAAAGGGGACGGTAGGAGCCACACTGATCACGCCCAGAGAGGTGTTTGTGGAGGCACTGAAGTTCCACGCCGTGAGCCTGATCCTGGTTCACAATCACCCAAGCGGCGATCCTTCGCCCAGTGAGTGTGATGTGGAAATCACGGAACGGATCTATCGGTCAGGGGAGCTGATAGGGGTGAAGCTTCTGGATCACATTGTGATCGGTGACCAGAAATACGTAAGCTTTCGGGAACAGGGAATGCTTCCTGTGTAATTCGGAAGTGCACCTTTGGGGAAGGGTAAAATGATGAAGGGACAGGTATATGCTGTTTGAAAAAACATATGGAATAGATCTTGGAAGCAGTTCCGTCAAGGTCTATTCCATGATTCGAAATAAAAGCTACATTGAGAAGAACATGATTGCGGCGAAAGGCCGCAAAATCATAGCCGTGGGCAACGAAGCGTATGAAATGTTTGAAAAAGCACCATCTAACATTTCCGTAAGTTCGCCGATGGCTTTTGGTATGATAGCCAATCTGGAACTGCAGGAAATTGTACTTTACAGTATGATGAGAAAAATTGATAAAATTTTAGGAATAGGCTCTGTTATGTATTTTGCAGTCCCTCTTGACATGACTGCCATTGAGAAACGGGCTTATTACCAGGTGGCAAATGGCCACTGGCTTCGCAAGAACCGTGTCTATATGGTGGAGGCACCCATTGCAGATGCCATTGCCATGGGCGTGGATCTGGAGAACAATGAGGGAAGCATGGTGGTGAATATCGGTGCCCAGAGCACGAATTTTTCCATTATCACAGGGGGCAGGATCATTATCAGCAAGAAGATCCCCATCGGGGGACGGCAGATGAATGAAGCTGTATGCAGCGAGGTGCGCAAGCGCTATAACCTTCAGATCGGAACCCGTACAGGGAAGCGGCTGAAGCTTGTAATGGGGCGTCTTGCAGACCAGCACAAGCAGGCCCGCAAGGTAGTTGGAATCGACAGTGTATCCGGACTTCCAAGAGAAGAAGTGATTTCTGCCTATGTGGTGAATGCAGGCATTATGAACTGCGTTAATGAGATCGGAGCCCAGATGAAGGTTTTTCTGGAGCGTATTCCGCCTCAGATTGCCTACCACATAGCCAAGGAGGGAATTTTCCTCACGGGCGGAAGTACCAGGATTCCGCACATAGATACATATCTGGCAAGCTATACCGGATATTCTTTTAACCTGTCCGACCTTTATGAGACCTCTTCGGTCACAGGACTTGAGAAGATCATTCACGACAGGGAGCTGCGCAAGTGGGCACAACCCATTACACAGCGTAAATTATAAGTTTTAGGGGTGCCATTTCATGAAAAACCTGAAGAAAAAATTTCGTTTCCGAATTAATTTAAAAAGCAAGCATCTGCTGGCAATCATGACGCTTTTCTGCCTGTGCTGCATTGTGTCCACCTTTGCATCGGGCATTTCCACTGCTCCTCTTCAGGAGGCGGCAGGAATCGTCATTGTGCCATTTGAGAAAAGCATTGAGAAGATCGGCTCCATGATCCGTTCTGCAAGGGACAGCTTCCAGGACAAGCAGGACCTGATTTTTGAAAATGAAGAGCTCAAAGCACAGATTGACAGCCTTACCACGCAGAACAACAAGCTGATCCAGGATCAGGGAGAATACCAGCGCCTGAAAGAGCTTTATGACCTGGACCAGACCTACGAGGAGTATCCAAAGGTTGCAGCCACCATTATTTCCAAGGATCCGGGCAACTGGTACGATACCTTTATGATCAACAAGGGCTCCAAGGACGGAATCCGCGTGGACAATAATGTAATCGCAGGCAAGGGACTTGTAGGAATCGTTACGGAAGTCGGTTCTTCCTGGGCAACAGTGCGCTCCATCATAGATGACAGCAGCAGCGTCAGCGCAATGACCGTAAGCACCTCAGACAACTGTATTGTAAACGGTGACCTGGAGCTGATCGATGAGGGCAAGCTTCGTTTTGAGCAGCTTTATGATCAGGAAAACAAGGTGACAGTCGGGGAACGTATTGTGACCTCCAATATCAGTGAGAAGTTCGTGGAAGGGCTTTTCATCGGCTATGTAAGCGAGGTGGAGGTAGACAGCAATAACCTGACCAAGACCGGTACCATTGTAACGCCTGTGGATTTCCTCCATCTGAAGGATGTATTTGTAATTACAGTCAACAAGCAGGATATGACAGATGACAGCGCGGCAGATACAGCGAAGAGTGTACAGGAGGGTGCGGATGAAGAGTAAGGTCGTCTTTTTTCTCACTGTGGTAGTATGCTTTCTGCTGCAGAGCACGGTTATGGATCTGATCTCCATTGGCTCTGTGACGCCCAACCTGATGCTGGTCCTGTGTGTGTCTATGGGATTGATGCGGGGGCGTAAGAGCGGGCTGTGGACAGGCTTTTTGTCCGGGCTTCTGGTGGATCTGTTTTTCGGATCCATATTTGGATTTTATGCTTTGATCTATATGTACATCGGCTATCTGAGCGGATATGCCCACAGAATTTATTATGATGATGACGTGAAGGTTCCCATGTTTCTTACTGCAGGTGCGGACCTTCTGTATAATCTGGCAGTCTACGGACTGCAGTTCCTTCTCCGGGGACGTCTTGGACTTCGTACATACCTGTACAGGATCATTATTCCGGAGATGTTTTACACGGTATTTATTACCTTGATTGTATATCGGCTTTTCCGTTACATCAACTATCGCTACATGAATATTGCAAGGAAAGAAAGTGAGTCAATTTGGGTACTAAAATAAAACGTATTTTTCGAAAAATCAGTTTAAAAAGAACAACCGTCCTGGTCCTGGCATTTGTTCTGATGTCTGTTGTGCTGGTCCGCAGGCTTTTTGACCTGCAGATCATCCAGGGACAGGACTATATCAGTAAATTTGAAGCAAGAACCACCAAGGAACGTGTGATCAAAAGCACCAGGGGGAACATTTTGGACCGGAACGGAGATATTCTGGCATCCAATGTGCTGTCCTATTCCCTGACCTTTGAGGATAACGGAACCTACACTTCTACCAGAGAGAAGAACCTTACCCTGAACGGCGTGGCTTATCAGGTGCTTCAGATCCTGCACAGCAATGGGGATGATATCACCCATTCTTTTCATATTGTGGTAGACGACAGCGGGGAATATGCCTTTGATGTATCAGAGGGATTTACCCTGAACCGTTTCCGTGCGGATATTTACGGAGAAGCACAGATTGATGATCTCGGCCAGGCGCTGATCGATGACCTGGAGGATGCGCAGAAAACGGCAACTGCGGATGAAATGATGGCATTCCTTACCGGTTCCGAGAAGTTTTCCATTGTTCTGGAGGGCGACAGGGCGTACACGGAAGAAGAGCTTTCCTCCCATGGTCTGCCTCAGACTTTGACGAAACAGGAAATGCTGGATATTGCCACTATCCGATATGAACTGAATACCAACAGCTTCAAGAAATACATGCAGGTGACCATTGCGACCAATGTAAGCGAGAAGTCTGTGGCTGCCATTATGGAGAATAAGACCGGACTTCAGGGAATCGATGTGGTGGAGGATTCTATCCGCCAGTACATAGACGACGAAAGCATGGCGCCTATTCTTGGCTACACGGGAAGGGCTTCCTCTGAGGAACTGACAGAGCTTCGCAAGCAGAACCCGGATTACTCCAATGATGCCATTGTAGGTAAAGCTGGAATCGAGCAGTATATGGAGCTTACCCTTCAGGGAACAGACGGTAAGGAAACCGTTTACGTGGATAACCTTGGAAAGGTTCTGAAAATTGATGAGGATACCAAGGTAGAGCCTGTGGCAGGTAATGACGTTCAGCTTACCATTGATACAGACTGGCAGTCCGCAATCTACCAGATTCTGAAGCAGCGTGTGGCAGGTGTGCTCCTTACCAAGATCGATGCGGTAAAAACCTTTGACTATTCTGCTGTGACAGATGCCAGCCAGATCCGTATTCCGATTTATGATGTATACAACGCACTGATTTCCAACAGTGTGATCGATATTAACAAATTTGACCGTACAGATGCTTCTGATACAGAAAAAAATTTATATGCCAAATTTCAGCAAAAGCAGCAGAGCGTTTTTGATACAATAAGCTCGAAGCTGAATGGCTCCAACCCGCCGGCCTATAAGGACGAGGATACAGAGACCCAGGAATACCTTTCCTATATCTGCAATGACCTTCTTCGGGATACCCTTGGAATCATTTCCCGTGATGCCATCGATACTTCCGATGCTACTTACAAGGCATGGACTACAGATGAGAGCATCAGCCTGAAGGATTATCTGACCTATGCCACAAGTCAGGGCTGGATCAACATCAGTAGCTTTTCTCCGGAAGGAGAATATCTGGATTCTGATGAGATCTATCAGGCACTGACTGCATATATCATTGATTATCTGAGTACAGATACGGGATTTTCCAAGCTGCTGTATAAGTATATGCTTCTGAATGATACCATTTCCGGTCAGGAGATCTGTCTGGCCCTGTATGAGCAGGGTGTTCTGGATAAGGAGGACGGATCTTATGAGAATTTGGCGTCCGGAGCTACAAGTGCCTATGATTTTATGATCAATAAGATCTATAATCTGGAAATCGAACCTGCACAGCTTGCCCTTATGCCTTGTTCTGCTTCCGCAGTGGTTGTGGATGTGAAGAACGGAGATGTGGTAGCCCTGGTATCTTATCCAGGATATGACAATAACCGACTGACCAACGATATGGATACAGAGTACTATGCCAAACTGGCACTGGATCAGTCCAGCCCATTCTTTAATAAGGCCACCCAGCAGACAACTGCGCCAGGTTCTACCCTGAAGCTTCTTTCCACCATTGCAGGTATGGAAGAGGGCGTGATTGACGAGGGCACTTATATTGAATGTACCGGTACCTTCGATTATGTAGATCCGCCGATCAACTGCTGGAACAAGGAAGGTCACGGCGGTCTTGATATCCGTACCGCTATTGAGCAGTCCTGTAACTATTTCTTTAATATGATCGGTTTCCAGCTTGGAAAGGTTGGGGACAATGAGTTTTCTGAGGTGCAGAGCCTTAGCAAGCTTCAGGAGTATGCTTCTTTGATCGGGCTTGATCAGAAGACCGGAATCGAGCTTTCCGAGGCTTCTCCGAAGGTTTCCGATGCGAAAGCAGTTCCGTCCTACATGGGACAGGGAAACAACCTGTTTACCACAACACAGCTGGCCAGATATGCAACAACTGTGGCAACTTCCGGTAACGTATTTAAACTTACCCTCCTCGACAAAGTAACGGATCCAAAGGGAGAAGTGCTTGAGGAATATGAGCCGGAACTGCAGGATGTAGTGAATATTTCTTCAAATATCTGGGATGTGCTCCATGATGGTATGCGCCGTGTAATCCAGACCCACAGCCAGTTCGACGGACTGGGCATTGAGGTGGCTGGTAAGACCGGTACTGCCGAGCTGGATCTGCGTCACCCGAACCATGGTCTGTTCGTTGGCTACGCGCCTGCATCCGATCCGGAATATGCGGTGGCAATCCGTATTGCCAATGGCTACAGTTCCGGTAATGCGTGTCTGATAGCTAATGATACTTTTAAATATATGTACAATCTTGCAGATAAAGATTCTATTCTCACAGGAGTCGCTTCTACAGACACCAGTGATACATCGAATGACTAAACTTAAGCTATGCCTGCGGCAGTATTTCCGCAGGCATAACCATAAGAGGAATACCAGGATTTTGGAACATTTTGTTTAGGAGGAATCAGAAAAAATGGGTGAAGTCATTGTCATTACATCCGGAAAAGGCGGTGTGGGAAAAACAACTACCGTTGCCAACATTGGAACCGGACTGGCTATGATGGGTAAAAAAACAGTGGTTGTGGACACGGATATCGGTCTTCGAAACCTTGACGTTGTGCTGGGACTTGAGAACCGGATCGTTTACAACCTGGTGGATGTGGTTCATGGAAGCTGCCGGTTGAAACAGGCACTGATCAGGGACAAGCGTCATCCAGAGCTGTATCTGCTGCCATCTGCCCAGACCAAGGATAAAACGGCGGTATCCCCGGAGCAGATGATCAAGCTGACAGATGATCTGCGGGAAGAATTTGACTATATTCTTCTGGATTGTCCAGCCGGGATCGAGCAGGGGTTCAAAAACGCCATTGCAGGTGCTGACAAGGCCCTTGTAGTTACCACTCCAGAGGTTTCTGCCATTCGTGACGCGGACCGGATCATCGGCCTGCTGGAGGCCAATGACTTGCGGGACATTCATCTTATTATCAACAGGCTTCGCCCGGATATGATTGCCAGAGGGGATATGATGTCTGTGGATGATGTGACGGAAATTCTGGCTGTGGATCTGATCGGAACCCTTTTGGATGATGAGCAGATCGTGGTGGCGACCAATCAGGGAGAGCCCTTATCCGGCCGAAACTCTCAGGCGGAGGAGGAGTACCGCAATATCTGCAGGCGGCTTATGGGGGAGGAAGTTCCTTTTGCCCAGATCCGTCAGAAGAAGGGCATGCTTTCCAGACTATTTAAAAGACACTGAGAGAGTGCAGGAAGGACAGACTGGATCCTGATAGTTGTCGATAAAAGTTTTATGTAAATCATCAAGCCGCGAGGAGGAATTCTTATGAAGACCTTTTTACATGAGAAAAGGCGTTCAGCAGGATATGCCCGGGACAGAATGAAGCTTCTTCTGATTTCCGAGCGTATTGAATGTTCCCCACAGATGATGAAAATGTTAAAAAGTGACCTGGTACATACTGTGAAAAAGTATGTTTCCATAGAAGAAAGTAAAGTGAAAATACAGATTTCACAGGAGCCGCCGGTTCTTATGGCGTACATTCCTGTGCAAAGGAAAAAGGACAAATAGATATATGATTAGACAGTATAAGCTGCGTTTTTACAATTTTAAGCTGGTAGCCCTGCTGCTTGCCATCAGTTTGTTTGGAGTACAGCTGGTTGCAAGCGCGTCCCCGGATCTTCGCAACAAACAGCTGTTTGGAGTTGTGACGGGAGTTGTGATCCTGATTATTTTATCGCTAATGGATTATTCCTGGATCCTGAATTTCCAGTGGATCATGTATGGCTTTAATCTGCTTATGCTTATTGGCGTACGATTGTTCGGAAGCGAGGCAGGAGGTGCTTCAAGATGGCTGGATATCGGAGGCTTCCGTTTCCAGCCTACCGAGCTTTCCAAGATTATCATTATCCTGTTTTTTGCCAAGTTTTTTATGGACCATGAGGATGATATCAATACGTTTAAGATCCTTGCAGAGTCGGCAATCCTTCTTGCGGTTCCCCTTGCACTGATCTATGCACAGCCGGATATGAAAAATACCATTACTGTAACGGTGATCTTCTGTATTTTGCTGTATGTGGCGGGCTTAAGCTACAAGGTTATCGGCGGGGCAATCCTGATCGCGGTGCCGCTGGCAGTTATTTTCCTTTCCATAGTGGTGCAGCCGGATCAGACTCTAATCAAGAGCTATCAGAGAGACCGTATCATGTCTTTCTTATACCCGGAGAACGCGGAATATCAGGAAGATATTGAACAGCAGAACAACTCCAAGACTGCGATCGCATCCGGAGAGCTGGTGGGAAAAAGACTGACCAGTGACGGCTATGTTTCTTCTGTAAATGAAGGAAACTTCGTTGCGGAGAACCAGACGGACTTTATTTTTGCGGTTGCAGGAGAGGAGTATGGATTTATCGGGTGCACGGCCATTGTGATTCTGCTTCTGCTGATTTCGATAGAGTGCATACGAATGAGTCTTCGAGCCAAGGATCTTGCGGGGAAAATACTTTGCTGCGGGGTAGGCAGCGTGGTAGCCATACAGAGCTTTCTGAATATCTGCGTTGCCACCGGACTTGCACCGAATACAGGTACGCCGCTGCCCTTTGTAAGCTACGGCCTGACATCTCTGATCAGTCTGTTTATCGGTATGGGACTGGTGATGAATGTAGGTCTGCAGAGCAGCGCATACAATAAAGAACTGAAGAAAAAAGAAATTGATAAGAAAGAGGAATACTTATGACAGCGGCGAAAAAAAACAACTCCAGGCGTAAGTCCGCCAAATTTCGCAGATCCAGGAAAAAAAGGATCCAGAAAACCATTTTGCTGGTGCTCCTTTTGATTTTCCTTGGCGGAGCGGGAATCGGGTCTATTTATCTTTTAAGAAACGGAACGCTGTTTGGCAAGCTGGATGAGCCTTATATGGCCTCCCGGGAGTTCTCCGGCGGAATTACAGGGACAGACAGCCTGCGGGCGGATGGCTTTGCCAAGAAGCTTTGTGTGGTGGTTTCGGATGTTCCTATGGATGGGGTTTCCCTTGGAGAGAACCAGAAAGGGCTTCTTCTGGATTTGGATGACAGGCAGGTGCTTTATTCCAAACAGGCACTTGAGAAGGTATATCCAGCCAGTATCACCAAGATCATGACTGCCATGCTGGCGCTGAAATATGGAAATATGGATGATGTAGTGACCATTACCCAGGAGAATCTGGATCTGGAATCCGGTTCTCAGGTCTGCGGCTTCTGGGCCGGGGATCAGGTGACCATGGATCAGCTTCTGCATTGTCTTCTGGTGTATTCCGGAAATGATGCAGCTTCCGCCATTGCAGCCCATGTAGGAGGCTCTACAGAGGGCTTTGTGGAGATGATGAACAGCTTTGCGAAAGAGCTTGGCTGCACGGGAACCCATTTTACCAACCCACACGGACTGCAGGATGAAAATCATTATACCACGCCATATGATATTTACCTGATGCTGAAGGAAGCACTGAATTATCCGGAATTTACCCAGATTACCCAGATGGGCTCTTATACGGTAGAATACACCCATGCAGACGGAAGCAGCGCAAGCACGACTCTGACAGCCACAGACCATTATCTGACCGGAGAGGCGACTCCGCCTAAGAATGTGACTATTCTTGGAGGAAAGACCGGTACCACAGACAATGCCGGCAACTGTCTTGCCCTGTTAAGCCAGAACGCATACGGAAAGCCGTATATCTCTATTGTTATGGGAGCTTCTACCAAGGATGAGCTTTACCAGCAGATGTCCTCTTTGCTGCAGAACATCAATTGACGCAGTTTGCAGAATTGTGCAGTTTTTACACAATTGAGAAAAATAGACAGAAATTTCAAAAAAACTCTTGTCTTTTTAGAAAAATTATACTATAATATGAATTATATTAAACAAGGTTTTTGGTAAAATTTAATATCATATTGTCTAAGGAGGAAAACATCATGGTTGAACTGATCGTAGGAAAGAAAGGCAAAGGCAAAACAAAAGTGCTCTTAGACAGAGTAAACAATGCAGTGAAAGAAGCTAATGGAAGCATTGTTTATCTTGACAAGAGTACCAAGCACATGTATGAGCTTAACAACAAGGTACGTCTTATCGACGTTTCCTCTTATCCGCTGAAGAATGCAGACGAGTTTGTAGGTTTTATCTGCGGTATTATTTCTCAGGATCACGATCTTGAGCAGATTTATCTGGACAGCTTCCTGAAGGTTTCCAAGCTGGAAGATGCAGACGTTACAGATACTCTTGAGCAGCTGAACAAGATCAGCGAGAAATATGGTATTTCCGTAGTTGTAAGTATTTCTCTTGATAAAGAAGAGTTACCAGAAGCATTACAGGATAAGATTGCAGTAGCATTATAATCACAGATGATATGATATTGCAGCTATAAAATTCAGTAAAACCAAACCAGAGGTACATAAGGACACGACTCGTTATGGGACGTGTCCTTTTTCTGGCTGTTGGCCTTATATGTATTTCAATGGTTCAGTCCTCACGCAGCTTCACTGCGGTGGCGGCCTGACGGCGTCTGGAGTCGTCCAGGGCAGCGTAATGCTTCTTGGTGGTGTTGACGTCCTTGTGACCCAAAACATCGGCTACAAGGTAAATATCCCCTGTTTCCTGGTACAGGGCGGTACCGTAGGTACTACGGAGCTTGTGAGGGGTGATTTTCTTGGTGGTGGTAACCTGGCGGGCGTATTTCTTGACCAGGTTTTCGACGGCCTGGACGCCAATCCGTTTGCGCTGGGTAGAGTAGAAGAGAGCGTGCTCGTGGCCTTCTACAGGGACGATATTTTTGCGCACTTCCAGGTAGTTTTTCAGGGCTTTTTCTACTTCAGGGCCGAAATATACAACCATTTCATTTCCGCCTTTTCGGGTAACCTTGATTCCGTTATTTTTGAAATCTACATCCTCAATGTCAAGACCGACACATTCCGAAACACGAACACCTGTTCCCAGCAGGAGAGTGACGAGAGCGAGGTCGCGGTCCTTGGTTTTCTCGTAGTAGACCTTTTTCTGTCCGGTAAGGTCATCGCCGCCGTGTTCGATATAATCAAGAAGCAGGGCAACTTCATCGGCTTCCAGGCGGATGATGCTTTTCTGGTGGATTTTCGGAACGTCTACCAGGACCGTTGGATTGGTATGGATCATTTCCCGTTTGAAATAATAGGCATAAAAGCTTCTTAAGGAAGACATTTTGCGTTTCAGGCCGCGTTCGCCGTTGGTTTCAGTTTTGTCGCCAGCCTGGTAGACTTTCAGGTATTCTTCATATTCCTCAAGATCAATGGCTGTGATCTGATCCAGAATATCTACGGTAAAAGCATCCATAGACCAGTCCTTGAAGGCTGGATTTTGCTCCAGGAGAAACTGGAAGAAAATCCGGATGTCATAAGCATAGGAAATTCTGGTTTTGGTTGTGGTACGTGGCTCAATGGCACGAAAGAAATCCCTGCAAAATGGAGGCAAGGTTTTCAGAACGTCACGAAGCCGCAAGGTATTTTCAACGTCAGTTTGTTCGTGGTAAGTGACTTTTTTATCCATGAAAAATTCTCCTTTATAAAGTTCGTTGTTTATAGAATGTGATGATAAATGTATAGCTGCGTTTCAACTAAGACAACGGGCAATGATATGTAAGGTAATAAAGTACATGGCAATGAGAAATAAAATTCTAAAAAGCAACGGGTAAACAATAAAATAATTAGCAAAAAATGCAATTAAAAACAAAGCCCCAAAATACAGTCTAGATGGCCATTAAACGGCCAAATAGCCGTTTATCCAGAGAAGTGGCTCCTTCCCAGGCCCATCTATATGAAAAACTCGGGTTTGTCGTATAGATTGAGATGAGGAACATAACGCCGGATCAGCCGCTTCTTCCTGCCTTTCCGGCGTTTTTATGAATTTCCAGCATATTTTATGTGCATTAATAAATTAGATTTTTATTTCATAATAATTGATGATTTTATCAGCTGCTTCAATTCTAATTCTACCGTATTTGTAATTTGTACAATCAATGATGCAGCCATGCTCACAGAATGGATTCGTCCAGCATCACCGTAAATGGTCCGTCGTTTTCCAGGGAAACCTTCATGTCTGCGCCAAACACGCCGTGCTGAACAACTGGAACAACCTTGGCAGCTTCCTTTAACATATACTCATAAAGCTCATTCGCCTGATCCGGTGCGCCGGCTTCTATAAAGCTTGGCCGGTTTCCCTTTTTGCAGTTTGCATACAAGGTAAACTGTGAAACCATCAAAAGCTCCCCATTTACATCTGCCAGGGAAAGGTTCGTCTTGCCGTTGGCATCTTCAAAGATCCGAAGCCCCAGCATTTTCTTCAGGTATTTGTCTGCGATTTCTCTGGTGTCATTCTGACCAACGCCAACCAGTACAAGGAATCCTTTGCCGATGCTTCCAACGGTTTCCCCGTCTACCTTAACATCGGCATGATTGACGCGCTGTATTAAAAGTCTCATATGATTACTGTCCGTCCTTTTTGATGTTTTTTTTCTGTTTGTACTCTTCTATTAATTGTCTGACTTTTGCATAAATAATCAGTGAATATTTCTTAATAAATGTCCAGATGGTAATAAGAATTTTCTGGATGGTTTTCAGCAATGTAAGGGTAAATTCCAGCATTGCGGTACGCCTTGGAGTCTGGGCGTGCTTAGGCTCTTCCTCCGGGAAAAGAACCGGCTCGTGGGTCTCAGGGTCCAGGCAGTCAATGTTCACGTAAGTCTGCTCCTGATCTGGAACCTTCTTGTAAACCAGGCTAAAATGAACCAGCTTATCCAGCGCTGCATAGAGAACTGCAAACACCGGAACACCGATGATCATGCCAGGAATTCCGAAAATACCGCCTCCGATCAGGATGGCAACGATAACAAGGAAACTGGACAATCCGGTAGACTCTCCCAGAATCTTCGGTCCAAGGATATTGCCGTCAAACTGCTGAAGGGCCAGAATAAAGATCGCAAAATAAACAGCCTGCAGCGGATCCACCAGCAAAATCAGGAAGATACTTGGAATCGCTCCCAGATAAGGTCCGAAAAACGGAATTACGTTGGTTACGCCAATGATCACACTGATCAGAAGGATGTATGGCATGCTAAGAAGGTTCATGCCAATATAGCACAGCACGCCGATGATGGCAGAATCCAGTATTTTTCCAATGAAAAAGCCGATAAAGGTCTTATTGGTAAAGCGCATGGAACGGATGATAAAATTCGCGTGCTGCGGAGAAAATACTGCATATGTGAGCATTTTCGCCTTGGCGATAAAGCCTTCCTTGTCTGCCATCAGATAAAGGGAAACGATGGCTCCGATCAGGAAGTTCTTCAGGAAATTGATCAGGTCAAAAACACCGGCAGAAATATTCTTCAGCATCTCCTGCATCTGAGGAAGAATATTCTGTGTCAGGTAATTCTGGGCATTTAAAGTGTACTGATCCAGGGTATCAAGTGCCTGACTGTTCAGATTCCATTTCTCCAAAACACTCTGAAGCCATTTCTGGCTGGCTTTCATATAGGTTGGAAAGCTGTAGATCAGGTTCATAACGCTTCGGATCAACTCCGGCAGAACCATCATAATCAAGGCATAAATCAGTGCCAAGAAAAGGAACATGCACAAAAGGACACAGGCCCAGCGGATCGCTTTGCGTCCATTCTTTCCTACTGTGACCTCTTTCTTCTGAAGAATGGGATAAATGATTGTCTTCTCCAGAAAATTAAGAAGAGGTGTGAGAAGAAATGCAATCACAACTCCATAAACAATAGGTGTAAGGATTCCAAGAAAGGTCTGGATTCCTGTGATCAGGGTCTTCATATGGAAAACACCGTAATAAAAAAGCATACTGGCTGCAATTACAAGGAAGGCAGTCACTCCCCAGCGAACATGCTGATTGTCCCAGCGTAATTTCATCTTATTCGATCATCCTCCTGCAACATAATTGCTGAAAATATATGGCTTCGTTTACCATAACAGCGGTTCCTTTCATTATATCATATTATCGCCGAACTGTCTTATTAAAAAAGTATAAAATAATAAAGAGGCTCACCTCTCTCCTGCCTTCAGGAAAAAGGTGAGCCTGACGCCGTTTATTTCATTACTGAAAAAGAATTATTTCTTCAGGTCATCGAAAATATGTATGGTATTGATGATCGCCTGCGCAGCACCCTCAATGCCAAGCACTCCGCTGTCAACGCAAAGGCTGTAGCCTGCAGCTGCGCCCCATTTCTTATTGGTGTAGTAATTGTAATAGCTTGCACGGCTCTTATCCGTCTTGGTGATCATATCCTTGGCTTCCTTCGGAGTTTTATTGTATTTTCCTGCAATACGATTGATTCTCCAGTCCAGATCCGCATGGACGAACACACTGAAGCAGTCCTTGTTATCTGCAAGTGCATAGTCCGCACAGCGGCCGACCATAACGCACGGTCCCTCTGCAGCCAGCTTCTTGATGGCCTCAAACTGTGCCAGGAAAACCTTATGGTTCATAGGCATGTCTGTAAATCCCGCAGAAGAATATCCAAAAGAATAGGTATCCATTACAAGAGAATACAAAAAGCTGTTGGTAGGCTTCTCATCGTGATTCTCGAATAATTCCTTGCAGATACCGCTGTCATTTGCTGCATGCTCCAGAAGCTCCTTGTCGTAGCACTTGATTCCGAAATATCTGGCTACTTCCTGGCCAATCTGTCTTCCGGCACTTCCGTATTCACGTCCGATGGTAATAATTGAACTTGTAGTATTGTTCATAGCTGCCACTCCCTTCTGCAATTCCTTTGTCACTGTCAACTTCGTGCGCAGCAACGTTTTTTCTGTAAATGGCGTTTCACAGAAATATTGTAAGACTATTATACACTACATCTGGGTAAAATGACAACTATTTTCTTAATTTTTCTAACAAATTAAGAAAATATTCTGGCAAAGGTGCAGAAAATTCCATATACTCTCCGGTCCGGGGATGTACAAACCCAAGGACCATGGCATGAAGGGTCTGTCCCTGGAGATGGTAGGGATTTTTGCCGGAGCCGTAGATTTCATCGCCCAGAAGGGGATGCCCAAGGCTGGTCATATGTACACGGATCTGGTGGGTGCGGCCTGTCTCAAGACGGCACTCTATATAGGTGGCGTTCCCGAAACGTTCCAGAACCTTATAATGGGTGACGGCATCCTTGCCGTTTTTGTAGTTGATGGCCATTTTCTTGCGGTCAACAGGGTGACGGCCGATTGGCCCCTCTACGGTTCCCTCATCCTCCTTCAGATTGCCGGAAACAATAGCCCGGTATCGGCGCTTGATGGTATGGTCCTTCAGCTGCTGGGCCAGATCCCGGTGTGCGGTGTCATTTTTGCACACAAGAAGTGCCCCGGTGGTGTCTTTGTCAATGCGGTGGACAATGCCGGGACGCATTACTCCGTTGATTCCGGAAAGATTTCCCTGGCAGTGGTACATAATGGCATTTACCAGGGTTCCGCTGGTGTGTCCGTTTGCAGGATGCACCACCATTCCCTTGGGTTTGTTGACCACCAGTACGTCATCATCCTCATACAGAATATCAAGAGGAATGTTTTCCGGAAGGATGTCCGGCTCGCTTAAATCCGGCACAGTGGTCTGCACCAGATCCCCGGCCTGCAGTTTGTAATTTGCTTTTACAATCTTCCCATTGACGGTTACGCCCTGGTCCTTCAGAAGCTTCTGAAGATAAGAGCGGGAAAGATCCTCATATTTATCAGAAAGGCAGCGGTCTATGCGAACCCCTGCCTCCTCATCTGCTGCGGTGAACTCTAACAGTTCCATATTATTTCAAAACTCCTCTCCGGCATGGAAGCGGTCAAAGGAAGCTTCCTGCCTGGTGTTCACGGTTTCAGAAAATCAAAGTCATCCTCTTCCTTATAGCGGAAAAAGATGAGAAATACCAGGGCAATAATGCCGCAGGTAACGTAAATATCAGCTACATTAAAGGTGGGAAAATCAATCAGGGAAAAATAGATGAAATCCACCACATATCCGCGGAAAACACGGTCAATAAAATTCCCCATAGCCCCGGAAAATACAACTGCTGCAGTAAAAAGCAGGGGCCCGTAATAGGCGGTAGCCGGAGCCTTTACAAAAAGGTAGATAATGGCTGCAAAAAATACAAGACAGATCAGCACCAGAAACAAAAGCCTGCCCTGAAGAAGCCCGAATGCCATGCCCCGGTTCTCAAGGTACCGCAGCACCAGAACGCGGTCAATCAGGGTAACGCCTGCGTTGTCCTTCAGGCCACGGATTGCAAGAAGCTTTGTAATCTGGTCAAAAAGCACCAGAAACAGGATCAGCAGGAAGCCTTTTAGCCTGGGAGCCTTTAATGGCCTGGTTCGTCTGTCCTGGGACAGTGTCTGCTCTTTCATAGGGCATTACCTGCAGATCGCATGGATTCCCACAAGAAGCTCTTCATCTGTAACTGTTTTGTCAATGAAGCTCTTTCCAAGACCGTCCATGAGAATGAATTTGATCTGTCCCTGTTCCATTTTTTTGTCCTTTTTGGTAGCGGCAAGGATATCCTGTGGGGAAAGTCCCTCCACATATAAAGGCAGATTGTAAATCTCTAGTGCATGGCATACCTGCTGGTATTCCTCCTGGGTAAGCAGTCCCCGCTCTTTGGAAATGGCAGCTGCGGCAACCAGGCCGATTCCCACGCACTGTCCGTGAAGCAGCTGGAAATTCATCAGCTTTTCTACAGCATGTCCGATGGTGTGGCCAAGATTGAGAAGGGCACGCTCGCCCTGTTCCTTAGGGTCACGCTCTACAACGCCAGCCTTGATGGCACAGCATCTGCGGATCATTACAGCTAGCATTCCAGGATCCATTGTGCGTATTACCTCGTAATTGGCGCATACGAAGTCGAAAAACTCTTTGTCGCAAATCAGTCCGGTCTTTAAGATTTCGCCCATTCCGCAGCCAAATTCGCGCTCTGGAAGGGACTGAAGGGTGGCCATGTTCATATAAACCAGAAGGGGCTGGTGGAAGGCACCTACCATATTCTTGAACTGTCTGAAATCTACGCCGGTTTTGCCGCCTACACTGCTGTCTACCTGCGCAAGAAGGGTGGTTGGAATCTGGATAAAATCAATTCCCCGAAGATAGGTCGCGGCCCCAAATCCGGAAAGATCCCCTGTTACGCCGCCGCCAAGAGCAACCACAAGGCTCTTGCGGTCAAGTCCGTTCTCAATCAGGCCCTGGTACAGGTCTTCCACTGTGTCCAGGTTCTTATGTGCTTCACCAGCCGGGAACACGAACTGGCAGACATGATCGGTTATTTTCAGAAGCTCTGCCTTCACCTGCTCTGCATAAAGGGGAGCAACGGTGGAATCAGAGACGATGCACATTTTTTTGCCTGCAAGCCCCTCTTCTTTCAATGCACCGGAAAGAGCTTGAAAGTCGTTTTCAAAATAAATGGGGTAACAGAAATCCCCGTCGCGTTTCACCAGTAATTTTTCTTCTGCCATAGTAATCGTCCTCTCTTCAGATATATTTGCGAAGCCGCACGCCCAGCCTGCCCTTCTTGGTCTGTCTGGAAACGCCGTCGTAGATAAAGCGCCCCTTTCCGCGGACGGAAATAATGTCTCCCTCCTTAGGCTCATAGCCATTGGACGTGATCAGCTTGCCGTTTACAAACACAAGACCGCTTTCAATAAAGGAAACCATACTGCTTCTGGACGTCTGAAAAGCCAGTCCGATCAGGGAATCCAGGCGAACGGAAGCACAGGTGCCGCTGATAGCTTCAAACTGCGGTTCTGGAATTTCCTCTGCCTGCTCTACCCTGGTAACAAGCACAGTGGTGTGCCGCACGCGGACCAGATTGTCTATAAAAAAATCTGACATTTTGTGAAGGCAGAAAACCCAGGCTTCTTTATCCTTAATGAGAATGTCTCCAACCACACTGCGGTCAACGCCCAGGTTCAGAATCGCGCCCAGGTAGTCCCGGTGTCCCAGCTCTTCGGAAAAACGAAGGGCTTTCGGGGTGATCTTAAGGCAGTCGATGGGATACTCCCAGGAAAAGCCTACAGTACCTGGATAAAAGGCCGCCATCTGCCGCTCGGCATGGTCGTAGCCGCCAAAAAGCTTCACACTTACGCCCATCTGCCGGAGCTTCAGGGTGGCAAGCATATTTTGTTCATTTAAGTTAAGAAAATCCGTAAAGGTGACAATATCTCTCTGATAAGAGAGATTTGCCAGCTCCCGGATTCTCTTAAGTAAAAAATCGTCCTTATCCATAAAAATTAATAACCAGCTCTTACGGACGGTGTAGATCCGCCAAGAATATTCTGAAGGTCACCTGTAATGTCAACAGAAGACGGTCCAAGTACGAAAATATAGCTGGAAATCTTCTGAAGAGATCCATTTAAGGAATAGCATGCACCGGATGCGAAGTCAATGATACGCTGTGCCAGCTCTACATCAATGCCCTCCAGGTTCAGAATTACAGTTGCATTGTCAAGGAGTGTGTCTGCAATCTCGCGGGTGTCTTCCATGGAAGC
>OLWA01001604.1_pt1 | contig 22706 bp, 26 predicted proteins | sample 1673251 | NCBI WGS metagenome assembly OLWA01 (sample SAMEA3178937, study PRJEB25190) | human gut metagenome | biome: human gut; feature: human-associated habitat; material: faeces | place: Austria | collected 2013 | reverse complement strand
CAAGCCGTCATATGCATGTCTGGCCACCCGCATTCCGACCGGATGCGAGATTACGGCAGAAAAGCTTCAGAAGACGGAAGCAGCAGAGGATTTTCTGTTCTCCCTTGGCTTCAGTGATTTCCGTGTCCGCATGATGCCGAACGGCGCGGCCCGCCTGCAATTGCCGGAAAACCAGCTTCCGCTGCTTATGGAGAAGCGAGAAGAAATTCTGGATGAGTTAAAGAAGAGCTATCCGGCTGTGCTTCTGGATCTGGAGGTGCGCGGATGAACAGCGAGATCAGAAAGACTCTTGAGGCAGTAAAAAGCGGCGAACTTTCGGTAGATGACGCGCTGCTTGCCATCAAAAAAGAACCTTTTGAGGATATTGGTTACGCAAAGGTAGACCTGCACCGGGGAATTCGCCAGGGCGCAGCTGAGGTGATCTACGGTGCCGGAAAGACACCGGAGCAGATGACATCCTGGGATTTCTTTGATTACCTCTTAGAAAATGCCAATGTAGTAGGAACACCGGGATCCGGATTCGGACCAAGCGGAGAAGGATACTTCAGACTGACAGCATTTGGAACACATGAAAATACATTAAAGGCAATTGAGAGAATCAAGAATCTGTAGGGATTAGAAATATTTTAGAACATAAAAATACTACTTTATCAAATGAGATTACTTCTGATAAAGTAGTATTTTTTGTTAAGTAGAAAAGTCTTTGGAATTTCTACTAATATTTTATGCTAACAACATCTTCTATTGAACATTCTAAAATCTTACACAAATATGCCAGGGTATAAATATTTCTAATGATTTTTTGCAAATAAATGCAATATAGTCCCAAGTTGGTGTGTCTAATAAGTGAAAGGAGGGCAAATGTTTATGAAAAATGAGAAAGCAAAGTCTATAAGCGAAGACAAAAAGCTTGACGAAATGGAATTGCAAAGTATGCTTGAAGCTTACGGAAATGATGTCTTAAGGCTTTGTACACTTTATTTAAAGGACAGGCATTTGGCGGAAGACGCACTACAGGAAACATTTATTAAGGTGTGGCAGAAATATCATACATATTTGGGACAGGCTAACGAAAAAACATGGATTATGAGAATTGCCATTAATGTTTGCAAAAATTATTTGCGAACAGCGTGGATTAAGAGAAACAGTGTTGTTCAAATAGAGGATATTGTGAAAGCTTCTCAGTGCCATTACAGGCATATTGAGGAATCGGTTGATTTGCTGAATGCTATTTTGACATTGAAAGAAAAGTATAGGGTAGTGCTGCTTTTGTATTATTATCAGGAATTTACTGTAAAGGAAATTGCAGAGATTTTGGATAAAAAACAGTCAACGGTTTTATCTTTGATGAAAAGAGGGAGGGAGCAGTTGAAACAAAAGTTGCAGACAAATTATATGGAGGGTGAAAGATATGAGTTTTAGAAAAGATGTAGATGAAATGATGCAGAACGTTCAGGTTGATTATGAAATGACTAACAATATTATGAATAACACGGTGAGAAATAGTGGAAAAAAATATAGAGGTTTTAGGAAAAAAGCTATAGTTGTGGTGACGCTTGCAATGCTTTTTATAGGGACAATGGCAGTTGGAGTTAGCGGTTTTTCGGGTGCATGGAACAATATTGTTCAATTGATTCAGCACAAGGGAATCGAAATGGATGAGGCACAGGCAGTTAATTTTTCAAAAAAAGGTTACATAGATGTTGCTGATGCTGACAAGGTTACTGCTACAAATAATGGAATTACAGTGTCCTTAATACAGACTATTTCAGACAAAAAAGCTATTTATCTATATTTGAAAGTTAAATCTAAAGATAAAAAATTAAATAATGGAATGTCTTTTGTAGGGGCAAAAATTAATATAAAAGGTTTTGGAAATATAGACGGTGTTGCAGGAGATTTAAATGTGACTTCTGATTATGAAGGCGTGTTTGAAGTCAGAATGGATGTTTTATCAGAATATAAAGAAAAAAACTTAGATATTGACGGAAAAGATATTGAATTAACTCTTAATTGTTTACGCCAGGTGTACAAAACATCAGCTGATTATAAAGTAAATGATGATATTGCCCAAGGTGAGTGGAAGATTAATTGGAAAGGCAAGAGCAATAATAGTAGCAAGGTAATTAAACCTAACCAAACTATTATTCATCACAAAAACAAGCTTACTGTAATTAAGATGGAAATTACACCGTTAACAGTTACTATTGATTTTGATTATCCTGCAAGAAAGGAATATGAGGAAATTTATATTCCATTTACTGTTGTTATGAAAGATGGAACAAAATATAAAACGACAGAAAGTGGTTTTAATACTATTTTTTACGGCGATGTAATGGGTAAAAATTTAGCCATGAATATTAGCAAACCGTTAGATATAGACGAAATTGACTATGTGGACATAGCCGGACAACAGTACAAAGTGCAGTAGTTTTTTTCAAATATACGGGAGATTTGTGGAAACGTGAAGGACGCAACAATCCGTGAAATTAAATTTTTTGTGTTTTGAGAACTTAATTAAATATAAAAACCTGACCGTCGCAAACCGCTGTGGATTTTGCGGCGGTTGTTTACCTTATGACAAAAATTTGTTATAATGCAATAGATTAACTGGGAAAGGAGGAGAACGTTGTTTAGCAATTTATTCAAAAAAAGCGATAAGCCTAGCGCAGCAGTATTTGTAGACTATGAACATTGGTACTATGGATACAATAATATTTTTTCAATGAAACCTAATGTGCAGGAATGGTATGATGAACTTACAGAAGAATATAATGTAAAAAAGTTAATGTTTTTTGGGGATTTTAATGGTAGTGCAATAGAAAAAGAATTACCTAAATTAGAAAAAATTACAAAAAATGTTGTGCACACCGCAAGCACTAAAGATGGTGTAGATAAGGATTTTACAGATTTTATTATATTAGATGCAATTTATCGTGAAGCGGCAAAAAAAGATTCGCCGGATGTATTTGTTATATTTACAGGTGATGCACATTTTAATTTGGCAATTAAGTATCTTCGTGAATTAAAGAAGAAAGTTATTATTTATGGCGTGAAGAGATCGTTAAGTAACAAGCTTAAATCTTCAGCTAACTCATATGTTGAAATGCCAAGAACAAATCAGGAACAGCACTATTATTACGATGCAATTTTGAAGTCATTATACATTTTAAAGAAAAGACGCAAAATGGCAACATATTATAAAACCATTGATAATGTTTCAGCACATAGTGGAGTTTCAAGAGAAAGAATACAGGCTGCACTTGACGACTTAATGAGTAATAAGTATTTGGCTGAAGAAGAGAAGCAATACAGAGGAAAGAAGCCAAAAGTACTTGTTGTAAACTGGGACAGACTTGAAGAAGAAGGTTTGTGGAGCAATAGCAATAGTTAGAGAATGTAGAAAAAAGCTCTAAAGATTGCAATAAGTGTAAATGATATGGTAGAAGAATTATAGGATTCTAAAGATTTACAATTTAAGAGAAAACATAACCACCACATTGGCAGAAATATGGGGCTGCCGGCGTGGTGGTTTTTTGGTGGAAAAAATTGTGTGTGTTTGAAGATTTCTCTTCTCATTTTTCGTACAAAGTCGTTCGGGGCGGTGTCTACACCACCGGGGGCCGGCATTTTGGCTCACCGACACGTAATCGTAGCCGAAAATACAAAGTCACCTCCAAAAAACAACAGAAAGCACACCCCATGGGATGTGCTTTCTGCAATACACATAAAAGTGTATCTTATTAAAATAAATTTCTCCAGAAAATACGGCTGTACAAATTAAAAATAAATCTAAAATAATTTCTAAATTGTATAAAACGAAATTAAATACTTCTATATCAAATAATCCTATATCTCACTATATCCATATCCGTTAACCAGTGCTTCTACAGGTTTGCCTTCCTTGCACATTGGACAATCACTGTGAGTAAATGCTTCATAGTTAGGAATATCATCTGCTCTAAATAGTGCATCAATTCTATGTCCGTTAATTGAATCAACTGCGCTAAAGATAGCTGAGATACCCTGAAGAATGCCACCGTAATATTCGATGCATTCAATGCTGTTGCGGACAGTCTTTCCTGTTGTTGCTGAAGCAAGAAGCAGAAGAACGTTCTTTCCATAGATTTCAGGTTTCAGGTTATCTCTGAAAATCATCTGTCCGTTGGAATTAAATTCAGGAGTGACGACGTAAATAGTCTTATGTGCGTTAGTTGATAAAACTCCTGCTCTGCTAAGCTCACTTGCAAGAAAAGCACCGATAACTTCGCAACCATCTAAACAAACAATTGTATCAATTGGCTTATCCATAACATTATAATAATCCTTCATGGCAATGGCGATTCGTTCAGCTTCGTTCTGACGTGTCTTCATAGTAGTCATGTCAAGATAATAATTAAGGTGTGAGTGATTAGTAACAAAATGCCCCGGAATAACTTTTAATGCAATGTTAGAGTCCTTTCTGGCATAGTATTTCACGATTTTGTTTTTAATCATAAAGGGCCTCCTTTCCGTAATCAATCTGGAAATTGATTACCTGCCAATATTCAATTTTTAGCCGTACAAACTTATAAAACAATTATACAATAATCTCTGCTGTTTTCAATGAAAAAATATTCCAAACTGTCAAAAAATTCCACCCCAATTAATAAAGTGAAAAATTAATTGTCTATAAGAAATAAGATGAATATGTGTTAAATTTTCACAAAAATGCATATAATACAGAAATTGGTAGAAAATTTAGTAAAAAACTATTGATAAAAAGCGTTTTTAAAAACTATCATATCCTACGATACCAATAGGAAAAGGGAGAGATGAAAAGTGAGAGGTATTATTGAATTTTTAAAATATAGTTCAGTATGTATGTGCAATTCTCTTACATATTCACATAGCACAGTTAGAAAGCAGGTAGACTAATGGACTTTAATTTTATTAATGAGCATATACCCTTGTATTTGGAAGCAGCAAAGTTAACATTGATTATGGCATTTTGGGGGATTTTGTTTGCTATAGTTGTAGGCTTAATCGTAAGCCTGATTAGATATTTTAAGGTGCCGGTTTTAGACAAAATAGTTGGATTTTATATTGAATTGTCAAGAAACACACCGTTGTTGATTCAGTTATTTTTCTTATATTTTGGATTGCCAAAGGTTGGAATTGTACTTACATCGGAGCAGTGTGGTGTTATAGGATTGGCTTTCCTTGGAGGAAGTTATATGGCAGAGGCTTTTAGAAGCGGACTTGATAATGTGGAAAGCATTCAAATTCAGTCAGCACTAAGCCTTGGAATGAAAAAATCACAGGCATTTAGATATGTAATTCTTCCACAGGCAGTTTCAAATTCAATTCCGGCATTTTGTGCCAATATTATTTTCTTAATAAAAGAAACATCAGTTTTTAGTGCTGTAGCATTGGCTGATTTAATGTTTATTACAAAAGATTTAATTGGAATTTATTACAAAACAGATGAAGCATTATTTATGTTGGTTATTGCTTATCTTATTATTTTGCTTCCGATTTCATTGATTTGCAGTTTGGTTGAAAGGAGGGTTCGCTATGCAGAATATGGGGATTAGTGTGTTGTTTAAAGGCAACAATTTTCTAAGGCTATGCCAGGGACTTTGGGTAACATTGCGAATCGCTCTTATAGCAATGATTTTTTCAATTATACTGGGATTCATTTTGGGAATGATAATGACATCAAAAAACAAAGTAGTCAAATTGACTTGCAGAATTTATCTGGAAATTGTAAGAATTATGCCTCAACTAGTGTTACTTTTCCTTGTTTATTTTGGGGCAGCCAAGCACTTGGGAATGAACATGCCGGGAGAATTGGCGGCGGTCATAGTGTTCACATTTTGGGGCACGGCTGAAATGGGAGACCTTGTTAGAAGCGCACTTATTTCAATACCAAAGCACCAATACGAAAGCGGTTATGGGCTTGGTCTTACAAAATTGCAGGTATTTATTTATATTATTTTTCCACAGACTATAAGAAGGCTGCTTCCATCGGCAATCAATCTGCTTACACGTATGATTAAAACAACATCTTTGGTAGTGCTTATCGGCATTGTGGAAGTAGTAAAGGTTGGAAAACAAATAATTGACGCATCAAGATATACCGCTAGCGACTCGGCACTTTGGGTATACGGTGCAATATTCCTTATGTATTTTGTAATATGCTTTCCTTTTTCAAGATTGTCAGCATTTTTGGGAAAAAAGTTAGCAGGATAGGAGAAAATCATGGCAGAAAAAATTTTGAAAGTTGAACATTTAAAGAAATCATATGATGGAAAAACAAATGTTTTAGACGATATATCTTTTGGAATCGAAAAAGGCGAGGTTGTGGTTATAGTCGGCCCGTCAGGTTGTGGAAAAAGTACTTTCTTAAGGTGTTTGAATAAGCTTGAAAGTATTAATGAGGGTGCACTCAAATTAGACGGACAAAATTATGAGAATGAAAAAAAGAACATTCATTTAATTAGAGAAAAAATAGGCATGGTTTTTCAAAGTTATGACTTATTTCCAAATATGTCAATTATGGATAACCTGACTTTGGCACCGGTTAAAGCTCAAAAAAGAAAAAAGAGCGATGTTGAAAAAGAAGCCGAAAAGTTGCTTGAAAGGGTTGGACTTTTGGAGAAAAAGGATAGTTACCCACGACAGCTTTCAGGCGGCCAGAAGCAGAGAGTTGCAATAGTAAGAGCATTGCTTATGAATCCGGAGATTTTACTTCTTGATGAAATAACAGCGGCACTTGATCCGGAAATGGTAAGGGAGGTTTTGCAGGTGGTGCTTGAACTTGCAAAATCAGGAATGACTATGATTATAGTAACTCATGAAATGGAGTTTGCGAAAGCAGTTGCAGACAGGGTTATTTTCTTAGATAAGGGAAAAATAGTAGAAGAATCTGAGCCAAAAAGATTTTTCGAAAATCCAAAGACGCAAAGGGCAAAACAGTTTTTAAACAGTTTTCAATATGAAACTGTTTAGATATAAAGCTGGTTAAATCAGCAAAAATTATTTTTTTTAGGAGGGAATCAAGATGAAAAAGAAAATTTACAAGATGGGAATTGCACACCATTTAGATGCACTTCGTGCAGGTGTGCAAGTAGGCAATCAATTCTCTTTGAGAATTGGTTACAAATTTAGGAGGGAATCAAGATGAAAAAGAAAATTTTAGGAGTTTTATTGGCAGTTGGTATTATTGCAGGAGTTATTGCAGGATGTGGAAACAGCAACACTACACAGAATGGAGCAGAAAATGCAAGTCAGGCATCAGCTACGGCAAAGGCTAGAACTCTTGACGAAATTAAGAAGTCAGGCAAAATCAAAATTGGTGTGTTTAGCGACAAGAATCCATTTGGTTATGTAGACGAAAATGGAAAAGTTCAGGGGTATGATGTTTATTTTGCAAAGAGAATTGCAAAGGATCTTCTTGGTAGTGAAGATGCAGTTGATTTTGTTTATGTAGAGGCAGCAAGTCGTGTTGAATATTTAAAATCAGCAAAAGTTGACATTACATTGGCAAACTTTACAGTAACTGATGAAAGAAAAGAGCAGGTTGATTTCGCACTTCCATATATGAAGGTTGCACTTGGTATTGTTTCACCACAAAAGGCAGAAATTACAGATGTAAATCAGTTAAAGGGAAAGAAATTAATTGTTGTTAAGGGAACAACAGCAGAAACATATTTTTCAAAAAATTATCCTGATGTAACACTTGTAAAATTTGATGAATATCAGGAAGCATATGATGCTTTGTTAGATGGCCGTGGAGATGCATTCTCAACAGACAACACAGAAGTTCTTGCATGGGCAAAACAGAACAAAGGATTCGTAGTAGGAGTTGAATCACTTGGAGATATTGACACAATTGCACCTGCAGTACAGAAGGGTAACACAGAGTTGCTTAACTGGTTAAATGATGAAATTAAGACATTGGCTAAGGAAAAATTCTTCCATAAGAACTTTGATGAAACATTAAAGAGTGTTTACGGAGATAGTATCGATCCTGAAAACCTTGTAGTTGAAGGCGGAGTGGTTGAATAATAAATAAGGGCCATACTTTAAAAATATAGTATATAATATGAAAAAGGCTGTTGCACTACTGATATATAGTTAGTGTCACAGCTTCTTTTCTACGGACTTCCTTAAGCCCTAAGGCTTTTTCATAAAAGTCCAAAGATTTTTTTAAGTCAAATACGTTATAATTTTCATGTACCATTTTAAAATTCATATAAATTTCCTCAAACATTAAAAATTTGTCCTTCATTATTAATCATCCGGATTTTTTCTTTATATTCAGGATGTGTATTAAGGAAAGAACTGATTATATCATACTTTCCCCAGCAGTGCATTGGAAATACAATTTGTGGATTAGTATGTTCCATAAATATCTCCAAACCTTCATATGCTGTTTCTTCAAGTCTGGGATCCAAAGGAACAAAGGCAACATCAATCTTTAAGTTATCCATTTTTTGAATTTCGCGGATATATAATTGAATCATATTATTTCTATAAGACTTAGGTTCTTCCTTCCAATACCAACAGTTTAAATCTCCTGCGTGATAATAAACCTTGTTATCATATTCTAACAGAAATGCTACACCTTCATCTGTAGACCTAAAAGTTGATATTTTTAAGTCCTTTCCGTTAGGCAGCTTAAGCATTGTTTCGATATTCTTTTTCGTTATCAAAATGTTTTTCGCTAGGTCTATCCCCTGGTTTTCATATTTTTTTAGATGTCTTTTAAGGGGAATATCATATGACAACACATAACGTATATCCGGATAAATTTTAATAAGTTCAAAAATTTCAGGATTAAAGTGATCGTGATGTCGGTGACTGGAAAAAACAATAATGCTTTTATTATTCTTTAATTCAGGAATTGTGCCTTTAAAATAATCGAAAAGAAAATATGCATCTTCAGTTTCCAGTAAAAAACCACTATGTCCGATATATGTTACAGTCAAGGCAAGTCCTCCCATATGTATTTGATACTATAATAAATAATGTAGCATAATGGGGTTAGATCCATTTAAATTACATTATTAACTACAAGTTTATTTTTAAATATTGTAATTACAATCCATATGTAAGTCAAGTTATAAGGAAAGAACATTAATATGTTAATAATACAAAGTTTTTTACTGCTTTTTGTACGGAATAAAGCGTATTTCATTGATTTTTACACCGATATTTTGTAAGATATAGATTAAGTGTGGAAAAGTATGTAGATACTACAGAATAAAGAGGAGGTCATTATGGCTAATATTATTTCAGACGAAACAATAGAATACGTTGGAATTCTTGCAAAGCTTGAATTATCTGACGAAGAAAAAGAAAAGGCTAAAAGTGACATGGGAAGAATGCTTGACTACATTGATATGTTAAATCAGCTTGATACAAGCAATGTAGAACCTATGAGCCATGTATTTCCTGTAAACAATGTTTTCAGAGAAGATGTTGTTGTTAACGGGGATGATAGAGAGAATATATTGAAGAATGCACCGGAACAGAAGGATGGAGCTTTTGTAGTTCCAAAAACATTTGAAGAATAATAAGCTAAGATAAGAGAGGATATATTCATGAATTTGATGAGTTTGACAGCAGTAGAGCTGGGTAAAAAAATCAAGTCAGGCGAAGTCAGGGTTGTAGATGCAGTAAATGCAGCATTTGACCAGATTGAAGCTGTTGAGAAAGATATAAATAGTTATGTTACAGTTTATAAAAAAGAAGAAGTCTTAGAAAAGGCAGAACATATACAGAAATTAATTGATGAAGGACAGCTAACAGGTCCTTTGGCAGGTGTTCCTGTAGCAATAAAGGATAATATGTGTACAAGAGACAAGCTTACAACATGTAGCTCAAAAATCTTAGGAAACTTTTATCCAACATATTCAGCAGAAGCTGTTATTAATCTTGAAAAAGCAGGAGCAGTAATTATTGGAAAAACTAACATGGATGAGTTTGCCATGGGAAGTACAACAGAAACATCTTTCTATGGACCAACTAAGAATCCATGGAATAAAGAACATGTACCTGGTGGCTCATCAGGTGGTAGCTGTGCAGCAGTTGCAGCAGAAGAATGCTCATATGCATTGGGTTCAGATACAGGTGGATCAATTAGACAGCCAAGTTCATTTTGTGGTGTAACAGGAATTAAGCCAACTTACGGAACAGTATCCCGTTACGGTCTTATTGCCTATGGTTCATCACTTGATCAGATTGGACCTGTAGCAAAAGACGTTACAGACTGTGCAACAATTCTTGAAACTATTGCAAGCTACGATTCAAAAGATTCAACATCAGTAAAGAGAGATGATTACAACTTTACAGAAGCTTTAGTTGAGGATGTTAAGGGCTTAAAAATTGGTATTCCAAAAGACTATTTTGGCGAAGGTCTTGAACCTGAAGTTAAAAAAGCAATTCTTAAGGCAGTTGATGTATTAAAAGACAAAGGTGCAATTGTTGAAGAATTTGATTTAAGCCTTGTTGAGTATGCAATTCCTGCATATTATGTTATTGCGTCAGCAGAAGCAAGCTCAAACCTTTCAAGATTTGATGGTGTAAAATACGGATACAGAACAGAAGAATACAATGGACTTCACAATATGTATAAGAAGACACGTTCAGAAGGGTTTGGTGAAGAAGTTAAGAGAAGAATTATGTTAGGTTCTTTCGTTTTAAGTTCAGGGTATTATGATGCTTACTATTTGAAAGCACTTAGAACAAAAGCACTTATAAAGAAAGCTTTCGATGAAGCTTTTGCAAAATACGATGTAATTATCGGACCGGCTGCACCAACTACAGCTCCTAAATTAGGAGACAGCCTTTCAGATCCAATTAAGATGTATCTTGGAGACATTTACACAATCTCAGTTAACCTTGCAGGACTTCCGGGTATTTCAGTTCCATGTGGACAGGATTCTAACGGACTTCCAATAGGAATGCAGATTATTGGTGACTGCTTTAAAGAAAAAAATATTATAAGAGCAGCATACACATTTGAGCAGTCAAAAAAATATGACAGATGTGATGTAGCAAAAGCAAGAGATTAGGAGGAGCAGCAATGAAACAGTACGAAACAGTTATTGGACTTGAAGTTCATGTAGAATTAGCAACAAAAACAAAAATTTTCTGCTCCTGTTCAACAGAGTTTGGCGGAGCACCAAACACACATACATGTCCTGTTTGTACAGGAATGCCGGGATCCCTTCCTGTTTTAAACAAGCAGGTAGTTGAATATGCCATGGCTGTAGGACTTGCAACAAACTGTAGCATTACACAGAATTGCAAGTTTGACAGAAAGAACTATTTTTATCCTGACAACCCACAGAACTACCAGATTTCACAGCTTTACAAACCTATTTGTACAAACGGTTATGTTGAAATCAAGGGTGATGATGGAGAAAAGAAACAGGTAAGAATACACGAAATTCATATGGAAGAAGATGCAGGTAAGTTAGTACATGACGATTGGAATGATTGCTCATTAGTTGACTTAAACCGTTCAGGAGTTCCACTTATTGAAATCGTGTCAGAACCTGATATGCGTTCAAGCGATGAAGTTATAGCTTATCTTGAGAAACTTCGTCTTATAATTCAGTATCTTGGAGCATCAGACTGTAAGCTTAACGAAGGTTCAATGAGAGCCGATGTAAACCTTTCAGTTCGTGAATATGGTGCAAAAGAATTTGGCACAAGAACAGAAATGAAGAATCTTAACTCTTTTAAGGCTATTGCAAGAGCAATTGAAAATGAAAGAGAAAGACAGATTGATTTAATAGAAGCAGGAGAAGCGGTAATTCAGGAAACACGTAGATGGGATGATACTAAGGAATATTCTTATGCTATGCGTTCAAAAGAAGATGCTCAGGATTACAGATATTTCCCTGATCCTGACCTTGTTCCAATTATCATTAGTGACGAATGGATGGCTGAAGTTAAGTCAAAAGAACCTGAATTTAGAGATGAAAAGATGGCAAGATACATTTCTGAATTTAATCTTCCTGAATATGATGCTGACATTATTACATTATACAAACCATTGGCAGATCTTTTTGAAGCAGCAGTACAAAAGGGTAGCGCACCTAAGGAAGCAAGCAACTGGCTTATGGGTGAAACAATGCGTATAGTTAAGGACAAGGGTATTGAGCCTGATCAGGTAAAACTTACAGGTGAAAATTTTGCCAAGTTCCTTAAGTTAATCGAAAATGATGTAATTAACAAAACAGTTGCCAAGGAAGTTTTTGAAGCAATCTTTGATGGTGGCGTAAATCCTGAAGCATATGTTGAAGAACACGGATTAAAGATGGACAACGATACAGATGGTCTTAAGAAGATAATTGAAGAAGTTGTAGCCAACAATCCTAAGGCAGTTGCCGATTATCAGGGTGGAAACAAGAAAGCAATTGGAGCTTTGGTAGGTCAGACTATGAAGGCTACACAGGGCAAGGCTAATCCACAGATGATTAACAAAATCCTTAATGAAATATTGAATAAATAACTACAAAGTAGTAATATTATACTTGGTTAAAAAAATTGTTGCAGATGTAAAATTAAACATCTGCAATGATTTTTCTTAAGCGGTGCGTGGCTCAGTTTGGTAGAGCGCTGCGTTCGGGACGCAGAGGCCGCAGGTTCGAATCCTGTCGCACCGATTTTTTGAGCTTAGAAATAGGCTCTTTTTTTGTGGCGTGAAAATATTTAATTAATTTGCACCCAAAGTTTGAAAGCAATCGTGTTTTATATAGAAAAATAAATTTTTCAAAAAAACAGAAGGAGGAGAGAGATGGATAAAACTTATGCCGGTATGAGTTATGAAGAAGTTGTTGAGAAATATTCTGATTACATAACAAGAATGTGTGTGGTATGGACACAAAATGAAGAAGCAGCTAAAGATTGTTTTCAAAATACATTTATAAAGCTTTACAAGAGTTCAAAAACTTTTAATGACAGTGAACATTTGAAAGCATGGTTACTTAGAGTAGCAAGAAATGAGTGCAATGATTACCATAGAACTTTTTGGAATAAAAATGTATCAATTGGATTAGATAGAGAGAAATTGGAAAGAGTGAAAAATGATTCAGCAAATAAAATTCAATTTGACAGTGATACAGAAAATTTAGTTAAAGCATTGAGAAAACTATCTTTAAAGCATCGAGAAGTTTTAGTTCTTTATTATTATCAGGAATATAGTACAAAAGAAATTTCGGATATTCTTCAGTTAAGTGTTAATACCGTAAAATCAAGGTTACAACGTGGTAGAGAAAAGCTTGCAAAAATTATAAAAAAGCAGGTTTAAAATCAAAAATCATAAGGAATTGAAGAATGGAGGCAAATATGAATTTAAAAAAATTAGATACAATTAAAACTCCGGAAAATTGGAAAAGAGAATTACTTGAACAGCAAAAAATCACAAAAGAAAGTTCAAATACTAATTTTATGAAAATAAAAAGAATGAAATGGGCAATGGCAAGTCTGGTGTTAATAGTAGTATGTACAATGGGAATAACCGTTGGAGCAGACACTTCCAATCCGTTTGGAGAATTTTTACAAAGTGTGTTCGGAACAAAAAAGGTACAGGAGGTTCACTTAGAAACTACTTCCAATATTGGAGAAACTAATGCACATAAAGAGTATGAAGAACCGGGAGCAGAAATTCAATTAAGTAATAATATGGAAATTGTTGGAAGGAATGAAACTTTCATATTGGAGTACAATAAAGAGGATTCAGAAAAAGTTAAAAGTGTTTATTGTATAAAAAATAGTCAGTTGACAAGTGAACAGGTTAATAGATTCCAAGGTAAATATGATGACAAAGATTTTTCTTTTGATTATGTTATAAAAAATAATGAAATTTGTGGATTCAATTATAATGGGGCAGTTAGTGAAGTTTTTCCGGTTATGGAAGAAAGGACAGTTTATGCAGCCTTGTATCAAACAAAAGAAGGCACTGTAGTAAAAGAAACAATTGTCAAAATTAATTTGGACACAAATGAAATTATAAAGCTTTCAAATGACAAAATGATTTGCAATTTTGTACTTTCACCAAATGGAAAAACACTTCTTTGTAATTTTAGGTCAAAAGGATATTGGTCGGTGTTTGATTTGAAAAACAAAGCAGAAAAGAAAATCAAGAAAAGCGTAATAAACGGATATGCAACAACTGATGAAATAGTTTTTGTGGATGACTACCATATATTAACTCTAGGCAAGGCGTTTACAAAAAATAAAACTGAATATTACAGTAAGTATCTTGTGAATTTGAAAAGTGGGAAAGTTGAAAAGGAATATTTTAATACACAAATTGACATAAGTTTTAATTGGACATATATGTTCAACAAAAATATTCTGACAATAGAAAATGTAATGAAAGGTTCTAAATTTCAGATTAACATTCAGGAAAGAAAAGTTGAACCAATTATTGCCTCCGAAAAATATGCTATATTTGGTGATAAATCTAACAAGATCATATATATAATAAATCTTGAAAAAGAAGAGTGGATGAAAGTTAAAATTCCTAATAAGAAGTGGGAGAATATGGAAGTCTATTTAATGAGTAAGGAAAATAAAATGCTAATTACACTTAATAAAAAGGCGTATATAATAGACTTATCAAATCTGAAAAAGTAGAAAAATTAAGGCAAAAGGAAAGGATTGTTCATAGAGGACAGTCCTTTTAACTTTTTTAATTGACTTTTAACTTTTGAAAAGTTAAAAAGAAGTAAATAAGTTAAATTAGAAAAATTTCCCCCTTGACTTTTGTTTTTTATTTGCTATATATAGAGTTATAATATTTGTGGATTGTTACTCTTCGAGGCATTACCGTTAGTTATCAGGTTGGTTTTGCTTTGGAGTTTTTTATTTTAACGAAATATTGTTACACAAGGAAGCTCCTAGAAATTTTCCAACTAAAATTAGAAGAAATAGTTATACTTTACCAATTAAATCAGGCATTATTGGCTGTGAATAGTTTGGAGAAACTATGAATGTAGTAAAGAAGATTAATAATAATGTGGCAATATGTGTGGATGGAAATGGCAATGAGTTAATTGCATTTGGTAAGGGGATTGGTTTTCCTAACGCCATATTGACTATGGCGGATCATATTGAGTTTGCACTAGAGAGAAAGAAGAACAATATAAAGGTTAGTATGCCTTTGGTATACGAAGTTAAGCAGAAGTATCCACAGGAATTAAAATATGGAAAATATATTTTAAAGGAAATATACAAAACCTTTAATGTTAAGTTGGATGCAGATGAGGCAGTTGGAATTGCACTTAATCTGGTAAATTCGCAGATAGAAAGTAAGGATACAGCGGGCAAGACCATAAGCTATGAAAAACAGGTCATTAAGGAAGTAACTGACATAATAGAAAGAGAATTACAGTTTAACATAGACAAGGATTCATTTAATTACACAAGGTTTGCTACGCATTTGCAATATTTGTTGCATAGGTTAAATGATAATCAATGTATTGATTCAGACAATCAGGCCATGTATGACAAGGCTGAGGAGGAATACAAGGATATTGCAGACTGTGTGGACATTATCAATGAATATTTAGATAAGAATTTTAATTGTACATTAACAGACGAAGAAAGATTATACTTGATTTTGCATATTAACAGAGTGTATGCAAAAGAAGGATTGTAACCATTTGGGCATTACCTTCAATTCAACTATGAAAATTCATAGGGTGAATTGGAGGTTTTTTTAATTAATAGATAATATAGGAGAGGTAGTTATGTTTGAAAAATTATTTAAGAAAAAAGAAGCTATGGATAACAATTTATATGCTCCAATTGAAGGTGAATATATTGAATTAGAAAAAATTCCAGACAAGGTTTTTGCCAGCGGAATGATTGGAACAGGTTGTGGAATTGTTCCAAAAGGAGAAAAGGTTACTGCACCGGTTAATGGTGAAATAATTATGGTGGCGGATACAAAACATGCCATTGGAATAAAAAGTGAAATGGGTGCTGAAATACTTTTACATATAGGGCTTGAGACAGTCGCTATGAATGGAGAAGGATTTGAAGTTTTAGTTAAAGTTGGTGACAAAATAAAAGTAGGTCAGGATCTTCTAAGATTTGATTTGAAAAAAATTGAGGAAAAAGCAGATTCTGAAATTTCAGCATTTCTTATTTCTAACAGTGATGAATTTGAAAAAATTAATATTAATGTGGAAAAAAATTATGAAAAAAAAGAAAAAATAGGGGAATGCATAACAAAATAAATATGTATACATTAATTAATTTTATCAAAAAATATAACAGAAGTATTAGAAGGAATGTGAATACGTTCTTTTTTGAGTAATGTTCTGGCACGCTGATTGGTTTCATAATCACGTTTTCCTTTTTCAAAAGTTGAACAACAAAGAAAATCACATTTCGATTCATTCTGTGAATTGGTATTAATTATAAATATAAAATTGTTTATGTTTGTATGACTTGATATTAAATAATCTGCCTTTATTGTAGTATAAAATGGATACATACGAGGCATAAATGAATATAGATTAAATTCATTATCAAGAGATTCTTTTAAATGAATTAGTGCCTCCAAACGAGGCTTAATCATATCTTCATATTGGGTAGCTTTTTTTAACGTATCAAAAGATATTTTGCCTTCAATTATACGGTCTGCTATTTTTGCAGATGAGTAGTTTGGTAGTGCAATATCTTTTGCATACTGAAAACCTGCAAGATGTGGATACTCATTTAAAGAAAAAATAAGATTAATTGGATGTAATTGTTTTTTGTAGCCATAAACAAAGAGATATCTATATTCAATTATTTCTTTCCAGGCTTTGGCTGATTTTTGTAATAGATTCATATGATTTATCCCCCACGTTAAAAGTAAAGAGCCTTGCATATGCAAGACTCTTGTAAAGCGTTTTCTTTCGGTTTAGAAAAACCTATTCGGTTTGAGGTTATCGCATAACCCAAGGTCAGGCTCCACAATTGGCTGCATACCGAAACAGTCAACTGCTTCGAAGCCACGATAGCCGATCAACGTCGCTATCCTCTGATTTGATTATAACATAATAGTACTTGTAGTCAAGGGATTACAAGTATTTGATGAGCATTAAAATTATAATGCTCAAAATTATTATATGCAGAAAAAATCAGTTTGAATCAACATAAATAATTAAAAGATAAGTTGACATATTTAACGGTTAAAATTCACCTTCATCCTCATTTTCTACACCAATCTATATCAATAAAGGATTGAAATTATAACTCATACGTTCTATAATGAACTCAAAACTCGGCTTAAAATAGTAAGTCGGAAACAAATAAATACTGTAAGATACAAATAGGAGAAGTTTATGAGTCACATGGATACTAGAATGTCTTGGGAACCGGACAAGCCTCATGAAGAATGTGGTGTCTTTGGAATGTATGATTTGGATGGCAACGATGTTGCATCATCAATTTACTACGGACTGTTTGCGTTACAGCATCGTGGACAGGAAAGCTGTGGTATTGCCGTATCAGATACTTTTGGACCTAGAAAGGTTGACCTTTTAAAAGGGATGGGATTGGTTAACGAAGTGTTTAACCAGGAGAACATAGCAAGCTTAAAAGGTAACATTGGTGTTGGTCATTGCCGTTATTCAACAGCAGGAGAAAGCATTCCAAGTAATGCACAGCCTTTGGTTATTAATTATGTTAAGGGAACTTTAATGTTAGCACATAATGGAAACCTTATTAATGCTAACGAATTGAGAGAGGAATTGGCATATACAGGTGCTATTTTCCAGACAACAATCGATTCAGAAGTTATAGCTTATCACATAGCAAGAGAGAGAATTAAGACTAAAACAGCCGAACAAGCAGTAGTAAATGCTATGAAGAAGATTAAAGGCGCGTACGCCCTTGTTGTTTCAAGTCCTAGAAAATTAATTGGAGCAAGAGATCCATATGGTTTTAAACCTCTTTGTATAGGTAAGCGTGATAATGCTTATATATTGGCTTCAGAAACTTGTGCATTGGATACAATTGATGCAGAGTTTGTCAGAGATGTGGAGCCGGGAGAAGTTGTTATAATAGACAAGGATGGTATCAAATCAGACAAATCATTATGCTTAAAGCCTGAAGAACAGGCAAGATGCGTATTTGAATATATTTATTTTGCAAGACCTGACAGTAATTTTGATGGTACAAGTGTTTATCATTCAAGAATTATGGCAGGAAAGTTTTTGGCAATGGATAGTCCTGTCGATGCAGACATTGTTGTGGGGGTTCCTGAATCAGGTAATGCAGCAGCAATGGGATATGCAATGCAGTCAGGAATCCCTTATGGAACTGCTTTTATCAAGAATGCATATGTTGGAAGAACATTTATTAAACCTCAGCAGAAGAGTAGAGAATCAAGCGTTCGAGTAAAATTAAATGTTTTGAAGGAAGCTGTTAACGGCAAGCGAGTTGTTATGATTGACGACTCAATTGTAAGAGGAACTACAAGTGACAGAATTGTACAGATGCTTAAAGATGCAGGTGCAACAGAAGTTCACGTAAGAATTAGTTCACCACCATTTATCAGTGAATGCTATTTTGGAACAGACGTGCCAAATAAGGAACAGCTTATAGCTCACAACCGTACTATAGAAGATATAAGACAAGTAATCGGTTCAGATTCATTGGCTTATCTTAGCATAGACAGACTAATCGAATTATCAGGTGGAAAGGCTATCTGTAAGGGATGCTTTACAGGTGAATATCCAATGGAACCACCAACGGAAGACATTCGTGGAGAGTATGACAAGTAAAAATAGTTACACGGATTGTTATGTGCTTAGCACTCTCGCAATCTGTAATCTTAATTAATAAAAAATTTTGGAGGTTTTTATGAACGACAGATACCAGAGCCCATTATCAGAAAGATATGCAAGTAAGGAAATGCAGTACATTTTTTCACCTGACATGAAATTTAAAACTTGGAGAAAGTTATGGATTGCATTAGCAGAGTCAGAAATGGAATTAGGACTTAACATTACTCAGGAACAGGTTGATGAATTAAAAGCTCACGCTGATGATATTAACTATGATGTTGCAAAAGAAAGAGAAAAATTAGTACGTCACGATGTTATGTCACATGTTTACGCATACGGAGTACAGTGTCCTAAGGCTAAAGGAATTATCCACCTTGGTGCAACATCATGCTATGTTGGAGATAATACAGATATTATCGTAATGACAGAAGCATTAAAGCTTGTAAGAAAGAAACTTATAAACGTAATTAATGAACTTGCAAAATTTGCAGATAAATATAAAAATCAGCCTACATTGGCGTTTACACATTTCCAGCCTGCTCAGCCTACAACAGTTGGTAAGAGAGCAACTTTATGGCTTATGGAATTAAAATTAGACTTAGATGATCTTGACTACATTATTGACAGTATGATGCTTTTAGGAAGCAAGGGTACAACAGGAACTCAGGCAAGCTTCTTAGAATTATTTGAAGGTGACCATGAAAAGATTAAAGAATTAGAAAACAAGATTGCTAAGAAGATGGGATACACAAAGTGCTTCCCTGTATCCGGACAGACATATTCAAGAAAGATGGACACAAGGGTTCTTAATGTATTAGCAGGTATTGCTGCAAGTGCTCACAAGTTTTCAAATGACATTAGACTTTTACAGCACCTTAAAGAAATTGAAGAACCATTCGAAAAGAATCAGATTGGTTCATCAGCTATGGCATATAAGAGAAACCCAATGCGTAGCGAAAGAATTGCATCATTAGCTAACTATGTAATGGTTACAGCTTTAAACCCTGCAATTACATCAGCAACACAGTGGTTTGAAAGAACATTAGATGACTCAGCTAATAAGCGTTTAAGCGTTCCTGAATCATTCCTTGCAATTGATGGTATTCTTGATTTATACCTTAATGTAGTAGACGGATTAGTAGTTTATGACAAGGTTATTGAAAAGAGACTTATGAGCGAACTTCCATTTATGGCAACAGAAAATATTATGATGGATGCTGTTAAGGCAGGCGGAGACAGACAGGAATTACACGAAAAGATTCGTGAATTATCAATGGAAGCAGGAAAAAATGTTAAGGAGAAAGGTTTAGATAACAACCTTCTTGAACTTATTGCAAATGATCCTGCATTTAACATGAGTCTTGAAGATCTTCAGAAGACAATGGATCCTTCAAAGTATGTTGGACGTTCACCTGAACAGGTTGACGAATTCCTTGCAGAAGTTATTAATCCTATTTTGGAAGAAAACAAAGAGATTCTTGGAATGTCAGCAACAATCAATGTATAATTAAAGACTATATATAGAAAAAGGCACTAAATAAAGGCTATTTAGTGTCTTTTCTTTTTGTAATCGTACCAAAAACGTACCATTAATTGAACTGCTCCAAAGTTTCAGCAACTTCATTTTGTTTGTTTGGGTACAAATGACCGTATGTATTTAGTGTTGTTGTTACGTTCTCGTGTCCTAGCCTATCAGCTATAAGCGTAGGCGTAAAGCCTAAATGGATTAATAAGCTTGCGTGTGAGTGTCGCAAATCGTGTATTCTTATCTTTTTTACTCCTGATAATTTGCAATATTTATCAATCCTTTTAGCAAGTGCGTACTTATCTACCAAGAATAAATGTTCGCTAGGTTTGTAACCGTATAGGTGCTTAACATATTCTTGCAGGTGTTCCACTACAAACCGTGGTAGTGTTATTTTTCGCTTACTCTTTGCCGTTTTTGGTGTCTGTATGATAGTTTTTCCCTTGACTTTTGCAAGGCTCTTATTTACCGTCAAAATGCCCTTTTCTGCGTCTATGTCGTTGTATGTTAATGCGAGTAGTTCGCCACACCTTAGACCAGTAAAAAATAACAGCTCAAATATCATTTTATATATTGGTTCGTCCACGCAGGCCATAAACTGCTTGTATTCTTCCAACGTCCAGAAGTTCATACTTGTACCTTTAGTTTTTCCAATACTTCCAACCCTTGCTACCGGGTTAAATGGCAAATTGTAGTATTTAACAGCAAAATTAAATATAGCTGATAAAATACCGTTAACTGTATGTTGTGTAGTGGGTGCTACACCACTATTTATTAGTTCATTTTGCCAATTTCTAACCATAGCTGGCGTTATATCAGATATAGGTATATCGTTGAAATATGGGGCAATTCTGTTGTTTATAGTGTATGTTTTTGATTGTAACGTGGTAGGCTTTAGCCTTGTTGCACTATCCTCTAAATATAATTTAACAAGGTTCGAAAACGTCATGTCGCAGTTTTGCGTCATTTTGTTTAAAAAATCACTTTCATATGCTTTAGCTTCCCTTTGGGTAACAAATCCCTCTTTCTTTTTCCTTTTTCTGTTGCCTTGCCAGTCGGTGTAGTAGAAACTACAGTACCATTTGCCATTGCTCATTTTGTTTACTGACATAAAAAATAACCTCACTTTCTATTTTTGAGTATACAAAGAAAAGGTTATCTGGTATAATATTTATTGGTATTTACTCAGCAGACAACCGTATCTGTGTATTATTTAATTTTAAAGTTCCAGTGTTGGTAGCGCTGGAACTTTTTAATTTTTCTGATATAATATAAGTACGTGGCCCGCAGGGGCATTAATTACATACTGTTTTATTTAAAAGTCGGCTTAGGTCGGCTTTTTTTATTTTCTGCGGTTCTTTACAAATTCTACAAAGTTTTTAATTTCTTCCATTTCATCAGCTGTGAACTCGTCGCCCTCAAAGTGTGCTGCAAGAGTTCTAATTTGATTATTACCAAGGTCGGTTGTGTCGGTCTTTTCTTCCATAAGGTCTGAACGTTGGATATGAAAAAAATTACATATTTTATCTATTTTTGACATTCTAGGAGTTTTAACTCCCTTACACCAATTGGAGACAGTCGCAGTTGATACTTCCATATATTCTGCAAGTTCAGTCTGCGTAGTCCCGTTTAATTGCATATAATAATTTAATTTCTTACATATAATATCTCTTATTTCTTTTTCTGACATATGCATACATCCTTTTATTTTATTTGTAATTACAATACTAATATAATCTCAAAGTTAATGTAAGTCAATAAAAAATTAACTTTTTGTTAAAAAAAGATATTGACAATCAGAAAAATAGGCAGTACCATTAACTAAAAGTTAGAAGAAAACTAACTTAAAGAAAGGAGAATTAAAAATGCAATTAAACATGAAAAAGGTAAACATTCAAATTGCTAATTCTGGATTAAACAAAACACAGTTAGCAGAAAGGGCAGGCGTTAGTCGTCAAAGATTTATGATGATACTTAATCAAAGAGAACTAACACCAGTAAGCATAGGCAAGATTGCTAAAGCGCTAGGAGTAAGAGCAGAAGATATTGTAGAGGATTAGAAAGGAGAAAACAATGGAGAGTTATTTAATTAATGCAAAAGAAACTATGCAACTGTTAGGTGTATCAGAGGGCATGGCATATAAGATCATAGCCCAATGCAACCAAGAGCTAGCAAAAAAGGGTTATATAACCATAAGAGGAAAAGCGCCACGTGTATATCTTATGGAGCGTGTCGGAATTAAAGAGGTGATGGACGTTGAGCAATAAAGAAAAACTACTGGATCAAATAAAAACGGTTGAAAACCTCGAAGATATTTTGACTGTTGGAGCTTTCAAACAGATACACGGCGTTGCATTCAATGGCTTAGAATTTGATTTTGAGTTCTTAGACA
>OLWA01001601.1_pt1 | contig 22783 bp, 17 predicted proteins | sample 1673251 | NCBI WGS metagenome assembly OLWA01 (sample SAMEA3178937, study PRJEB25190) | human gut metagenome | biome: human gut; feature: human-associated habitat; material: faeces | place: Austria | collected 2013 | reverse complement strand
ATTTGCAGCAGGAGCTGTTCGACGCCGGGGTAGCCCGAAAGCGCACCGGTCCCATTCCGGTCCCGGGCGCAGATGGCGCGGACGATGCGGGCACGGTCCTGCTGGTGGAGCATCCGCCGGTTTACACGCTGGGCAAGAGCGGGCATGCCGAAAACCTGCTCGTCAATCAGGAAGCGCTCGAAGCGATGGGCGCACAGTTCTTTCACATCGACCGCGGCGGCGACATCACCTTCCACGGCCCCGGGCAGCTGGTATGCTATCCGATCCTCGACCTGGAGCGTATCGGCATCGGCCTGCGGGAGTATATCGAAGCGCTGGAGGAGGCCGTGATCCGCACGGTCGCGGAATACGGCATCGCGGCGGGACGCATCGCCGGAGCCTCGGGGGCCTGGATCGACCCCGGAAAGGCGCGGCCGCGCAAGATCTGCGCAATAGGAGTCCGTTCGTCGCGTTATGTCACCATGCACGGGTTCGCACTGAACGTGACGACCGACCTTGAGTGGTTCTCGCGCATCAACCCCTGCGGATTCACCGACCGGGGCGTCACGTCGATCGCCGCCGAAACGGGGTCGCAGCCGTCGATGCAGGAGGTAAAACAGCTGGTCATCAGGGAATTGGCCACAGCCTTGCAGTGTGAAATAACGAGCGGTTCGTGAAAGACGGCCGGCAAAAGGGTCTGGCATCTCACTCATCTCCCACCCTGAAGGAGGGCCGGAGCGGAGATTTTTAAACGACGCCACAGGCGGCGGCGACAGCGGCGGACAGCGCCGAAACGATATAAAGACGCAATAACGATAATTGGAAATTAAATGTTAAAATATATAAATAACAATTCGTATGCCTATAGAAAAACGCTGGGTAGTGAAGCCACAGGGCGACCCCGCGACGGCAGCCATGCTGGCTGCCGCTCTGCGGATCTCGCCAGTACTGGCCAATCTGCTCGTACAGAGAGGCATAGACACCGTAGAAAAGGCGGAGAAATTCTTTAAACCGAGCCTCGCCGACCTGCACGATCCGTTCCTGATGAAGGACATGGAGAAGGCGGTCGAGCGGGTCGAACGGGCCGTTGCGAACCAGGAGAAGATCATGGTTTACGGCGACTACGACGTGGACGGCTGTACGGCCGTCGCGCTGGTTTACAAGTTCCTGCGCCAGATCGGGCACAAAAACCTGATGTTCTACATCCCCGACCGTTATACCGAAGGATACGGTATTTCGATCAAAGGTATCGACCTCGCCGCCCGCAAGGGCGTGGGGCTTATCATCGCCCTGGACTGCGGCATCAAAGCCACGGAAAAGGTTGTCTATGCGAAGACGAAAGGCGTGGATTTCATCATCTGCGACCACCACCTCCCGGCCGAGGAGATTCCCAAGGCCGTAGCCGTTCTGGACCCCAAGCGGGTCGACTGCTCCTACCCGTTCGACGAACTGTCGGGCTGCGGCGTGGGATTCAAACTCGTGCAGGCCTATGCGCAGAAAAACCGCATGCCTTTCGAGCAGATCCTGCCCCTGCTGGACCTGCTGGTCGTGTCGATCGCCTCGGACATCGTGCCGCTGGTCGGCGAGAACCGGATTCTGGCCTATTTCGGCCTGAAGAACCTCAACCGCGAGCCGTCGAAAGGTCTGCTGTCGATCATCAAGATCTGCGGGCTGGACAAACACAATATCACCATCGACGACATCGTCTTCAAGATCGGGCCGCGCATCAACGCCGCCGGCCGCATGCGAATGGACGAGAACGACGAAAACGCCTCGCCTTCGGGCGGGCACGCCGCCGTGGAACTGCTGATCGAGGGCAACGAGTCGATCGCCGAGGAGTTCGGCAGCGTGATCGACGCCTACAACCAGGACCGCAAGTCGATCGACCGCTCCGTCACGCAGGAAGCGCACGACTATATCGAGGGCAATCCCGAAATGAAGGCCCTCAAGAGCACCGTGATCTACAATCCCCGCTGGATGAAGGGCATCGTGGGCATCGTCGCGTCGCGTCTCATCGAGACCTACTACCGCCCGACGGTGGTGCTGACGATGAGCAACGGATTCGTGACCGGATCGGCGCGTTCGGTTCCCGGATTCGACCTTTACCAGGCCGTCGAGTCGTGCTCGGACCTGTTGGAAAACTTCGGCGGACACATGTACGCCGCAGGGCTGACGATGCGTCCGGAAAACGTCGGCGAGTTCACGCGGCGGTTCAACGCATACGTGGAGGAGAACATCGACCCGCAGATGCTCGTCCCGCAGGTGGACATCGACAGCGAACTGCTCTTCTCGGACATCACGCCGGCTTTCCGCAAGGACCTCAACCGCTTTCAGCCCTTCGGGCCGGGCAACACGGCGCCGGTCTTCGCCACCTGCGGCGTGAGCAACCACGGCGACGCCAAGCTCGTCGGCATGGAGTGCGAGCACCTGCGCATGGACCTGATGCAGCGGCAGAAGCCCAACACCAAGATCCAGGCCATCGCCTTCCAGCAGCCCACGCATTACGAATGGGTGCGCTCGGGACGCCCGATCGACGTCTGCTACCAGATCGTCGAAAACCACTACCGGGGAACTGTGACCACCCAGCTCCGGATCAAGGACATCAAACCCGTTCTGAACAGGTAGTCTCCGTCTTCGAAAGAGAGGTCAGGAACACAACTCCGGGCCTCTCTTTTTCAATTTACATGCGTCATTGCATTTAGCGTCACAGCCGGTCATCCGGCTCCTTCACTGCAAACAAATGAATCTTCTGAAGAAACCGTTCAGCATTTCCCTCCAGGCCCTGGCGGGAGTTCTGATTTTCAGCTGCCTGCTGGCACATCCCTTCTCCGAAGCTGCGAGCAGCCCCCCGGGCGACAAGCGCGACTACATGCTGGTGCTGAACACCTACACCGAATCGGCGCCCAGGAGCAGCCACATTATCAACAGCATCGTCGCGCATATCGACCAGGTGGACAACTTCGAAGTCTACACCGAAAACATGAACTCGCTGTTGATGACGTTCAAAAAACACAAAACCGGCGAGATCGAATCCTTCAAAAACAACCTGCTGCGGGAATACGGCAAGAATCCGCCCCGGATGCTGGTGCTGCTGGGCGCTCCGATCGCTGTGCTGCGCGACTTCGTGAAACAGACCTGGCCCGGCGTGCCGTTGATCCTCTGCTCGGAAATGGACTACATAGGTCCTGAAAACGCCTACCTCGACCGCCGCCCGCTGCGCCCCGAGGAGCGGCTGCCGCTGTGCGACAAAGCCGTGTCCGACAACATCACGCTCATCCGCACGCCGCTCTACCTGCGCGAGAACGTCGAGCTGATGCGCCGGATGATCCCGGGGATGGATTCGCTGATCTTCGTCGGCGACGGCCGCTATATCAACCAGCAGGCCGACAGCGACCTGCGCGAGCTGCTGGACCGCGAATTCCCGCAGATCGACTACCGGTTCTACTCGGCACACGAAATGTCGACCGAAGCGCTGCTGGACTCGCTCAACCGCATCGACATCCACCGCACGGGCATACTCTTCTCGCCGTGGCATTACACCAAAAAAATCGGCGACAACATCGTCTCCGTCACCGACTCCTACCGCGTCATCGCCAGCGTGCAGGCCCCGATGTTCGCGCTGATGCCCGCAGACATCCGCGACGGCGGACTGGTCGGAGGCTATGTATACGACGACGCCGAGGTGAACGCACACGTCATTTCGACCATCGACGCCGTTCTGGCCGGACACCAGCCACGCGACATTCCGTTCTACACCCCGCAGGACGCCCGCCCGGTCTTCAACTACGCAGCCCTCGAACGCAAGGACCTCTCGCCGCACACCTGCCCGGCCAACACGCTCTTCTACAACAAACCGGTATCGACGCTCGAACAGTACAAATGGGCGATCGGAGGCATCGTGCTGCTGCTGGCCTTCATCGGCATCCAACAGTGGCGCATTCGCATGATGTACCGCGTGGAATCGGCCCGGCAGCGGGAATCGGAAAGTCTGGCGAAATATTCGAACCTGTTCAACGCCATGCCGATCGTCTACATCCAGATGAAGGTGATTTACGACGAAAACGGCAACCCCGCAGACGCCCTCTACTGCGACGTGAACTCCCGTTACGAACGCATATTCATCCCCCGCGAGCAGGCGATCGGACGACGGGTCAGCGAACTGTTCCCCTTCCCGATGACCGAATTCATGCGGCTGATAAAAATCGCACAGACCGAGAACCGGACCATCACCTACCCCTATTATTACGAACCGCGCGACATCTTCTACGAAGTGGTGATCAGCCGCTCGTACCTCGAAGAACACATCGACATCTTCTGCCTCGACGGCACGGCGCTCTACAAGACGCAGCAGAAACTCGATTCGATCAACCACAAGCTGGCGATGGCGCTCGACGTGGCGGACATCGTGCCCTGGAAATGGGACCTGCGCAAAGGGTCGATCCTGTGCGACGTGAACAAATCGGTGCACGGCCAAATGCTCGCCGGGACGAACGCCGACCAGCAGCTGGAAGTCCCCTCGGAAAGCTATTTCGCCAAGATCCACAAGGAAGACCGTGAGCGGGTGCGCCGCGCCTACGACGACCTGATCGCCGGACGGAAGGACAAGGTGCGCGAGGAGTACCGCGTAGCCTCCGACGCCGGAGGACGCTGGCATCTGGACTGGGTGGAGGCACAGGCCACCGTGGACCAGCGCGACGACGACGGGCGCCCGCTGAACCTCATCGGATCGTCGCTCGTCATCACGCCGCGCAAGCGGCTGGAGCAGGACCTCCGTTCGGCACGCGACCGCGCCGAGGAGTCGAACCGCCTCAAATCGGCCTTCCTGGCCAACATGAGCCACGAAATCCGCACGCCGCTCAACGCCATCGTAGGGTTCTCGAGCATCCTTGCCGAGACCGACGAGGAGCAGGAAAAGCGGGAATACATTTCGATCATCGAGAACAACAACGCCCTGCTCCTGCAACTGATCGGCGACATCCTCGACCTCTCGAAGATCGAGGCCGGAACGCTGGAATTCAACTTCTCGGACTTCGAGCTGAACGAACTGATGCACGAAAAGGAGAACATCATCCGCATGAAAACGGCCGAAGGCGTCGAACTGATCTTCGAACCGGGGCTTGACGCATGTCTGTTCCACTCCGACCGCAACCGGCTTTCGCAACTGCTGATCAACCTGCTGACCAACGCCGCGAAATTCACCGCCAAAGGGTCGATCCGCTTCGGCTACCGGACGGAGGGCAGCCGGCTCCGTTTCTACGTCTCCGACACGGGCTGCGGCATTCCGCCCGAAGGGCAGCGGCGGATTTTCGACCGGTTCGTCAAACTCAACTCCTTCAAACAGGGCACGGGACTCGGACTTCCGATCTGCAAAAGCATCGTCGAACATCTCGGCGGAGAGATCGGCGTGAAGTCGGAAGAAGGGCGCGGCACGACCTTCTGGTTCACGCTTCCCTACGTCACCGGCAAGCCCTGCGAAACCCCGTGCGGGGAGATCCCGACGGTTTCGGTCGAAAAGGACAAACTGACGATCCTCATTGCCGAGGACAATGACAGCAACTACCGTCTTTTCGAAACGATCCTGCGCCGCGACTACCGGCTGATACACGCCCGGGACGGGGAGCAGGCCGTGGAACTGTGCCGCACGGAACATCCGCACCTGATTCTCATGGACATCAACATGCCCGTGATGAACGGTTACGAGGCCGCGGCGGAAATCCGCAAATTCGCAGCGGAAATCCCGATCGTCGCCGTCACGGCCTACGCCTACGCCTCCGACGAGCAGAAGATCATGCAGAACGGATTCACGGGCTACATGCCCAAGCCGATCAACGCCCCGCAGCTCAAAAAACAGATTCTCGACATCCTGCGGGAACGCATCACGCTGATATGAAACGTTAAAGGACGCCTCGAAGGGCGTCCTTTAACGTTATCCGAGCCGGAGAATCCGCGCCTCGTCGTCCGCAGGCGGCAGCGGGGCGGGGGAAAAGTCAGAATAGCCCAGGGCGATGGCGCAGAGGGGTTCGCAGCCGTCGGGAACGGGCAGGAACGTCCGCAGGTAATCGGCGGCCCTCTCTCCGTCGGGGGCGTCCTTGCGGCGGGGCCGTCCGTTGACGTGCACCCAGCACGAAGCCAGCCCTTCGTCGACGCAGGCCAGCTGGAGCACCGTGGCCGAAATCGCGGCGTTCTCACGCCACAGATCGCTCGCCGAGGTGTCGCCCAGCACCAGGACCGCCAGCGGCGCGCCCTTCAGAAACGCCGACCCGTAATCGCGCATTTCGGCCATGCGGGCCACCAGCGCGGGATCGTCGACCACCAGAAAACGCGTCGTGCGCGTATTGCGTGCCGAAGGGGCCGAAAGGGCTTCGGCGAGGATGCGGTCCACGACCTCTCGGGGAACTTCGCGGTCGGTGAATTTACGGACCGAACGGCGTTTCGCAATCAATTCCTTGAACTCCATAATCTGTTGTTTTTACGTACGTTATTGCCGGAAAAGAGCCTCTGTTCCAGACAGACTGCGCCCCGGACCGGCACGAAAGCGACCGGCGTCGGGGCCGGTTTGCGCTGTTTTTGCAAAAATACGAAAAAAAAGCTATCTTTGGTGTCGGGGTCGCTGCGGCCCCTTCATCTGTCGGAAGGTTTTACCGAACCGCATGCCATACGGTTTTGCAGCCGTCTGATTTTTAGCAGCTTTAAAATCAAAACTTTGAAAACGATGGAATTCAGATTTACCATAGCACTGATCTACGACTTCGACGGAACGCTCGCTCCGGGCAACATGCAGGAATACGACTTCATTCCGGCCGTCGGCAAGAGCAACAAGGAGTTCTGGACCGAGGCCAACACGCTGGCCGAGGAGCAGGACGCCGACATGGTCCTTACGTACATGGCGCGGATGATCCAGGAGGCCAAGTCGAAGGGACTCTCGCTCAAACGCGAGGCGTTCCAGGAGTCGGGCCGCCGCGTGACGCTCTTCAACGGCGTCAGGGAGTGGTTTTCCCGAATCAACCGCTACGGCGAAGAGCGGGGCATCCGCATCCTCCACTACATCAACTCGTCGGGTCTCAAGGAGATCATCGAGGGAACGGAGATCGCCCACGAGTTCCGCAAGATCTACGCCTGCTCGTTCCTCTACGACGTGGACGGCATCGCCTACTGGCCCGCCGTGGCGGTCAACTACACCAACAAGACGCAGTTCATCTTCAAGATCAACAAGGGGGTCGAATCGGTCTTCGACTCGAAGCTGGTCAACCGCTACATCCCCGAAAACGAACGCCCCGTGCCGTTCAGCCACATGATCTACGTCGGCGACGGAACCACGGACATCCCCTGCATGCGGCTGGTCAAGAACTACGGCGGACACTCGATCGCCGTCTACAACCCCGATCAGAAGGGGGCCCGCCGGGAGCTTTCGTCGCTCATCCACGACAACCGCGTCAACCACGTCTGCCCGGCCGACTACTCCGAAGGCTCCGAAATGGACACCATCGTGAAAACCATCATCGAGAAGATCGATCTCGACGACCGGCTCGAACAACTCGGCGTCATCCGCTGACCGTCATGCCCGCACCCCGCGCCAAACACCTCCACACCGCACGCTGGATCCGTCCCGAACTGCTCGCCGGTTCGCCCGAATGGACCGTCGGTCTGCGCCGCCATCTCACGGCCGTATGGTTCACCGCCGGAGGAGTGGTTCTCTGCATCCTGCTGCCCGTGGCCGGATTTCCGGGGCTCTACGTGGCGGCAGTGGCCGTCAGCGCCTTCTACCGCGACTGCGAACCGCTCGAAATGCTGCGTCTGCCGGAGATGAATGCCAGCCGGCTGCTCGTGCGCAAGGTCCTCACCGCCTGGCGCAATTACTTCCTGCTGTCGGCCCCGTTCGCCCTGCTGGCCATCGTGGCCCACCCCCGCACGGCCTGGATCGCCGTGGCGTGGGCTCCGCTTGCAGCCCTGGCCCTGCTCTATGCCGTCGTGGCGAAATACGTCCGTTATGCGCCCGAACGCACGTCGCGGCGTCCGGTGGCCGAACGCCTCGGCATCGCCGGCTTCCTGATCCCGATTCTGCTGCCCCTGAGCCTCTGTCTCACGGTCAGCTACGCCCTCAGGGCCGAACGCAACCTGAACCGTTACCTCCATGATTACGATTGATTCGCTCCGCATCCGCGAAGGCCGTCGCGTGGTGCTCGACGGCGTGACGATGCACCTGCCCCAGAATGCCGTCCACGGCCTGGCAGGCGAGGGCCGAAGCGCCCTGCTGCACGCCGTCTACGGCGATCTGCGCCCCGAGGCGGGGTCGATCAACGAGGCCGGCCATCCGCTGCAGCGCCGTGAGATGAGCCTGCTGGAGGCCGATCCGCACTTCTGGCCCGGGCTGACGGCCCGCGACTGCATCGGACTGATCCGCTGGTTCGACCGCAAGGTCAACCCCGAGGCCCTGCTGCGCCGATTCCCCGTGCCGCTCGACAAGGAGGCCGCCACGCTCGACGCCGAAGCCCGCAAACACCTCGGCATCATCCTTACGCTCATGCGCGGCAAACGCATCCTGCTGCTCGACGAACCCTTCCGCGAACTGAAGCCCGAACGCATCTTCGTCATGCAGCAACTCCTGCTCCACCTCGGATCCGAGGGGCGGACCGTCCTCCTCGCTTCGGGACGCATCGCCCCGCTCGAAGGCGTTTGCGACGACCTCTACCTGCTCGGCGAAGGCGGCGTCCGCGCCCGTTACGAACACTACGAACTCGGACGCCTCGAACGTTCGGGCGCCCCGGACAACGGCGGATTTGCGGAAAATTGAGTGCCTTCGCCGACGACCAAAACCGAATAACAACTCTGACAGCGACCATGAAGATCATCTTTGCCACCAACAATGCCCACAAGCTCAGCGAAGTACAGGCCGTCCTGGGCGAAGGCTTCACACTCGTGACCCCGCGCGAATGCGGCATCACCGAAGAGATCCCCGAAGAGCAGGATACCCTCGAGGGCAACGCCTCGCAGAAATCCCACTACATCCACGACCGCACGGGGCTCGACTGCTTTGCCGACGATACGGGGCTCGAAGTGGCCGCATTGGGCGGCGCCCCCGGAGTCCACTCGGCCCGCTACGCCACCGACGGCCATGACTTCGCGGCCAACAACCGCCTGCTGCTCCGCAATCTCGAAGGGGTAGTCGACCGCCGAGCCCGTTTCCGGACGGTCATCTCACTGATTCTCAACGGCGAGGAACACCTCTTCGAAGGGGTGGTCGAGGGGCGCATCATCGACCACGAAGCCGGTCACGAAGGATTCGGATTCGATCCGCTCTTCATCCCCGACGGCTGCGAGCGGACCTTCGCCGAGATGAGCCCCGAGGAGAAAAACGCCATCTCGCACCGCGGGCGCGCCGTGCGCAAACTCGCCGAATACCTCCATTCACTCGAAAAATAGACCGCCCATGGATGCGAAACAGACCGTACGATGGGGCATCGTCGGATGCGGCGATGTCTGCGAACGCAAGAGCGGACCGCCGATGTATCTGACCGAACACTCCGAGCTGGTGGCCGTCATGCGTCGCGATGGGGACAAGGCGGCCGATTTCGCCCGGCGTCACGGCGTCGGACGCTACTACACCGATGCCGCGGAACTGATCGCCGACCCCGAGGTCGACATCGTCTATGTCGCCACGCCGCCCGCCTCGCACAAGGAGCTGGCGATCCGTGCCCTGGAGGCCGGCAAACCCGTCTATGTCGAGAAGCCCATGGCGATGAACCATGCCGAATGCCGGGAGATGATCGCTGCGGCCGAACGCGCCCGGCAGCCCCTCTTCGTGGCCTACTACCGCCGCGCCTTGCCCTATTTCCGGCGCGTGAAGGAGCTTCTCGATGACGGGCGGATCGGCACCCCGCAACAGGTCGAAGTGCGTTATCTGCGCCCCGCAGGGCCCGAAGACCGCGATCCGCAGCACCTGCCCTGGCGGCTGCGCCGCGACGTGGGCGGCGAAGGCTATTTCTACGACATGGCTCCCCACACGCTCGATCTGCTCGACTTTCTGTTCGGAGCCGTCGCCTCGGCTCGGGGCGTACACCGCAATCTGGGCGGCCTGTACGAGGTGGCCGATACGGTCACGGCGACGCTGCAGTTCCAGTCGGGTGTGGTCGGAAGCGGCCTCTGGAGCTTCGTCGCCCCGCCCGAAGAGCGCGAGGATTCGGTCCTGATCACCGGCTCACGCGGCTCGCTGCGCTTCGCCACCTTCGACTTCCAACCCATCGAACTCATCACCCCGGAAGGGTCGGAACACTTCACGATCGATCCCCCGCAGTACATCCAGGGCCCGATGATCCGCACGATCGTCGACCAACTGCGCGGCGTGGGCCGCTGCCCCTCGGACGGTTACTCGGCCGCCCGCACCTCGTGGGTCATGGATCAGATCATGAAGCAATAATCCGGATCTTTTCGTATCTTTGCCCCCGTCATGGAGAAAACACTGTATGAAAAGGAGGAACGCTTCGATGCGGCAACGATCGAGGCCCTCAAAAACCACTATACCGAAATCCTGCGGCTGCTGGGCGAGGACCCCGCCCGCGAAGGTCTGCTGAAAACCCCCGAACGGGTGGCCAAGGCCATGTCGTTCCTCACGAAAGGGTATGACGAAAACCCGCTCGAGATCATCCGCTCGGCCACCTTCCGCGAAGAGTACAAACAGATGGTCCTCGTCAAGGACATCGAACTCTACTCGCTCTGCGAACACCACATGCTGCCCTTCTACGGCAAGGCCCACGTCGCCTATATTCCCAACGGATACATCACCGGACTGTCGAAAATCGCCCGTGTGGTGGAGTGCTTCGCACGCCGGCTGCAGGTGCAGGAGCGGCTGACGGTCCAGATCCGCGACTGCATCCAGGAGGCGCTGAACCCGATGGGTGTGGCCGTGGTGATCGAGGCCAGCCACATGTGCATGCAGATGCGCGGCATCGAGAAGCAGCAGTCCGCAACAACCACCTCGGCCTTCACGGGCATCTTCCTCTCGGACCACCGCACGCGCGAGGAGTTCATGACCCTCATCTCGCACAAGTATCGCTAACAAACCGCGTTTCGGTCCGTTTGCCACAACCGGAAATCCCTCCATTGCGGATTTCCGGTTTTTTCATGTGCCGTTCGGCCCGGAGCGGCATTTTCCCGACACGCGGGAACGAAATTTGGGGTTGTGCCGACAGCAAACCAAAAATCAAAACATCATGAACGTCAAACAACTCCGTTACATTGCGTTCGCACTCGTCGCAGTTGCGTTCTGCTCGTGCCAGAAAGATCCCTCGACGTCGGACCTCAACCGGGACTATCTGGTCTACACCGCCCATGATTCGGGTACCGACTTCTCCGCGATCGGCACCTACTACCTCCCCGACAGCATCCTCATCATCGGGAACAGTGACAAGACCGAATACTGGAAGGACGAGGATGCCCTGGCCATCGTCGACGCCGTGGCCTCGCAGATGGACAACGCCGGCTACACGCGCATCGACGAGAAAGAGACCGCCAACGTCGGTCTGCAGCTCAGCTACGTGCGTCAGGTGACCTACTTCGTCGGCTACAACAACCCCTACTGGTGGTGGTACTATCCCTACTACTGGGCTCCCGGATACTGGGGCAACTGGATCGGATGGCACTATCCCTACAGCGTCTACTACGGCTACACGGCCGGCTCGCTACTGATGGAGATGCTCGATCTGGAGGCCGACCAGGAGACCGGACGCAAACTCCCCGTCATCTGGGACAGCTACATCGGCGGACTGCTCACCTCCGACTCCGAGCTCAATCTCCAGCGCACGATCGACGCCGTCGACCAGGCCTTCGCACAGTCGCCCTATCTGACCAAATAGTTCCACCCCAAAAAACATCCGACCATGAAAACATCGAAATACTTCAAGACCCTTGCATGCTGCATCGTCCTGCTGGCAGCCGCTCTGCCGGGCAAAGCGCAGCTGATCCCCAACACCTACATCAACGTCGACTGGCAGATGGGCGTACCCCTCGACAACGGACTGGCCGACAAGACCTCGGGCTGGGGCATGAACTTCGAAGGCGGCTATTTCGTCACGCCGGCCATCACCGTGGGCCCCTTCCTCTCGTATCAGACCAACCTGGAGAGCATCGACCGTCAGACGCTCGATCTGGGTGACGGCGCCGCCCTGACCACCAACCAGAAACATGCGCTGTTCCAGTTGCCGTTCGGCGTGACGAGCCGTTACAACTGGTTAACGGACAGCGTCTTCCAGCCCTATGTCGGACTGAAGCTCGGAGCCTGCTACGCCGAACTCTCGTCCTACTACTATGTCGTGCGTCAGTACACCGAGACGTGGGGATTCTACCTCTCGCCCGAGGTCGGCGTCTCGATCTTCCCGCGTCCGGACTACCGCATGGGCTTCCACGTGGCGCTCTACTACAACTACGCCACCAACGAGGGCGACGTGCTCGTCTACCGGGTCAACAACCTCAACAACTTCGGCCTGCGCGTCGGCATCTCCTTCTGACAACGGCCCGGAAAACCGGCCCTGTCCAACAAAAAACCCGCTCTTCCGGTGAGAGCGGGTTTTTTCTGGGCCTGCAGCGGCGGTATACAAGGCCAGGTGCGACGCCTGCACCTCCGGTCGAGCGGGGTTTTCGTCGATGTCCGGGATGCCCGGGATACCCTTTCACCCCTTCTCCTCTTCGCCCCCTTCGCCCCTTCGGCGGGCATCAGTGGGCCTCCAGCCAGTTGTGCCCCACGCCGGCATCGGCAATAAGCCGTACGCGGAGCTTCGCGGCCGACTCCATGCACTCGGTGACGATACGCACGACCTGCTCCTGCTCCTCGCGCAGCATGTCGACCACCAGTTCGTCGTGGACCTGCAGGATCACCCGCGAACGGATTCCCTCGGCGGCAAAACGCCGGTGGACGTTGATCATGGCGATCTTCATGATGTCGGCCGCCGAACCCTGGATCGGGGCATTCACGGCGTTGCGCTCGGCCAGACCGCGCGCCACGGCGTTGTGCGACGCGATGTCGTTCAGATAGCGGCGGCGCCCGAAGATCGTCGTCACGAAGCCATCCTCGCGGGCCTTCGCCACGACGTGCTCCATATACTCGCGGACCTTGGGATACGATGCAAAATAGCCGTCGATGATCTCGCGGGCCTCCTTGCGGGGGATCTCCAGCCGCTGACTCAGTCCGAAGGCCGAAATGCCGTAGATGATGCCGAAATTGGCCGTCTTGGCCCGGCGCCGCTCCTCGGGGGTCACCTCCGAGATCGGCTTGTTGAAGAGCCGCGCCGCGGTCGCCGCATGGACATCCTCGCCGTGTTCGAAGGCGGCGATCAGCGCCTCGTCGCCCGACAGGTGGGCCATCAGCCGCAATTCGACCTGGCTGTAGTCGGCCGACAGCAGCAGATGGTTCTCGTCCGAAGGGATGAAGGCCTTGCGGATACGGCGCCCCATTTCGTCGCGCACGGGGATGTTCTGCAGGTTGGGATTCGTCGACGAGAGGCGCCCGGTGGCCGTCACGGCCTGGTTGAACGACGTGTGGATGCGTCCCGTACGGCGGTTGACCAGCTGCGGAAGCGCCTCGACATAGGTCGACAGCAGTTTCTTCACGCCGCGGTATTCGAGGATCAGATCGACGATGCGGTGTTTGTGGGCAAAGCTCTGCAGGTACTCCTCGTCGGTGCAGAACTGCTTCGTGCGGGTCATCTTCGGCTTCTCGGCGATGCGCATCTTCGCAAAGAGTACCTCGCCCAGCTGACGCGTCGAGTTGATGTTCAGATTCGGTTCGCCCGCCTCGGAGCGCACGGCCGCCTCCAGCTCCGCCAGCTTGCGGTTCAGCTCCACGGCATAGAGGGCCAGCGCCTCGGTGTCGATCCGCACGCCGGCCATCTCGATGTCGGCCAGCACGGCAATCATCCGCTCCTCGATCTCGAAGTAGAGGTCGTGCAGCCCAATCTGCTCGACCATCGGGTAGAGCACCTGCTTCAGGCGCAGCGTCACGTCGGCATCCTCGGCGGCATACTCCTTCACACGCTCGACGTTGACCAGATCCATCGTCAGCTGCTTGGAGCCTTTGCCGATCAGCGTCTCGATCTCGATCGGACGGTAGTTCAGATAGCGCTCGGCCAGCACGTTCATGTTGTGCCGCGACTCGGGGTCGAGCAGGTAGTGGAGGATCATCGTATCGTAGAAGCGGCCGCGGACGGTGATGCCCAGCTGCCGCAGCACCATCAGGTCGAACTTGACGTTCTGGCCGATCTTGGCGATGCGTTCATCCTCGAACAGCGGGCGGATGATCTCCGCATATTCGCGGGTATTGGCCTCGCTGAAGGGTACGTACCACGCCCGGAAGGGTTCGACGGCCAGCGACAACCCCACGATGCGGTCGTTGAAGACGTCGAGGCCCGTCGTCTCGGTATCGAAGCAGACCTCCCCGTAGCGGCTCACCGCAGCGATCACCTCGCGCAGGTGGTCGGCCGTCTCGACGAGCATATACTCGTGCGGCGTGGTCTGGGCCGTGGCGAAGGTCGTCTCGGCCTCGGCCTGCAACGTCTCGGAGGGTACGGCCGCCGTTGTTGCGGCCGGTGCCGGCGGTGGCGCCACCGCCGGTTCGCCGAACAACGTGCCCTGACCCGCCAGGGCAGCCCGCTTCGCTGCGGCCGACTTGGCCCGCGCCATCTCGGCCAGCTGGGTCTGCGCCTCCTGCCGCGGAACATCCGTAACGGGCTCGGGAGGAGCCAGATTCGCGAGATCGTTCAGGAAAGCCTTGAAGTCGAGTTCGGCAAAAAGTGCCCGCAGATCATCCAGATGCGGCTCGCAGACCGTCAGATCCTCCTCGCGGAAGGCGATCGGCACGTCGAGCCGAATGGTCGTCAGACGCTTGGCCAGACGCAGATTGTCGGCCCAGGCGGCGATCTTCTCGCCCTGTTTGCCGGGGATTTTCGAGACGTTTTCCAGGATGTTCTCCACCGTGCCCCATTCGCGGACCAGCTTGCAGGCCCCCTTCTCGCCGATGCCCGGCACACCGGGGATGTTGTCCGACGCATCACCCCACAGGGCCAGAATGTCGCGCACCAGCTGCGGATCCTCGATGCCGTACTTCTCGCGGATCTCGTCGCGGCCGACGATCTCGATGCTCCCCTCCGAACCGCGCTGCTTGTAGATCCGGCAATGGTCCCTCACGAGCTGTCCGTAGTCCTTGTCGGGCGTCACCATGTAGACGTCGTAACCCGCCTCGGCGCCCTTCTGCGAAAGGGTGCCGATCACGTCGTCGGCCTCGTAACCCTCGACCTCGAGTATCGGGATGCACATCGCCTCCAGCACCCGCTTGACATAGGGCACCGAACGCAGGATATCTTCGGGAGTCTCCGTGCGGTTGGCCTTGTATTCGGGGAAGATTTCGCGGCGGAAGCTCCCGCCCGGCGGATCGAACGCCACGCCCAGCAGATCGGGATGCTCGCGCTTCTGGATGTCGCGCAGGAACTTCACGAAACCGAACACCACCGAGGTGTTCATCCCGTCGCGGTTGCGCATCGGACGCCCCAGAAACGCATAGTAATACTTGAAGATCAACGCATAGGCGTCGACCAGAAAGAGTTTTTTCATAGTTGTCGATTGCGTCGTTTGATCGGTTCAGGCATTGTCGTCGGCAAACCACTCGGCAAACGAGGTGGCCGTCTCGTGCAGCCGCAGCGCATGGAGCCGCACCCCCTCGGGCAGGCGCGCCGCAATGCGGGCGGCAAAGTCCGTGAGCATGTTCTCGCACGTGGGCTGATAATCCACCCGGATGATGTTGCCGAAACGCGCCGACAACACCTTATAAAGCTCCTCACCGGCCTCGGAGGCCTTCAGAACCAGCGCATGGTCGAAACGCGAAACGATCTCGTCGTTGACGATGCGCTTCAGCACGCCGAAATCCATCACCATCCCGCACTTCGGATCCGCTGGATCCGTAACCGGAGTACCCTTCACCGTCACGAAAAAACGGTACGAGTGCCCGTGTATCTCGCGGCACGGGCCGTCGTATCCTTCGAGCGCGTGTGCCGCCTCGAACGAAAATTCCTTGGTCAATCTGATTACTGCCATATTGCAAAGATAACAGAAAGCCGCCAGAAACAGGTCTCCGATCCGAAATTTATTCAAAAAAAGCGCCCCGGTCGTGGGGCGCTTTCAGATCGAAGGCAGGAAGGAGGGGCTACTGCAACTCGACGCGGTAGGGTGAATACATCACGATGCCCTGCTGGCTCAGCGCCTCGCGGACCCGTTCGTACTCCTTCATCATGCCGCCCAGTTCCGAACGCGTGAAGCAGGTCCGAATACTTGCGTTGAGCGACGAGAGCAGCGCCAGCACTCCCGACGGCTGCTCGCGAACCTCGACCACGCGGAAATTCTCGCCCAGATCGGCCTTCTCCACAGCCAGGGCAATGGCCGTCTTCAGACCGCCGCAGCCGTCGACCAGCCCGATGCCGAGAGCATCGGCCCCCGTCCAGACACGTCCGCCGGCAATCTCCAGCACGCGTTCGAGCGGCAGATTGCGGCCCTCCGAGACATCCTTCGTGAAGGTCTCGTAGACACGGTCCACGCCGCGCATGATCATCGCCCGCTGGACCGGCGAGAGGGGACCCTTGCCGAGGAAATCCGACGACGCGTTGCTCTGCACGCCGTCCACCGTAATCCCCAGCTTGTTCTTCAGCGCATCCCGCGAATCGAGAACCATGCCGTAGACGCCGATCGAACCGGTCAGCGTCAGCCGGTCGGCCACGATCACGTCGGCCGGACATGAAATATAGTATCCGCCGCTGGCTGCATAGGAGCCCATCGAGACGATGACGGGCTTCTCCTGCCGCAGCAGCTCCATCTCACGCCAGACGACATCCGAAGCCAGGGCACTGCCGCCCGGAGAGTTGACCCGCATGACGACGGCCTTGACCCGTTCATCGCAACGCACTGCGGCCAACTCCGCAGCCAGCGTATTGCCATAGATCTCGCGACCATAGCCTTCGCCGTCGACAATCTGCCCGTCGGCATAGACAATGGCCACCTGATCGGCCGAAAGATTCTTCAGATCGCCCCCCACCTGCGAAGCATAATCGCCCAGGGTGACAAACCGATAATCGCCGTCGTCGGAGGCAACGCCCAACTCGGCGAAGACGTCATCCATCTGATCCTCGTAGAGCAGTCCGTCGACAAAACCGTACTTGAGCGCCTCGTCCGAAAGCGACGCCCCGAGTTCGTCCGTCACACGGCGCATCACCTCGGGATCAATGCCCCGCGAGGCGCAGACGTCGCCCGAGATGGTACTCCACATCGAATTGACCAGCTGCTGCATCTGCTCGCGGTTGGCCGGCGACATGCGGTCGAGAATGAAGGGCTCCACAGCGCTCTTGTAGCGGCAGACCGTCGGTCGAAAAACCTCGACCTTCAGATCGAGCTTGTCCAGAAGCCCCTTGTAAAAGGTGACGTTCGAAGCCAGACCGGTCCAGTCCAGCCCCCCCTCGGGCTGCAGGTAGATGCGGTCGGCCACCGATGCCAGGTAGTACTGCCCCTGGGAGTAGGTCTCGTTGTAGGCCACGATGAACTTGCCGCCGGCCCGGAACTCCTCGAGCGCCGTGCGCAACTCCTCGAGCAGCGCCGTGCCGGTGATGCCGCCCGCACCGTTCATGCGCAGGTAGATCCCCTTGATGCGATCGTCGGCCGCCGCCGTCTCGATCGTCCGCAGCACCTTGAACAGCGACAGCTGCGGCGTACTCTGGAGCGTCATCACGTCGATGCCGGCCAGCGGATCCGTCGACGGCGCATCGGTCACCACCTCCGAAAAATCGATCTTCAGGATCGTCTCGGGGTAGATCCCCACGCTCTTCTCCATCGACCCGGCGATCGCCACCAGCAGCAGCATGCCAAAAAAGAAAAACAGCACCCCGCCCGCCACCACGGCAAGCAGGCCGGCCAGAAACGTTTTCCAGAAATTCATCATATCCGATTGTTAACAAATGTTCATAATTCCGAAGAAATGCAGCTGCGGCTGCCGGAGCATTCCAACACAGGGGAGACCCCGCTCCAATCCGTCGTCACTCCTTGTGCAAAGATAAGGATCTTTTACGTAAAACAAATAAAATTTATCGTTTTTCGATAAAATAAATTCGCGCGATATATTTAAAGCTGAAAATATGCGTTATCTTTGCAAAAAAGTAACGCTCTGCGATTATGGAAGAAAAAATAAAGCAGCTGCTCGCTGCGATCGTCCACCCCGAAACAGGCAAGGATATCGTCTCGAGCGGTTTCATCGAACACCTGGCTACGGCCGACGGCAAGGTGACCGTCGTACTGCGCTTCGCCAAGCCGCGCGACCCCTTTGCCGTGAAGATCAAAAACCAGGCCGAAAGCCTGCTGCGTGAGGCTTTCCCGGGGGCCGAGGTCCTCGTCGTCATCAAGGAGGGGGGCGCCGCACCGCGTCCCGAACCCAAACTCTCGACCACCACGAGCGGCATCGCCAAGGTGATTGCCGTGGCCTCGGGCAAGGGCGGGGTAGGGAAGTCGACCGTCACGGCCAATCTGGCCATCGCCCTGCGCAACATGGGATTCCGCGTCGGAATCCTCGATGCCGACATCTACGGACCCTCACAGCCCAAGATGTTCGGCGTCGAGGGGTACCTGCCCGAAGCCGTCGAGGAGCAGGGGGCCGAACACATCGTTCCGGCCGAATCGATGGACATCAAACTCATGTCGATCGGCTTCTTCATCAAACCGACCGATGCGCTGCTCTGGCGCGGCGCCATGGCCGTGAGCGCCCTGAAGCAGATGATTCACCAGACACGCTGGGGGACGCTGGACTTCCTGCTGGCGGACCTGCCCCCCGGAACGGGAGACGTACATCTGTCGATTATCGGCGAACTGAAGATCGATGCGGCGGTGATCGTCTCCACGCCGCAACAGGTGGCCGTGGCCGACGTGGTGCGCGGGGTGGAGATGTTCCGCAACGAGAATGTCAACATTCCGGTGGCGGGCATCATCGAAAACATGGCGTGGTTCACGCCGGCCGAGCTGCCGCAGAACCGCTACTACCTCTTCGGCCGGGGCGGAGCCCGTGCCTATGCCGAGAAGAGCGGGGTGGATTTCCTGGGCGAAATACCGATCGTTCAATCGATTATGGAGGGTTCGGAAGAGGGAAGACCGGCCACGGCCACACATCCCGACGTCGAGGAACGCTACCGGGCAATTGCGGAAAAGATTGTCAGCAAAGTGATGAAAAACGGTTGACAAGCTGTCGACAACCGGTTCAACAAAGGATGAAAAATAATGAAAAATCGAGGTCCGAAAATTTGCTTTTCGAAAATCGGGCAGGGTATATACAAGAATTCCCCGAAACCAAAATTTTTTATGAAAAGTTGTGCCCGCCCCGATTCAACCGGAAATGGAACCGGATGTTGAAAAAAACAGCGTGTTGAAATGTCAAAAACCGTTGTCAACAATTGTTGATTGTTTGCAGTCTCAACAGGAATTCAATCAATTAAGCAAAAAAATAAATAAGAAAAAATGAAACGGGTGTTGATAGAAAATTCACCGTGCAAATTATAAACAGTATCAACAGCTATTATATTTCTTCTTCTTTCTTATTTATTAAAATTAATTAAAGGAATAAAAATAAAAATGAACGTCGATAACTCCGCCGAACTCGCCCGCCGCATCGAGGCCCTCAAACGCGAGAAGCAGGCCGTCATCCTGGCCCATTACTATACTATTCCCGAGGTGCAGGCCGTGGCCGACTTCCTGGGCGATTCGCTGGCCCTTTCGATCCAGGCCCAGCAGGTCGATGCGCGGATCATCCTCTTCGCCGGCGTCCACTTCATGGCCGAAACGGCCAAGGTCCTCTGCCCGGACAAGAAGGTGCTGATCCCCTGCCCGGAGGCGGGCTGCTCGCTGGCCGAATCGTGCGATGCACGGGATTTTGCCGCCTTCAAGGCCCGCTACCCCGGCTACAAGGTCGTCTCGTACGTCAATACGACGGTCGAGGTCAAGGCCCTGACCGATATCTGCTGCACGTCGTCCAACGCCCTGAAGGTCGTCGAATCGCTGCCGGCCGACCAGCCCCTGATCTTCGCTCCGGACCGCAACCTGGGTGCCTATATTCAGAAGCTCACCGGACGGCGGAACATGGTGCTCTGGGACGGCGCCTGCCACGTCCATGAGGAGTTCTCGCTCGAGAAGCTCCTGCAGCTCAAGCGTCAGCATCCCGAAGCCAGGGTGGTCGTTCACCCCGAGTGCCGGGCCTATATCGTCGAGGTGGCCGACTATGTGGGATCGACGGCCGGTATCCTCGACTACTGCGGACGCAGCGATGCACGCGAGTTCATCGTGGTGACCGAGGCCGGCATTCTGGCCGAAATGCGCAAACGCTACCCCGACAAGGTGTTCATTCCGGCACCGCCCGACGACGAGACCTGTGGCTGCAACAACTGCCGCTACATGAAGATGGTGACGCTGGAGAACATCTGCACGTGTCTGGAGAACGAGGCACCGGAGATCCGGCTCGACGAGGAGGTGCGCCGCGCCGCCGAACGCTCGATCCGCAACATGATTGCCATCCGTTGAGCCGTGGCGGGGGTGTGGGGTTTCGACCAGTCGGCGGTCCGCCGCCGAGACCGGCTGCTCGATGAGGAGGATGCGCGCCGGCTGCTGCTGCGGGGCGAGTACGGCCTCCTCTCGATGCAGGCCGTCGAGGGGGGCGGTTACGGCGTGCCGGTGAGCTATGTCTGGGACGGCGGCGGGGTTATCTACGTGCATTGCGCTCCCGAGGGGCGCAAACTGCGCTGTGTGGAGCATTGCCCCGAGGTGTCGTTCTGTGTCGTGGGGCGGACGGAGGTCTGCCCGGCGAAGTTCACGACGGCCTATGAAAGCGTCCTGGTCGAGGCCCGCGCCGTGCGGGTCGACGACATCGGGGAGTCGCGCCGCGCCCTGCGTCTGATCCTCGAAAAGTATGCCCCCGCGGAGCTCGATCGCGGCCTCGTGGCGGCCGAAAAGTCGCTGCCGCGAACCGCCATCCTGCGGCTCGAAATCCGCCGGGTGAGCGCCAAATGCAAGAAAATCTGATCATTCACGAATCTTATTTTTAGTCTATGAAGAAAATCCTGTTACTGGTTGCGGCCGTGGGGATGACCCTCACCGCAGCGGCCGACGAAGGCATGTGGCTGCTGCCCTACGTTCAGAAGATGAACATCAAGAACATGAAGGAGCGCGGCTGCCGCCTCTCCGCCGAGGAGATCTACAGCATCGACCACTCCTCGTTGAAGGATGCCATCGTCATTTTCGGCGGCGGCTGCACCGGCGAGATCGTCTCGCCCGAGGGGCTCCTCTTTACGAACCACCACTGCGGCTACGGATCGATCCAGAGCCTCTCGTCCGTCGAGCACGACTACCTGAAGAACGGTTTCTGGGCCATGTCGCAGGCCGAGGAGCTGCCCGCCCCGGGGCTCGAGGTGCGCTTCATCCGCAAGATCGCCGACGTCACGCCCGAGGTCATGGGCAACGTCCCCTCGATCGCCTCGCAGCAGGAGTATGACCGCATCACGCGCGAAAACATCGCGGCCGTCAAGGAGCGTCTGCGCAAGGAGAACCCCGACATGGAGATCGACGTCGAATCGTTCTTCGGCGGCAACCAGTTCTTCGCCTTCGTCATGGAGGTCTACACGGACGTGCGGCTGGTGGGGGCTCCCCCCTCGTCGATCGGCAAGTTCGGCGGCGATACCGACAACTGGATGTGGCCGCGCCATACGGGCGATTTCTCGATCTTCCGCGTCTATGCCGGCAAGGACAACCGTCCGGCCGACTACTCGCCCGAAAACCGCCCCTATAAGGCCGAAAAGTTCCTCAAGATCTCGCTCGACGGTGTCGACGAGGGCGACTTCGCCATGGTGATGGGCTTCCCCGGTTCGACCGAGCGCTATGCCACCTCGTACGAGATCGACAACCTGCTCAAGGTGGAGAACCCGCAGCGTATCGCCATCCGCGGCGAGCGTCAGGCCATCCTCTGGAAGGATATGACGGCCAGCGATGCCATCCGTATTCAGTATGCCTCGAAATACGCCTCCTCGTCGAATTACTGGAAGAATTCGATCGGTATGTCGCGCGGCATCGAAAAACTCGATGTAAAGGCCCGCAAGGAGGCTCAGGAGGCTTCGTTCCAGGCCTGGGCCGAGAAGAACACCCTGCCCGAGGAGGGATACATCGATGCGTTGGACAAGATCCGTCTCTCCGTCGAGCAGATGTCGCCTGTCGCCGCAGCGCGTCAGTATCTGGCCGAGGCGTTCCTGGCTTCGGTCGAACTGTTGTCGCCTTCGCGCTTCTTCGTGGGCAGCATGGCCAATATGGATGTCAAGGAGACGCTGGCCGATCCGGCGGAACTCAAGACCCGTCTGTCCAACTGGTACAAGAATTACAGCCCCTCGACCGACCGCAAGGTGGCCAAGCGCATGCTGACCATGGCGCGCGAGAACATGCGGGAACTCCCGACGTTCTATGCCGAGATCGTCGACAAGGATTTCGGCGGTGACATCGATGCCTATGTCGACTACGTCTACGACCATTCGGTGTTCGCATCCGAGGAGAAGGTGCTGGCACTGGTCGATGACTATTCGCCCGAAAAGGTGGCTTCGGATCCTGCGGTTCTGATGGCCAAGTCGGTCATGGAGCAGTTCCAGGCCCTCTCAAAGGCCCTCAAGGAGCCCCGCGAACTCTTCAACGAGGGGCATCGCAAGTACATTGCCGGTCTGATGCGTCAGAATCCCGCCAAGGCCTGGGCTTCGGACGCCAATTTCACACT
>OLWA01001600.1_pt1 | contig 22795 bp, 13 predicted proteins | sample 1673251 | NCBI WGS metagenome assembly OLWA01 (sample SAMEA3178937, study PRJEB25190) | human gut metagenome | biome: human gut; feature: human-associated habitat; material: faeces | place: Austria | collected 2013 | reverse complement strand
CTCCCCATAGAGAAGACTGAGCATGAATTATATCTATAACTCCTTCTTTTTTCACTATTTCTTTATATAATTTTTCCATCCTTTTGTTAAACACTTTAAACATTAAAGGATTCTTAGGAATATAGTTATAATTTTTATATCTATATGTCTTTAATCCATCTTCAACATTATACTTAAGACCTTTTTCTTCATGAATTTTTCCCAGCATAGTAAGTGGCCACACTTCATTGTATGCTACTGTTACTTTAACACCAGCTTTTTGTAACTCTAAAGCTTGTTCTTTAAAAAAGCTTCCATGAACCTTATTTCTAACATTGGAATACCATGATGGTATGAACATAATATGCATATTCTTTTACCCCTTTAATATATCATTAAGTTTACCTGAAATATTTTCCCACTTATATTCCTTAAGCGGATGGAATTTATCTTCATTATCCAAATGATTAAAAATTTTATATATACCACCTACAATTTCTTCTGGATTATTATTTACAACAATGCATTTTTCTTTATCTCTTACCACATCTAATATAGGATCATTTTCATCGCCTAAAATAACAAATATTATTCCATCTGCTCCAAAATAATCATAAATCTTAGCAGGGATTTGTCTTGAGTTCTTATTACCAAAAATCATTAGCACATCACCATTAAGCATATAAGATATCGCTTTGTCGTAAGGTATCCTTGGTGAAACATCCACAACTGTTACATCAACTAAATTTTTTTTCATACCTTCATTGTCAATATTACCAAAGAATAAAACATTTAATTTCTTAAAACTTTCTGGATCTCTTTTCTCAAGTATCTTTAATGCCTCGACAAAAGGATTTGTATTTCTAAGCTTTGAGAAAATTTCTCCAGCATAAATAAAGTTTATTTTATCTTTATTTATCTTTTCTGCTGGCACAGTGCTTTTTATCTTTTCATATGCTTTTTCATCATACCCTCTTGTTAAAATGAAAGTCTTTTCCTTCGGTATATTATAACTATTAAGATAATCATCACGATTTGATTTAGTAACAAAAATATGTCTATCAGCAAGATTTATAATATCTTTTTCAAATCCTCCTTCTATTTTTCGTCTTATATATCCCATATTTTCTCTAGTAGAATCCTTTAACCAAGGGTCACTCCAATATGTAATCCACGGAACACCCTTATTTTCCTTTTTTATATACATTGCGCATATATGACTTGAAGGAGGTTCATGCATTGAAAATATTACATCAAACCTTTCCTTATCCATTAATTCAAGACCTACTTTAGAAGCTTTTCTAGCCCAATTTAAATACATATCAGGTATGGCAATAATTTTTTTACCTTTCTTTAATAATTCTTTTAAAGCTGATTTGCTAGAATTATTATTAGAATTTACTCCATTATTACCTTTCTTAGGCATTATTTTTTCAAATATCTTTCCACCAGATACTTTATGAATCTTAACCTTCGGATTAAGCATGCTTAAAATATATTCATCATAATATATTGAGTTCTTTGGAAAATCTACTGTAAGCAAATGTATATCGTTACCTTCATTAACTAAATTATTAAGATACTGTAGTGTTTCTATAGATGCAGAATTATTTATTAATGGAGAATAACAAGCTATAAATAAAATTTTCATATATTATCTCTCCCCTTTTGCCACTTTGTTTTTTAACATACTTAGTACTTCATTAAGTTCTTCTATCCTTAGCACAATTGAAATTATCACATATAATGCTGCTCCAACTATTGCATCAATAATTATTTTAATTACTCCTGTAATTCCTGTTAAATAATTAAATACTAAAAGAGCTAAAAACATCATAATTGTTGTTAATGTGATTTTAGCTAACTTTACTAATAAAATCTTTAAATCAATTTGTCCTGTATATTTCACTATTGCCCTAAATAAAAGCAACGCTATTATCACTGATGAAATAGATGAAGCCAACGCAACACCTATTATTCCATACCTTTTAGATAAATATATATTCAAAATAATATTTGTTGCAACACCTATTATTCCATTAAAAGCGGTAGTTTTTGTTTTTTCCATGGCAAATAGTGATGAATTTAATATATCTCTTATACCTGTAAATGGAATTGAAAATGAATATCCTAATATAGCTAAAGATGTCAATCTTACAGCAGTAGCATCAAATTGATTTCTTGCAAAAATAATTGTAACTACATCTTTATTTAAAATCATTATTCCTGCTGTAACTGGCATTAAAATAAATGCAATAACAACAATACTTTTAACTAGATATTGTAAAAATTCTTTATTATCTTTTTCATTTAATTTATTAGCCATTAATGGATACATAACAGATACAATTGAAGTTGTAATTGCTGTATTAATAAAAGATATAATCTTTTGTCCATATTCAAGATTAGACATTATTCCAACACCTAAAGTTGAACCAATATTAGTATCCACCACCATATTTATAGAGTTTGCACCAGCACCAATTATTACTGGAACTAATAATATAAACATTCTCTTTATATCATTATCATTAATTTTAAACCTAAATTTAATATTGTATCCTTGTCTATAAAGGGATGGTATTTGTACTACCACTCTTAATATGTTTCCAATAACATTGGCAATAGTAACACCTAAGATATTCACATCTTTAAATATTATTAAGTATAGTATTATTGGTGCATTGAAGAACATTCCTAAGATTGATGGTATTACAAAATCTTCACATACTTGCAGTATAGATAAAAAACAAACATTGATTGACATAAAAAGAAGATTTATAAGACTTATCCTTGTTAGATTAATTGCCAACTCCATATTTTCCCTTGAAAATCCCGGTGCAATTATATTTACTATATTTTCTGTAAATATATTTCCTAAAATAAATATACTTAAGGATAAAATTACGAGAATACCAATTACATTATTGGCAAACTCAAACATCTTTTTTTTACTATCCCTATATCTTATTTTACTAAGCATAGGGATAAAGACAGTTGAAACACCGAGTCCTATTATGGTAAATAATGTTTCAGGCACCATAACCGCTGCTTTATATGCATCAGTTATAGCACTAGCACCAAAATAATACGCTACTAGCGAATCTCTTATAAGCCCTAAAAATCTACTGACAATGGTAATTACCATTACTAAAAATGTTGCTTTAAATATTTTTTTACTTTTCATCCTGATTACCTCGGCTACTAGCTACTTTCAAAAGGAATTTTGGAATACTTCCTAATCTTTTTATTCTCCACGGTTCTTTAGCTACTCTGTATGCCCATTCACAACCAACATTAATCATCCATCTTGGAGCCCTTTTTACTTTATCAGCTATAACATCAAAACTTCCTCCAACACCCATAAATATTTCCACAGGAAGCTCGTTAAAATATTTAATAATAAATTTTTCTTGCCTTGGGCATCCCATTGCTACAAATAACACTTTAGGTTTTTTTCTCTTTATATCTGCCAATAACTCATCACAGTTGTCTAAATCAAAAAAGCCATTTTTATATCCTGCAATAATAAGTTTTGGATGATCTTTCTTTAAATTTTCAACACATGTCTTTAATGTTTCTTCTTCTGCACCTACAAGATATATAGAATCACCAGCTTCTTCACATTTAGTTATTATTTCCTTCATAATCTCTATTCCTGCAATTTTTTCGCTAACAGGTGTTTTAAGCATCTTGGCAGCAATTTGTGTGCCTACTCCATCCGGAATAATTAATGCATCATCACTAATAAAATTATTAAATAAAACTTTATCATCTAGCCCTCTATATAATACTTCTGGATTTCCTGATATGATATGGACCTTTTTTCTTTTAAAAATCTCATTTAGACATTCCTTTTTACTTAATGAATATATCCTATATCTTAAGATAGAAATATAATTTTCCTTCATATTCCTCTTCATATTTCTCATCCTTTATTTACTTATTAAATTTTCTATTTCTTTTACAATTTCATCCTCAGAATTTAATTCCTTTGCTATAGCAAGATGTAATTTTGCATTCTTCATATCTTTTAAGTTTATGTAGCACATAATAATATTTGTACAGATTTCAACATCTCTTGAAGCTTCAAAAGCCTTTTTAAAGTATATAAGTGCTTCTTCATATTCTCCTAAGCAAGCATAGTTTAATCCTAGCTCTACTACCACTTCCAGTATTCCACTTTCAATCTTTATACTTTCTCTTAAGTAATGAATTGCTTCTTCAAATTTTTGCAATCTCCTAAAAGCAACACCTATATAATAATAAATAAGTGGATTGCTATCGAATTCTTCTACCAATTCTAATAATGACTGAAGGCTTTTTTCAGGGACTTCATTTAGCATCTCAATAGCTTTCTCATACTTGGTAATATTATCAATATCCTTTGTTAAAACTTTTATTTCCTCAGTGATATTACCGCCTTTGTTAATATACTCGTTTAATTCTATTTTAGATTTCTCAAATTCACCATTATCCTTTAAAATAAGTGCTTTATATAAATGATAATCATTTATTTTTATTTTATTTTTTTCACAATACTCTATATCATCTAATAATACTTCACCAAATTCTTTATCCTTTTCTCTAATATTTTCTCCAACTAAAAGTAGCTTCTTAAGCACTTCATTATCTTTTGAGTAATAATAATAACCCTTAAGTAAAATATAAGCCTCTAAATATTTTTCTTCATTAACACTCTTGGATATTAAAGATTTTATACAATTTTCAGTATCTTTTATATAATCTAATATAAGTTCATAATCGTCATTAAACCTTAAATTTTCATCACAACCAAAAGCTATGAACATGCCTTCTATAAAATAATATATTGGAAGATTTTTAATCTTTATTTCATTTTCAATATTAGAACTTATATATTCTGTACTTATTGGAAGATATAAATCCTTGTTTTTGAATTTTACATATTTTGGAATGTTTATGCTTTCCTTAAAACCTTCAATATTCATTTCTAAGAATAGCAATTTCCCCATTTTTTCTTTAATTTGCGACCTATAATCCATTATTAACACTCCTTTGCAAATTATCTCATTACATAATACATTATTATAGAAAAACTTTCAAATAAAAGCGATATATTTATGAATTAATACAACAAAAAAACTACTGAAAAAAATCAGTAGCTTTTATTAAAATTAATTATGCTAATTTTTCGTTAACTATATCCATTACTTTACCTTTAAATACTTCTAATTGCTTCTGTGCATCTTCTAAACTTGAGCCTTTAACTGCAATGTATATTTTCATTTTTGGTTCTGTACCTGAAGGTCTAACAACAAATGAAGAACCATTTTCAAGTATATATTTTAATACATTTGATTTTGGTAAGTTAATTACGCTTTCAGTTCCAGTAATTAAATTTTCTTCTTTGCTTAATTTATAATCAAGCTTAGTAGCAATTTTAACTCCGTTTACTTCTGGTAATGAAGAATTTCTTAATTCATCGATACATTTAGCAATCTTTTCTTGTCCTTCCTTACCTTTTAAATCTATTGAAACAAGACCTTCTTTAAAGAATCCATATTTATTATATAAATCTATTAATCCATCATATAAGCTCTTTCCTTGTTGTTTATAGAATAAAGTCATTTCAGCAATAAGCATTGAAGCTATTACTGCATCTTTATCTCTTACAAATTCTCCTGCTAGGTACCCATAGCTTTCTTCAAAGCCAAACAAGTATTTTCTATCTCCAGCTTCTTGGAATTCTCTTATTTTTTCTCCAATATATTTGAATCCAGTAAGAACATCCATTATTTCTATTCCATAATGTGTAGCTATAGCTCTAGCTCCTTCTGTTGTAACTATAGTTTTAATTACAACACCATTTTCAGGAAGCTTATTTTCTTCCTTTAATGATGATAAAATATATTCAGTTAATAATAATCCAGTTTGATTTCCATTTAATACTCTGTAATTTCCTTCGCTATCTTTTACTACAACTCCAATTCTATCACAGTCAGGATCTGTACCAAATATTATATCTGGATTTGAAGTTTTTGCCATATCTAATGCTATTTCAAAAACTTGTGGATCTTCTGGATTTGGATATGGTGCTGTTGGGAAATTTCCATCTGGTAACTCTTGTTCTTTAACAACTTGAACTTGTTCATAACCTAATTCCTTTAATACTCTTCTTACTGGAATATTTCCAGTACCATGAATCGGTGTATAAATCACTTTTAAATCCTTAGCATTTTTTTCTACTAATTCTCTTCTTATTGTTAAAGATTTTACTTGTTCTAAGTAAGCTTTATCAACTTCTTCACCTACATAAGTTAAAAGATTATCCCTTATAGCTTCTTCTTTTGATATAGTCTTGATTTCATCAAAAGATTTTATATTATTTACTTCATTTATTATTATAGTTGCTTTTTCATCTGTTACTTGTCCACCAAATTCATCATAAACCTTGTAACCATTGTATATTTTAGGATTATGTGAAGCAGTTACCATAATACCACCATTACAATTTAAATGTCTAACTGCAAAAGATAACATTGGTGTAGGTCTTAAGCTTTCATATAAGAATACCTTTACTCCATTGCTGCATAAAGTTAAAGCAGCTGCTTCAGCAAATTCCTTTGACATATTTCTTGAATCATATGCAATGGCCACAGATGGCTCTTCAAAACTTTTATTTAAATAATTAGCAAAACCTTGAGTTGCTTTTGATACTGTATATACATTCATTCTATTAGACCCAAAACCTATAACTCCTCTAAGTCCGCCTGTTCCAAAATCTAAATCTTTGTAAAATCTGTCTTCTAATTCTTTTTCATCCTTGATTGACCTTAATTCTTCTTTAACTTCTTCAGCTACAACTGCTGAATTTAACCACTCATTAAATTTCTCTTTGTATATCATACTCATACCTCCTAAATTAAGTCATTAAACTTACATCTTATACTATAAAATATTTTTAATCATATAAAAAAAAAAGCTACATGTATATTATTACTTGTAGCTTAATAAAAATCAATATTTTATTCTTTAAAATTTATATTTTAAAAAGATATTTTAACTTTCATTCTCTTCAACTGCCATTTCCATATCATCAGCCACTCTCTTTCTTTCATAAATTACTGACGCAATAACTGAATTTAAATCATCCACTATTGAAATTTCAGAGCCTATTTCCAAATCTCCAAATTTATAAACATCGCCTACTGTACCAGTACCAATATTGATATTTAAATATTTAGGTAAAGAATCTACATTTCCTTCAACTTTAACACTATCCTTTTCTTTTTGTAAAACAATCCCTTTTTTATTTATATATTCTTCTCCAATATAATGAATTGGTACCGTAGATATAACTTTTTCTCCAGCAGATACCTCTTCTAAATCTAAGTGTATTATTTTATTTGTTGCAGGATCTCTCTGCATCTCTTTTATTAATGCTTTATGTTCTTTGCCATTATAATTGACATTCATAACCCCATATTGACCATTGGCAGTAATTTCGTCAACTAAATCCATTTCTCCAATTTCAAACATAAAGTTATTAATATTCTTTCCATATAATATTCCTGGTATTTTGCCTCTCTTACGACATTTTTTCGCACTTTTAGCAACACTGCCATCTCGTTTATTTAATTCGATTACTGACACGATATATACCTCCTTAATTACTTTCTTAAGTAATTATTCTCAATTTTAATTATTTTTATGCATTATTATTTTTTATACCAGCATTTGATTAAAATAACATGTAGTAAAGTTACAATTCTGCATATACTATCTTTATAAAGTATCTATATTTTCATTCTAAGAAAAATTTGTCAATAACTTGAAAGAAGGTGTATTTTTTGTATAACTTTGATCAAAATGAAACTCCCTTATTTAATGCATTGATGGAGTATGTAAATAGAGATACATTACCTTTTCATGTACCTGGACATAAAAAAGGCGTTGGTATAGATGAAGAATTTAAAAATTTCATTGGGGAAAATCCATTTAAAATTGATGTAACAGTCTTTAAATTAGTAGATAGCCTCCATCATCCAACAGGACCAATAAAAAAAGCCCAAATACTTACAGCTGATGCTTATGGTGCTGATGCTTCATTCTTTTCAATTCATGGAACATCTGGCGCAATACAAGCTATGATCATGTCAGTGGTATCTGATGGTGACAAAATAATAGTTCCAAGAAATGTTCATAAATCAGTTACCAGTGGCATTATCTTAAGTGGTGCTATTCCAATCTTCATGCAACCTGAATTAGATAAAAAATTAGGGATAGCCCATGGTGTATCACCAAAAACTGTTGAAAAAACTTTAAAAGATAATCCAGATGCAAAAGCATTGCTTTTAATTAATCCAACATATTATGGAGTAGCCACAGACATTAAAAAAATTGCTGAAATAGTTCATAGCTACCATATCCCTTTAATTGTTGATGAAGCCCATGGACCTCATTTAGCATTTTCAAGAAAATTGCCTATGTCAGCCTTAGAAGCTGGTGCAGATATTTGTTCACAAAGCACTCATAAGATTATTGGTTCTCTTACTCAAGCATCATTAATACATATAAAAAGCAAATTTATAAATCCTAATAGAGTACAAAGAAATCTTAATCTTTTACAAACTACTTCTCCTAGCTATATCCTCATGGCATCTTTAGATTGCGCTCGTAGGCAAATAGCATTACATGGTGAAAATTTATTAAATAAAGCCATTGAATTAGCTAACTATACTAGAAATGAAATTAATAAAATACCAGGATTCTATTGTTTTGGCAAAGAAATTCTTGGAAAACCCGGTTCATTTGCCTTTGATCCTACTAAAATAACTATTTGTTGTAGGAATTTGGGAATCACTGGATTTCAACTAGATATGATACTTTATGAAAAATATGCTATTCAGATGGAACTATCTGATTTTTATAATGTGCTTGCTGTTGGTTCTTTTGGTGATACAAAAGAAGGTATGGATAGATTACTTACAGCTTTAAAAGAAATATCCAAAGAATACTATGGGGTAAACAAACCTATTGCTGATTTCTTAGATATTCCCCCTATTCCTACCAAAATTATTAACCCTCGTGAAGCATTTTATGCTGATAAAAAATCAGTACCACTTTCCGAAAGTCTTGGAAAAATTTCTGGCGAATTCTTACTTGCATATCCCCCTGGAATTCCGCTACTTTGCCCTGGTGAAATCATTACCTCCCACATAATAGATTATGTTAACGATTTAAAGAAAGCAAATCTCTATGTTCAAGGTACTGAAGATCCTACTGTAGAAAATATAAAAATTTTAAATATTTGAATATAGATAACCTAAAATATCATCAATATTTTAGGTTATCTTGTATTACCTTGTATCAATATCAATATATTATTTATATACTTATATTAATAAAGTAGATTTATTTTTTAGATAATGTTAAAATAATTCATTATACAATATTTAGAAGTGAATGCACCTTATTTTCCCAAAGCTAAAATATATTTTTGAAAGGAAGAATAATATGTGTGGAATTGTTGGCTATATAGGATATAACCAAGCATCTGATATACTATTAGAAGGACTTAATAAATTAGAATATAGAGGCTACGACTCTGCTGGAGTAGCAATCTTAAATGATAAAATTGAAGTTCGTAAATTTAAAGGAAGATTACTTAATTTAGCCCAAAGTTTAAATGCTAATCCTATTAAAGGAACAGTTGGAATTGGACATACAAGATGGGCTACTCATGGTGAGCCTTCTGATGTAAATGCTCATCCTCATTCTAACGAAAAGATAACTTTTAGCGTAGTTCATAATGGTATCATCGAAAACTACTTAAAGCTAAGAGAATGGTTAATTTTAAAAGGATATAACTTTTATTCCGAAACTGATACTGAAGTTATTCCAAATTTAATTGATTATTATTATAATGGTGATTTATTAGATTCAGTTATTAAAGCTACAGCCAAACTTGAAGGAAGTTTTGCCATTGGAGTTATAAGTAAGAATGAACCTGATAAACTTATAGCTGTAAAGAAGGATAGTCCTTTAATCGTAGGCATTGGACAGAATGAATACTTTATAGCCTCAGATATTCCTGCTGTTTTAAGTCATACTAAAGATGTATATTTACTAAATGACAATGAATTTGTAATATTAACAAAAGATGGTGTCGATATACGTACTAGAAACAAAGAAATTATCAAAAAAGAAATTTTCCATGTAACATGGAATGTTGATGCTGCTGAAAAAGGTGGTTATGAAGATTTCATGCTAAAAGAAATTCATGAACAACCAAAAGCTGTCAGAGATACTTTAGCTGGTAAAATTATCTTAAATAAAGAGATTTCTTTTGATAACATTAAATTTACAAAAAATGACTTAGATAAATTTGATAAAATATATATTGTTGCTTGCGGAACAGCCTATCATGCTGGCCTTGTAGGTAAATACGCTATAGAAAAACTTGCAAATATATCTGTTGAAACTGATATTGCCTCAGAATTTAGATATAGAGAGCCTATAATTACAGATAAAACTTTAGTAATTGTAGTATCTCAATCTGGCGAAACAGCTGATACTTTAGCCGTTCTTAGAGTATCTAAAAAACAAGGAGCCAAAGTTCTTGCCATTACAAATGTAGTAGGTTCTTCTGTTGCAAGAGAAGCTGATGATGTATTTTACACCTTAGCTGGGCCTGAAATTGCTGTGGCTTCTACCAAAGCTTATATAACTCAGCTAGTAGCATTCTATATATTAGCATTACACTTTGCAGAAGTGAAAGGAACTTTAGCTTCATCAGAAATAGAATCCATTAAGAAGGAACTTATAGCTATTCCTAATAAGATTAATGAATTATTAAAAAATAAAGATAATATTCAAAAATATGCATCTTATCATTTTAATCAAAAAGATTTGTTTTTCCTAGGACGTGGATTAGATTTCGCTGTAGCTCTTGAAGGCTCCTTAAAGCTTAAAGAAATTTCTTATATTAATTCTGAAGCATATGCTGGTGGCGAACTTAAACATGGACCAATTGCCTTAATTGAAAAGGGTACTTCTGTTATTACCTTATTAACTCAAGAAAGATTAAAAGATAAAATGATTAGTAATGTAAAAGAAGTAACCACTAGAGGTGGTAATATTCTTGCCATTGTTAATGATGGTGATGAATCTGCAAAAAACATCACAGATGATGTCATATATATTCCAAAGACTATTGATTTATTAACTCCTCTCTTAAGTGTAATACCTCTTCAATTATTATCCTACTATATTGCAAAACTTAAAGGTTGTGATGTTGATAAACCAAGAAATTTAGCTAAATCAGTTACTGTTGAATAAAATAATAAAGGATTAAGTGATTCATTTCACTTAATCCTTTATTATTATTCTAATGTTTCACTTAAAAAAGCTCTAAGTTCAGAATCTAAAGAGTTATTTTTTAAATAATATAATCTATCATTTATTTCACTATCCATTTTGTTTAGTGAATAGAAACTTATAGCTGCTTTAATTCTTAGTTTCTCATCAATATTTTCAAAGCTAACTCTTCCATTTTCACCCTTTAAAATCATCTCCATATCTAATTCACTATCAAATAATGCTAGTGCCTTTATAAATATAAGCTGTTCTCTTGTGTATCTTTCTCTAATATTTATTAAGTTTAATATTATATCATAAGCAGCATCTAAATTACCTTCTAAAATAAACTTTTTATAATATAATTCATATAGTCTCTCTATTTTTCCATAACCCTTAATTTGTGAAAAATATCCTAAAACTTTATACTTATCTTCTTCATTAAATGACTTCATTAAATAAATTAATGAATCAACTATCTTTTCTATTTCTATTCCTTTACCTGCAAGTTTACATAATAAATTAATTGCTTTTAAACAAGAGTTACCTCCATTATCAACAATTTTTAGTAACTCATCTACACCATCTTCTTTAAAACTATATAAAATCGATAATACTGAATTTTCAACAGTTCCATGAACAGTACATCCTTCAACTACTAGTGAATTTCTTACTTTAGCTGTTGGCCCAATATATTGTGCAGGTCTTACAGGACTTACAGAATATATCTTCCAATCATCATCATATAAAGTTAAACCTGTTTCTCTCTTTAATAAGTCCATATTTGCTTCCCAAAGACTGCTGATAGTTCCAACATCCTTCCAGTATCCTTTAAATGGATATGCAAATAATCTTCTACCTTCATTAAGCATCTTAGGAATTATATTCTTTCCAAAGTCATTGCTTGATTCTTTATCTTTTTCATCATCTTTTAAAGCTTGTCTTAAAAGTTTCCAGTTAAAGATATAAACCCCCATTGAAGCCATATTGCTCTTAGGATTTTTAGGCTTTTCTTCAAATTCATATATTGATAAATCATCCTTAGTATTCATTATTCCAAATCTGCCTGCCTCTTCCATAGGAACTTCTATAACTGCTATAGTTGCTTCTGCATTCTTTTCCTTATGGAAATCTAACATCTTATCATAGTCCATTTTATATATATGGTCTCCTGATAATATAAGAACATAGTCTGGATCTTGGCTATCAATAAATTCAATATTTTGATATATTGCATTTGCTGTACCCTTATACCAATTTCCACCCTTTTCTTCTTGATATGGAGGTAATATTCTTACTCCACCATCTTTTCTATCTAAATCCCATGGGCTTCCTATACCTATATGCGCATTTAATTCTAATGGCTTATATTGTGTTAATACACCTACTGAATAAATTCCTGAATTTGAGCAGTTACTCAATGGAAAATCTATTATTCTATACTTTCCTCCATATGGTACTGCTGGCTTAGCTAACTTTTTAGTTAAAACACCTAATCTTGATCCTTGTCCTCCTGCTAAAATCATAGCAACAATTTCTTTCTTACTCACCCTTTTACACATCTCCTCTATATACCCTTCATTAATAATCAATATCTAGCTTAATCATTAATTTGTGCTTTTTAATACTTAACACTTTTATTATTTTGTAAATTATCTATATAAACAAATGAATTTTCTAACTTTTAATTGCATTATTTCAATTTTTTTACATTAAATATTGAAATAAAAATAGCACTTTAAGAAATTTGAAAGTGCTATTTTTAAAATCATTGAACTTTCAATATTTTGCATTGATTGCCTTTTAGTATAACATTTAAAGTTCCCTTAATACTTTCATAAGTTTCCTTATCATCTATTAAATTTTTAACATTTCCATTAATATTATTTAATATATATTTTTCTTCTTTATCTGAAGAATTAATAATAACTATTATTACTCCCTCTTCATTGGATCTTTGGAAGCACAAAACATTTCCAAAGCTATTTCTAAACTTTATATCACCATTCTTTAATATATTTTCATTAGCTCTTAACCTACAAAGATTCTTATAGATATTAATTACTTCTATATTTTCTTTTCCCCATGGATAAGGCTTTCTATTATCAGGATCTTTTCCACCTTTTAACCCAGCTTCATCACCGTAATAAATAAGTGGTACTCCAGGAAGAGTCATTTGTAATAGAACTGCTATTTTTAAGTGCTCTATTTTTCCATCAAGTATGGTAAGTATCCTTTCTGTATCATGTGTTCCTAACATATTCATAGTAGAAAAAAAATTTTCTCTAGGATAATTTTCTAATAAAGATTTATATCTCTTAATAAAATACTCTGATGATATCTGTTTTTTGCTATATTCTATTATGAGCTGCCTTAATGGATAATTAGTGATAGAATCTAACTCATAACCAAATAAGTATTCTCTTTTCTTAGAATAGCTTATCTTGTTAGATGCATCTTCCCAAACCTCACCAATTAAAACAGTATCAGATTTTTCCTCCCTGATAGACTGTTTAAGTAATTTAATAAATTCATCTGGCAATTCATCTGCTACATCTAACCTCCATCCACTAGCCCCTGCTCTAATCCATCTTTTAACGATAGAATTTTTACTAGAGATAATATACTCCAGATATGAAGGATTTAGTTCATCCACATTAGGCATATTACCAAATCCCCACCAGCAATCATAAATATTAGGATAATCCGAAAATCTATACCATCTATAATAAGGAGATTTTAGTGACTGATAAGCTCCTATTTCTTTATAATTATTGTACATATTAAAATACCTGCTGTCAGAGCCAGTATGGCTGAATACTCCATCTAAGATTATCTTAATTCCCAAGGCTTCTGCTTCAGAGCATAATTCTTGAAACTCTTCGTTAGTTCCAAACATAGGATCTATCTTTTCATAATCACTAGTATCGTATTTATGACAGCTTGGAGATTCAAATATAGGATTAAAATAGATTATACTTACTCCTAGACTTTTTAAATACTTAAGTTTTTTTCTAACTCCTAAAAGATTTCCTCCATAAAAATCCCATCTTGTAACTCCACCATCACTATTTCTTATATACATAGGTGTATCTGTCCAATTTCCGTATATAAACGAATTCTTTTTAGGATTTAACACTTTACCAAACTTATTTCCATTAAAGAAGCGGTCAACAAATATCTGATATATTATTCCTTCCTTATACCATTTAGGAACTTCTGACTGATGATATACTGTTATTTGATAGCACTTAGGGTAATTGTCATAAATTTGTCCAACTCCCCCTAAATTTTCTATATTATTTCCATAAAGAAAGACTCTGCCTTCACATTCTATTCGAAAATAATAGAAAATCGTCCCTAACATATCAGTTGTATCAAGCTTTAGCTCATAACAATACTTTTCTATGATTCCATCTTCTTTGCATTCTGTCATTTGCATTTCTACTTGATTATTAAAAAAATTAATAAAAACTATATGTGGATTGCATTTTTTATTTGTTTCTAACTTTAATGTTACAGTTTCTCCTACATTTACTGCTCCAAAAGGATTCCTATAATTAGTATCGTGAGAATTATGAACTATTTTTATATCATTCAATAATATACCCCCTAAAGGTTCCTATATAGTACTCCAGACCCCCATATTCCTGTTGCGTATTCTTTTATAGTCCTATCAGATGAAAACACTCCTGAATGGGCAATATTTACTCCACACATCTTTTGCCATTCATATGGATCTCTATATATTTTATCAATTCTATCTTGAGCATCTATATATGCTGCAAAATCCTTAAGAACAAAGAATTCATCATTATAGCTTAATAAATTTTCATATATTACTTTAAACCTATCTTTATCACTACAATACTTTCCATTGATTAAATCATCTGTTACCCTTTTTACTCTTGGATCATGATTGCAGACATCCCAAGCAGAATATCCACCATTCTCATAGTAATCAAGTACTTGCTCAGCAGTTAAGCCAAATATTATAATATTTTCTTCTCCAACTTCATCCTTAATTTCTATATTTGCTCCATCAAGAGTAGCTATAGTAATTGCACCATTCATCATAAATTTCATATTAGATGTTCCTGATGCTTCTTTAGTTGTAGTTGAAATCTGCTCACTTACATCTGCTGCTGGAATTATTCGCTCTGCTAAAGATACGCTGTAATTATCTAGCATAATCACTTTTATTTTTTCATTTACTCTTGAATCATTATTTATCTTTTCAGAAATATTGCATATAAGCTCAATGATATTTTTAGCTAAATAATATCCTGGTGCTGCCTTTCCTGCAAAAATAAATGTCCTTGGTACTATATCTAAATTGGGATTATCCAATAATTGATTATAAAGATGCATAATTCTAAAACAATTCATTGTCTGTCTTTTATATGCATGTATTCTCTTTACTTGAACATCAAATATTGAATTTGGATCCACCATTATACCTTTATTTTTATAAATTAATTTTGCTAATTTATTTTTATTATCTTTCTTTATTTCCTTTAAGCTATCTAACACTGCTTTGTTATCTAAGTGATTCTTAAAATTCTCCAAATCAGTAGGATGCTTTACAAAACTATCACCTATAGTATCTTTTAATAACTCTGTTAATTTTGGATTACTCTTTATAAGCCATCTTCTATGGGTTATTCCATTAGTCTTATTGTTAAATTTAGCAGGATACATATAATAAAAATCTTGCATTTCTCTCTTCTTCAATATTTCAGTATGAAGTTTAGCAACCCCATTAACGCTATGGCTTCCTACTATAGCTAAGTTAGCCATTCTAACATATCCATCACCTATAATAGACATTCTAGCTATCTTTTCATTTTGTCCTGGATATTTGTTATTAAGCTCTACAGTAAACCTTCTATTTATTTCTTCTACTATCATGTAAATTCTTGGTAATAAACTTTTAAACATATCTATTGGCCATTTTTCTAATGCTTCAGCCAAAATGGTATGATTAGTATAAGAAATAGTATTTTGAGTTATTCTCCATGCCGTATTCCAATCCATTCCCTCTTCATCTACTAGTAATCTCATAAGCTCTGGTATAGCTAATGTAGGATGAGTATCATTTATATGAATAGCTATCTTTTCATCTAATTCATATATATCCCCGCCTATACGCTTAAATCTTCTTATTATACTTTGTAATCCTGCACATACAAAAAAGTATTGTTGCTTTAGCCTAAGCATCTTTCCTTCATAAAAAGAGTCTTCAGGATATAAAACCAAAGATATTGCTTCAACAGAATTCTTATATGAAATTGCTTTTAAAAACTCTCCTCTACTAAAAGAGGAATAATCAAATTCATTTGATACTGGTTCTGCACTCCATAATCTTAATGTATTTACCACATCATTTTGAAATCCAACAATAGGTGTATCATATGGAACAGCTAATACTGGTTCATAATTCACATGAGTAAATGTCATCTTACCTGCCAATTCCTCAACTTTTACCGTTCCACCAAACTTAACTATTTCTGACTTATCTGCTTTTTTTCTTTCCCATACATTGCCTTCCCTAAGCCAGTTATCTGATACCTCTACTTGTTTTCCATCAACTATTTTCTGTTCAAAAAATCCATACTTATATCTGATTCCACATCCATTACCTGGTATATTTAAAGACGCCATTGAATCTAGGAAACATGCTGCAAGTCTACCTAAACCACCATTTCCTAGACCTTGATCCTGCTCTAAATTTACTATCTCATCTAAATCTATATTTAATTCTTCTAATGCTTCCTTACATATATCATGTATTCCTAAATTTAACAAATAATCTTCTAATAATTTTCCTAAAAGAAATTCCATAGAAAAATAATAAACCTGCTTTAATTCTTCTTCCCTATATTCCTTATTTGTTTCAATCCACATGTTTGTTACATAATCTCTTACCAAACTTCCTAAAGCCTCATATTTTTGTTGATTTGTACCTTCTTTTAATTCTTTTCCATGTAATTGAACAAACTTATTTTCATAATCACGTTTAAAAGAGTTTTTATCAATTGATAGCATGTACTACCTCCTAATAGCTTGCTATAATTAAGGTCTATTTTTTACTCCTTCATACAACCAGGCATATTCTCTAGCTGCCTTATCCCAACTATTATCAGAATCCATCGCTTGTTCAACAATGTGTCTCCAAACTCCTTTATTTCTAAATAATTCTAGAGCATATTCTGTTACATACATTAAATCATTTGAACTATAGTTTCTAAATCCAAATCCATTACCTACGCCATTATATTGGTTATATGGAAATACAGTATCTCTTAATCCCCCTGTTTCTCTTACAATTGGAACTGTACCATATCTTAATGCTATAAGCTGACCTAATCCACAAGGCTCAAATAATGATGGCATCATAAACATATCAGCTGAAGCATATATCTTATGTGCTAATCCATCATCAAATCTTATATTAGCTGATACTTTATCAGGATATCTGTATTGAAGATTTCTAAATGTTTCTTCATATAGATAATCCCCTGTACCTAAAATTACAAATTGAATATCTTTTTGTAGCAGTCTGTCTATTATATTAATTATAAGATCACACCCTTTTTGGTGTGTTAATCTTGATACTAACCCAATCATAGGTACATCTGCTCTTTGAGGTAACCCTAACTGCTGCTGTAACATAAGCTTATTTTCAAGCTTGTTATCTAAGCATCTTTTATTATAATTTCTATAAATATGACAATCTGTACTTGGATTATACTCTGCATAATCAATACCATTTACTATACCCTTTAAATAACAACTACGACTTCTTAATAAATTATCAAGTCTTTCACCATACTCACTACTCTTTATTTCCTCTGCATAACTTCTACTAACTGTTGTAATTTGATCACAGTAATTAATTCCACCTTTAATAAAACTTACACCTTTATCAAGTTTCAAACTTCCATTATAATATGGCTCTAAATCATATCCAAATAGTTCTGGCAATATCTCTGGCGAATAAGTACCTTGGAAAAATAAATTATGAATTGAAAATATAGTCTTTATATTTGAGTAGAATGGATCCCTGATATACTCAAACTTATGAAGTACAGGAATCATACCAGTTTGCCAATCATTACAATTAATAATATCTGGTTGCCAATTAATTTCCTTTATAAACTTCATTACTGCTCTATCAAAAAAAGCAAATCTTTCAGCATCGTCATAAAATCCATATAATCCATCTCTGCAGAAATAATATTCATTATCTAAAAAATAGTAAGTGACACCATTATATTCACATTGGCTTACACCACAATATTGATTTCTCCAACCAACTTCAACAGTAAACCATTTTATGAATTGCAACTTTTGTTGAAATTCATATTTCATATTTTTATACTTTGGTAACACTACTTTCACATCTAAACCAAGTCTTTTTAAAGCTGGTGGTAATGCACCCATTACATCCCCTAATCCCCCTGTTTTAATAAAAGGACTAGATTCAGAAGCAACAAATAAAACCTTCATTTACCTACACTCCTTACTACCATCACTAATATTATTTACTTTTAAAACAATAGCAGCCATTGGTGGAATCTTTATATTTATAGAATATGGTTGATCATTATAAGGAATTTCTTCCGCTATTAAAGGTTGATCCATATTAACGTCTAACTCTTTTATAGTCTCTTCTGCTTCTAATTTTTCTTCTACTTCCTTACTAGTATCTGTATCCTTATTTAATTCTCTATCTATTTCTAAATTACAATCTTCAATTTCTTCATCTATTTGATTATCATTTTCTGTAGCTGCAATTTCTTTTAAAACAACTGGTCTTTGTGTATGAATAAAACCAGAACCTCCAAAATCGATGCTGTCAGTATCAAATATTACTTCATATTCACCTAAGTAAGGCACACCAATACGATGGCTATAGTATACTAATGGAGTATAATTACAAATAAATATCAAAGTTTCCTTCTTGTTATCTGTTTTTCTCACGAATGTAAAAATACTTTCATCTGCATTTCTAGCATCTATCCATTGATACCCCTTTGGATTAAAATCATACTTCCATAATGCTGGATGATCTTTATAAAATTGATTAATTGTTTTTACATAATTTTGAATTTTACTATGAGTCTCATATTTATCAACTAAATCCCACTCTAACCCTTCATAAAATCTCCATTCAATAAATTCTGCTAATTCAGTACCCATGAACATTAATTTTTTACCTGGGTGACCTATCATATGTGCTATATATAATCTTAATTGAGCAAATTTATTCCAATAATCTCCCCACATTTTATTTAGGAAAGATCCTTTTCCATGAACAACTTCATCATGTGATATTGATAATATAAAATGTTCAGAGTAATTATAATCCATAGAAAAAGTCATTTTACCATGATGATACTTTCTATACAGTGGATCTTCTTTCATATATTCCAATGTATCATTCATCCATCCCATGTTCCATTTAAAGTCAAAACCTAATCCATCATATTGAATAGGTTGTGATATTTTAGGCCACGCTGTAGATTCTTCAGCAATCATCATTACTGTAGGAAATTCTTTTTTCACAGCACTATTAAGTTCTTTTAAGAATTCAATAGCTTCTAAATTACCATTTCCACCATATTTATTAGGAATCCATTCTCCACCTTGTCTACCATAATCTAAATAAAGAATATTTGATACTGCATCTACTCTCAATCCATCTATATGATATTCATGCAACCAATATACTGCATTTGATATAAGAAAACTTTTTACTTCAGGTTTACCTAAATCGAAATTATATGTTCCCCAGCCTGCATTATTAGCTTTCCACTCATCTTTATATTCATAAGTTGGGGTTCCATCAAATTTGTATAATCCATGAATATCTTTACAAAAATGTCCTGGAACCCAATCTAATATTACTCCTATATTTTCTTTGTGTAAGCAATCTATTAAATACTTAAAATCATCAACATTTCCATATCTACTTGTTACTGAATAATAGCCTGTAGTTTGATATCCCCATGAAGCATCTAAAGGATGTTCCATTATAGGCATCAATTCTATATGTGTATATCCCATTTCACTAAGATACTTAGGTAATTCCACTGCTAGCTCTCTATAAGTTTTAAACTCTTCTCCATCTCTTTTCCATGAACCTAAATGTACTTCATATATATTAATTGGAGCATCATACATTTTAAATTTCTTTCTCTTAGTCATCCAACTTCTATCATTCCATTTATATTGTGTCTTACTAGAAATAATAGATGCTGTAGCTGGCCTTACTTCTGAAGTAACTGCATATGGATCTGCTTTAAATACTTTATTTCCAGCTTTATCTTCAATTACATACTTATATTTAGTACCTGGCTCTACACCTTCAATAAAAATACTCCATATTCCTCTTTCTGTTATTTTTTCCATTCTATATTCATCTTCTATTGCAAAATTACAAAAATCTCCTGAAACATAAACATTTATTGCATTTGGAGCCCATGTTGTAAATCTAATTCCCTTTTTTCTTTTCTCAGTTACCTGATGCGAACCCATAAATGCATAACTTGTATAATTTTTTCCTTCATGAAATAAATATGTGTTTAAATCAGTTATTTGAGATTTATAACTCTTTTTTTTACTTAAATTATTCTTCACAGAATTTACGCTCTTTTGAATATCATCAAAGTTCTCCTCAACTTCTGCTTTTAGTTTCGTAGCTTCTTGTCTCATGTAATCCCCCCTTTTATAAATGTGTAACTTCAATATATATATTTGTAATTTATGTAAATAATTGTATCATTCATACTCCCTTTCATTCAATATATTTTAACCGACATTAATCTATATATTAATGCAAGTTATACAATTGCATGTTTATTCTCATTTTCAATATTATTAGAATTATGTCGCTTATTAATTGTTTTTTTTCTTTATTGTAATAAAAAAATATTATTTGTTGAAATCTTTACAATTTAACAAATAATACTTCAAATTTATTAGATATTTATTAAAAAAATTTTTATAAACTTATCCACTTTTTATTTTAACTTATCAACAAAAGAAGATATTTTTTCTATTTTTTTGTTGATTATTTTAATACTCAGAAGTTGAATTTTAAGTATTTCTTTACACACTAGTAAACTTTAAATAATAATATAGCTTTAATATTCCATTTTTATTATTTTAACATCTATTTTCAATTATAAATTATCACTTTCTTTTTTTTGTAAACAAAAAAGACTTAAAGCAAATGCTTTAAGTCTTACTAACCTGGCAACGTTCTACTCTCCCACACAGTCCCCCGTGCAGTACCATCGACGCTGTAGAGCTTAACTTTCCTGTTCGGAATGGGAAGGAGTGTTTCCTCTACGCCATCATCACCAGATGCTATGATTCTCCAAATCTTCGATTTGGCTAAGAATCTTGTACTCCTCGACTCTTCAGAGCGAGTTTCCTTTTTCAAAGAAGCTTGTTCTCTGAAAATTGCATATAAATGATAATCTATTTTTATTGGTCAAGCCCTCGACCTATTAGTATCAGTCAGCTAAATATGTTACCACACTTACACCTCTGACCTATCAACCTCGTGTTCTTCAAGGGGTCTTACTAGTCTTTCGACTATGGGAAATCTCATCTTGAGGGAGGCTTCACGCTTAGATGCTTTCAGCGTTTATCCCTTCCCGACTTAGCTACCCAGCCATGCTCTTGGCAGAACAACTGGTGCACCAGAGGTCAGTCCATCCCGGTCCTCTCGTACTAAGGACAGCTCCTCTCAAATTTCCTACGCCCGCGACGGATAGGGACCGAACTGTCTCACGACGTTCTGAACCCAGCTCGCGTGCCGCTTTAATGGGCGAACAGCCCAACCCTTGGGACCTACTACAGCCCCAGGATGCGACGAGCCGACATCGAGGTGCCAAACCTCCCCGTCGATGTGGACTCTTGGGGGAGATCAGCCTGTTATCCCCGAGGTAGCTTTTATCCGTTGAGCGATGGCCCTCCCACGAGGTACCACCGGATCACTAAGCCCGACTTTCGTCCCTGCTCGACTTGTAGGTCTCGCAGTCAGGCTCCCTTCTGCCTTTGCACTCTACGAACGATTTCCGACCGTTCTGAGGGAACCTTTGGGCGCCTCCGTTACTTTTTAGGAGGCGACCGCCCCAGTCAAACTGCCCACCTAACAATGTCCAGTCACCAGATTCATGGCATCCTGTTAGAACCCCAGTACTGTCAGGGTGGTATCCCAAGGATGACTCCACTAAGGCTGACGCCCTAGTTTCCCAGTCTCCCACCTATCCTGTACAGACAATACCGGAATTCAATGCTAAGCTACAGTAAAGCTCTACGGGGTCTTTCCGTCCAATCGCGGGTAGCGAGCATCTTCACTCGCACTACAACTTCGCCGGATTTGCAGTTGAGACAGTGCCCAAGTCATTACGCCATTCGTGCGGGTCAGAACTTACCTGACAAGGAATTTCGCTACCTT
>OLWA01001594.1_pt1 | contig 22818 bp, 22 predicted proteins | sample 1673251 | NCBI WGS metagenome assembly OLWA01 (sample SAMEA3178937, study PRJEB25190) | human gut metagenome | biome: human gut; feature: human-associated habitat; material: faeces | place: Austria | collected 2013 | reverse complement strand
AGCCGGACAGCCGCACCAGCGTGTTGAAGTCCTTGGGCATGGTGTCCATCAGCATCCCGCGGGTGAACCGCGTGTTGAACTCCGGTATCGCCACGGCTCCTGTGGGACCTAATATCTCGTCGTTTTCGAAGCCCAGCACCTTGGAGGATGTGAAGATGCTCATGGTGTCCGGGTCGTCCAGCGGGATCTCCCGCGCATTGACGCCGGTGAGATCCTCCAGCATTTTGATCATGGTGGGGTCATCGTGCCCCAGCATATCCAGCTTTAGGAGGTTGTCCTCCATGCAGTGGTATTCAAAGTGGGTGGTCACCGTCTCGCTGTTGGGGTCGTCGGCGGGATGCTGCACGGCGGTGAAGTCCTCCACGTCCATGTCGTCCGGCACCACCACCAGCCCGCCGGGGTGCTGTCCCGTGGTGCGCCGCACGCCCACGCAGCCCAGCGTCAGCCGATCCAGCTCCGCGTTGGACGCCGTCTCGCCCCGCTCCTCCAGATACTTTTTCACCATGCCGAAGGCGGTCTTTTCCGCCAGCGTGCCGATGGTACCGGCGCGGAACACCTGTGTCTTGCCGAACATCTCGATGGCGTGCTGGTGCGCCCGTGCCTGGTACTCTCCGGAGAAATTCAGGTCAATATCGGGCACCTTGCCGCCGCCGTAGCCGAGGAACGTCTCAAAGGGGATGTCGAAGCCGTCCTTGACATATTTCTCCCCGCAGACGGGGCACACCTTGTCCGGCATATCCGCGCCGCAGCCGTAGCTGCCGTCAGTGATAAACTCCGTGTGGCGGCACTTGGGGCAGCGGTAATGGGGCGGCAGGGAGTTGACCTCCGTGATGCCCGACATATACGCCACCAGCGAGGAGCCCACAGAGCCTCGTGACCCCACCAGATAGCCGTTCTCCAGACTGCGCTGCACCAGCTTCTGGGCGGACATATACACCACGTCGTACTTGCCGAGGATGCTTTTCAGCTCCACATTCAGCCGGTCAACGATCAGCTGGGGCGGCTCGTCGCCGTACAGCTCGTGGCACTTCCTCCACACCATGTCGTGCAGCTCCTGCTCGGAGTTCTCCAGCCGCGGCGGGAACAGCTGTCCCGGCGGCAGCAGCTCGATCTCCTCAATGCGGTCGGCAATGGCACGGGGGTCGTCGATGACCACCCGATGCGCCTCCGCCTCGCCCAGATAGGCGAACTCCGCCAGCATCTCCTCCGTGGTCTTGAAGTAGATGGGCAGCGGCGCGTCAGCGTCGGCGAACTTCTTGCTGGCAAGGAGGATGTGGCGGTACACCTCGTCCTCCGGCTCCTGGAAATGCACGTCGCCGGTGGCGCACACCGGCTTTCCCAGCTCCCGCCCCAGACTGACGATGGTGCGGTTGAATTCCCGCAGCTCCTCCTCCGACTGCACCGTGCCGTTCCGCAGCATGAACATATTGTTGCAGATCGGCTGTATCTCCAGATAGTCGTAGAAGGATGCGATACGCTTCAGCTCCGCTCTGTCCTTATTCTCCGCAACGGCGCGGAACAGCTCGCCCGCCTCGCAGGCGGAGCCGATAATAAGCCCCTCCCGGTGCCTCACCAGCTCCGTCTTGGGAATAATGGGGAACCGCTTGAAATGCTTCAGATTGGACGCCGACACCAGCTGGTACAGATGCTTCAGCCCCAGCTTGTTTTTCGCCAGAATGATAATGTGCTTGGGGTGCCGGTTGCCGCCGCCCATAGGCCGCAGCTTCTCCATCTCCCGGTTGATCTCCTGCAAGCGGGAAATGCCCATCTCCCGCCGCATCTTCTCGAAGAACGGAATGAGCATATACGCCACCATCCCCGCATCGTCCGACGCCCGGTGGTGGTTGAAGGCGGGCAGGTCAAGGTGCTCCGCCACAATGTCCAGCTTGTACTTGTGCAGCTCCGGCAGCAGATTCTGCGCCAGAATCAGCGTGTCCACATAGGTGGGGTCGAAGTCCAGCTCCGCCCTGCGGCACCCGGCGCGAATAAACCCTATGTCGAACTCCGCGTTGTGCGCCGCCAGCGGTCTGCCGTCCACGAAGCGCAAAAACGCCGCCAACGCCTCCTCCGGCGGCGGCGCGTCCTCCAGCATAGCGTCGGTGATACCCGTCAAGCCGATGATCTCCGGCGTCAGCCGCCGTCCCGGATTCACGAACGTCTGGAATTTGTCGGTGATCTGCCCGTTTTTCAGCACCACCGCGCCGATCTCCGTGATGGCCTCCCGCTGCACCTTCAAGCCGGTGGTCTCGATGTCGAAGCACACGATCTCATCGTCGAAATCCTGCTCCTGTCCGCCGTGTACGGCGACGCGGTCGTCCAGATCGTTGACGTAGTACCCCTCCACGCCGTAGAGTATCTTGATCTTCCCCTTGGCGGCGTCCCGCGCCTTGGGGAACGCCTGCACCGTGCCGTGGTCGGTGATGGCGATGGCGGGGTGTCCCCACGCCGCCGCCTGCTTGACCACCTTGCCCACGTCGGTCAGCGCGTCCATGCTGCTCATCTGGGTATGTAAATGCAGCTCCACCCGCTTCTCCGGCGCGTCGTCGCGCCGTCCGGGGTGGTCAGCCTTCATAATATTCACCGGGCGCAGCATGATGTCCTTGCCGTCATAGGTCAGCTCCACCTTGCCCTGCAGCCGCAGCCACATTCCGTCGCTGACGGCACTGCCCAGCACCTTGGACTCCTTCTCGTCCATCGCCTTGCGGACGGCAACGGAGCCGTTCTCGTCGGTGAGGTCGAAGTTCAGCGTCCACATACCCTTGCGCCGCGTCTCGTAGCACTCCGACTTGAATACGCGCCCCTCCACAATGGTGCTGCCCTGCTTGATGTTCAGCTCCCGGATGGGCGTCAGCTTCCCGGTGAACGCCTTGCCCCACAGGACGCCGCTCTCCCCCTTCCGGGTATCGCTGCGGAAATGCAGCAGCACGCGGTGCAGGTCGTACTGCTGCGCCAGCATCTGCTGCAGCGCGTCCTGTGCCGCCTGCGGCAGCGTCTCGCCGCTCTCTATCTGCACCTCCAGCGTCCGCGCCTCCCTGTCCAGCACACCGCTGACGACGTAAGCATCGTGGAGCAGCAGCCGCAGCTGGCGCGGTGCCTGAAAGCTCTCAAACAACGTAAAAAACGGTACTCTCTCCGCCATTTTTTCTCCTTACAGCTTCTCGATTTCCTCAAATAGTGCGTCCACCAGCTGCTCCTGCGGCAGCTTACGCAGTATCTTCCCCTTGGCGAACAGCAGCCCTTCCCCGCTGCCGCCGGCGATGCCCACATCGGCGGCGGACGCCTCGCCGGGGCCGTTGACCACGCACCCCATCACCGCCACGGTGATGGGCTTCGTGCAGTCCTTCAGTCGCCGCTCCACCTCCCGCGCAATGGGGATCATGTCGTACTTCGTCCGCCCGCAGGTGGGGCAGGAGATCAGATCCGGCCCGCTGCGGCGCAGACCGCAGACCTGCAATATCTTCTTGGCGGCGACGACCTCCTCCACCGGATCCGCCGTCAGGCTCACCCGCAGGGTGTCGCCGATCCCGCGGCACAGAAGCCCGCCGATGCCCACGGCGGATTTCAGCACGCCCATCTCCGGGGTGCCCGCCTCGGTAACGCCCAGGTGCAGCGGGTAGTCCACCCGCTCGTGGAGGTACGCATACGCCGCCATATTCACCGGTACGCGGGAGCACTTCACGGAGATGCAGATGTCCTCAAAACCGCACTCCTCCAGCAGCCGGACGTGCCCCAATGCGCTCTCCGCCAACGCTTCGGCGGTCACGCCGCCGTACTTTTGCAGCAGCTCCTTTTCCAGCGAACCGCCGTTGACGCCCACCCGGATGGGGATGTTTTTTTCCCGGCAGGCGTCCGCCACGGCGCGAACCTTCTCCCTGCTTCCGATGTTACCGGGATTGATGCGGATCTTGTCGATGCCCCCCTCGGCGCACAGCAGAGCCAGCTTGTGATCGAAGTGGATGTCCGCCACCAGCGGGATGTGGATGCGCGCCTTGATCGCCGGAATGGCGCGGGCAGCCTCCTCCGTGGGGACGGCGACGCGCACGATGCCGCAGCCCGCCTCCTCCAGCCGTAGGCATTGTGCCACAACGGCTTCCACGTTTTCCGTCGGCACGCTGCACATGGATTGAATGGACACCGGTGCGCCGCCGCCCACGGGCACCGCACCCACCTGAATACGCCTTGTCACGCCACGCGCCTCCTTACTTTATCAGCTTTCCCACATCGCTGAATACCAGCACCACCATCAGTGCCAGCAGCAGAACAAGCCCCGCGAAGTGGATATAATTCTCGTACTTAGAGGGTATCGTCACCTTGAACACATACCGGCAAATGCCGTTGATCATCAAGAAGAATATGCGCCCTCCGTCCAATGCCGGCAGGGGCAGCAGGTTCATCACTGCCAGATTCACCGCCACCAGCGCGCCGATGTAGGCGATATTCTCCACCGCCGCCCTCACCGTCTCGGACTGCTCCCCCACCTGCACCATGGTGGAGACGATGCCCACCGGGCCGCTGAGATCCTTCAGTCCCGCCTGCCCCGTCAGGAGCATTTCCAGACTGAGCCGCACCATCCGCACAAAGTCCACGGCGTTGTTCCATGTATAGGCCAGCTTGTCGCCGAAGGTCGCCTCCTCCGCGCCGAAGTACATCCCGTAGCCGGAATAGCTTCTGCCGCTCTGGTCGGTGTACGTCTGCCGCTCCATGGGGAAATCACGCAGCTGCACCTTCTCGCCGCCGCGCTCCACCGTCAGGTCGAAAACGCCCGTCCGGTTCAGCTGCATCAGCAGACTGATGTCGCTGTAAATATACACCCGCTCCCCGTCGATGGACAGGATGCGGTCGCCGGTCTGCAAGCCGTCGGCACTCTCCAGCGGGCAGCCGTCGGCAAAGCCGGTGATCACCGGCTGGTAAAAGCCCGCCGCCGGGGCGTACAGGCAGAAGATGATGACGAGTCCCGCCAGAAAGTTCATGGCCGCGCCGGCGGCGAAGATAATGAGCTTGTGCCAGAAGCCCTGATTGTTCAGAGCCGCCGGGTCGTCGGAGTCCTCCTCCTCGCCCTCCATGGCGCAAAAGCCGCCCACAGGGAAGGCGCGGAGGGAATACTGTGTGTCGCCCTTCTGCTTTCTCCAGAGGACGGGACCCATGCCGATGGCGAACTCATTGACCCGCACACCGCACGCCTTTGCCGCCAGAAAATGCCCCAGCTCGTGCACGGCGATGAGCACGCCGAACACCAGCAGAGCCGCTATGATATACAAAACCATGTATGAAACTCCTTTTCAGGGCTTGACTTCGCGCCGCGCCGCCCCGTCTGCTTCCAGTATATCCGCAAGGCTTGGCTTATATTGCACCGGTACGCGCTCCATGGCGCGCTCCACGCGGCGGGGAATGTCGTTAAAGCCGATCTCGCCCGCCAAAAACAGCCCCACGGCCGCCTCGTTGGCTCCGTTGAGGATGGCGCAGGCGGTGCCGCCGGTTTTGGCGGCCTGCCGCGCCAGACGGAGGCAGGGAAACGCCGTCTCGTCCGGCGGGGCGAACGTCAGTGCACCGCAGGTCAGCAGATCCAGCGGCGCGTCCGGGCTTTCCGCCCGGCAGGGGTACGTGAGCGCGTAACGGATGGGCAGCTTCATGTCCGGCGTACCCAGCTGCGCCAGCAGTGCGCCGTCCCGGTACTCCACCAGCGAGTGGACGATGCTCTGGCGGTGGATCACCGCCTGCACCTGCTCCACCGGCAGGCGGTAGAGCCGCATCGCCTCGATGATCTCCAGCCCCTTGTTCATCAGTGTGGCGGAGTCCACGGTGATCTTCGGCCCCATGTGCCAGTTGGGATGGCGCAGGGCGTCCGCCGCCGTGACGTGCTCCAGCTCCTCGAATGTCCTGCCGTAAAAGGGGCCGCCGGAGCAGGTCAGCAGGATGCGCTTGACCTCGCCCCGGTCGCGGCAGCCTTGCAGGCACTGGAACACCGCGCTGTGCTCTGAGTCCACCGGCACGATCTCCGCGCCGTACTGCGCCGCCGCGTCCATGACCAGCTCACCGGCGCAGACCAGCGTCTCCTTGTTGGCAAGCGCAATGCGCTTGCCCTGCCGGATGGCGGCGAGGGTGGGCTTCAGCCCCACGCTGCCCATGACCGCCGTTACCACCGTGTCCGCCTCGGGGAGCGTGGCCGCCGCCAGCAGCCCCTCCTCCCCCGCCATGACCTCGATGCCGGTGCCCCGCAGCCGGCGTCTCAGCTCCTGCGCCGCCGTCTCGTCATACAGCACCGCAAGGCGCGGCATGAGCTGCCGCGCCTGCCGCTCCAACAGGTCGATCTGTGTGTGGGCGGTCAGAGCCGCCACGGAGAGTCCCAGCTCCCGGACGACCTCTAAGGTCTGCCGCCCGATGGAGCCTGTCGCGCCCAGAAGGGCGATGGTCTTAGTCATTTTATGTAGTCCCTCAATACAGCGTAATGGCTTCCACGATCAGCCACGTCACCGGCGCGGCGAAGATCACGCTGTCAAACCGATCCAGCACGCCGCCGTGTCCCGGCAGCAGCCGCCCGTAGTCCTTGATGCCGCACTGCCGCTTGACGCAGGAGAAGCACAGATCGCCCAGCTGCCCCAGCAGCGCGCCCACAAAGCCCAGCAGCACGCACCAGCCGATGTGGAGCTGCACCTCCGTGCACAGGAAGAAGAAAATGCGGAACAGGATCATGCCCACCATGCCGCCCACAAGGCCGCTGACCGCGCCCTCCCGCGTCTTTTTGGGGCTGACGCGGGGAGCCAGCTTCGTTTTGCCGAAGAGCATACCGCCGAACAGTGCCAGCGAGTCGCTCATAAAGGCGGACACCAGCGGAATGAGCACCAGCCCTGCGCCGTATTCCAGCATCCGCAGCCGCACAAGGCAGCCCAGCGACAGGGGGATAAGCAGTCCGGACACGGCGATGGCACTGAAATCCGGGAAATCCAGCTCGTCGTCCTTGCCATACGCCTGCACCGCCGCCACGAACAGCACTATAATCTGCTGTGCCAGCAGCCAGCGCATAATGTGGTAGGCGGTGCTGCCCTGAAAATCACCGCTGCCGAAGTACACGGTGAACACGGTGAACACCGACAGTGTCGCCGCCACCCCCCACCAGTGCCGCGCCTTCTCAGGCGCGGCGGCTGCCATAAACTCGTGGCAGCCGATGACGCACAGCAGTGCCATCAGCACCGCCGTCGCCCAGTCCGGGGCGAAGCAGAGCAAACCGATAAGGGCGGGTACGCCCACCACCGCCACCAATATTCTTTGTTTCATGGCGTCACCTCATTTCACACCGCCGAACCGGCGGTCGCGCCGCTGATAGTCGATAATGGCCCTGTCCAGCTCCTGCCGGGTGAAGTCGGGCCAGAGCGTGTCACAGAAGTAGAGCTCGCTGTACGCGCACTGCCACAGCAGGAAGTTGCTGAGGCGGATCTCGCCGCTGGGGCGGATGATCAGCTCCGGGTCGGGGATTCCCGCGGAGTACAGGTGCCTGCCGAAGCTCTCCTCCGTCCAATCCTCCCCCGCCTCGGCGCAGAGCCGCGCGGCGCGGAGGATCTCCGCCCTGCCGCCGTAGTTCAGGCAGATGTTCGCCTGGAACCCGTCCCCGTACCGGTGGGAGAGGTCGTCGGTTTTGCGGATGAGAGCCTGCAGCTCCGGCGACAGCGGACTCATATCGCCGAAGAACCGCAGATGGATGCGGTCACGCTCCATGGTGTCGATCGCCTCGCGGAGATACTGCTCCAGCAGCGTCATAATGGCTCCCACCTCGTCGGCGGGACGCCTCCAGTTCTCGGTGGAGAAGGCGTAGACCGTCAGGTACGCCACGCCCAGCTCCCTGCAATATGCGGCGATGTCGCGGAAAACCTCCGCCCCCGCCTTATGCCCCGCCGTGCGGGGCAGGCCGCGTTTTTTCGCCCAGCGGCCGTTGCCGTCCATAATAACAGCGATATGGCGGGGAAGGCGGCTCCTGTCCACCTCCCCCGCCGTTTGGGGCGTTTTCTTCGTAAACAGTCCCATTAAACAGACATCAGTTCCTTTTCCTTGTTATCCAGCAGCTTGTCGATCTCCTTGCAGCTGTCGTCGGTCATCTTCTGGAGATCCTTCTCCGCCATCTTCAGCTCGTCCTCGGTGATCTCGGACGCCTTCTGCTGCTTCTTGAAGTTCTCCAGCGCGTCGCGGCGGATGTTGCGTACCGCCACCTTGCCGCCCTCGGCGTACTTGTGGATCTGCTTGACCAGATCCTTACGGCGTTCCTCCGTCAGCTGGGGGAATGCCAGACGGATGCACTTGCCGTCGTTCTGGGGGTTGATGCCCAGATCGGACTCCTGGATCGCCTTCTCAATGCCCTTGAGGATGGAGGCGTCCCACGGGGTAATGACCAGCGTGCGGGGATCGGGAGAGCCGATGGAGCCGATCTGCTGGATGGGGGTGGGGGTGCCGTAATAGTCCACGCTGATGCGGTTGAGCACGGATGCGTTGGCGCGTCCGGCGCGAACCGTGTCGAAATCACTGGCAACAGAGTCGATGCTCTTTTTCATTTTTTCCTCGTAAACCTTGTACTCGTCCTTTAACATAGCGGTTAAGCCTCCTTCACGATCGTTCCGATTTTTTCGCCGCGCAGGGCGCGGATAATATTCTCAGGGTCCTTCAGTGCGAACACCAGCACGGGGATGTGGTTGTCCATGGACAGGCTGGTGGCGGTGGAGTCCATCACGGCAAGGTGACGCTTGAGCACCTCGTCGTAGGTGATGGATTCGAATTTCACGGCGTTGGCGTTCTTGGCGGGGTCGCTGTCGTACACGCCGTCGATGTTCTTCGCCAGCAGGATCACGTCCGCCTCGATCTCCGCTGCGCGGAGCACCGCCGCCGTGTCGGTGGAGAAGAACGGGCAGCCGATGCCGCAGCCGAAGATGACCACGCGTCCCTTTTCCAGATGGCGGATGGCTCTTGCGCGGATGTACGGCTCTGCCACGGCGCGGATCTCCAACGCCGTCTGCACCCGGACGTCCACGCCCTTTTGCTCCAGCACGTCCGCCATCGCCATGCAGTTCATGGCAGTCGCCAGCATGCCCATGTGGTCGGCGCGGGTGCGCTCGATGTGCCCCTCGCCGTCCTTCACGCCGCGCCAGAAGTTGCCGCCGCCGATGACAACGCCCACCTGCACACCCATGTCCACGCACTGCTTGATAACGTCCGCCACGCGTCCCATGACCCGAAAGTCAAGTCCCACGTGCTTGTCGCCCGCCAGTGCCTCGCCGCTGATCTTCAGCAGCACACGTTTGAATATCGGTTGCTCCATCGCTGTGCCTCCCTTATTTTCTACCCGTTATTCTACCTTATTTCTCACGGTTTGCATAGAGGGAAAACGAAAATTTTCCTAATTCTTTTTTCTGCGCCCCGTGCCTGTGGGGGCGGAGACAGAAAGAAACCGGTTGTTTTTCCGGCGGGGCGGTGTATAATGGGGAAAACACCGTTTTCGGAGGCTGATACCATGGAACTTCTGCACGTCCTCGGCAATACCTACGCCGCGGCTGCCGCCACCGCGCTGCTGCCCGTCTACAAGCTCAACGACCGGGAGGTGGTGCTCATCGACACGGGCTACGCCAAGCTGGATCGCGCCGCGCTGACAAACCTCATCGATGGGCAGGGCTGGCGTCTGCGCGCCGTGCTGTGCTCCCACGCCCACTTTGACCACACGGGCAACGTGCGGTATTTGCAGGAAAAATACGGCGCGGAGGCCGCCATCTCCCTTATTGAAGCGGGGATCTCCGTGAATCCGGACAGCTACCGCGCCAACTACGTGGCGTTGACCTACGGCAAGAGCCGGGAGATCTTTCTGGAGGAGTGCTTCACCGCTGACCGCGTTATCTTCCCCCAGGACGACCACATCGACGTGGATGGGGCGCGGTTTGCCGTGCTGCCGCTGCCGGGGCACTCGGCGGGGCACGTGGGCTTCGTCACGCCGGACGGCGTGGCGTATGTGGGCGACTGCCTGATCAGCCAGAGCGAGATCGACAACGCCAAGCTGCCCACCAGTATGTTTATCGCCCGGGATCTGGAGAGCAAGGAATCCCTCCGCGCCGCGGACTATCCCGCCTACATCATCGCCCACAAGGAGATCGTCACGGACAGGACGGCGTGGAACGCCCTGATCGACAGCAATATCGCCTTCATCCACCGCAAGGAGCGGGAGCTGCTGGACGACCTCACCGACGGCATGACGTTCTCCGACTGGATCGCCGCCTTCTGCCGGCGGGAGAACGTCCGCACACGGCAGGAGCTGAAATTCAGCATCGTGGAGCGGAATTTTGTGAACTTCACCGACTGGCTCACCGACACCGGCCGGGTGCGGGTGGAGCGGGAGTTCTGCGCCAAGAGGTATTACCACGGCTGAGAAGCCGCGCACATAGAAAAGCCACCCCATCGGGGTGGCTTTTCCGCTCTGTTTATTCCTCAAAGGGCACGCCGAACATCTGCCAGAACTGCCGGTTCTCGCTGTCGGACACCATGGCGGTGTTCCACGAGCCGAACGTAAAGCTGGCGCAGCTGTCCGTCCCCTTCAGCACCGACACCGTCCGCCCGTCGTCGAAGGTCACCGTCAGCTTGGCACCGAACCCGCAAGCGGCTCCGCCGCCGTAGGCTCTGGCGTTGGTGAGCATCCTTTGCAGGGCGGGCAGGTCGGCTTTGTCGGCGGTGTACGTCTCGCCGCCGTAGAACTCCAGCTTGGCGGCGGTCATATTGCCCCGGAAATCCTCCGGCGTCACGAAGGTATAGCCGCACTGCTCCGTCAGTATTTTCAGCACCGTGGGCGGCACGGGCTCATAGTCGTTGCCCATGTAGGAGGCAATATCCTCATCGCCCTGCCGCAGCTGGGCGTACACCTGATACCACTCCGGCTGCACCAGTCCCTTCTCCGACTGGATGGCCTGCACCTGCTCCTCCGTCAGCGGCACGACCTGCTTTGCGGAGTCGCCCGCCTCCCACGTGATCTGATAGACCTCCAGCTCCGCCGCGGGTCTGCGGAACTTCACGATATACGCGCTCTCCCCGCCGATACCCAGCGCACCGTCCAGCGTGAACGGTCCCGTGTTGGGGAACAGCTCGACAGCGTCGCCGTTTTTCATATAGAGCTTATACTGCCCGTGGGTACGACCCTCGCTATCGTCATAGGTGGGCGCGGCCAGCACGTTCAGCGTCGCGCCGGGATACAGGGTGTAAACGGTGACTGCGCCCCTGTTGTTCTCGTCGTAAACCGCCGGTTCCTCGGTGTAGCTGTAAATGCCGCTGATCTGCACGCTGAGTCCCTGAACGACCTGCGTGACCTGCTTCCCTTTCTCCGTAGTGCTCACAGCGGAGGCGTCGCCCAAGTCCCATCTGCTGATGTCCGCCAGCAGCACCTCCGATGCGTCGCCCCGGCCGTCGGGGGCTTGCTGTCCCGCCAGCCGGCGGAGATACGCCTCCACCGTGTTGGGGGCTTTCTGGTAGCGGTGCGCCAGCACGGCCATGGCACCCTCGGCATACGCCCCGTCCGCGTTCAGATAGTACGCGCACAGGTAGCTCAGCGGCAGGGTGTTCCAATCGGGCAGCGTGTCGTTATAGACGATGCCGTAATCCTCCGCCCGGACGCTGCACGGGTCGTTATCGCCGGTAACGCTCCACGGCATGGTTTCCTCAAAGCTTGGCTGCGCGTCCCCCTCATAGTAGACGATAGAACCATCCTCCGCCATTGTCCGCAGCATATCCATATACGTCTGCAAGCCCTCTACGCTCTCCCGCGCCGCGCTCAGTGCATCCACATAACCCGCATGATCGCTCGAATACACCACACCGTCCCCCGAATACACCGCGCCGATAACATAGGACGTACCCGCCTGATCGATGTCCGTCCAGCGGAACCAGTCCATATTGTCGATCAGTGCCATGGCGATATAGCCCCGCCGTGCCATCTGCCGGTTCCACTCCGCGCTGCGCTCCGGGACATCACCCGCAAAGGCATAGCACACCGTCACGCCCATAGGCTCCCTGTTCGTGTCCAAGCGGATGGAATAGGCGTATGTGCCGCTGTCCGCCGTATCGCCGATCTCCGGCATCCCCAGCGCGTCCAGTATCGCGCCCACGGCGGAGTTGTTACCCACGTAGGGCGTCCGCAGGGCGTACAGCTTCTCCGCGTCCAGCGTCCCCACGTTCTTGTAGCTGGGCTTCGTCAGCAGACACGCGCCGATGATGACCGCCGCGACCGCCACCATGACCGCCGCCCAGACCGCAGGCTTTTTGTAGTGTATCACGTTTTTCACCCTTTCCTTTACCGCCACCTCGCCGAACGCCAGCGGGCACACCGCCGCCATTTTCGGCTGGGCGGCACAGGACACCAGTGCGCGGGAGTATGCCGCCCGCCGGGAGGTGTCGGCGTTTTTCAGTGCCAGCTCGTCACAGGCGTTCTCCATGTCCCGCCCCAGCAGGATATACGACGCCCACAGCACCGGGTTGAACCAGTGCACCGCCAGCAGCAGGAACGCAGCGGGCTTCATCACGTGATCCCACCGGCGGATGTGGCACCGCTCGTGGGCAAGCACCTGAGGCAGATCCTCCTCCGACACGCTCTCCGGCACGTAGATGCGCGGCGCGATAATGCCCAGCACGAAGGGCGTGCTCCACTGGGTGCAGCGGTACACATTGTCCCGGACGTGCTCCGCACGCCGCAGCGTCAGCCGCATCCAGACGAGGCTCAGCAGCATATACGCCGCCATGCCGCCCATGCCCATGACCCACAGCCACGGCAGATACCGGGCGAACAGGCGCAGCGTCCCCATCTCCGCCGCCGGCACTGCCGGTATAACAGCGGCGGTGGTATCGGAGGGCGCGGAGGGCTCCGCAGTCGCGGTGCCCGTCTCCGACGGGGCGGGCGCGCCCGCCTCCTGCATGGCGTGGTACACGCGGTTGACGGGGGTCTCCTCCGCTTGCAGGCTCACGGGGCTTTCCACGGTGAAGCGCACCGGCAGCACCAGCCGCAGGGCCACCAGCACCCACAAAAGGCACAGGGCGCGGCGGGAGGCTCTCCTCCGCAGCAGCAGACGCACCGCCATGACCGCCAGCGCGATCAGTCCCGCCTGCCAGCTCAGCTCCAAAACAACGTCGAACAGCTTATCCATGGCTCTCCTCCTCGAACTTGTCGATCATGCGGCGCAGCTCGTCCGCCTCCGCCGCCGTCAGCCCCTTCCCGCCCACGAAGGCGTTCAGAAACCCCGGCAGGCTGCCGCTGAAGTTGCGCTCCACAAAGGCGCGGCTCTCCGCGCTCTGCACGTCCTCCCGGTTCACCAGCGCGGTGACCACGGCGTTCTCCGTGTGCACCACGCCCCGCTCGGTGAGCCGCTTGATCACGGTGTAGGTGGTGGATTTCTTCCAGCCCAGCTCGTCGGCGCACAGGTGGACAAGCTCGCTGCTCTTCACCGGCTCGTGCGTCCAGAGTATTTCGCAGAATTTCAACTCGCTGTCAAAGATTTTCGGGGTGTCCATCATCGTATCCTCCTTGGTCGAATAGATTAGACCTCTTGAGTGTAGTCTAACCGATTAGACCGGATATGTCAAGTCCCTTTTGTTTACAAAACGGTGACAGCTGTGGTATACTGACCCCATAAGCACAAAGGAGGTATCTGCCGTGGACATCGTATATCAGGACGAGCGCATCGTGGTGGCGATAAAGCCTGCGGGCGTGATCTCCACCGACGTGCGGAACGGAATGCCGGAGCTGCTGCGGCGGCAGCTGCACACCGACTGCATCCGCACAGTGCACCGGCTGGACGCGCCGGTCTCCGGGCTGATGGTGCTTGCCCGCAGCTCCCGCGCCGCCGCCGAGATCTCCGCGCAGATCCGGGACGGCGCGTTTTCCAAGGCGTATCTGGCGGTGCTGCGGGGCGTGCCGCAGGAGATGTCGGGCGAGCTGATCGACCTGCTGGGACGGGACCGGGAGCGGCGCATGACCTACGTGGCGGACGCCCCCGGCAAGGGGGTGCAGGAGGCGCGCCTGCGGTACAAGGTGCTGGCGGTGCGCGACGGTCTGTCGCTGGTGCGTGTGGAGCTGCTCACCGGGCGGACGCACCAGATACGGGTGCAGTTCGCCTCCCGTGGTCTGCCGCTGGCGGGCGACCGCCGCTACGGCTCACCCGGCGACCTGCTCTCGCCTATCGCCCTGTGGTCGGCGCACCTGTCCTTCCGCCACCCGGAGACAGGCGCGGAGATGACCTTTGACCGTCAGCCCCCCGCCATCCCCCCGTGGGACGTGTTCGGGATATGAAGCAGCGCACCCCGTCCCGCCGGGACGGGGTACTTTTTTGCCCCGGCAGCGCATAGGCTTGTCTGAAAGGCGGTGGGGCGTGTGAGGAAAACTCATCTGCGGCAGGGCGCGGCTTCGGTGGCGGCGGCAGCGGTGCTGTACTTGGCGGCGGTGTGCGCCGGCAGCGGCGACCTGCGCTCCGCCGCCGCTGCCGTGGAAAACAGCGGCGTTGCCCGGCAGCTGCTGCGCTGGGAGCTGGGGCAGGCGACCTTAGACAGACTGCCCCTCGCCGCGCTGGTGACGCTGCGCCAGTCCCCCCAGCTGTTGTCCACCGGGGACGACCTCCGCAGTGGCGGCGCGGACGAGGTGCCGCAGCCCTCCCCCGCACCGGACAGCCGCACCGACGGCGCGGAGCCGTCCCCCGCGCCCGCGCCCGGCGGGGAGACGTCCTCGCCGCCTCTCTCCGTGGTGGTCACGGACGAGAACGGCTACACGCGGGTGGGGGACGTATTCATCAAGAACGCGTCCCGGCAGACGCTGGAGGGCGTGTCCTTTGACGGCACCTTCGCCGCCGCTCTGGGGGACGACGCGCCCCAGGTGCTGATCCTCCACACCCACGGGAGCGAGGCCTACACCATGCCCGCCGGGCAGGAGTACGTCAGCACCGGCAGCTTCCGCACGGCGGACGACAGCGTCAGCGTCATCCGCGTGGGCGACGAGGTGGCGAAGGTTCTGAGCGGGTACGGCATCTCCGTGCTCCACGACAGGGCGTTGTACGACGACCCTCAGTACAACGGCGCGTACTACCGGGCGGAGGACGCCATCGAAGCGTACATGGCGAAGTACCCCAGCATTTCGTTCATTCTGGACGTGCACCGGGACGCGCTGGAGGACAAGGCGGGGCACCAATACAAGGTGGTCACCCGCGAGGACCCCGACTGCGCGCAGGTGAGCCTCGTCATGGGCAGCAGCTGGGAGGGCTGGCAGGACAATCTGCGCTTCGCCGTGGCGGTGCAGCAGCACCTGACGGAGCGTCACCCCACCCTCATGCGCCCCCTGACGCTGCGGAACTCGGACTACAACGAGTATTTCACCCCCGGCAGCCTGCTGGTGGAGGTAGGCGCGGCGGGGAACTCGCTGGACGAGGCACTTTCGGCGGCGCGTCTGTTCGCACAGGGCTTCGCGGAGGTCGTCACCGGCAAAAAATAATGCCGTTATTTTCGTGCCGCGAAGCGGCACGAAAATATTCGCTTCGCTCCACGCACGCCTTGCAGAGCAAGGCTTAGCGCGGCATTTGATCCGATTCGAGGCGGGCTTTGCCCCCTCGAGCTCCCCCTGTAATGCGGAAGGACTGCACACGCCGGGGGTATCGACACGCAGAAGCAAACGAGGAAAGCCCCGTGGGGGGCTTTCCTCGTTTGCTTATCGCCTTGCGCTTTCGCTCCGTCTGCCGTATCTGCCATTCCGCGCCGGTGCTCACACCGGCGTGGGGAGCCGGAAGCTCTGTTTGCCTTCCGCTCCCTTACCGGTTCTTCTTTGCCAGCTCCATCAGCTCCGGATACTTGGAGATAACGTAGCTGTAGCTGCCGCGCCCGTGGGGCAGAAGGCAGGCGGAGCAATCCTTCACGCCGTTTTCCAGATACCGGAAGTTCCCGCCGCACTTGCTGCCCAGCGTATAGAGGGGACAGTAGCAGAACAGGCAGTTGAAGTCCTCCGGGTGGTCTGTCTTGTGGCAGGGAAAAAACTCGCACGCCCTATGCTGATTGAAGGAGTACGCGCACTCCTCCGGCCTTTTTCTTTGCATATCGTCCACGTTGATCCTCTTCCTTTTCTCAGAATGGTGTCTCGCCTCCCCTATTCTACCAGCGGCAGCGGGGAAAGTCAACTTGACGCAGGCGGCTCAGGGGGGTATACTTCCCTTGAAAGGGTCGGTGATGGTATGCAGACGGTACTGCTTTGGAACGATATGGCGCAGGTGGCGGACAAAATGGACGCCTCCGTGTTCCAGTATATAGGGGAGCACCAGACGGAGAGCTTCGAGTCCTTCAAGAATTACGACCTGATGGCGTTCGACTGGTACGACGTGCATAAGGCGGGCAAAAGCGGTAAGGTGCTGGTGTACATTGACCGCGAGGATCTGTTTTTCTTCTGCCGGGACGAAGCCGCCCAGCAGTACGTGCACAGCACCGTGCAGGAGCTGACCGCCGCCGCGCCCATGGACAACCAGCAGCTGCTGTACCTTTTCTTCACCCGGCTTTTCAAGGGCGACATGGTCTATCTGGAAAAGCTGGAGGGACGCATCAACGAGGGGGAAAACCTCATCTTGGAGGGACGCTCCCATTCAGACGCGCCCCGGCGCATCGCCGCGTGGCGGCGCGAGCTGCTGCGGCTGAAGCGGTACTATGAGCAGCTGGACGCCATCTTCGACGAGATGTGCGCCAACGACAACGGGCTGCTCTCCCCAGAGACGCTCTCGCGTCTGGAGGTACTGGGACGGCGCACCGACCGGTATCTGCAAAAGGTCTGCGCCCTGCAGGAGCTGGTAGCGCAGCTGCGGGAGGCGTACCAGAGCCAGCTGTCTATCCAGCAAAACGACCTGATGCGGGTCTTTACCATCGTGACGGTGCTGTTTCTGCCGCTGACGCTGATCACCGGCTGGTTCGGCATGAACTTCGCCAATATGCCGGAGCTGCAATCGGAGTGGGGCTATCCCGTGATCATCGCCGCCAGCGTGCTGCTGGTGGCGGGTCTGCTGTGGTTCTTCAAGCACAAAAAATGGCTGTAAGGCGCGCTCACCCCGCGTGCTTTTCCAGAATATTCCGCAGCGCGGTCAGGGAGCTGGTGTGACACCTCTCGATCCATGTGGGTGTGCCCTTCATCTCGCTGAGGGCACTCTGCACCAGCTTGTGGGACATGGTGGAGGTGAAGAATACCATCAAATCGGGGCTGCCCAGCTTGTTTTTCAGCCCGCCGGCGGGCTTGGTGAATACCTTGGCGGAGCACTTGTACGCCTGACACAGCTCCTTGTACCGCCGCTCCATGCGCTCATTACCGCCTAAAATCACAACGCTCATATCTCACTTTCCTTTCTTATCATCATATTTTGCCTTCTGTGTAGATTTTTAGTTAAAGGCATTTAACTCACGGGTTTCAAAAAAGCACCGCCGGGTGCTTTTTTGTTTTGCTCATTTTCTGAGGAAGGAGAACGCGCCCTTCTTGGTGTAGGGGTGCGCGTCCACGGACGTGACCTCGTAGCCGGTGGCGGCGATGGCGTCCCGGAGCGACTGCTCGTCCAGTGCCGACTCCGACAGGATCACCGTCTCGCCCCTGCTGTGGGAGGACGTGACTCTCTTGACGGGGAATTTCCCCCGGATGGTGTCGTTGACGTGGCTTTCGCACATTCCGCAAGCCATGCCCTCCACCTTCAAAACCGTTTCGATCATGTGGAACACCTCTTTTGGCGAGGGGGAGGCGCGAACGCCTCTCCCCTCCCCTTTAATGCTTGCAGCCTTGGCTATGGCACTGCCCGTGCATGGCGCAGTGGGCGCAGCCGGCGCCGCAGGAGGACTTCCCCGCCTTCCGCTGGCGCAGCAGGTACCGGACGATGAGAAGGACAACAGCAAGCAGTGCGCCGCCGATGAGGATAGTGCCTATATTCGCTGACAACCATTGCAGCATGGGATCTCACTCCTTTCGCAGTATCGCGTTTTTACTCCACGGACAGCTTCGTGGCCTCGTGATAGGGCTTGCACAGCATATAGACCATGCCCGCCAGCAGAAGCACCGCCACGACGACGCCGGGGATATTCACATTCCCGGTGAACAGTCCGCCGAACTGGTTCACCATCAGGGCGACCACGTAGGCGAAGCCGCACTGGTAGCCGATGGCGAACCACGTCCACTTGGCACTGTTCATCTCCCGCTTGATGGCGCCGATGGCGGCAAAGCAGGGGGCGCACAGCAGGTTGAACACCAGGAAGCTGTACGCGGTGATACCGGTGAACGCCGCCGCCATAGCGTCGTAAACGCTGCCGTCGCCGCCGCCGTACAGCACGCCCAGCGTGCCCACGATGTTCTCCTTCGCCACCAGACCGGTGATGGACGCCACCACGGCCTGCCAGTTGCCCCAGCCCAGAGGCGCGAAGATCCAGTCGATGGCACCGCCGATGGCAGCCAGGATGGAGCAGTCGATCTGCTCGTCGGACAGCATCTGGAACTGCCCGTCCACCCAGCCGAAGTAGCTGGTGAACCACACGAAGATGGTGGACAGCAGGATGATGGTGCCCGCCTTTTTAATGAAGCTCCAGCCCCGCTCCCACATGGAGCGCAGGACGTTGCCCACGGTGGGCCAGTGGTAGGCAGGCAGCTCCATCACGAAGGGCGCGGGGTCGCCGGCGAACATCTTCGTCTTTTTCAGCATAATGCCGGAGAGGACGATGGCGGCCATGCCGATGAAGTAGGCGGAGGTGGACACCCACGCGCTGCCGCCGAAGATGGCTCCGGCGATCATGGCGATAAAGGGCACCTTGGCACCGCAGGGGATAAACGTGGTGGTCATAATGGTCATGCGCCGGTCGCGTTCATTCTCGATAGTGCGGGACGCCATAACGCCGGGGATACCGCAGCCGGTGCCGATGAGCATGGGGATGAAGCTCTTGCCGGACAAGCCGAACTTGCGGAAAATACGATCCAGCACGAAGGCGATACGCGCCATATAGCCGCACGCCTCCAGAAATGCCAGCAGCAGGAACAGCACCAGCATCTGGGGCACGAAGCCCAGCACCGCGCCGACGCCCGCCACAATGCCGTCCAAAATCAGACCGCTGAGCCAGTCGGCGGCACCGGCGGATTCCAGTGCGTTTCCGATGAGCACCGGCACACCGGGCACCCACACGCCGTAGTCGGCGGGATCCGGCTCCTCGCCGATCTCCTCCAGCGTGGCCTTCGCCTTCTCATAGTCCGCCACCGTCGCCGTCTCGGTGGTGACCGCCAGCGTCTCCTCGTCCTCCACGTCGTAGGTGAATTCACCGTTGGCGGGCACGCCGTGCTCCGCCGTGTAGAGGTCGTAGCCCACCACCAGCTGCTCCGCGTCGCTGTACCGCTCGGACAGCTCGCTGTACCCGCCGTCGATACCCAGCAGGTGCCAGCCGTCGCCGAACAGCCCGTCGTTTGCCCAGTCGGTGGCGGCGGCACCCACCGTCACCATGGAGATGTAGTACACAAGGAACATCACCACGGCGAAGATCGGAAGACCCAGCCACCGGTTGGTCACGACCCGGTCGATCTTGTCGCTGACGGACAGCTGACCGGCGTTTTTCTTCTTATAGCACGCCTTGATGATCTCCGCGATGTACACGTACCGCTCGTTGGTGATGATGCTCTCCGCATCGTCGTCCAGCTCCTTCTCGGCAGCCTGGATGTCAGCTTCGATGTGGTGCATAGTCTCGGCGGGGATGTCCAGCTTCGCCAGTACCTTGTCGTCCCGCTCGAAGATCTTGATGGCGTACCACCGCTGCTGCTCCTCCGGCAGACCGTGGACGGCGGCCTCCTCGATGTGGGCGATGGCGTGCTCCACGGGACCGGAGAACGTGTGCATGGGCACGGTTCTTGTCTTTTTTGCGGCGGCGATGGCGGCCTCGGCGGCCTCCATAACGCCCTCGCCCTTCAGTGCGGAGATCTCCACGATCCTGCACCCCAGCTCCCGGCTCAGCTCCTCCACGTTGATCTTGTCGCCATTCTTCCGCACCACGTCCATCATGTTGATGGCGATGACCACGGGGATACCCAGCTCCGTCAGCTGTGTGGTCAGATACAGATTCCGCTCCAGATTGGTGCCGTCGATGATGTTCAAAATGGCGTCGGGACGCTGCTCGATCAGATAGTTCCGCGCCACCACCTCCTCCAGCGTATAGGGGGACAGGGAGTAGATGCCCGGCAAGTCCATAATGCTTACGTCGTCGTGCTTTTTCAGCTTGCCCTCTTTCTTCTCCACCGTCACGCCCGGCCAGTTGCCCACGAACTGGTTGGAGCCTGTCAGCGCGTTGAACAGGGTGGTTTTCCCGGAGTTGGGATTACCCGCCAACGCGATCTTGATCTGTTTTTCCATATTGTCTCTCCTTTCGGTTAGTCTTGTTAAACTTCTGGGTAAAAAATCACTCGACCTCGATCATCTCGGTGTCCGCCTTCCGCAGACTCAGCTCATAGCCCCGCACCGTGACCTCCATGGGGTCGCCCAGGGGAGCCACCTTCCGGACATAGACCTCCACCCCGCGGGTAATGCCCATGTCCATAATGCGCCGCTTCACGGGGCCCTCCCCGTGGAGCTTCACCACCTTGACCGTCTCGCCGATCTTCACATCTCGCAGCGTTTTCATGTTTTCTCGCTCCTTTATATCGTTATTGTCAAACCATGATCTTCCGCGCCATCTCCTGACTGATGGCGACGCGGGATTCCTTCACCTTCACGATGACGTTTCCGCCCATGGCGGACACCAGCGTGACGGTGCTCCCCGGCGTAAAGCCCAGATCCTCCAGATGCTTTTTCATCTCCGGCGAGCCGCCCACCCTGCGGATGAGCTGCTCTGTTCCCGTATCCGCCAACATCAACGGCATCATGTCTGTCCCTCCGTTCTGCGGTTAGCCACAACTAACCGCCTGTCTGAAAAAATCGGTTTCATAAGGTTTTCACCAGCGCAGTATATTCGCAGCGGTTAGCCACCCTTAACCTACGGCACAGTTTAATACCTCAAACCCTCTTTGTCAATAGGGAGAACGAAATTTTTTTGCCGCACTTGTAAGTTTGTGAAATGTGTGTTATCCTGTTATCAATGTAATCGGGAAAGTTGGTGAAACCTCTATGCAAATACTGCGTGCCTCCGAGGATTATTTAGAGACCATGCTGATGATGCAGCAGCAGCACGGCTACATCCGCTCCATCGACGTGGCGGAGCATCTGGGCGTTACGAAGCCCAGCGTCACCTACGCCACTAAGCGTCTGCGGGAGAATGGCTACATCACCATGGACAAGGACGGGCTTATTACGCTGACGCCCGCCGGCCTGTCCATCGCCGAGAGTATGCTGGATCGGCACCACACCCTCACCCGCTTTCTCATGGCGTTGGGCGTGGACGCCGCCACCGCCGAGACGGACGCCTGCAAGATCGAGCACGACATCAGCCAAAAGACCTTCGACGCCATCTGCGACCACGCCAAGCGCAGCCTGTGACCCCTCATATAATGAGCAAAGCGGAAACGACCCCTCCGGGGGTCGTTTTTTTTACGTTGATTTTACATGGGCGTGCTTTCCGCCTTTACATTCCGCTCCTACAATGAGGGCGTACTCAGGGAAATCCAAAACGAAAAAAGAAACGAGGTAATACACATTATGAAGAAGATCATTACGTTCGCGCTTGCCGCGCTGCTGGCACTGTCTCTGGCGGCGTGCGGCAGCGAGCCCAAGACCGACGACACTGCCAAGACGGACGGCCAGACCCAGACCCTGCTGACCGGCACCGTCTCCACCGACGGCTCCACCTCCATGGAGAAGGTCATCGGCGCACTGAGCGAGTCCTACATGGCCGCCAACGGCGGCGTCACCGTCAACTACAACCCCACCGGCTCCGGCTCCGGCATCACCGCCGTGCAGGAGGGCACCTGCGACATCGGGCTTTCCTCCCGCGCTCTGAAGGACGAGGAGAAGTCCGCCGGTCTGAAAGAGACCGTGCTGGCGTATGACGGCATCGCCGTCATCGTCCATCCCGACAACCCCGTCAGCGACCTGAGCATCGACCAGATCGCCAAGCTGTACACCGGCGAGATCACCAACTGGAAGGACGTGGGCGGCAATGACGCCGAGGTCGTCCTCATCGGCCGCGAGGCCGGCAGCGGCACGCGCGACGGCTTCGAAACCATCACCGGCACCGCCGAAGCTTGCAAGTACCGCCAGGAGCTCACCTCCACCGGCGACGTGATCGCGACCGTGGCCTCTAACCCCGATGCTATCGGTTACGCCTCTCTCGCAGCGCTCAAGGATACCGTCAAGGCGCTCAGCGTCAGCGGCGTGACTCCCACCGAGGAGACCGTTAAGGACGGCAACTACATCATCCAGCGTCCGTTCGTCCTCGTGACCAAGGAAGGAACCGCGCTCTCAGCCACCGCGCAGAAGTTCTTTGACTTCGCCCTCTCCGCCGATGCGGCAGACATCATCTCCGCAGCCGGCGCAGTTGCGGCAAACTGAAAAACACCAGCCTGAAGGCGGCCGATATCGACCGCCTTTCGGCGCATTGAAAGGACTTTCCGATGAAGCATCAGAAAGCGCAGAATAACAATCTGATCGAAAATATAATACACGGCGTGTTTCTCATCATGGGGCTGATAACCGTTGGCTGCGTGCTGCTCATAACCGTGTATCTTGTCATATCCGGCATACCGGCGATACGCGAGATCGGCCTGCGGGAGTTCCTGCTGGGCAAGGTCTGGGCATCCACCGCGGCGGAGCCGAAATACGGCATCCTCCCATTCATCCTCACAAGCGTTTACGGTACGGCGGG
>OLWA01001593.1_pt1 | contig 22821 bp, 15 predicted proteins | sample 1673251 | NCBI WGS metagenome assembly OLWA01 (sample SAMEA3178937, study PRJEB25190) | human gut metagenome | biome: human gut; feature: human-associated habitat; material: faeces | place: Austria | collected 2013 | reverse complement strand
TGATCCGATTCGAGGCGGGCTTCGCCCCCTCGAGCTCCCCCTTGTGAGAAAGAAAACTGCGTGCACGGTGGGGCTTTGCGTTTTTATGGATAGGGGTCAGTGGGCGCGCTGCTTCAAAAATTCCTTGATTTTCGCGACGCCGGTGTAGAGCTGGGGCGTATCCCCCCAGACCACCAGCGTGGGAGCCTGCGTCAAGCCGAGGGAGGTCGCCTCGGTCATGTGCTGCTCCACGTCCCACTCCTCATAGGGGACGCCCGCCTTTTGCAGCAGGGGCTTCACGGCGCGGCAGTTGGGGCAGGTGGCGGTGACAAACAGGGTGCAGCGGTCACCGGCGGGGCGGGACACCTCCGGCTGCGCCGCGGCGGGGCGGGCGGAGGGGCGGATGGCGTCATCGTTTACCTGATACGTCTTTCTGTCCTGATACTCCTGGCTCTTGCCGTCGTTCCAGTTCTGCACCGGGCGGTAGTAGCCGGTGATACGGCTGTATACCTCCGCCTTTTTGCCGCAGACCGGGCAGGTGAAGTGCTCGCCCGCCAGATAGCCGTGGTCGGCGCAGATGGAGTAGGTGGGGGACAGGGTGTAGTAGGGCAGCTCGTAGTTCTCCGCGATCTTACGCACCAGCGCGGCGGCGGACTGCCAGCTGGGCAGCTTCTCGCCCAAGAAAGCGTGGAACACCGTGCCGCTGGTGTACAGCGTTTGCAGCCTGTCCTGCACGTCCAGAGCGGCGAAGATGTCCTCCGTGTACCCCACGGGCAGGTGGCTGGAGTTGGTGTAATAGGGGGTGGCACCCTCGTGGGCGGTGATGATGTCGGGGTAACGCTGCTTGTCGTGCTTGGCGAGGCGGTAGGAGGTGGATTCGGCGGGGGTGGCCTCCAGATTGTAGAGGTCGCCGTACTGCTCCTGATAGTCGCTGAGCCGCTCGCGCATGTGGTTGAGGACGCGGACGGCGAAGTCCTGCGCCTCCTCGTGGGTCAGATCCTTCCGCAGCCATGCGGCGTTCAGACCGGCCTCGTTCATGCCCACCAGACCGATGGTGGAGAAGTGGTTGTCGAAGCTGCCCAGATACCGCTTGGTGTAGGGGTACAGCCCCTCGTCCATCAGGCGGCCGATGGTGGTGCGCTTGATCTTCAGGCTCCGCGCCGCCACGTCCATCATGTGGTCGAGGCGGGAGAAGAACTCCCCTTCGCTCCGGGAGAGGTAGGCGATACGGGGCAGGTTGATGGTCACCACGCCCACGGAGCCGGTGGATTCGCCGCTGCCGAAGAAGCCGCCGCTCTTTTTACGCAGCTCCCGCAGGTCGAGGCGGAGGCGGCAGCACATGGAGCGGACGTCGCTGGGCTCCATGTCGGAGTTGATGTAGTTGGAGAAGTAGGGGGTGCCGAACTTGGAGGTCATCTCGAAGAGCAGGCGGTTATTCTCCGTCTCGCCCCAGTTAAAGTCCTTGGTGATGGAGTAGGTGGGGATGGGGTACTGGAAGCCGCGGCCGTTGGCGTCGCCCTCGATCATCACCTCGATGAAGGCTTTGTTGACCATGTCCATCTCCGGTTGGCAGTCGCCGTAGGTGAAGTCCATGGGCTTGCCGCCCACGATGCAGGGCTGCTCCGCCAAGTCGGCGGGCACCGTCCAGTCCAGCGTGATGTTGGAGAAGGGAGCCTGGGTGCCCCAGCGGCTGGGGGTGTTGACGCCGTAGACGAAGCTCTCGATACAGTGCTTGACATCCTCGAACGCCAGCTTGTCCGTGCGGACGAAGGGGGCGAGGTACGTGTCGAAGCTGGAGAACGCCTGTGCGCCCGCCCACTCGTTCTGCATGATGCCAAGGAAGTTCACCATCTGGTTGCAGAGGGTGGCCAGGTGCTTGGCGGGTGCGCTGGTGATCTTGCCGGGGATGCCGCCCAGACCCTCCTGGATGAGCTGCTTCAAGCTCCAGCCGGCGCAGTAGCCGGTAAGCATGGACAGGTCGTGGATGTGGATGTCCGCGTTGCGGTGGGCGTCGCCGATCTCGTCGTCGTAGATCTCGCTGAGCCAGTAGTTGGCGGTGATGGCACCGGAGTTGGACAGGATCAGTCCGCCCACGGAGTAGGTGACGGTGGAGTTCTCCTTCACCCGCCAGTCGGATACCTTCAGATAGCCGTCCACCAGTCCCTTGTAGTCCAGAATGGTGGAGCTCATGTTCCGCAGCTTCTCCCGGTTCTTGCGGTAGAGGATATACGCCTTGGCGACCTCGGCGTAGCCCGCCCGCTGGAGGACAGCCTCTACGCTGTCCTGAATGGTCTCCACGCCGATGCGCTCGTCCCGGATCTTCCCGGCGTAGTCCGCCGTGACCTGAAGAGACAGCAGGTCGATGACATCGGGGGTGTAGGGGATGCCGGTGGCATCGAATGCCTTCATAATGGCGTTAGAGATGCGGCTGATGTTAAATTCGGCGGTGTGACCGTCGCGCTTGATGACTTTATACATGGTCGTTCTCCTTTTTCTCTCTATTTTCACCCTATATACAGTGTCGTCTATTGTCCGCGTATCTCGGTGGCGGGGATATATGGCAAAACGCTGTCTCGCAGCGCGGAAATGGCTTCGTCCGTCAGAGGTGCGACGCCGGTGCCCAGCAGCGCGCCGGGGTCAACGAAGGGCTGGAGAAAGTACCGCTTGGCTCCTTGCAGCCATTGGCCGATCTCGACCATCGCCTCCGGCGAGTGCAGCGGGGCGCAGACGGTGGTGCGGAATTCGTAGTCCACGGTGCCTTGCAGCAGCAGAGCGGCACTCTCCTGCACCGGGGACAGGAGGTCTATGCCGCCGCAGGTTCGGGGGTAGAGGGCAGGGCTGTTTTTAATGTCCATCGCCACGTAGTCCAGCAGCCCCTCCCGCACAAGTGCGTCCAGCATGGCGGGGTTCGTGCCGTTGGTGTCCAGCTTGGTGCGGAAGCCCAGCCCACGGATGCGGCGGAGCAGCTGGGGCAGCTCCCGGTGGAGCGTCGGCTCGCCGCCGGAGATGCACACGCCGTCCAGCTTGCTGCGCCGCGTGTGCAGGAAGGACAGCAGGGCGTCCTCGGAAAGAGCGTCCGGCGCATCCGCCGGCAGCACAAGGGACGGGTTGTGACAGTAGGGACAGCGCAGGTTGCAGCCGGTGAGGAACACGGTGCACGCCACATAGCCGGGGAAATCCAGCAGCGAAAGCTGCCGCAGTCCGCCGATCCGCATGGTGCACCACCCCTCTCCGTAAACAGATGTCTTACCCAGTATACAATGCGATGTGCCCGGTGTCAATACAAAACACAAGATATTGTGGATTTTTGCGGAAAAGGGCACAGTATTTCGTGCGGCTGCGCCGTACCGTGCGGAAAGGCGAAAAAACAGGGCAGGCGGAGAAACCGTCTGCCCTGTGAGAAGCCCCACAACAATTCCAGTATATAACACGGTGGGGGGAAAGTCAATAGAGAAGAGGCAAAAAGCGTATTTTTCGAAGCATTATACAAAAGAAAAGCGGCGATTTCGTGCATTTTGCGAATTGTAAAATGGGGATGATGTGCTATACTAAAGATACCAGAAGAGAAGAGAAAGAGGTGAATCCGATGACCTGTTGAGTTCCCCTTTACACAGCGGTGTAGAGGGAAGATGGCATCCCCAGAATGTTCGGCACTCTCTAATGGCGACCCATTAAGGTCGGTGGTCCACCGCAACAGCGGTGTTTACAGATAGAGCGAGAGTGAAACCAGAAACGGCGGCAGGTGCCATAATTCTGTAGAAACGTGAGGTAGCCAGCGATGACCGAGCCCAAGATGGACCAATAGCCCTTGATCGCAAGACACGGAAGCGGTCAAGGGCTATTGAAGTGTTAGGGAGGATCTTGCTTCATGGGAGCAGGGTCTGTTTTTTTGCGCCGGGGCGGGGAAACTATTGACAGAGGGGATATGCCCGATATAATAGTAAAAAACGGCGGGAGGAAAGAGCGTATGTATGAGAACTATCCGGATCCTATCCCTTTGATCGGCAGGGAGGATCCCGCGTTGGCGGCTGCCATGGAACGGGAACGGCGGCGGCAGCAGGATAATCTGGAGCTGATCGCCAGCGAGAACATGGTCAGTCCGGCGGTGCTGGCGGCGGCGGGCAGCGTGCTGACCAACAAGTACGCGGAGGGGTATCCCGGACGCAGGTACTACGGGGGCTGCGAATTTGTGGACGAGGTGGAGCAGCTTGCCATCGACCGCGCCTGCGCCCTGTTCGGGGCGCGGTTTGCCAACGTGCAGCCCCACAGCGGCTCCCAAGCGAATCTCACCGTGTATTTTGCTCTGCTGGAGCTGGGCGACACCGTGATGGGCATGGATCTGACACAGGGGGGGCATCTGACCCACGGCAGCCCGGTGAATATGAGCGGCGTGGGCTATCACGTCGTACACTACGGCGTGAACGAGGAGGGCTTTCTGGATTACGATGCGCTTGCCGCGCAGGTGGCGGCGGTGAAGCCGAAGCTGCTGGTGGCGGGGGCGTCCGCCTATCCGAGAGCGTTGGATTTTGCGCGGATGGCGGAGATCGCACGGGAGAACGGCGCGCTGTTCATGGTGGACATGGCGCACATCGCGGGGCTGGTGGCGGGAGGCGTTCACCAAAGCCCGGTGCCCTTTGCCGACGTGGTGACCACCACCACCCACAAGACGCTGCGCGGGCCGCGCGGCGGCATGATCCTCACCAACTCCGAGGAGATCGCACGGAAATGCGACAAGGCGGTGTTCCCCGGCACACAGGGAGGGCCGCTGGAGCATATTATCGCCGCCAAGGCGGTGTGCTTCCGGGAGGCTCTGCTGCCGGAGTTCCGGGACTACGCCCGGAGCGTGACGGAGAACGCCAAGGCTCTCGCCGATGCGCTGCTGGCGCGGGGCGTGGAGCTGGTCAGCGGCGGCACGGACAACCACATGATGCTCATTGACCTGCGGGAGACGCCGTGCACCGGCAAGGAGCTGGAGCGGCGGCTGGACGCGGTGCACATCACCGTCAACAAGAACACTGTTCCCGGCGAGCGGCGCAGTCCCTTTATCACCAGCGGCGTGCGGGTGGGTACGCCTGCGGTGACCACCCGGGGCATGGGGAAGGCGGAGATGGAGGTCATCGCACAGTGTATCGCCGACTGTCTGTTCGACTTTGAGGGACGGCGGCAGCAGGTGACTGAACGTGTGGCGGAGTTGGTCAAGGCGTTCCCCATATACGGGTAAGGAATCACAAAAAGGAATGAACTGCCGCGAAAGCGGCGGCGTATAGACGAAAAAAGTGACCGGGCGGCTCTGAAAAAGGGTTGCCCGGTCGCGCTATATACAGTATAATTTAGGGGAAAAAGAAATAGAATGGGATAAACTGTGCGGAAAACGGGGAGGAACGCGGTATGGAGAGACGGATATTCTCGGCGAGGCTGCTGGAAAAGCTGGCGAAGATGCGGAGCAGCAGGCTCTCCGTGCTGGAGGCTCCGGCGGGCTACGGCAAGACCACGGCGGTGAGCCATGCTTTAGAGGGCGTGGAGACGGTCAGGTGGTACACCGGCGTGGAGCACCTGCCGGACACCAGCTTTTACTGGTTCATCCAGCAGCTGGGGAACGAGGACGAGCGGACGTTCCGCAGGATGGAGTCCATCAGCTTTCTGAACCGAAGCAACGCCGCGCAGGCCGCCCGGATCCTTGGCGATGTGCGGGTGGAGCGTCCGGTGACGCTGGTTTTCGACAATTTCCAATTCGCGGCGGACAACTGGCCACCGCAGGTCATCGACGCCTTAGCCAAGCGCGCCGAGGACGGGCTGCACCTTATTTTTATCGCCCAGAATCTGGGGCGGCTGCGCCCGGTGTTCGAGGCGCAGGAGGGGGGCGTGTGCTTCCTGCGGGAGAAGGATCTGCTGCTGACCCAGGAGGACATCTGCGGGCTTGCGCGGCAGGGCGGGATGTCGCTGACGCGGCAGCAGGCGAAGGAGGTCATCCGGGGCACCGGCGGCTGGCCGGCGGCGGTGTCGCTGTCGCTGGCGGCGGACGGCGAGGTGGGCGAGATGGACGAGCTGCTCTATCGCCTGTTCTGGGTGCGGAGCGAGGAGCGGCAGCAGACGGCTCTGCTGCGGCTGAGTCTCTTTGACTGCATCACCCCCGCCATGGTGGACGCGCTGCTTCCGGCGGGGGAGCTGTCCCGCGGGGAGCGGGAGGAGCTGTTCCGGCGCACGCCCCTTGTGCGCCACGACGCCATGCGGGATGTGTACTATCCCCACGAGCTGCTGCTGCGGTTCTTAGGGGGGCGGTTACAGGCGGCGGAGGAGACGTTGCAGCGGGATATATACGACAGGGCGGGGCGGTGGTACCGGGACAGCGGCATGACGAAGTCCGCCGTGGGCTGCTTCTTCCGTGCCGGGGACGACGAGGGCATCCTCTCCTGCCGCCTTGTGGGGCTTATTACGGAGAGCTTCGGGACGGTCAGCTACACGGCGTTGGCGAAAACGGTGCTGCAACGCTGCCCGGAGGAGGTGCAGCGGCGGTACCCCCTGTCGCTGCTGCGGCTGTGCTACGCCCTGTACGCCGGGTGCGAGTTCGCGGAGTTCTCGCGGCAGATGGCGCGGGTGCGCGGACTGCTGGAGGGCGGCGAAAAGCAGCTTTTGGGGGAGTGGGAGCTGCTGGACGCGCTGGAGTTTTTCCCGGATCTGGACGGCATGGACGGTGCCTACGGGCGGGCGGAGACGCTGCTGACGCGGGATTCGGAGCTTTTTATCCCGGAGGAGCCGTTCATGTTCGGCTGCGCCTCCATGTGGGAGCTGTTCTACACCACGCCGGGGCAGATGATGGTCACGGCGGAGAAGCTGGCGGTGGTGCTGGGGCGGTACAACCGGCTGACCAACGGGCACGGTGCCGGCGCCGCCGAGCTGTACCGGGGGGAGGCGTACTCCGTGCAGGGGCGGTTCGACGACGCGGACATACAGGCGTATCAGGCGGCGTTTCTGTCCGAGCAGGCGCAGAACGCCTCCGCCACCTACGGCGCGGCTCTGCTGCTGGGGATCAACGCCATTTACCGCTCCGACATGGCGGGCTTGCAGCGGGCGGTGGACTATCTGGAGAATAAGGCGCGGGGCTACGCCTTTTTGCGGGGGACGGGGATCGGCACCTGCATGGTGGAGACGGTTCGCGGGTATCTGCTGGGGCTGATGATGGAGACGGGGGACGCCGCCCAGTGGACGCAGGGGGGCGCGGACGCGCTGTCCGACCTGACCTTTACCAATTTTATGATCAAGACGTGCCGCATTACCGACCTGCTGCTGAAGAAGGAGTACCAGCGGGCTATCGCCTCGGTGGAGGCGTCGCTGCAATTGGATGCGCGGCTGATCTCCACGGCGGTGCGGAACTTTATGTACTGCGGGCTGTCGCTGTGCTATCTCGCCATCGGCAGGCTGGGAAAAGCCGCCGAGTGGCTGGATCGCTCCCTGTGCCTTGCGGAGCAGGACAGGAACTATTCCTTCCTTGCCAGCTTCCGGAAGTATTTCCAGGTGCTGTTTCTGTTGCCCTCCATCGCCGCCAAGCACGAGAGAGCCATACGGGAGATCAAGACGCTGGGCATCCACTATACACGCGCCGACGAGAGCCGTATTTTCGCCATGCTGGAGGAGATGCCGGAGATGAAGGAGGGGCTGACCGACAGGGAGCGGGAGGTGGCGGAGCTTGCCGCCCGTGGACTGCGGAACCACGAGATCGCGGGAGAGCTGCATATCTCCGAGAACACCGTCAAGCACCATTTGAAGAACGCTTTTCAGAAAATGAATATTGACCGGCGCAGCAGGCTCATCGAAATGCTGCGCTGAGGGAAAAGACTACCCGAACGGGTGATGTGGTCTGCGCCGCTTTCTGGTAAAATCTTCCTGTTAGATATTTTGGGAGAGTGCAGAGAAGAAAGGAGACGCACCATGAAAAAACGATGTATTTCCCTACTGCTGGTGCTGTTGATGGCTCTTACACTACTGCCGACAGAGGCGTTAGCCCTGCTGGGCGGCAGCGTTGGGAACCTCAGAGAAGTGATACAGCCAGTGACGATCAAGAAGGAGGGCGTGGACGACGGTTCACAGCTATACTCCATGAAGATGAACAACGGGAAGCTGGTCATGTTCATCGCCACAAGCGGCCCCCATATGGGAAAGTCGGTAACGACCTCCGACCGGGGCTATACCGCCACGATGGATTCCATCCGCAAGGGCGTCTACGAGAAGGCGAGCTTCACCTTCTCGGGGAAAAGCATCCGGTTTGGCATCAACAAGGCTCTGACCATCCGCTCCATGGAGGTGGTGGACCCGGAGAAAACGCCGGAGTTAGCAGCCTTCGGCACAGCGATACCGACGGAAAACGCCCTTGTCATCAGATATACCTTTGACGGGGACAACCCCAAGGTGATGTGCTTCATCTCCTACTACTTCGTGGAGCTGGCGCCGGGCGTTGCCAAGGGCACACTGACGAACGAGACGCAGACGGAGGACGGCAAGACCTACGCGCTGGCGGCGCAGGCGTTCTGGTGCCCCGATGTGATGACGGATAACTTTGACTGGTTCGTGTTCCAGTGGAACCAGGAGTACCACGGGTTCTCCCGGATGGGGCACGCGGCGGCGGAGCGCGCCGCCCACGTGAAGGTCAGCCGCACCTATGAGTCCGGCGAAACGCCCACCGCCAAGGAGACGGACATCACCGCCGGCATGGGGCGTGTAAGAACGGGCGCGTCATTTTTCAACGGTGCTGTGGCGGAGATCTATTCCGACAGCTACGGCGTGGATAACCCCTTTGTGCTGGTGGACAATGAGAATGTCCGCAGGAATGAAGCAGAGGCACCTGCCTTTGTGAGATACGACGCGGAGAAGGACGTTCTGACCGCATGGGGATATACGGAAAAGCTCTCGCCTGATCCCCAGGACGGCTTCCGTGGGGGTGCGTTCCATATCTGGGGGTACAGGAATGTGTATACCAAGGCGGAGGCCGCCGAACAGAGTAAAGTCAACTTCACACGGCCGGATGAGGTCATCATCCCGCAGGATTCCGACAAGCTGGGCATTTACAAGTCCGGCGGCAGTATGCTGGCACTGCCCATCAGGGATGCGGCGTGGGAGCAGGCTCTGAAAAAGCAGCACGGCGCGCCGCTGTATACGCTGCGGGGCGACTTCAAGGAGGGTCGTGACGACGGGGGAAAATTCTATGAGTTTACCACCGGAAAGGTGGCTCTGACGCCCACCGTCACCGCGTCCTGGAACAGCGGACAGCATTTCAAGGTCAGAGTGGACGGCAACGGACGATTCACCCGCTTTGACACCTCGGCAGGGGTGGAGTACAACACGCCCACCTTTAAGCTGTACAGCCCCGTTACCGGCATGACAGAGGCGGCAGGGCTGGACTTCGACGGGGGCGAGGAGCTGACGCTGCACATGAAGCCGGAGAAGAACGCCGTGCTGGTGTTTGTGAACATCCCGCAGGTCAGCAGTCATATCGATAAGGCGCAGCTGAAGGGGTCGGGCGACGTGGTGCTGTCCGGTCAGATGGGGCTGGATCTCATTCTGAACTGCGCCGCCAATCAGCTGATCACGCTGGAGAAGCTGAGCTACGGCCCCAAGGGCAGCAACAACGAGTTCCAGCAGAACGGTATTCTGGCGAACGGAGAGATCGACACTGCCTCCCTGCTGGGGCTGGAGCTGGGAGAGCTGGAGGCCGCCATCAATACCTTTGACGGGCAGGAGCAGTACGACTTCAAGCTGGAGCTGAACGCCTTCGACCTCTTTGAGACGAAGGCGGAGTTACAGCTGAAGCGGCTGAACAACGGGCGGCTTGCGCCCAACAACCTGTATTTCCGGTTTGCCACAGCGGGCGGCATCCCCATTGTCCCGCCGGTGCCCACCACGTTTATCAAGGGCGGCGGAGGCGGCTTCTACGGGCTTGCCGACACCATCAACGGCGACTTTGTCGGCATCCCGCCTATCCAGCTGAAGCTGTCGATCAAGGCGGACTATGTGAAGGTCATCGAGGGCTGGGCGAACGCCACCGTGGGCCCGGGCATTCTGGAATACGAGGGAGAGAATATGACCATCGCCAAGATGCCATTCCTCAGGACGTTCGGTATGCGCCTGAAGCTGGAGGGCGAGAAACGCAGCTATCTGAGCACGACCTATACCGGTCTGCGTGCCGGCGGCGGCATGAACATAAAGCTGGAGGCACCCAAGGAGCCATACGCCTTCTTCGAGGTGGAGGGCAGCGCCGAGGCCAGTGTCTTTGGCGGACTGGACGACTACAAGAACCCCAACAGCGCGTATATCCAGCTGGACAGCCGGGGCAAGATCAATGCGACGGTGAAGATCCCCGAGCGGCTGGGGAGGGTAAAGTTCCGTATCCTGAAGGGAAAGAAGCTGCTCAACACGCAGGTGGACTTCATCCTCGGTACGCAGACTGCCATGACGGTGGCGAAGGGCACGTCCTTTAAGGACGCGGTGACCTCCGCGTGGAACAACATGAGCGTGTACGGCGGTGTGTCCAACCATGGAAAGTTCCTCGCGTCCTACTACCGCATTTTCTACGTTATCCCCAACCACTTCGGCGGAGGCTTCCATCTGTGGAAGAACATCAATGCCGGATGGTCGCTGGAGCAGGAGATCGCGAAGAACGGGTGGTACCCCAGCGGCAGCCGGGGCTTGCAGGCGGCGGCCGCCCCCATGACGGTGATGATGGCACCCCTCTATGACGGAGAGACGGAGGAGCAGGTGGGCATCGCCGTGGTGGAGACGAGCCTCTATGCGGTCAGCGCAGACAGTGTCGCGATGATGGCGGTGGCACTGCCCGGCGGCGAGGGTTTCTATGAGGATATTGAATACAAGGTTCCCTCCGGCATCCCCGGGCCTTCCTCGGAGAGCGATCTGGGTCTGATGGTCATGCCGAAGGACAACGCCGACCTTGACAAGCTGCGGAAGAGCATGAAGCTGTACGAGGTGGCGGAGGACACGTCGCTGAAGCCCATTACGCTGACGGAGATGAAAGACGATGGAAAAGAAAACATCAATATCGAGACGCTAACTGGCAACTTCACTGAGGTGGAGGAGGAGGGGGAGGACGGCACCCTCAAGACGGGCTTCCTCATTAATCTGAACCACCAGGGCGGAGAGAATGGCAAGTGGAAGGTGACGGCGGACTGCGACTTTACGTGCCAGCTGGTCGCCTCTGCCCCGCTTACCACGCTGGATTTGAAGCTCAGTGGCAACAACGCGACCTCCATGGTGCAGAACGGACGGGACGGCAAGACCTACGCCGTGCGGTACTATCTGGACACCGAGGAGGACAGAACGGGCGAGCACTACTTCCTCGATATGGTGGAGGGGGCTGCGCCGTATACGTACGAGGTGCCCAAAAAGGGGTCTATCGCGCCGACAGGGAACTACCACGTCACCGCCGTGCTGGTGGAGAAGGTGACGGGCGACTTTAACGGCGACGGCAAAACGACGGAGGACGAATACTCGTGGGTCACGGTGGATACCAAGACGTCCAGCGGGACGGTCAAGTATACCAACACCAGCAAGCCCACTGCGCCCACCAATGTGACCATTGAAGCCACGGGCAACGAGACGCTGACCGCCGAATGGAACGGCGTGGCGGACGCCGGCGGCTACCGGGTGACGCTGTACTATCAGGAGGGCGGCACGTGGAAGCAGGCGGGAGCGTCCTATGAGCTGGACAACGCTGACTTCACTAAGGGCGGAGCCGCCACCGTGAGCGGCGGGAAGTATTCTCTCCGCATGACCCCCACAGTGGCGGGTAACAACATCACGGTGAACAAGAACGATGCGAAACCTGAGGAGTCTGGCATCAACCTCAGCGGCGGTACCTCGGATGAAGCCCCCACCAACGTGAACTACAAGGTGGCGGTGGAGGCGATCCACTACGAGGAAAGCGCGATCAGCTACGAGAACGAGGGCGCAAAAAAGGAAAAGGCCAATGTTCGCTATTTCAGTGATCCGGTGGAGTCCACCGACTCCGCATACCTGCCCAAGTACGAAGCACCGGAGATCACCGTTACCAGCGACAGGCAGATCGTTACACTGAACGGCACGAACGGGTACGGCGAGATGGTGTGGGGCGAGATCCCCGATAGGACGCTGTTCACCGTAAAGGGCGAAGTTGACGGCATTACCGTTACGCCGGAGCAGGGGAGCGGCAGGTTCACCGTCTCGGGCGGCGGCGGTACATGGACGGTCGAAGCCAACGATGATGGCAGGGAGCTGATCGCCAACAGCGGACGCGTCCGCATCGTGGCGCAGAAGGGCAACGACAGGACGGAATACTATCTGCGCCTTGTGCTGGACGATGTGCCGCCCATTATCACGGTGGACGCTAAGAACGTCCGGGCGGACATGACCACCGGCGCGTATACCGTTACGGGACAGACGGAGCCGGGACTCGTTGTTACCATGGATAGCACACCGGAGCTCAAGGGCACGGCGGACGCAGAGGGACGGTTCTCTCTGTCGGGAACGCTGCCTGCCAGTGCGGAGGGGAGCGAGACGAAATTTGATTCGATCCTTGCCAGCCTTACGGCAGAGGACGGCGCGGGCAACGAGGCGGAGCCTGCCTCCGTGGTGATCTCCGCCCGGCCGGAGACGCAGTGGGATAGACCACCGGCGGTGCCGGAGACGCCTTCCGGCGGCGGCGGACGGCGCGGCGGCGGGAGCAGCTTCCCCACCATTATCGCCATCCGGAGCAGCGATGACGCTGCCAGCGTTACGGACTACACCGACGGCATTTACGGGCTGACGTTCCGCTCCTCCGCCAGCTTTGCCAGCTTCCTGGGCGTACAGGTGGACGGCAAGACCATTCACCCGTCCAACTACATCGCCGAGGAAGGCTCCATCGTGGTGTATCTGAAGGCGGTCTATCTGCGGACGCTGCGGAAGGGGCTGCATACCGTGACCATCCTCTCCAGTGAGGGCAACGCCTCCATGAACTTTACCATCGGCGGCGTGAATAGTGCCCTGACCTATGACGAGGGTATCGGGGTGTACGTGTGCTACGGCGCGCTGTCGCTGGCAGGTATGCTCCTGCTGCGGCGGAGACGCATCAGAAACTGACGGGGCGAAGCCCGGAGAAAAGCAAAATGGCATAAAACCATAAAAGCAGCGCACCCGTCCGGGTGCGCTGCTTCTGCGTTGCTGCGGGGACTTAGCCCTTGTCGGCGGCGATCGCCTTGTCGATGAGGGTTTGCAGGGCGTCCGCCTGGGTCTTGCCGGTGATGGCACCCACGATGGGATCGCCCACGATGTTGCCGTTCCGGTCTACCACGTAGGTGGTGGGGTAGGCGTAGACGTTCTCGGTGAACTTGCCCGCCTCACTGCCGGGGTCGAAGTACACGTTCCGGTAGGTCGCGCCGCTCTTGGAGAGGACGTCCTTGGCATCGGCGATGGCGGTCTTGTCGCCGCCCAGCGTGAAGGCGTTGATGCCGATGAGAGAGCCGCCCTTGGTGGAGAGCTCCTGATTCAGCGCGTCCAGATCGCCCAGCTCACCCACGCAGGGACCGCAGGTGGTGAACCAGAAGTTTACCACGGTGACGGCGTTGGCGGCGAACAGCTTGTCGCTGCTGACATCGTTGCCGTCCAGATCCTTACCGGTGAAGGCGGGGAACTTGGGGCCGGTGCTTTCGGCGGGGGCACCGCCGGAGGTGTTGGCGTCAGAGGGCGCACCGCCGGAGGTGATGGAGCCGGAGGGCACGTCCCCCGAGGGGACGCTGGTGGAGCCGTCGGAGCCGTCGGCGGGGTCGCTTGCGAGGCTGGGGAACTTCTCCTCCAGCGCGGCGAGCTGATCCTCGATGTCCTTGATCTTTGTGGCTCTCTCCGTCAGCTGGGCGAGCTCCTCGTCGGTGAACTTATCCTTGGCTTTTTCGATGGTCTTGAGAAGGAAGTCGCCGTAGTTGTTGCCGTCCTCTATCATCGCCATGCCCTTGTCGGCGGCGAGGAAGAGCTTTTCCCACAGCTCGGCGTTCTCGGACAGGATGGCGGTTTCCTCCGCCCACAGCTGGTCGTGCAGAGTCTTTGCCTCCTCCTCGGTCTGGGGCATGCCGTCGCTGCTGTCCTTGTCGCCTGCGGGCTTGGTGCCGCAGGCTGCCATGCTGCCCACCAGCACAAGGGCGAGGAGCAGCGCGATGATTTTCTTTACGTTCATTTTGATTCCTCCGTTTTTTCTTCGTTGACTGTTTCGTTTGTTGTCTGTTTGCCGCTGCCGAAGCCGTAGCGGAAGCTGACGGCGTCGGTGGGGCAGGCGCGGATGCACATACCGCAGCGGATACATTCGGTGTGGTTGGGGGTCTTGGTCACGTCCACGTCCATTTTGCACGCCTTGGCGCACTTTCCGCAGGAGACGCACTTGCTCTTGTCCACCTGCATCTGGAACAGGGACACCTTATTCAGCAGGGCATAGAACGCGCCCAGCGGGCACAGCCACTTGCAGAAGGGACGGTAGAACACCACGCTCAGAACGATCACCGCTATGAGAATGGAGAGCTTCCACGTGAACAGACTGCCCAGCGCCGAGCGGATGCCGGCACTGGCAAGGGACAGGGGGATCGCTCCCTCCAGTACGCCCTGGGGGCAGAGATACTTGCAGAAGAAGGGGTCGCCCATGCCCAGCTGGTTGGTCAGCAGCATGGGCAGCAGCACCACCATCACCAGCAGCACCACGTATTTGAGGTACGTCAGAGGCTTCAGCTTCTTGGTGGAGAGCTTCTTCGTGGGGATCTTGTGCAGCAGCTCCTGAAACCATCCGAAGGGGCAGAGGAAGCCGCAGATCACGCGGCCCAGCAGTACCCCCAGCAGAATGAGGAAGCCCGTGATATAATAGGAGAAGCGGAACTTGGACGAGCCGACCACCGCCTGGAACGACCCGATGGGGCAGGCTCCCGACGCTGCCGGACAGGAGTAGCAGTTCAGCCCCGGCACACAGACGGCCTTTCCCGCGCCCTGATACAATCCGCCCTTGAGGAAGTTGGGCAGGTGGAGGTTCGTCAGCAGCGTCGCGCCTGCCTGTATCCAGCCCCGGAAGCGGGACAGGAGATGGGACACGCCCGTAAATTTCTTATCCAATGCCCACACACTCCAAACATAATCTGATCGCCTTGCCCAGTACGGTGTCTACCTCGCCCCGCCGGATGCCGAAGTACAGCATGGCGACGCCAACCAGCAGAAAAAGCACTTGCAGGGCGGCTTTTTTCCCGTGACTCATTTTCATCACCCTTTCCTGTTTCTGGGACTATCATAGCACGGCGCAGTTAAAATTCCTGTTAAGAACGGAAATTTAACACAAAACTTATCCGCATCTGCTATAATAGACGCAAAGCGTAACATAAAGAGGATAAGGAGGTCTTTTATGCACCTTTTAATTGTAGAGGACGAGCGCGCTTTGTGCGACACCATTGTGCGGAGCCTGCGCCGCGCGGCGTACAGCGTGGACTGCTGCTACGACGGGGAACAGGCGTTGGAGCTGCTGGGCGCGGAGCGGTACGATCTGGTGCTTCTGGATCTGAACCTGCCGAAAAAGGACGGCATGACGGTGCTGCGGACGCTGCGGCAGGCGGATCGGGAGACGCCGGTGCTGATCCTCTCCGCCCGCAGTGAGGTGGCGGACAAGGTGGAGGGGCTGGACGCCGGTGCCAACGACTATCTGGCGAAGCCCTTTCATCTGGCGGAGCTGGAGGCGCGTATCCGCAGTTTGACGCTGCGGCAGTTCACCCAGCAGGACGTGGTGCTGTCCTGCGGGGAGATCACTTTCGACTGCCGCGCCCGGATGGCGTCCGCCAAGGGGCAGGCGTTGACGCTCACCCGCAAGGAGACGGGGATACTGGAATACCTGATGCTCCATCAGGGGCGTCCCGTCAGCCAGGAGGAACTGATGGAGCACGTCTGGGACAACAGCGTGGACAGCTTCAGCAACTCCATCCGCGTGCATATCTCCGCCCTGCGGAAGAAGCTGCGGCTTGCGCTGGGCTATGATCCCATCTGCAACCGCATTGGCGAGGGGTATCTGATGGGAGGGGCGGAGGTATGAAAAAGCTGTCGCTCCAATGGCGCATTACGCTGATGACCGCACTGCTCATCGGCGTGACCTGCGTGGCGATGAATTTCCTTATCAGCTGCTCGGGCAGGCACTATATGGACTCCATCGGAGAGTCCATGCTGGACTACGGCGGTGCGGTCACGGGGGACGCGCCCGCCTTCTTCGACCCGGAGCTGGCGGAGGGTGACCCGGATCTGACCATCATCGTCCACGGGGCGCAGGAGTCCTTCCTCGCCACCAACTGGTATATTACGGCGGCGGTGACGCTGCTCAGCGGTGCGCTGGCGTATTTCGTCAGCGGCCGCGCCCTCAAGCCGCTGCATACCTTCGCCGCGCAGGTGGAGCGGGTGCAGCCGAACAATCTGGCGGATATGAAGATCACGGAGGACGTGCTGCCGGAGTTCCGGCAGTTCAGCCGCTCGTTCAATCAGATGCTGGAGCGGCTGGACCAGGGCTTCACCGCCCAGCGGCAGTTCACCGGCAACGCCGCCCACGAGCTGCGTACACCGCTGGCACTGATGCAGGCGCGGCTGGAGCTGTTCGCCGCCGAGCACCCCGACGTGCAGCCGGAGACGGCGGAGTTCCTCACCCTGCTGCGGGAGCAGACCGAGCGTCTGACCCAGATGACGAAAACGCTGCTGGAGATGAGCGGTCTCCAGAGCGTGCCGCGCAAGGATCGCGTCCAGCTCGCCCCCATGCTGGAGGAGATATTCACCGATCTTGCGCCGCTGGCGGAAAAGCGCGGCATCACCTTGGAGCGGGAAGGCGACGGCACCGTGACGGGCAGCGATGCGCTGCTCTATCGGATGCTGTTCAATCTGACGGAAAACGCGGTGAAGTACGACCGTCCCGGCGGGACGGTGCGCGTCTCCGTCACGGAGGAGGGGGAGCGGCTGGTCGTCCGCGTGGCGGACACGGGCTGCGGCATACCGGAGCGGTACCGGGAGAGCATTTTCCAGCCCTTTTTCCGGGTGGACAAGTCCCGGAGCCGGGAGTACGGCGGCGTGGGGCTGGGGCTTGCACTGGTGTGGAAGATCGCGGAGCTTCACGGCGGCAGCGTGTGGGTAGAGGAGAGCACGGAGGCGGGCACCACCATGGCGGCGGCACTCCCGCTGCGGTGAGGGAGCGTTTGACGCGCACGGGTGTTTCCTGCGGCGACATGATAGTCGTTTGCTTCATCATCCGCACCTCCTTTGATTTTTTTCAGCGGCCATTACAGCAGGAGAACAGTCAGAAATCGAATATGCGGATAAAAAGGAAATCACCGAGAAAAGTTCATAATGAACTAATCTCGGTGATTTCCTTTGCCACTGCTGCGACTGATGATTAAGCTCTTTTAATGCTTCGTTATCAGCCCGCAGCGTTGAGATCACAGCGTTTTTGGTACGCCTGCCCGGGCTCGAACCGGGGGCCTCGGGCTTAGGAGGCTCGCGCTCTATCCAACTGAGCTACAGACGTGTGTGCACATGATATTGTACCCCACGGCGGGGGCTGTGTCAACAGTGTGCGGCGAAAATGTGACGAAAAAGTTGGCGAAAGGGCTTGCAATCAGGCGTAGGCGGGAATATAATACAAAGGTTAGTGAATTTACCCGAGAGAAAGGGGTTTTACCTTTGCAGAACGAAAAATTGAGAAACGTAGCGATCATCGCCCACGTTGACCACGGCAAGACCACGCTGGTGGATCAGATGCTCAAGCAGGGCGGCGTATATCGTGAGAATCAGGAGATGGTGGAGCGCGTCATGGACTCCAACGATCTGGAGCGGGAGCGCGGCATTACCATCCTCGCCAAGAACACCGCCATCCAGTACGGCGACACGAAGATCAACATTGTGGACACGCCGGGTCACGCCGATTTCGGCGGCGAGGTGGAGCGCATTCTGAAGATGGTCAACGGCGTTATCCTGCTGGTGGACGCCGCTGAGGGACCCATGCCCCAGACCCGCTTTGTCCTCAGCCGTGCGCTGGAGCTGGGTCACCGCGTCATCGTGGTGGTCAACAAGATCGACCGCCCCGACCAGCGCATCCACGAGGTCATCGACGAGGTGCTGGAGCTGCTGCTGGATCTGGACGCCACTGCCGAGCAGCTGGACAGCCCCATGCTGTTCTGCTCCGCCCGCAACGGCACCGCCAGCTATTCCCCCGACACGGTGGGCACCGATCTCAAGCCGCTGTTCGACACCATTCTGGACTACATCCCCGCGCCGGAGGCCGACCTTGACCAGCCCTTCCAGATGCTGGTCAGTGCCATCGACTACAACGATTTCGTGGGCCGTATCGCCATCGGACGCGTGGAGCGCGGCGTGCTGAAGCAGAATCAGGAGATCGCGGTGTGCAACTACCACGACCCGGACGCCCCCGCCAAGAAGGCGAAGGCGGTCAGTATGTATGAGTTTGCCGGTCTGGGCAAGGTGCCCATCACCGAGGCGACGGCGGGCAACATCATCGCCATGTCCGGCATCGGCGACATCACCATCGGCGATACCATCTGCGTTCCCACCTGCGTGGAGCCGCTGCCCTTCGTGAAGATCAGCGCGCCCACGGTGGAGATGACCTTCTCCGTCAACGACAGTCCCTTCGCCGGTCGCGAGGGCAAGTTCGTCACCAGCCGTCAGCTGCGTGACCGCCTCTTCCGGGAGACGCTGAAGGATGTGTCCCTCCGCGTCAGCGAGATCGAGGGTGCCATGGACGCCTTCAACGTGGCGGGACGCGGCGAAATGAGCCTGTCCATCCTCATTGAGACCATGCGCCGGGAGGGGTACGAGTTCCAAGTGTCGCCGCCCCGTGTGCTGTATCAGACCATCGACGGCAAGAAATGCGAGCCGATCGAGCGTCTGGTGGTGGACGTACCCAGCGAGAGCGTGGGCGCGGTCATCGAAAAGCTGGGCAGCCGCAAGGCGGATATGCTGGAGATGACGCCTATCGGCAACCGCATGAAGGTGGAGTTCCTCGTGCCCAGCCGCGGACTGTTCGGCTACCGCAACGAGTTTATGACCGATACCCGCGGCGAGGGGATCATGGCCAGCGTCTTTGACAGCTACGCCCCCTACAAGGGCGAATTGACCCGCCGTAACACCGGCTCGCTGGTGGCAAGCGAAACGGGCGAGTCCATCACCTACGGTCTGTTTAACGCCCAAGAGCGCGGCGTGCTGCTCATCGGTGCCAACGTGGACGTGTATGAGGGCATGGTGGTGGGTATCAGCCCCAAGCAGGAGGACATCGTGGTGAACGTCTGCAAGAAAAAGCAGCTGACCAACACCCGCGCCGCCGGCAGCGACGATGCCCTGCGCCTTGTGCCGCCCCGGAAGCTGAGTCTGGAGCAGTGCTTGGAATTTCTGGCGGACGACGAGCTGCTGGAGGTCACGCCCAAAAACTTGCGCATCCGCAAGACCATCCTGAATCACGAGCGGCGCATGAAGGCGCAGCACGGGAAGAAGAACTGAATTATGTAAACCAAAAGACCGGCGAAAGCCGGTCTTTTGGTTGTCGCGGTATGGGGGACGTCGAGGACGCCGTCCCCTACATCCGTTATGCGGACACGCTCGCCTGTTCTTTCGCAGGGGGCGATGGCACTGTCGATGGCGGCGGAAAAAATAGGTTGACATAATACGTGCATTACGTCTCCAAGCTGTTGACATTTTTCGCCGGGTGTGGTAAAAGAATACAGACGCGTAGCGCACGGAAGTGCCTGCGAAGCGTATCGCCTGCGGGCGGTGCGCTTTTTATTTTTATGGAGGAAGCTACAATGCCAAAGAACAAAGCACAAGGGATCGTTTTCGGACTCATCATGTCGTACAGCATGGCCATCGGCATGGAGATATACAACAACGCCATCCAGCAGGGCGTGCATCTGCAGCCGGGCGGGTTTACCAATCTCACCTACGGCATCGTTGGCAAGGCACTGGCGGAGGCGCTGTTCATGGGGCTGATCGTCATTCTGGTGTCGGAGCTGTGGGGCAACCGACTGGGCGCAAAGCTGGCGGGCAAGGTGTGTGATCCGGAAAAGGACAACCCGTTTTTCTGCCGCCTTATGCGGCAGGGCTGCACTGTGCTGGTCATGTGTCCGTCCATGTCCCTGATGGCCACCATCATTTTCAGCATGATCTTGGGCGGCGCACCGGTGGGGCAGCTGCCCGTCATCTGGGTGGGGACGCTCATCAAGAACTTCCCCATGGCATTCTTCTGGAACATGTTCGCCGCCGCGCCCTTCACCAACTGGCTGTGCGGAAGGCTGTTCAAATAAAAGGCCGCAGCATTGCGGGCGGTAAAGATATTTTGCAAAGGGGCGGACAGAGTCGTCCGCCCCTACAGACACAAAAAAGAACCGGCGTGAGCCGGTTCTTTTTTTGTCAGCCTACAGGCACGAACTCCACGTTCAGATCCAGGATCTCGCTGACGCCGTCCAGCTGTCCGTCAGCCGCGTACTGCCATACGTCGAAGCGGTAGTAGAAGTCCGGCCAGTCGCCGTAGTCGGCGATCCACAGCTTGTAGGGGGACAGGGTTTTCAGGTCGTAACGGTAATACCCCTGCTGGCGGTTCATGTACACGCCGGCGTCGTAGCCGGACTTTTCTATCAGCTCACAGAATACCCGCGCCTGCGCGGTCAGCAGCAGACGGCTGCTGTCCAGCGTGCGGGAATCCTCCTGCAAAACCGGCTCCCAGTCGTAGTACACCGGCAGCTGCAGCGCCCGCCCGTCCAGAAGCTGCTGCACATACAGCGCCTCCTCGGCGGCCTCCAGCGGCGTGGCGGCCTGAGAGAACATATACACGCCCACGTCGATGCCGGCGGCCTGTGCGCCCTCGTAGTAGCGGACAAAGGAGCGGTCAGGGTACAGGGTGCCCGCCTCGCCGTAGCCCCGCAGACCGATGCGCAGATAGGCGAACTCCACGCCCTGCGCCTTCAGCGCCGCCCAGTCGATGGTGCCCTGGTAGTTGGACACGTCCACGCCCCAGCGGGTGGCGTAGTCCGCGCCGATGTACCGGACGCGCTGGCCGGGGGTGCCGTCCTCGTTTTCGTCCCGGCGGAAGTCCTCCTGCGGCAGGGCGCTGACGGGGAAGCCCTCATGGGGCGTCAGCCAGACCATGTTGGCGCCGTCGTTGACGTACACCTGCCCGGCGTGGGGATCCGCTTCCGGCTCCGGCTGGCTGCGTCTGTCCCGCAGGGACAGCACTACCGCTGCCAGCAGGCCCATAACGACCACCGCCGCCAGTATCAGCAGCAGCAGCGGCGCGGGTCTGCGCCGCCGGCGCAGGCGGCGCGGTTCAGTCACATAGTCCATGGTCAGTCCCCCTCCCGTTGAAATACATGGATGTCGAACGCCATACGGCAGTCCAGCTCTTTGAGTTTACATAATGCTTCCCTGCCCGCTCGGGGCGTTTTCCAGCAATAGGGCGTCATGCCGAACAGCGCCTGAATGTCCTCCGGGCAGTCCAGATGCAGCATGCCGGATACATGGTCGATGCGCAGGTACCGGAAGCCCTCGTAGGGCGTCTCCTTCACCTCGTTGGGGTAGGGGTGCTCGTAGAGCACCTGCTTCATCTCCCACAGGTGCATGGCGCCGGGCACCACATACACAAAGCAGCCGCCCGGACGCAGCACCCGGCGGAATTCCTCGATGGCCAGCGGGGAGAAGCAGTTCACCAGCAGGTCGATGCTGCTGTCCGCCACCGGCAGACGGTAGGAGGACGCCACGGCGAAGTCAACGCTCTTTTCCCGCCTGGCGGCCAGACGGAGAATGGGCTTGGAGATGTCGATACCGGCCATGCGGGGCGCTTTGCCCGCCGCGCACAGCGCCTGATAGATACCGGCGGTGTAGTAGCCCTCGCCGCAGCCGTTGTCCAGCACCGCAGGGGCATCGCCGGTCAGCTCCACAGCAAGTTGACATAATTTCTCACGTAGCGGGGCGTAGTAGCCCTTTTCCAGAAAGGCGTGCCGTGCCGCAGTCATGGCCTTGTCGTCGCCGGGCGCCTTGGAGTGCCGCCGGTTTACCGGCAGCAGGTAGGTGTAGCCCTCTTTGGCCACATCGTGGCAGTGCCCGTTGGGGCACAGGTAGCTGCCGCCCTGCCGTTCCAGTGCGCCGCCGCACAGGGGACAGACGAACAGACCGCTCATGACCGACCCTCCGGCAGCGTCACGTCATGGATCCACTTCTCCGACCGGATGCGCCACAGGCAGATGGGGCACTTGACAAAGCTCTCGGCCTGTATCGCCAGCGACACGAACCACGGGTCGGCGTTCAGCACCAGACCTAAAAGCGCCGTCAGCGGCAGGGCGATCAGCCACTGGGGACCCAGATCCAGCGCTGTGGACCAGAACACGTCGCCGCCCGCCCGGAGGATACCGGTGACGGCGGAGATGGAATAGGCGTGGAAGGGGATGCAGGCGAAGCCTGTCACCGCCAGCGTGGTGGCCAGATGTGCGCTGAGCCCTTCCAGCTTGAACAGCGGGAAGATCACCGGCTGGAACAGCAGGGGCACCAGCGCCAGCGCCACCACAGCCAGCACAACGCCCACAAGGATCGTAACCCACGACAGCGTCCGGGACAGCGCCATCAGCTCCTCCCGGCTCTGCCCCTCGCCAATGGCCTTGCCCACCATGACGGCGGTGGCTGCGCCCAGGCCGAAGCAGACCACCAGGAACAGCCGGTTCAGGTTGCCCATCACGGCGTTGGCCGCCAGGAACTCCACGGAGATGACCGTGTGACCCAGAATGACCGTCAGCAGGCTGTTGCCCAGCCCCCAGAACAGCTCGTTCACCAGCACCGGGG